>Ga0207873_1001018_pt1 | contig 28497 bp, 32 predicted proteins | sample BGWIniCompost_FD_187373 | JGI IMG/M metagenome (GOLD analysis project Ga0207873, IMG submission 187373) | Cellulose adapted compost microbial communities from Newby Island Compost Facility, Milpitas, CA, USA - BGW Initial Compost (SPAdes)... ...
TGGTTATTGTCGGCGCTGCGCCAGCCGTTGCCGGCGGCGGCCCTCGGCGTGGCGGCGCTGTTCGGCTACCACGCGCTGTTCTTCATCGCCCTCAAGCGGGCGCCGGTGGTCGAGGCCAACCTGGTGAACTACCTGTGGCCGCTGCTGATCGTCGTGTTCGCCGGGCCGCTGGCCGGGGTGCGGGTGCGGCCGGCGCAATGGCTGGGCACGCTGCTGGGCCTGACGGCGGCAGTGCTGGTGGTGGCCCGCGGCGTCGTCGGCTTCAGGATCGACTACCTGCCGGGGTATCTCGCCGCGCTCGGCGCCGCCCTGACCTGGTCGCTGTATTCGGTGCTCAACCGTCGTTTCGGCGACGTGCCTTCCAGCGCCATGGCCGGCGCCTGCCTGCTGGTGGCCCTGCTGGGCGCGCTGGCGCACCTGCTGCTGGAGGAAACCCGGGTGCCGACCACGGCGCAGTGGCTGCTCATCCTCGGCCTCGGCCTGGGACCGACCGGCCTGGCCTTCTGGCTCTGGGACATCGGCACCAAGCGCGGCCACATCGCCGTGCTGGGCGTGCTGTCCTATGCCGCGCCGCTGCTGTCCACCGGCCTGCTGCTGCTGTTCGGCCGGGCACAGCCGCACTGGAGCCAGGGCGTGGCGGTGGGCCTGCTGCTCTGCGGCGCCTGGCTGAGCCTGCGCCGCCAGGACTGAACGCTCAGAGCGCCCAGCGACCGCCGAGCCAGGCGAAGGGCAGCGGCACCAGCACGCCGGCCGCCGCCATCCACATCGGGTGCGGGATCATGGCGATGTTGATCACCACCATCACCAACACCACGAAGCCGACGGTGAGCGCCGCGCCGCGCTTGTGCAGGGCGCTGACCGAGCCGGCGACGAAGCCGCCGACCAGGGCGCCGGCGGCCCAGGCTGCCAGCACGATCAGCAGTGCCTGCGTCGGCAGGGACTCAACCAGCGCGGTGACGGCGACGCGGTCCTGCCAGTCGATGTCGGCCGGAATCGGATGGAGCCAGTGGCCCAGCGATTCCACGCCGAAGATCGCCAGCCCGGCGGCGACGAGGCCGAGCACGATGCCCAGCAGGGTCCTGATCATGGCGGCATTCCTCCCCTGGAAGCTGCCGCGAGCATCCGCCCGGCGCCGGGGGAAAACAAGCCCGGCGCCGGCGGGAATCAGCGACTGGCCTGGCGGGCCGGTCGCGCCTGTCGCGGCGCGCCCTGCGGCTTGGCGCCGCCGTGGCTGCCGCCCTTGCGGGCCTGGCCGCCGGGGCCGCGGCGGGCATTGCGGCCGTTGCGGCGCGGCGGCTGCTGGCCGGAGGGACGGCCACGGGCCGGGCTGTCATTGCCCATGCGGATGGCCTGGCTGGGCTCGTAGCCCTCGACGGCGACCATGGCCAGCTCGGTCTTGAGCAGGCGCTGGATCTGCCGCAGCAGCTGGCCCTCGTCCGGCGACACCAGGGACACCGCCTCGCCGCTGGCCCCGGCGCGGCCGGTGCGGCCGATGCGGTGCACGTAGTCCTCGGCGACCATGGGCAGGTCGAAGTTGATCACCAGCGGCAGCAGCGGAATGTCGAGGCCGCGCGCCGCCACGTCGGTGGCGACCAGGATGCGGGCATCGCCGGACTTGAAGGCCGACAGCGCCTTCAGGCGCTGTGCCTGGCTCTTGTTGCCGTGGATGGCGACGGCGCTGATGCCGGCCTTCTCCAGCTGTTCGGCCAGGCGGTTGCAGCCGTGCTTGGTGCGGCCGAACACCAACACCTGGTCCTGCCAGCGGGCGCTGAGCAGGTCGATCAGCAGGTCGCGCTTGCGGCCGCCGTCGACCGGATGCACGACGTGGCTGACGCGGTGGGCGATGGCATTGCGCGGCGCCACCTGTACTTCCTTCGGCTCGCGCAGCAGCTCCAGCGCCAGCTTGCGGATGCCGTCCTCGAAGGTGGCCGAGAACAGCATCGTCTGCCGCTTGCCGGGCAACTTGGCCAGCACGCGCCGGATCGAGGGCAGGAAGCCCATGTCGAGCATGCGGTCGGCCTCGTCCAGCACCAGCATCTCGACCTGGGACAGGTCGGCGCTGCGCTGCTCGAGGTGGTCGATCAGGCGGCCGGGGCAGGCCACCAGGATGTCGACGCCGCGGCGCAGGGCGTCCACCTGCGGCTGCATGCCGACGCCACCGAACAGGGTGGCGCTGGTCAGGCGCAGGTGCCGGCCGTACGCCTTGAGACTGTCGTTGACCTGCACCGCCAGCTCGCGGGTCGGCACCAGCACCAGGGCGCGCGGCTTGCGCGGGCCGCTGCGGGGACCGGCCGCGGCCAGGCGCTGCAGCAGGGGCAGGGCGAAGGCGGCGGTCTTGCCGGTGCCGGTCTGGGCGCCGCCCATCAGGTCGTGCCCGGCCAGGGCCAGGGGGATGGCCTCGGCCTGGATGGCGGTCGGGGATTCATAGCCCTGCGCGGACAGCGCACGGACGAGCTCGGGCATCAGCCCGAGGGATTCGAAAGACATGGATTGGCTCCGTATGGACCCGGAGCGTTCCCTGGAACCGCGCTGCGAGTGGTGTTTCAGGTTTGTGCGCCGGGCCGGTGGCCGGGCGTGTCTGCGCAGCGAAGCTCGTGCGGATGGGGCCTGGGCCGGCGGAGCGTGGCTCCGGCGGAGGGCTGGCCTGCCGTGGGAAAACGGTCAGCCGATGCAACAAACGGGCGGGATGCTACGCGAAAGCCCGCGGGGCCGCCAGCGCATGTGAACGGCGTGTTCAGCTGGCGTAGGATGGCGGCCATGCGCATCACCTTCGAACTGGAACCTTCCGACATCGAGCGTTTCCACGAGGCCCTGGCCCGGGCCGAGCAGCGTGTGGCATGCGCCGAAGAGTGCGACATCGTGGACGCCGCCCGGCATGCCCTGCAGACGCTGCCGATCGCCAGCGCGCCCGGCTACGTCCGCCGGCGCCTGCGCGAGGTCGAGAGCCTGCTGGACATGCTGGAGGACGAGGCCTGGGCGCTGCCGGCGATGGAGCGCGGCGAGGTCCTGCGCCTGCTGGCCTACTTCAGCGATCCCGAGGACCTGATTCCGGACCACGTCGCGGTGATCGGCCTGCTCGACGACGCCATCATGCTGGAGCTGCTGCTGCGGCGGATCCGCCATGTGGTGCAGGCCTGGGACGAGTTCTGCTACGCCCGCGAACGCTTGCCGCCCGCCGCCGACGCCGACCAGCGCATCGCCCAGGCCCGCGAGCTGGCGCAGCTGCGCGAACGCCTGCACGAGCGCATGCGCGAGAACACCCTGCGCGAGGCCATGGAGCAGGCGGCTGCCGCCGCCGGTGTTCCTTTCCCGGATACCGCCGCCCCGGGATGAGTCCGACCGGCCGGGTCCGCCGCTGGCTGTGGCTGCTGCTGGCCTACGTCACGCTGGGCCTGGGCATCATCGGCATCTTCCTGCCCGGCCTGCCGACCACGCCCTTCGTGCTGCTGTCGGCCTATGCCGCCGCCCGTGGTTCCGAACGCCTGCATCGCCGGCTGCTGGCGCACCGCACCTTCGGGCCGATGATCCGCGACTGGCAGGAGACCGGCTCGGTCAGCCGCCGTGCCAAGTGGTGGGCGGTGGGCACGATGTCGGCCTGCGCGGTGATCTTCTTCCTGACCGCGCCGAAGTGGTGGATGGCGGCGCTCGGCACCGGAATCATGGCCATCACCGGCACCTGGCTGTGGATGCGGCCGGAGCCGGTGCCGAAGGCGGGCACGGACGCGGCTCCGCCGGAATCGCCGGACCGGCCGGGCTGAGCGCTCAGTCCAGCAGGCGCCGGGCGCCGGCGTAATGCTTGCTCCAGTACGGATTGTCCAGCCGGTCCAGGCGGACCGTGCCGCCGGTGCTGGGCGCGTGCACGAAGCGGCCCTCGCCGACATAGATGCCGATGTGGAAGACCTGGCCGCGGTTGGCGAACAGCACCAGGTCGGCCGGGGCCAGGCGATCGCGCGGCGGCGTCCTGGCGCTGTGCCGGGCGATGTCGCGGGTGGTGCGCGGCAGGTAGACATTGGCGGCGTCGAGGAAGACGAAGCCGACCAGGCCGCTGCAGTCGAAGCCGCCCTCGGGCGTGTTGCCGCCCCAGCGATAGGGCGTGCCGACCAGGCCCAGGGCCCGGATCAGGACGTTGTTGGCCCGGACCGGATCGTCGGGGTGGACGTCGGTGACGCGGATGCCGCTGCCCGTTCCCGGCGCCGCCGCCCGGCGTTCGGGCGTGCCGGCGCAACCGGCCAGCAGCAGGGCCAGGAGCAGGGCGGCAATGAGGGGAACCGGGGCTGACCGGCCCCGAACTGGCGCCGGCCGGAAGCGGCCGGGATAATGCGCGCTCGCTTTCACGGGGCCGAGTTTGCCCCATCCCGCCGGCCGAAGTCACCGGCTTTCGTACTGGATATCCCATGAAGATCGAGAACAACCGCGTCGTCCGCTTCCACTACACCGTTTCCGAGCCCGGCGGCGCCGCCATCGAGAGTTCGCGCGACCGCGAGCCGCTGGCGGTGCTGATCGGCCACGGCAACATCATCCCCGGCCTGGAGGCGGCGATGATGGAGCACGTGGCGGGCGACCGCTTCGAGGTGACGGTCGAGCCGGAGCAGGCCTACGGCGAGCGCCGCGACGGCCTGGTGCAGCGCCTGCCCAAGAAGCATTTCCGCCAGGCGCGGCTGGTGCCGGGTCAGCAGGTGGTGCTGGATACCTCGATGGGCCCGCGTGCGGTTACCGTGGTCAAGGTCGGCGCTACCGTGGTGGACGTGGACCTGAACCATCCGATGGCCGGCAAGACGCTGCAGTTCGACATCGAGGTGGTGGACGTCCGCGAGGCCGAGGCCGCCGAGATCGAGCACGGCCACGTTCACGGCGACGGCGGCCACCACCACTGACACCCCCTGCACAACCGGGGTCAGAGTAAAGGGTCAGAGTAAAGGGTCTGACCCCGGGGTCGGAACAAAGGGTCAGATCACGGCGGAGGAGCGGGATGGCTGGAGAAGGGATGGGGCCGGTAGCGGCGGCGGAGCGGATCACCGCCATGGACGTGCTGCGCGGGTTCGCCCTGCTCGGCATCCTGCTGATGAACATCGAGGGCATGGTCGGCCCGCTGACTGCCGCCCTCGGCGGCGTCGACCCGGCGCTGACCGGCGCCGACAAGGTCGTCGACACGCTCATCTACCTGCTGGTCCAGGGCAAGTTCTACCCGCTGTTCTCGCTGCTGTTCGGCATGGGCTTCGCGGTGATGCTGGCGCGGGCGCAGGCGCGCGAGCAGCCCTTCTTCGCCATCTACCTGCGCCGCATCCTGGCCCTGCTGGCCATCGGCCTGGTGCATGCCTGGCTGATCTGGGCCGGTGACATCCTGGTCGCCTACGCCATCGTCGGTTTCGTGCTGCTGCTGTTCTACCGGCGCACGCCGATGCAGCGACTGGTCGGCTGGAGCGTGTTCTGGATGCTGCTGCCCTGCGCGATCCTGATGTTCTTCGGTGCCCTGGGCAGCCTGGCCCAGCTGACGCCGGAAGGCGCCGCCGAAGTGCAGAAGGCGATGGACGAACAGGCCGCCAACATCGCCGCCCAGATCGAGGCCCAGCGCCAGGCCTACGGCGGCGGCAGCTTCGCCGAGGCCACCGCCCAGCGTGTCGCCGATTTCGGCGACATGTTCGGCTACATCCTGATCTACGGCTGGTTCGTGCTCGGCCTGTTCCTGCTCGGCGCCTGGTTCGTGCGCAGCGGCGCCATTGCCCGGCCGCAGGACTGGCCGCGCACGCACCTGATGCTGCGCTGGGTGCTGCTGCCGGTCGGCCTGGCCATGACCCTGCTGGCCTGGTGGATGGTGCCGAACAGCTACGTGGCCGACTTCGGCCTGGCCTCGACCTTCGCGGCGGTGCTGCAGATGCTCGGCGGCGCGCTGATGGCCCTGGGCTACCTGGGCTGGATCGTCCGCGCGGTGCAGTCGGCGAATCCGGCCGGCTGGCCGTCCTGGCTGGCGCCGGCCGGCCGCATGGCCCTGACCAACTACCTGATGCAGTCGCTGGTCATGACCCTGCTGTTCTACAACTATGGCCTGGGCCTGTTCGAACAGGTGCCGCGCGCCTGGCAGGCGCCGCTGGTGTTCGGCTTCTTCCTGCTGCAGCTGGGCCTGAGCCGCTGGTGGCTGGGCATGTTCCGCATGGGCCCGATGGAATGGCTGTGGCGCGCGGCCACCTACGGCCGGCTGCCGCCGATGCGGCGTTGACGGACAGGAACAGGAGCAGGACCCACGCATGCACAGGGATGCCGACGTACTGATCCTGGGTGGCGGCGTGATCGGCCTGGCCTGCGCCCACTACCTGCAGGCGGAAGGCCGCAGCGTGCGGGTGATCGAACAGGGCCGGATCGGCGGCGGCGCCTCGCATGGCAACTGCGGCACGCTCACGCCCAGCCACGCCGCGCCGCTGGCGGCGCCGGGCATGGTCGGCCAGGCCCTGCGCTGGATGCTCAGCCCCTCGGCGCCGCTGTACATCCGCCCGCGCTGGGATCCGGCGCTGTGGCGCTGGCTGGCGAAGGTGGCGGGACGCTGCAATGCCCGCCAGTGGCATGCCACCGGCCTGGCCAAGGGCGCGCTGCTGAAGTACTCGCGCGCCCTGGTCGAGGACCTGGTCTACGGCCAGGACCTGGACTGCGGCTTCGAAACGCACGGCCTGCACTACGTCTTCCGCAGCACCCGGGCCCTGAAGAAGCAGGCGCGCGAGCTGGACCTGCTGGCAGAACTCGGCATCGAGGCCCGACGCCTGGACGCCGAGGCCCTGGCCGCCGACGAGCCGGCGCTGAAGGAAGGCATGGCCGGCTCGATCTTCTTCCCCGGCGATGCCCAGCTGCGGCCCGACCGCTACACCGCCGAACTGGCGCGCATCATCCGCGAGGACGGCGGCGCCATCGAGGAAGGCGTCTGCGTCACCGGCATCGTCCGCGGCCGCCACGGCATCGAATCGGTGCAGACCAGCGAGGGCGAGCGCCGCGCCTCGCAGGTGGTGCTGGCCCTGGGGGCCTGGTCGCCGCTGTTCGCCGCCATGATCGGCCTGGACATCCCGATCCAGCCCGGCAAGGGCTATTCGATCACCTACGAGCGCCCGGCCACGGTGCCGCGCCGCGCCCTGGTGCTGAAGGAACGCAGCGTCTGCGTCACCACCTGGGCCGATGGCTACCGCCTGGGCAGCACCATGGAATTCAGCGGCTACGACCAGCGGCTGCAGCGCGTGCGCCTGGACGCGCTGGAGCGCGGCGCCCGCGAATACCTGCGCGACCCGGTCGGCCCGAGCAAGCGCGAGGAATGGTGCGGCTGGCGGCCGATGACCTGGGACGACCTGCCACTGATCGGCCGCGCCCCCGGCCACACCAACCTCTGGCTGGCCACCGGTCACGGCATGATGGGCATGGGCATGAGCGCCGGCACGGGCCGCCTGCTGGCCGACCTGATGGCCGGGCGCACGCCGGCGGTGGATCCGGCGCCTTACTCGCCGGCGCGCTTCGCCGGCTAGACTGGCCGGCATGGACGAGAACAACTTCAGCCTGCACCGCGGCAGCATCCCGCTGCTGCTGAGCCTGCCGCACGACGGCAGCGAGATCCCCGCCGAACTGGCCGCGCGCATGCAGCCGGAATCGCGTTCCGCGCCCGACACCGACTGGTTCGTCAGCCGCCTGTACGCCTTCGCCCGCGACATGGGCGCCTCGCTGCTGGTGCCCCGTTACTCGCGTTACGTGGTGGACCTGAACCGTCCGCCCGACGACACCTCGCTCTATCCCGGCCAGAACACCACCGGTCTCTGCCCGGCGGTGCGTTTCGATGGCCAGCCGGTCTACCTGCCCGGCCGGGAGCCTTCGCCGGAGGAAGTGGCGCAGCGGGTGCGCACCTACTGGCAGCCCTACCACCAGGCCTTGCAGGACGAACTGGCGCGCCTGCGGGAGACGCATGGCCGCGCCGTGCTCTGGGAAGGGCATTCGATCCGCGCCGTCGTGCCCTTCCTGTTCGAGGGCCGCCTGCCCGACCTCAACCTCGGCACGGCCGCCGGCGCCAGCTGCGGTGCCGATACCCAGGCGCGGCTGGAAGCCGTGCTGACGGCGCAGGACCGCTACAGCCACGTGGTCAACGGCCGCTTCAAGGGCGGCTACATCACCCGTCACTACGGTCGTCCGGCCGAGGGCGTGGAAGCCATCCAGCTGGAGCTGGCGCAGACCACCTACATGGACGACGCCGAACGCGAATGGCACCCGCAACGGGCGGCGCAGTTGCAGCCGCTGCTGGAATCCCTGCTGCGCGCCACGCTGGGCTGAGGCGTGCCGCGGTCCTGCCGTATTTCCGCCGCGGCCGGAGCCGCGCTCAGGGATGGATCTGCACCGGCGCGTTCGGCCGGTGACGCGGATCGAAGAAGCACACCGCCTGCCGCGCGCCGACCTGGCCCGGCAGGTCGCAGCCGACCCGGCGCGCGCTGCGGCCACCCAGGCCCTGCAGGCCGATGGTGGCCCAGCCGCCGGCGCTGTCGTCCACCGAGGCGTACTGGAACACCACCGCATGGGTGCGGTGGTAGAGCAGGGCCTGCATGCGCAGCGGCCGGCTGCTGTGCAGCGGGCCGTTGCGCTCGAAGCCGTCCCATTCGATCACCGTGCAGGCTTCGGCACCGCGGGTGCCGGCGCGCGGGCAGCGTTCGAAGTGCGCATGCCGCACCTTCCCGCCTTCGCGCGGCCGCAGGTCGTCGTGGTAGACGAAGAAGCGGTCGAGGCTGGCCTGTGGATTGTCGGCGCGTACCGGCAGGCCGCAGCGGTTGCTGTAGTCGCTGCCATCGTCCTGGGAGAAGCCGGAGGCCGCAGCCATGTAGCCGTTGCCGGAAACCACCAGGCTGTCCACCCGGGTCTGGAACAGCTCGAAGGGCTGGCGCAGCTTGAGCACCGCCGCGCGGTCGTCGGCCGCTGCCTCCGGATGGCCGGGCACCAGCTCCAGGACTTCGCCGCGTCCATCCAGCTCCAGCCAGAGGAAGCCGCAGTGCATGGAGTCCTGGCTGCTGTGCAGCCGGTAGCCGTAGGTGTCGCGCGGGCCATTGGCCAGCTCGCTGGCCTGCAGGCCCACTGCCAGCGCCGCGGCCAGCACCAGGCCGCCCAGGCGCAGCAGCAACCCGGTCACGGCCTGGCCGCTGCTGTCGGCGCGTCCGCTCACCGCTCTCTCCGGGCGCCGATGTCGAGCACGCTGGCCTCGCGAACCCTGACCTCGATGCCGCGGCGCTCGTCGTCGCCGTCCAGGAACCAGGGCAGGGGCAGGTTGTCCGGCACCACCACCAGCTCATGCGTGCCGACCGCCACGCGCGGGAACTCGAACCCGCCCTGGCTGTCGGTGCGCACCACGTAGCGGCCGTCCAGCACGACGGTGACGTTCACCGCCGGCAGCTCGGAGGCCGAGCGGATGCCGTCGCCGTTCTCGTCCAGGAAGACGCTGCCGCGGATGCTGCCGGTGGCACTGCCCGGCGGGCCACCCAGCACCATGGCCTGGGTACCGGCCTGGCGCTCGTAGCGGATGCTCAGGAAGAAGGAGCGCTCGCGCGGGATCGGGAAGAACTGGTCGGGCGGCGCCAGCGGGTCGATCTGGAAGGGCGAACGCTGCTCGCCGGTGCTGCGGTAGGCGCTGGCCTGCAGCCACCAGTGGGTGGACAGGCGATGGTTGAGGCTGATGTTCATGTCCAGGCCGCGGAAGGCTTCCGGGCCATCGTCATGGGTCCAGCGGATGTTGCCGTCCAGGCTGGTGCGGTCGCCCAGTTCGATGCCGCCCAGGGCCGAAAGCATGAAGGTGTCGGTGCGGCCGACGCCCTCGGTGTCGCGGAAACCGGCGCCGGCCGACAGCGACAGGCGCGAGCCGCGCCGCACCGGCAGGTCCTGGTCGATGCTCAGCAGCCAGTCCTCGCGCTCGCCGCCACCGGTGCGCGCCTGGTCCAGCTGCACGCGGGTCTGGCCCCAGCGGCCACGGCGGTCCAGGAACCAGCGGCTGCTGTAGTCGGTGTAGCTGTCCGAATCGCGGATGTTGAGGTTGCCGCCGATGCCGAGGTTGTGGCGCAGCTGGTAGCGGGCGAACAGGCTGGCGTAGTCGCCCTCGAAGCTGTGGCCGCTGACCGAGTCGATGTGGTCGAGGCCGGCGTTCCAGCTCCAGCGCGCGCTCTGGTAGCCGACGCGGGCATAGGCGCCGCGGGCGTCGCTGTTGATCGGCAGCGCGCCCCAGGCCAGGTCCTCGCCGAGGTGGAACAGGCCGTAGTTCCAGGTGTAGCGGCCGAAGCGCGACTGCGCGTCCAGCCAGCCGCCATTGGCATCGCCGAGGTAGCCGGAGCTGGCCTGCAGGTTGAGCTGGACGCGGTGATTGCGGCCTTCCCAGGCGGTGGCAGCCAGCACCGCCTCGGTGCGGCCGTCCTGGAACTGGCTGCCGTTGATCGGATCGGGAACGATCAGGCCGTCGGTGAGCAGGCCGCTGACCGAGCCGCTCCAGCCCTGGGCCCAGCGCCACTGCGCGCCGAAGCTGGCGACATTGCCGTCGGCCTGGTCGAAGGCGACGATGCGCGAGCCGGAGAACACGCCGGCGCGACCGATGGCGCCCTGGAAATGCAGGCCGTCGGCATTGTCCTGCCAGAGCGTGCTGGCGCCGACGAAGGGCACGCTGGGCAGGAAGAAGCGGTACTGCGAGCGCTGCAGCGGCACGGTCGGCGTGTTCAGCACGCCCAGGCCGTTGTCCACCTTCCAGCCCTCGCCGACGAACAGGCCGCGCTGCCAGAGCGTGACCGAGCCGATCCATTCCGCCGGTTCGCCACGGATGCCGTCGCGGCGGAACAGCGTGCCGTCCAGGGACAGGCTGCCGTGGTTCTCTGTCTCGCGGTGACCGCCGAAGTTCAGGCCGAATTCGGCGTAGTCCTGGTCGCCGCGCTCGACGTGGCTGACCAGGGCCTCGATCCGCCAGCTGCGCGGCAGGCCGCTGGCGTCGAACAGCGATTCCTCGTCCTCGGGCAGGGGCGCCAGGCTCTCCGGGTCGATCACCCGGTCCTGGTATTCCTCCTGCGCCGGTTCGCTGTCCTGGCGGGCGGCGGCGGGAAAGGCGAGGGGCAGGGCAAACAGGATGGCCAGGGCAAGCCGGGCCGGCGCGGCGACCGGCTTCATCGTCCCACCACCGCGTCCACGGGCACCCGCTGGCTGCGCCAGTCGAGCTTGCCCTCGAGCCGGATCGGGTAGGCGATGGGCGGAAGCTCGACATCCTCGGCCTCGCCGACCGGAAACAGGGGAATGTCGCGCTGCCGTCCGGGCAGGATGGGATCGTTCGCCGGCGCCAGGGTCCAGCGCCGGCCGTTGCCGTCGCGGCTGTCGAGGAAACCCTCGAGGCGGCCGTGGGCATTGCCCTCGTTCACCACCGTCAGCACCGGCAGCTCGCGGCCCTGCACGTTGACGACCCGGGCCTGCGCCACCCGCAGGTTGGCGCTGGCGCCGGCGATGTCCAGGTAGACGATCACGCCGATGCGCCCGGCCACGGCCAGGCCGGCCTCGGTCTTCTGCGGATCGCCCTCGATCATGATGGCGAAGCGGCACTGCCGCGCCGGCGTGCCCGGCGGCACCGCGACCTCGAAGCGCAGGCGCTTGCGGCCGTTCGGGTCCAGGCGGATCTCGCGCGCTTCCAGGCCGACCCAGGGGCGGCAGCTGTCCGGCGCGAGCGCGTAGTCGAAGTGCACGCCGCCCTCGTCGTCCAGGTCCCAGTCGGCGCTGCGCACGCCGAAGCGGACCGCTTCCGGCGAGGTGTTCTGGATCTCAATGACATTGCGGTAGGTGGTGCCCGGCTGCGCCGCGTCCTCGAAGCGCGGCGGCAGCACGTGGGCGGAGAAGCCCTGGGCGGCGGCGAAGGAGGGCAGCAGCAAGGCCACGGCGAGCAAGATGCGGAACATCACGGCATGGCCTCCTCGAGCTCGAAGCGGAAGCGCAGCGTCTCGCGGCTGCTCAGGCGGCTGCCATCGGCCAGCACGGTCAACTGCAGCACGTCCTGCAGTTCGTCGGTCATGATCGGACCGGCATAGACGAGGGTACGCTGACCTTCGCGCAGCTGTCCGTCGGCCAACGTGCCCTGCCCGCGCCACTGCACCAGTACGCGGGCGCCGGCGGTCGGCTCGAGCTGCTTGTAGATGCGCACGTTGCGGCCCTTCCAGGCACGCACGTCCAGGCGGACGTGGACGGTGATGCCGCCGGTCATGATCTGGGCGGTGCCGGGGCGCGGGATGGAGTCGGCCCATTCGAGCTTGAGCGAGCTACCCAGCACCTGGGTGCCGCTGTCGTCCAGGCGCACGGCCTGGGCCATGGCTGACGGGCAGGCCAGAAACAGGCAAAGCGCCAATAGGGGTAGCAGGCGAGTGGTCATGGCAAGGCAAGTGTGTAGGTGGCGCGGGCGGTGTAGGTGCCCGCTGCCGGAACTTGGGTGTTGGCGTAGGTGAAGCGCATGCAGGCTTCCACCCAGGTGTTGGCGGGAATGAATCCAATTTGTTGCAGCGATCCGTTGAACGTGCCGCTGGCGATGCTGACCGGCTCGCCCCCACCGTTGATGGCAATCCAGCTGATCTCGCTGATCGGGATGGTGTGGGCGCCGTTCTGCAGGTAGGGCTGCGCTTGCACGCTCAGACTCGCGCCGGCCACGCTTCCGCCAAGGTTGCGGGTGAAGCCGCCGATGTAGACATCGCCGGCGCTGCACCGCGAGACGCCGTCATGGCTGCTGTCCAGATGAGCCCCCGTGCTGTTGGAGCTCATGGCGATCGGCGCGCCAGTGCCGACCTGATTGGCTGGAACGTTGGCCGACACCAGGGTGACGGCGCCGCCGGTGCTGGGGCTGCCCCCCGCGCAGTTGATGCGGAGCAGCACGCAAAAGATGAAGCCATCAAGTCCTTCGTAGCCATCGGTGTAGTTGGTGGTCATGTCGCCGGGTGCCCGATCGCCCACACGCAGATGGATCGCCCTCGAGTCGTTCCCGCCGACGATGAGCTCGAATTGGTAGCCGAGCGCCTCCGACGGCAGGCCGGCGGCGAGCATGAGGATCAGGATGGTGGCGGCCAGTCGGGACATCGGAAACTCCGGTGGCATGGCCACCCCCGAAGGGGCGGCCATGCGGTGTCGCAGGTGAAACGACGCTTACGGGGTGGCCGCGGTGTAGGTGACGGTACCTTCGTAGGTACCGGCGCCGACGACGCTGGCGTTGCTGTACTGGAAGCTCCAGTCGGCAGTGCGGTTGATCACGCCGGAACCGGCAGCGATCAGCGTGGTGGCGGCGGCGCCGATGCCCGGCACCGGGAAGTTGGCGGCGTCGGAGCTGGTGCCGCTGATCACCGACCACGGCAGGGTGTTGACGCCGTCGGTCAGGCCGGCGCCCGAACCGGTGGCCGACAGGTTCACGTTACCGACGTTGCTCAGCAGGGCGACCGGGATGGCGGCGCCACCGGCATTGGTGCGGCCGACCGCGACGCCATTGCCGACGTCGGCAGCATTCACGCTGAACTCCACCAGGTCGACATTGCCGGCACCGGCGGTGCCGACGCGGAAGCTGATGAACTGCGGGATGACCACGCGGAAGTCCAGATCGGCGTTGGCGGTGAGGGCGCCGTTGCCGGTCTGGAAGTCGGATTCGGCGAAAGCCGGGGCCATCGCGGTCAGGCCGAGGGCCGCCACGCCCATGAGGGCGAGGCCTCGGATGCTACGGACAGTCTTCATAAACAGGTTTTCCTCGAGAAGTTTCAGGGATTCGGCCTTTTCCTGGCCTTTGCCCCAGCCGGTGGTCCGGCCAGGCGCCCCATGAGCGGGCAGCCCTTCCGTAGCAAGGAGCGTGCCAACCCTCCCGGGCAGCCCTGAGAGGCCCGTACGACGCGGGTTGCGCGGCAACGCAGGCGCGCCGCCGGAGCGGCCATGCCGCCGACGATCGGTGGGTTCTTCAGGGCAGGCGGCAACGGAATGTGACGTGCAACGTCACTTTTCCGTGTCCGAAGTCACAGTTCCCGGCGGTCAGACCTCCAGCGAGGCCAGGTCGCCCTTGGCTTCCAGCCAGGCCTTGCGGTCGGCGGCGCGCTTCTTGGCCAGCAGCAGGTCCATCAGCGAGCGGGTCTGGTCGTCGTCGTCCACCGTCAGTTGCACCAGCCGGCGGGTATCGGGGTGGATGGTGGACTCGCGCAGCTGCGACGGGTTCATCTCGCCCAGGCCCTTGAATCGGGTGACGCTGACCTGGCCGCGGATCTTCTCCCGCTCGATCCGGTCCAGCAGCAGCCGCTTCTCCTCCTCGTCCAGGGCGTAGAAGACCTGCTTGCCCACGTCGACGCGGAACAGCGGCGGCATGGCCACGAACACGTGCCCGGCCTTCACCAGGGCGGGGAAATGGCGCAGGAACAGCGCCGAGAGCAGGGTGGCGATGTGCAGGCCGTCGCTGTCGGCGTCGGCGAGGATGATGATCTTGCCGTAGCGCAGGCCGGAGATGTCATCCACGCCAGGATCGCAGCCGATGGCCACGGCCAGGTCGTGCACTTCCTGCGAGGCCAGCACGCCACCGGATTCGACTTCCCAGGTATTCAGGATCTTGCCGCGCAACGGCAGGATGGCCTGGAAATCCTTGTCGCGGGCCTGCTTGGCGCTGCCGCCGGCGGAATCGCCCTCGACCAGGAACAGCTCGGTGCGCGACAGGTCCTGGCTGGTGCAGTCGGCCAGCTTGCCCGGCAGGGCGGGGCCCTGCACCACCTTCTTGCGCACCACTTGCTTCTCGGACTTGAGCCGGGCGGCGGCGCGCTCGATCGCCAGCTGGGCGATGCGGGTACCTTCCTCGACGTGCTGGTTGAGCCAGAGCGAGAAGGCGTCGTGCGCGGCGCCCTCGACGAAGGCGGCGGCCTGGCGCGAGCTCAGCCGCTCCTTGGTCTGGCCGCTGAACTGCGGGTCGGTCATCTTCAGGCTGAGCACGAAGCTGACCCGGTCCCAGACATCCTCGGGCGCCAGCTTGACGCCGCGCGGCAGCAGGCTGCGGAAGTCGCAGAACTCGCGCAGGGCATCGGTGAAGCCGCTGCGCAGGCCGTTGACGTGGGTGCCGTGCTGGGCGGTCGGGATCAGGTTGACGTAGCTCTCCTGCACCAGCTCGCCTTCCGGCACCCAGGCTACGGCCCAGTCGACCACCTCGGTTTCCTTGGCCAGGTGGCCGGTGAACAGGCCGGCCGGCAGCAACTCGCGGCCCTGCAGTTCGCCGGCCAGGTAGTCGCGCAGGCCGTCCTCGTAATGCCACTCGTTGCGCTCGCCGCTGGCGACGTCGTGCAGGCGCACGGTCAGGCCCGGGCAGAGCACGGCCTTGGCGCGCAGCAGGTGGCGCAGGGCGCGCAGGGCGAACTTCGGGCTGTCGAAGTACTTCGGGTCCGGCCAGAAGCGCAGGCGGGTGCCGGTGTTGCGCTTGCCGACCGTGCCGACCACCTCCAGGGCCGAGGCGCGGTCGCCGTCGCGGAACTCCATGCGGTGCTCCTGGCCGTCGCGCTTGATGAAGACCTCGACCTTCTTCGACAGCGCGTTGACCACGCTGACGCCGACGCCGTGCAGGCCGCCGGAGAAGGTGTAGTTCTTGCCGCTGAACTTTCCGCCGGCGTGCAGGCGGGTCAGGATCAGTTCCACGCCCGGGATGCCTTCCTCCGGGTGGATGTCCACCGGCATGCCGCGGCCGTCGTCGGACACCTCGCAGCTGCCGTCCGGGTGCAGGGTCACCTCCACCGTCTTCGCGTGCCCGGCCAGGGCCTCGTCCACCGCGTTGTCGATCACCTCCTGGGCCAGATGGTTGGGCCGGCTGGTGTCGGTGTACATGCCGGGCCGGCGCTTGACCGGGTCCAGGCCGGAGAGGACTTCGATGTCGGCGGCGTTGTAGCGGGAGCTCATCTGGCGGGCAGGGGCGGGGGAATGCGCGGGGCAGGCAGGATGGGCGTCGAGGCCGGGGCGGTCAAGGAGGCCCGGCCGGACATGAACGGCAAGTGCCTGATGTCAAAGGGGAACTCGCCGGCGGGCGGCGGAGCCGGTAGAATGCGGTTTTCCAGCGACCCCGCATCCCCATGACCCGTCTCATCTTCGTCACCGGTGGCGTCGTGTCCTCGCTCGGCAAGGGCATCGCCGCCGCCTCGCTGGGAGCCATCCTGGAAGCCCGCGGCCTGCGGGTCACCATGATGAAGCTCGACCCCTACATCAACGTGGACCCGGGCACCATGAGCCCGTTCCAGCACGGCGAGGTCTACGTCACCGACGACGGCGCCGAGACCGACCTGGACCTGGGCCACTACGAGCGCTTCGTCCGCACCCGGCTGACCCGCAAGAACTCGGTCACCACCGGCCGCATCTACGAGAACGTGATCCGCAAGGAGCGCCGCGGCGACTACCTGGGCGGCACCGTGCAGGTGATCCCGCACATCACCGACGAGATCAAGCGCTGCATCTTCGAGGCCACCGACGGCTTCGACGTGGCCCTGGTCGAGATCGGCGGCACCGTCGGCGACATCGAGTCGCTGCCCTTCCTGGAGGCGATCCGCCAGATCCGCACCGAGCGCGGCCCCGACCAGGCCATCTTCATGCACCTGACCCTGGTGCCCTGGATCGCCGCCGCCGGCGAGCTCAAGACCAAGCCGACCCAGCACTCGGTCAAGGAACTGCGCTCCATCGGCATCCAGCCCGACATCCTGGTCTGCCGCAGCGAGAAGCCGCTGCCGGACGGCGAGCGGCGCAAGATCGCCCTGTTCACCAACGTGCCCGAGAAGGCGGTGATCAGCTGCGTGGACGTGGACAACATCTACCGGCTGCCGCTCTGGCTGCACAGCCAGCAGCTCGACCAGATCGTGGTCGAGCGCCTGCGCCTGGAGGACAAGGCCGGCCCGGCCGACCTGTCCGAGTGGGAGGCGGTGGTGGACGCCTACGAGAACCCGGTCGACGAGGTCACCGTCGCCGTGGTCGGCAAGTACGTCGACCATCAGGACGCCTACAAGTCGCTGGCCGAGGCGCTCAAGCACGGCGGCCTGCGCCAGCGCACCCGGGTCCGGCTGAAGTGGCTGGAGTCCGAGCAGGTGGAAACGGCCGGCGTCGGCATGCTCGCCGGCGTCGATGCCATCCTGGTGCCGGGCGGCTTCGGCGACCGCGGCTTCGAGGGCAAGGTGATGACCGCCCGCTACGCCCGCGAGAACGGCATCCCGTACTTCGGCATCTGCTACGGCATGCAGGCGGCGGTGGTGGACTTCGCCCGGCACGTGGCCGGCCTGGAAGGCGCCAACAGCACCGAGAACGACCGCAACTGCCCGCATCCGGTGATCGGCCTGATCACCGAGTGGCGCACCGCCACCGGTGAGATCGAGCGCCGCGACGAGAACTCCGACCTGGGCGGCACCATGCGCCTGGGCCTGCAGGAGCAGCGGCTCAAGCCGGGCACGAAGGCGCGCGAGCTGTATGGCAAGGACGTGGTCGGCGAGCGCCACCGCCACCGCTACGAGTTCAACAACCGCTACCGCACCACGCTCGAGGACGCCGGCCTGGTGATCAGCGCCAAGTCCATGGACGACACCCTGGTGGAGATGATCGAGCTGCCCGACCATCCCTGGTTCATCGCCTGCCAGGCGCATCCGGAGTTCCTCTCCACGCCGCGTGACGGCCACCCGCTGTTCATCGGCTTCATCCGCGCCGCCCGCGAGCACAAGGCCGGCGGACGGCTGCTCAGGGAGGCCAAGGCCTGATGGAACTCTGCGGCTTCGAGGTCGGCCTGGACCGGCCCATCTTCCTGATCGCCGGTCCCTGCGTGATCGAATCCGAGCAGCTGCAGCTGGACACCGCCGGCAAGCTCAAGGAGATTACCTCGGCGCTGGGCATCCCCTTCATCTTCAAGTCCAGCTTCGACAAGGCCAACCGCACCTCCGGCGAGAGCTTCCGCGGCCCTGGGCTCGAGGCCGGCCTGAAGGTGCTGGAGCAGGTGAAGCGGCAGATCGGCGTGCCGGTGCTGACCGACGTGCACGAGTACACGCCGATGGACGAGGTGGCGGCGGTGGTGGACGTGCTGCAGACGCCGGCCTTCCTGTGCCGGCAGACCGACTTCATCCGCAAGGTGGCCTCGGCCGGCAGGCCGGTGAACATCAAGAAGGGTCAGTTCCTCTCGCCCTGGGAGATGAAGCACGTCACCGACAAGGCGCGCGCGACCGGCAACCAGCAGATCATGGCCTGCGAGCGTGGCGTCAGCTTCGGCTACAACAACCTCGTCTCGGACATGCGTTCGCTGGCGGTGATGCGCGATACCGGCTGCCCGGTCGTGTTCGATGCCACCCATAGCGTGCAGCTGCCCGGCGGCGCCGGCGGCAAGTCCGGCGGCCAGCGCGAGTTCGTGCCGGTGCTGGCCCGGGCGGCGGTGGCGGTCGGCGTCAGCGGCCTGTTCATGGAGACCCACCCGGATCCCGACAAGGCGCTCAGCGACGGCCCCAACGCCTGGCCGCTGGGCCGGATGCGCGAGTTGCTGGAAACCCTGGTCGAGCTCGACCAGGTGACCAAGCGCCGCGGCTTCCTCGAATCCTCGCCCTGAGGCACCGGGCAACCCGAACCCCCGACATTGAACAACCGACGACCGACATGACCACGATCACCAAAGTCCACGCCCGCGAGATCCTCGACAGCCGCGGCAACCCGACCCTCGAGGCCGAGGTCACCCTGTCCAGCGGCCACGTCGGCCGCGCCGCCGTGCCCTCCGGCGCCTCCACCGGCACCAAGGAGGCGGTGGAGCTGCGCGACGGCGACAAGAGCCGCTACCTGGGCAAGGGCGTGCGCAAGGCCGTGGCCAACGTGAACACCACGATCGCCGATGCCATCAAGGGCTTCGACGCCACCGACCAGGCCGGCCTGGACGCCAAGCTGATCAACCTGGACGGCACCGAGAACAAGGGCCGGCTGGGCGCCAACGCGCTGCTGGGCGTGTCGCTGGCCAATGCGCACGCGGTCGCGGCCTCGCACGGCCTGCCGCTGTGGGCGCACCTTGGCCTGGGTCGCGAGGCGGTGCTGCCGGTGCCGATGATGAACATCATCAATGGCGGTGCCCACGCCGACAACAACGTCGACATGCAGGAGTTCATGATCCTGCCGGTCGGCCTGCCCAGCTTCTCCGAGGCGCTGCGCGCCGGCGTCGAGGTCTTCCACGCGCTCAAGGCCGTGCTCAAGGGCCGTGGCCTGGGCACCGCGGTCGGCGACGAGGGCGGCTTCGCCCCCGACCTGCGCTCGAACGAGGAGGCCATCGAGGTCATCCTCGAGGCGATCGGCAAGGCCGGCTACACCGCCGGCGAGGACATCCTGCTGGGCCTGGACGTGGCCAGCTCGGAGTTCCACGAGAACGGCAAGTACAACCTGGTCGGCGAGGGCCGCCGGCTGTCGCCGGAGCAGTTCGTCGACTTCCTGGCCGGCTGGTGCGCCCAGTACCCGATCATCACCATCGAGGACGGCATGGCCGAGCTCGACTGGGACGGCTGGAAGGAACTGACCGCGCGCCTGGGCGACAAGGTGCAGCTGGTCGGCGACGACCTGTTCGTGACCAATCCGCGCATCTTCCGCGAGGGCATCGACCAGGGCATCGCCAACGCCATCCTGATCAAGGTGAACCAGATCGGCACCCTCACCGAGACCCTGGAGGCCATCTCCATGGCGCACCAGTCCGGTTACTCGGCGGTGGTGTCGCACCGCTCGGGCGAGACCGAGGACACCACCATCGCCGACATCGCCGTCGCCACCACCGCCACCCAGATCAAGACCGGCTCGCTCTGCCGCAGCGACCGGGTGGCCAAGTACAACCAGCTCCTGCGCATCGAGGAGGCGCTGGCGGGCAAGGCCCGCTACGCCGGTCGCGATGCCTTCATCAGCCTGAAGCGGTGAGGTAGCCCTTGCGCCGCTGGTGGGCCTACGCGCTGCTGCTGCTGGCCCTCGTGGCCCTGCAGGCCAAGCTCTGGTGGGGCGAGGGCGGCATGGCCGAGGTCGAGGCGCTGCAGCAGCGCGTGGACGAACAGCGGCGCGAGAACGCCCGGCTCAGGCAGCGCAATGACGCGCTCTCGGCCGAGGTCGAGGACCTCAAGTCCGGCGAGGACGCCATCGAGGAACGCGCCCGCAGCGAGCTGGGCATGATCCGCCCGGGCGAGACCTTCTACCGCGTGGTCGAGCCCGCGCCGGCCCGCGCCGATGGCGCCGAAGCCGGGGACGGACAGGAGCCGCGCCGATGAGCTGGGCGGTGGTGCCCGCCGCCGGCCGTGGCACCCGCTTCGGCGGCGAACGGCCCAAGCAGTACCTGGAACTGGCCGGCCGCCTGCTGATCGAGCACAGCCTGCGCGCCGTGCTCGACCACGACGACGTCGACGGTGTGATGGTGGTGCTGGCGGCGGACGATCCCTGGTGGCCGGGCTGGCGCGAGGTCGGCGGCAAGCCGGTGCTGACCTGCACCGGCGGCGCCGAGCGGGCCGAGTCGGTGCTGGCCGGCCTGCAGGCGCTGCCGGCCAGCGTCAGCGAGGACCAGTGGGTGCTGGTGCACGACGCCGCCCGGCCCTGCCTGCGCCGCGCCGACCTGGCGCGGTTGCTGACGGTGGGGCAGGGCGATCCGGTCGGCGCCCTGCTGGCCGCGCCGGTGCGCGACACCCTCAAGCGCGCCGACCATCTCGGCAAGTGCCAGGCCACCGAGCCGCGCGAATGGCTTTGGCGGGCGCTGACCCCGCAGCTGTTCCGCCGCGGCGGCCTGACCCGCGCCCTGGAAGCCGCCCTGCGCGCCGGCGTCGCCGTCACCGACGAGGCCATGGCCATGGAACGCATCGGCCTGCGCCCCTGCCTGGTCGAGGGCGCCGAGGACAACATCAAGGTCACCACGCCGGCGGACCTGGCGCTGGCGGAATTCATCCTGGGCAGGCAAGGGCGATGAACCAGCAGTTCCGGATCGGTCAGGGCTACGACGTGCACGCCTTTGGCGAGGGCGACCACGTGGTGCTCGGCGGCGTGCGCCTCCCGCACGAGCGCGGCGTGCTGGCGCATTCCGATGGCGACGTGGTGATTCACGCGCTCTGCGACGCCATCCTCGGCGCCCTGGCGCTGGGCGATATCGGCAGGCATTTCCCGCCCTCGGACCCGCGCTGGAAGGATGCCGACAGCCGGATGTTCCTGCGCCACTGCGCCGCCCTGGCCAGCGAGCGCGGCTGGACCCTGGGCAATGCCGATATCACCGTCGTCTGCGAGCGGCCGAAGATCGGTCCGCATGCCGAGGCCATGCGCGCCACGCTCGCGGCCGACCTCGGCGCCGACACCGACGCCGTCTCCGTGAAGGCGACCACCACCGAGAAGCTGGGCTTCACCGGCCGCGGCGAGGGCATCGCCGCCCTGGCGGTGGTGCTGCTGGTCCGCGCCTGAGCCGCCCGGAATGAGCACGGAACTGCCGCGGGCCCACGGCGAACCGGTGCTGTCCGGCCCCTTCCGCGTCCGCCCCGAGGATTTCCGGGTCGAGGAACTGCCCGCCTTCGAACCCTCCGGCCAGGGCGAACACCTGCTGCTGGAGGTGGAGAAGCGCGGCCTCAATACCGTCGCCGCCGCCCGCCTGCTGGCCAGGGCTGCCGGCATTCCGGAAGCGGCGGTCGGTTATGCCGGCCTGAAGGACCGCCATGCGGTGACCCGCCAGCGCTTCAGCCTGCACCTGCCGCGCCGGCAGGCCCCCGACCTGTCCGGCCTGGGCGAGGACCTGCGCGTGCTGTCGGCGCACTGGCACGAGCGCAAGCTGCCGCGCGGCGCCCTGGCCGGCAACCGCTTCCTGCTGCGCCTGCCGGCACCCGAGGGCGATCGCGACGCCGCCGACGCGCGCCTGCGCCGGATCGCCGCCGAAGGCCTGCCCAACTATTTCGGCGAACAGCGTTACGGCCGCAGCGGCGACAACGTCGAGGCGGCCCGGCGCATGTTCGCCGGCAAGCGGGTGACGCGCGAGCAGCGTTCGATCTATCTCTCGGCCGCCCGCTCGGCCCTGTTCGATGCCGTGCTGGCGGCGCGCGTGGCCGCCGGGAACTGGCAGGGCGGCCTGGACGGCGAGGTCTGGATGCTGGACGGCAGTCGCAGCGTGTTCGGGCCCGAACCGCTGACGCCCGAACTGCTGGCCCGCGCCGAGGCCCAGGACATTCATCCGACCGGCCCGCTCTGGGGGCGTGGCGAGCCGCGCAGCGGCGGCGAAGTGGCCGCGCTCGAACGCGAGCTGGCGGCCGCCGAACCCGGGCTCTGTGCCGGCCTGGAAGCCGCCGGCCTGCGCCAGGAGCGCCGGGCCCTGCGCATCCGGGTGGCCGATCTGGCCTGGGAGTGGCAGGGCGGGGACCTGGAACTGCGCTTCCGGCTGCCCCCGGGCGCCTACGCCACGGTGCTGCTGCGGGAGCTGGGAACCTTCCGGGCAGCGATACCGACTGGTAGCTGAACGAGCGCCGGAATGGCGTTCCCCGCGGAAAATTCCCGGGAGTAACCTCGCTGACGTGGGTTCCCTGAGAGTGTCAAACGGGAGGTCGCCATGAAAGCAGTAACGCTTGCTTTTGCAGTCGTCTGCATCCTCGCCCTCACGGCCTGCGCATCCACGTCCAGCCCCTACGCGCAGCGCCTGGGCCCCTCGCCGAAGGCCGAAATGGACACCGAGTACATGGCCAGGGTCGAGGCGGCCAACCGCCAGGTCGGTTCGCGGGTGGTCTGGGTCAATCCGCCGACCAAGCCGGTTGAGCAGGTCGCGCAGTCCGACTGAGCTTGCTGCGCCCGCCGGTCAGTCCCGGCGGGCCAGCAGTACCAGGACGGCGCCGGTGCCGCCCATTGCCTCGGGGGCCGAGGCATAGGCAAGTACGTCCGAACGCTGGCGCAGCATCCGGTCCACCAGGGCCTTGAGCACCGAGCCGCCTTCGGCGGAGCGCAGGCCCTTGCCGTGGATGATCCGGACGCAGCCGATACGCTCGGCCCGGGCCTCGGCCAGGAAGGTGCGCAGGTGCCGCTCCGCCTCGGCGGCGCGCAGCAGGTGCAGGTCGAATTCGGCACCGACGCTGTAGCCGCCCCGGCGCAGTTGCTTCAGCACCTTCTCCGGAACTTCGTCGCGGCGCCAGGCCAGGGCTTCGGCCGCTTCGATGGCACCGGCATGACGCAGCGGGTCGCGTGACTGCGCCAGCGCCTCGGCCTCGTCGCGGGCGCGCATGCGGGCCCGCGGCGCAGGGCGTGGCGGGGCCGGGGCTTCCGGCGCCGGCTCCAGCGGCCGCACCTCGCCGATCGCCTCGCGGAACAGCGAGGCATCCTCGGGACTGACCTGGGGAGGCTTGCGGACGGCCATGCCGCAAGCCTAACGCCTGTGGCCGCATTCGGGACCTGAACGCAGGCCGCATCCGCTATGATGGGGCCCTTCCCGCAGGACCCCCGATGCGCGTACTGGTGAGCAATGACGATGGCGTGGAGGCCCCCGGCATCCGCGTCCTGGCCGAAGCGCTGCGCGGCGCCGGCCATGAGGTGACGGTGGTGGCGCCCGACCGCGACCGTTCCGGCGCCAGCAATTCCCTGACCCTCGATGCGCCGATCCGGGCCAAGGAGCTCGGCGATGGCATCTGGCGGGTCGCCGGCACGCCCACCGACTGTGTGCACCTGGCCCTGACCGGCCTGCTCGAGCCCGATCCGGACATCGTGGTCTCCGGCATCAACAGCGCCGCCAACCTCGGCGACGACGTCATCTACTCCGGCACGGTGGCCGCGGCGATGGAGGGGCGCTTCCTCGGCCTGCCCGCCATCGCCATGTCCCTGGCCACGTTCGAGGGCAGCGGCCGCCATTACGAGACCGCCGCCCGCGCCGCGCTGGAGATCACCGCCCGGCTGCTGGTGGACCCGCTGCCGGCCGACACCATCCTCAACGTCAACGTGCCGGACCTGCCCTGGGCGGAACTGCGCGGCTTCGAGGTGACCCGGCTGGGCCACCGGCACCGCGCCGAGCCCTGCATCGAGCAGCTGGATCCGCGCGGCCGCCCGCTCTGGTGGATAGGCCCGGCCGGCCCGGAGCAGGACGCCGGCCCCGGCACCGATTTCCACGCCGTGCGCACCGGACACATTTCCATCACGCCCATCCACGTGGACCTGACCCGGTATCAGGCCCTGGACAAGGTCGCCAGCTGGGTTGGCGGCCTGGGCGACAGTCTGAAGAAGAGGGCATGACTCCGCGATTCCTTTCCAAGCCCGAGGCCAGGGGCCTGGGCATGACTTCGCAGCGGGCCCGCGACCGCATGATCGAGCGGCTGCGGACCGAGGGTGGCATCCGCGACGAGCGCGTGCTGACGGCCATGCGCACCGTGCCGCGGCACCAGTTCATGGACGAGGCCCTGGCCAGCCGCGCCTACGAGGACACCGCCCTGCCGATCGGCTGCGGCCAGACCATTTCCCAGCCCTGGGTGGTGGCGCGCATGACCGAGGCCCTGATCGGGAACGGCATGCCGAAGAAGGTGCTGGAAGTGGGCACCGGTTCCGGCTACCAGGCGGCGGTGCTGGCCACCCTGGGGATCGAGACCTACAGCGTCGAGCGCATCGAGGAACTGCTGCGGGCGGCCCGCCGCCGCTTCCGCCACCTCGGCCTGAACGTGCGCACCCGCCACGACGACGGCCGTGCCGGCTGGCCCGAATACGCGCCCTACGACGGCATCATCGTCACCGCCGGCGCCGCCGCCCTGGAGGACGCGCTGTTCGACCAGCTGGCCGAAGGCGGCACCCTGGTGGCGCCGGTCGGCGGCAGCAACGGCCAGCGCCTGCTGCGCTGGCGCCGGCTCGAGGGCGAGCTTGTCCAGGATGACCTGGGCGCCGTCATCTTCGTGCCCCTGTTGCCGGGAACCCTCTGAATGCGCCTCTTCGGCCCCCTCTACGACCGCTGCCGGGCCTGGGCGGCGCATCCGCATGCGCCCTGGTACCTGGGCGTGATCAGCGCCATCGAATCCATCTTCTTTCCGGTGCCGACGGACGTGATGCTGGCGCCGATGAGCCTGGCCCGGCCGGCCGCCTGGTGGCGCTACGCGCTGCTGGCGACGCTGGCCTCGGTGGCGGGCGGTGCAGTCGGCTATGCGCTGGGCTACTTCGCCATCGAGGCGGTACTGCCCTGGGTGGAACGCGCCGGCCATGCCGACACCTACGCCTGGGTGCACGGGCAGTTCGTCCGCTACGGCGTCTGGATCATGTTCGTGGCGGCCTTCACGCCCATTCCCTTCAAGATCTTCACCATCGCCGGCGGTGCCGCCGCCATGCCGGTGCTGCCCTTCGTGCTGGCCTCGCTGGTCGGACGGGCGGGGCGCTTCTTCCTGGTGGCCGGCCTGATCGCCTGGGGAGGGCCGAAGATCGAGCCGGTGCTGCGACGCTACATCGAAATCGTCGGCTGGGTCGTCGCGGTGATCATCATCGGCGCCATCATCTGGTTGAATATGCGCGGATGAGCACTTCCGCCGCCCGCGCCCTGCTGGTCCTGCTGCTGGTATCGCTGCTGGCGGCCTGCGGCCATTCCCGCGTGGTCAAGCGCGAGAGCGTCAGGCCGGTGACGCCGGCCGAGCGCGGCAGCCTGGAAGTGCCGAGCGACGGCCGCTACACCGTGCGCAAGGGTGACACCCTCTACGGCATTGCGTTCCGGCATGGCCTGGACTACCGCGACGTGGCGGCCTGGAACGGCATCCGCGCGCCCTACACGATCTATCCGGGCCAGCGGCTGCTGCTGCGCGGGCGGGAGACGAAGCGGGAGGTCGCCGTCACGCCGACGCCGCCCGTGAGCCGCCCGACGCCTCCGGTCACCACGCCGACCACGACGCCGACCACTCCGGTCACGACGCCGACGACGACGCCCGGCACGCCGCCGGTCACCACGCCGACGCCGCCGCCGGCCAGGCCGCCCGCAACCACGCCCCCGGCCAGCAGCGGCAGCCCGGGCGGCTGGCAGTGGCCGACCCAGGGCCAGATCATCGGCCGCTACGTTGCCGGCGATCCCAAGCGCCAGGGCCTGGACATCGCCGGCCAGGCCGGCCAGCCGGTCGCCGCCGCCGCCGCCGGCACGGTGGTGTATTCGGGCGCCGGCCTGGTCGGCTACGGCGAGCTGATCATCATCAAGCACAGCGACGAATGGCTGTCGGCCTACGCGCACAACCGCCGCCGGCTGGTGGCCGAGGGCGAGCAGGTGCGGGCCGGCCAGCAGATCGCCGAGCTGGGCCGCACCGGCACCAGCCGCGACATGCTGCATTTCGAGATCCGCCGCAACGGCAAGCCGGTGGATCCGCTCACCCTGCTGCCGCCGCGCTGAGCCGCGGCGTCCAAGGCTCAGCCCGGCACCAGGAATCCGGCGACGACCGCCCGGCCCTCGGTGGCCAGGACATTGAAGGTGCGGGCGGCGGCGGCGCTGTCCATCACCTCGATGCCGATGCCGCGGGTGAGCAGGGCGGCCAGCACCGCCTGCGAGGGGAAAACCTGGCGGGGGCCGGTGCCCAGCACCATCAGGGCCGGGGACAGGGCCAGTACCGGTTCGAGGTCGGCCGGTTCCAGGCTGGCGGCATCGCGCGGCCGCCAGTCCCGCACCAGTTGCTCAGGGGTCACCAGGAAGCTGCTGGCGATCACCGCCTCGTTGACCAGCACGCCCCCGGGGCTTACCCCGCGCAGGACGTAGCGGAACTCGGGGTTTTCCTGTGACAGCTGCACGGGGCTCAGCCCTTGGGCAGGGCGATCAGCGGCTTCTCGCGGCTGCGCCGATAAAGCACGGCGATGTTGCCGATCCGGTCCACCAGGGCGGCGCCGCTGCGCTCGCACAGCTCGGCGATCCACTGGTCGCGCAGCTCGCGGTCGCCGGCGGCCACCTTCACCTTCACCAGCTCGTGCTGCTCCAGGACCAGCTCGGCCTCGGCCAGCAGGGGATCGGTGACGCCCTTGGCGCCGACCATCAGCACCGGCTTGAGGCCATGGGCCAGGCCGCGCAGGTAGCGCTTCTGGGGGTTGGAAAGGGCGGAGGACATGCGTTTCGGGCCGGTCGGACAGGGGCGCTAGGGTATCATGGCGGTCCGCACCCACCCGACGGTCCGCCGTCGCCGCCATGGCCCGCAGCCGCAGCAGCCACCGCTGGCTCAAGGAGCATTTCGACGACCCGTACGTGAAGCGGGCCCAGTCGGAAGGCCTGCGCTCGCGCGCCGCCTACAAGCTGGAGGAGCTGATCGAGCGCGACCGGCTGCTCCGGCCCGGCATGGTGGTGGTGGACCTGGGCGCCGCCCCCGGCGGCTGGTCGCAGGTGGTGCGCCGGGAGCTGGGCGACAGCGGCCGGGTCCTGGCCTTGGACATCCTGGACATGCCCCCGATCGCCGGGGTGGAGTTCATTCACGGCGATTTCAGAGAGGACGGCCCATTGTCCGAGCTGGAGCGCCTGCTGGACGGCAGCCCGGTGGACCTTGTGCTTTCCGACATGGCCCCCAATATGTCCGGAGTGGACGCCGTGGACCAGGCCCGGGCCATGTACCTGGCCGAGCTGGCCCGCGACTTCGCCGACCGGCACCTGCGGGAAGGCGGCAACTTCCTGATCAAGCTGTTCCAGGGGGAGGGCTTCGACGCCTACGTGAAGGACCTCCGCGGACGCTACGGGAAGGTGGTGATACGCAAACCGGCGGCGTCGCGGCGCCGCTCGAACGAAGTTTATGCGCTGGCCACGGGCAAGCGCCGAGGACAAGCGAAATGAACGACCTGGCAAAAAACCTCGCGCTCTGGCTGGTGGTGGCCGTGGTGCTGATGCTGGTGTTCCAGGGCTTCAGCGGCCAGGGCAGCAGCAATCGCGCGCTCAACTACAACGAATTCATCGCCGAGGTGAAGTCCGGCCGGGTCCAGGAAGTGGTGATCGCCGACAACGGCATCGCCGTCCAGGGCAAGCGCCGCGACGGCAGCACCTTCCGCACCGCCACCCCGCGCGACGACCGCATGCTTGACACCCTGTTCGAGAACGGCGTGCAGATCGTCCAGCAGGAGCCGGAGGGCCGTTCGCTGTTCTGGCAGCTGGTGATGAGCTTCCTGCCGATCGCCCTGCTGATCGGCTTCTGGATCTACATGATGCGGCAGATGCAGCAGGGCGGCGGCAAGGGCGCGCTCAGCTTCGGCAAGTCGCGGGCGAAACTGCAGGGCGAGAGCGAGATCAAGGTGACCCTGGCCGACGTCGCCGGCTGCGACGAAGCCAAGGAAGAGGTCGGCGAGCTGGTCGAGTTCCTGCGTGATCCCGGCAAGTTCCAGCGCCTGGGCGGCAAGATCCCGCGCGGCGTGCTGATGGTCGGCCCGCCGGGCACCGGCAAGACCCTGCTGGCCCGTGCCATCGCCGGCGAGGCCAAGGTGCCGTTCTTCTCCATTTCCGGTTCCGACTTCGTCGAGATGTTCGTCGGCGTCGGCGCCAGCCGCGTGCGCGACATGTTCGAGCAGGCCAAGAAGCACGCGCCCTGCATCATCTTCATCGACGAGATCGACGCGGTCGGCCGCCAT
>Ga0207873_1001021_pt1 | contig 28487 bp, 23 predicted proteins | sample BGWIniCompost_FD_187373 | JGI IMG/M metagenome (GOLD analysis project Ga0207873, IMG submission 187373) | Cellulose adapted compost microbial communities from Newby Island Compost Facility, Milpitas, CA, USA - BGW Initial Compost (SPAdes)... ...
CGTACCCGGAGCGGATCGTCTGCCTCACCGAAGAGCCCACCGAGGTGCTCTATGCGCTGGGCGAGGAGGACCGCATCGTCGGGATCAGCAACTTCACGGTGCGTCCCGCTCGGGCACGCAAGGAGAAGCCCCGAGTGTCGGCGTTCACCTCGGCCCACATCGACCGGATCCTCGATCTCGAGCCCGACCTCGTGGTCGGCTTCTCCGACATCCAGGCCGACATCGCCCGGGACCTGATCGAGGCCGGAGTCGAAGTGTGGATCAGCAACCACCGTACGGTGGACGGGATTCTCGGCTACGTGCGGAGGCTGGGAGCCATGGTGGGCGCCGCCGAGGCCGCCGATGCATATGCCAGGTCTCTCGAAGATCACATCGCCGATGTCAGGCGGGCAGCCGAGGTCCTCCCCCACCGTCCACGGGTGTACTTCGAGGAGTGGCACGACCCGCTCATAACCGGGATCGGATGGGTGGCCGAAGTGATCAGGATCGCCGGCGGTGACGACGTCTTCCCCGAGTTGTCCGCCCAGTCTCTGGCCAAGGATCGGATCATCGCCGATCCCGCCGAGGTCGCCAGCCGCTCACCGGAGATGATCCTCGCCTCCTGGTGCGGCAAGAAGGTCCAGTTCGATCACATCTACGGCCGTCCCGGCTGGGACCAGTTACCTGCCATCGAGCATCGGCTCGTGTTCGAGATCGACTCGTCGATCATCCTGCAACCAGGGCCAGCCGCGCTGACCGACGGCCTCGACGAGATCCACCGGCTGATAGTCGAGTCAACCGAGGCCCTCGGGCGTGCCACCCGCGCCAGGTGACACCCGTCCGTAGAGTCCGGGGTTCCGGCACTGGTCCCTGAGGTGCTTCCCGAGACTCGCTACGCAACTCGCGGCAACGTCCACATCGCCTACCAGATCAGCGGCAGCGGTGCGCTCGACTTGGTCCTCGTCTCCATCTGGTTCAGCCATCTGGAAGCGAGATGGGAGCTTCCGGGATTCGCCCATCTCCTGCACCGGCTCGGGTCGTTCAGCCGGGTGATCGCCTTCGACAAGTACGGAATCGGGTTGTCGGACCCCGCCCCACCGGGAAGCCTCCCACCCCTCGAAGAGTGGATGGACGACATCCGTACGGTCATGGACGAGGTCGGGCTGGAACGGGCGGCGGTGTTCGGGGCGGCCGACGGGGGCATGATGGCCACCCTGTTCGCGGCGACCTACCCACAGCGGGTGTCCGCATTGGTGCTGGCGAACTCGGCCGCCCGCCTGTCACAGAGCCCCGACTACCCGATCGGGATCCCTCCCGAGACGCAGGAAGCGCTGATATCACTGACTGAACAGACCTGGGGCACCTCGGCCTTGGCCGTGGCCACCAACCCGAGCCTCGCCGACGATCCCGGCAACCAGGAGTTGTGGGCTCGGTTTCTGCGTCTCGCGGCCAGCCCCGCCACTGCGGCCGAGGTGCTGCGAACCCTCTTCAGCCTCGACGTCCGAGCCGCCCTCCCCGCCATCCAGGTGCCGACCCTCGTCCTGCATCGACGGGACAACCTGACGGTGCCCGTCGCCAACGGCCGGTACCTGGCCGACCACATCGCCGGCGCCAGGTTCGTCGAGCTGCCGGGGGCCGATTACGGCCTCGGGTTCGGCGACATCGAAGATCTCGTCAACGAAGTGGAGGAGTTCCTCACCGGCGCCCACGCCGGAGGCGACCCGGACCGCAGGCTGGCAACGGTGCTGTTCACCGACATCGTCTCGTCCACGGAGATCGCTGCCCGGATGGGGGACGCACGCTGGAAGGAAGTCCTGGCGATGCACGACCTCGTCACGAGTCGCCAACTGGCGAGGTACCAAGGCCGCTTGATCAAGACCACAGGCGACGGCTTGCTCGCCACCTTCGATGGGCCCGCAAGGGCTATTCGCGCCGCATTGGCGATCCGAGATGCGCTGCGCAGCTACGGGATCGAGATCAGAGCCGGCCTCCACACTGGAGAGATCGAGAAGCTCGGGGATGACATCGGTGGGCTCGGTGTCCACATCGCTGCCCGCATCATGTCCGCGGGCGAGCCGGGCAGGGTCTATGTGTCACGCACGGTCAAGGACCTGGTGGCCGGAGCCGGGTTCGGTTTCCTCGACAAGGGAAGCCACGTCCTGAAGGGTGTGCCCGAGCCGTGGCAACTGTTCGCCGTCGATAGCTGAGGGCTGAGATGCAGGCGCCTCGTCCCTGCTATCCGGACAGAGCTTCGCAGAGCTCGGGTCGGCCGTACCGGGCACACTCGTCGGGCAGGAAGTCACGGGTGAGGAGCTCGTCGGCCAGTTCGCGGAGTCGGTAGGGATCGACGGGCATCCGCCGGATGCTCAATCCGTCCGGGTAGAGGAGCTGAGAACCATCGGACGAGAAGTCGACCACCGGTATCCCGACATCAGACTCGAATTCGAGAATCAGGTCACCGGAGTCGAGCTCCCACAGCCGGACCATCCCGTCGAACCCGGCGGTGGCCACGACACCCCGGGCGTTCAAAGCCGGAACCGGAGCCGCCCCCGTGTGCGCCTGGCGCCTGAACACGAGGGAATCCACGAGGCTTTCGCCCGCTGCCACCTTCTCCATGTCCGCGACCCAGATCATGCCTGAGACGGTCCCGCCGATCAGATAGCGGCCGGTGGGGTCGAAGGACAGGATCATGATGTCACTTTCGAATCCCGTGTGGTCGTAGCCATCGAGGCTGGTCAGCATCTCCCCTGTCGTCGTGTCCCAGATCCCAACGGAAATCCGGTCGGTTGCAGCCAGGAGCCTCCCTCCGGTGAAGAAGCCTTCCGGGTTGAACTGGGCCGACCACAACATCCGATACGGAAGCGAGAAGATCTCTTCTCCCGATCTGACGTCGACCACACCTCCAAGGGCCGAGCCGGACGGCTCCCGATCGCCCCAGCAACTCCATCCCGACAGGACGACGTAGTTGTTGTCGGGTGAGATGGCGAGAGGAGCCCGGCACTCGTCTAGCTCGCGCACGACATCCCAGTCCGGCAGCGTACGCAAGGTCGAGACTCCCTCCAGCGTGAACGAACCGACCATCGTGAAGTCCCAGCTCACCGCCCGGTACCCGGCGTCCACCGAGTTCCACTCGCCCCGGCTGACCACGGTCTCGTCGCCGGTCACGAGATCGACCAGCCGCAGCCCGTCGACGGGGTCACCGAGGCCTCCGTTGTTGGTTGAGACGTTGTAGGCCAGCCATCGTTCGTCGGGAGACAGGGAATAACCCCACTGTCGCTCTCGAATGGGGATGCCGCCCAGCTGGGGGACACCGCCGGGGGATACGTTCCACAGGAGGATGTCTTCCCCGTAGGAGAGGAGACCGTCCTCTCCTACGAAGTTCACCGCAAGGACGTTCTCGAAGGTTCCATTGAGCTGGAGTCCTTCCTCTCCTTCGACCAGCGGCTCGACGTGGATGGCTGGGTCGAACCCGGAGTAGGCGAGCCGGCTGGCGTCCGGATCCAGCGCCAAGGACAGAACGGAGGGGCCCGTCTGCTCGTAGATCGACTCGCCGGTAGCGAGTTCGACGACGCGTACGTAGTCGCCGTCCCGATAAGCGAGATGTGTCCGGGCGTCATTGATGGCGGTGATGTCGGCATTCACTCGTGGCGCCTCGATGCGGTCGACGATCGAGCCATCGGCCAAGGACAAGGTGGTGAACCCCATTCCTTCGATCGGGACCATGAGCTCGTCGTCGCTGAGGAACATCGGGCGCCCCAGGTACCCCCGCGCCTCGAACCTAGAGATCTCGTGTCCGTCCTCGGAGCTGAGGATCCGAATTTCGTTGTCGAAGGTGAGGGCCAAGGTGTCGCCGTTCGGGCTGTACGAGCCGTAATACCAGCCGTGTTCGGTATCGACGCTCACGACGCTGGACATCGTCGCCAGGTCGAAGATCTGGAGGTCCGGCTCGCCGTCGGGTACTGGTCGGAAGGCGTACTCGACCGTAGCGGCATAGAGGACGACGACGCTGTCACCGTCTGGGCTGAACATAGTCTCCCATGCCTCCAGCGAAGGATCATCAGGTCCTCGGAGTGTGCCTACGAGCGGTCCCTCGGCATCGAAGATGTTCACGTCCGCCTCCGACGTCGCGGAGGCGATGGCCAAGAGCGACCCGTTCGGCGACGCGGTCGGTGTCGCCAGCGGCCCTGCGGGAAAGCGGGAGACGAGCCGCCAGTCGGAGATCGCCTGAGCCAATGCGCTGGCGGCCTCCGAATTCGGCTCGATGCCGGCGTCCACGGCCAAGTCGAACGCCTCGGCGGCGATGAGGAGGGCGAGTTCCCGGTTCTCATCCAGTTGCCCGCGAGAAGCCGCCGCCAGCTCACGGACGCGCGCCTGGAGCGCTTCTCTCCGGGCCACACCCCGCTGCAAGTAGGCGATGGCCCCCAGGGCGCTCACGAGCACGAGCCCGGCGGCGAGGGCGGCGATCGTTCTCCGTCGCCGCCTCCGGGTCGCGCGAACATCGGCTTCTCGTTGGGCGCTGCTGGCCGAGATGTATCGGGTCTCGTCACCCGTCAAGACCACCGTCGACTGCGACGCCCATTCTTCGACGTCATGGAGACGTGATCCTCGAAGGAGGTAACTCGGATCCTCGGTGGCATCGAGCCACTCCTTGGTCGATTCACGCACTCGACGAGCCATCATCAGAGATTCACGGGCGCCTTCGATCCAGTCCGAGAGCCGGGGCCATTCGGCGAGCAGGGCTTCGTGGGCGACCTCGACCGTCGGCCCGCGTGTCACCGGGTCCCTGTCGAAGGTGAGCAATCGGAACCGTGAGAACGCCGCCAGCACGGTCTCCAGACCGCCGGGGTCCACGGTGAGCGAGACGAGTTCCGATTGCCGGGATCGACGCCGGGTCACCACCCCCATCTCATCGACTGAGACGAGCCGGAGGAAGATCTCGCGGGCCGCTTGCTTGCCGGACGGCGTGAGCCCTTCATACAGCTCCTCAGCCCGACGGCCGAGCGCTCCGGCGACACCACCGGCTGCTACGTACCCGGCGATCGTGAGCATCGAACTGTCCCGGTTGGTGAACATCTCGGTGAGGGCGTATTGCAGGAGTGGCAGAGCTCCGGGCTGGCCCTCGACGTCGCCGATGATGCGGCTGACCAGCCCCGTTTCGAGTTCCAGACCGACTGCGCGAGCAGGCGCCGATACCGCCTGAGCCAATCCGTCACGGGTCGGGGGCCCAACGGTGACGATTCCGCCGGCTATGGCCTCGGCGAAATCGGCGTAGCCAAGAGGCCGGTCGAGGAAGTCGGCGCGGATGGTCATCACCACCCGCACCCGGTTGCTCTCGTCGTTGGCCACGGAGATGAGGTTGTCGAGGAAGCAGCGACGGGCTTCCTCCGACCGCACCGTCGAGAAGAGCTCTTCGAACTGATCGATGAACAGCAGCAGCGTGCACTCGTCGCCGGGAAGGATCTGTTTGCTGACGCGGAGGAGCCCGTCGGGCTGGGTCAGTTCACTGAGCATCCGGGCAGGCGTGCTCGTCGCCACCCGCGACAACGCCGACTCGAGCTCTTCGAAGGGGAACGAGCCCGGGAACATGTCCGTCGTCAGCCATCCGCCGCAATCGGGCCGAGCCCGCAGCGCCGGGAGCAGGCCGGCCCGAACCACCGAGGACTTGCCGCTTCCTGAAGGGCCAACGACCGTGACGAGCCGGTGGGTAGTGACCTGTTCGATGAGCTCATCGATGAGAGTGGCGCGGCCGAAGAAGTCGGCGGCGTCGTCCTCGCCGAAGGCGCGCAGGCCCTTGTATGGATTGCGGATCTCCTCCGGTGCGGGCTCCACCACCTCGGAAGCTGCGACGACGTCGACACCCACGGACCTGCGGAGCTCACGAAGGAAATCCTCTACCTTTCGGTACCGATCGTTCGGGTCCACTGCCACCGCTTTGGCGACGACCGAGACGATCGTTTCCGGGATGTCCCGGCGGCCCAGACGCAGATCTGATCGATCCTCCGGTCCCGTGTATGGGGCACCGGTGAGGATCTCGAAGGCGAGGGCGCCGAGAGCGAAGATGTCGCTACGAATCGTCGCTTCCACCCCGGCTGCCACCTCGGGAGCGAGGCGCGGCCCATCGAGGTGGTCGTCTGCTCGGGCGTCAGCCACCGGACGGGCGATCTCGAAGTCGGACAGGTAGGCGTTGCCGTCCTCGTCGAGCAGGACATTCGACGTCTTGAGGTTGCCGTGGACCACACCGCGGCGATGGGCGTAGGCGAGAGCGCTCCCTACCTGGTCCAACAGTCGTAACGCCGGTTCGAGGTTCCACGCCCCCGTCCGAAGCGAGTCCTCCACGCTGCCTCCCCGCATCAGGGGCATGACGAGGTAGGCGCCCGAGGGATCCCGCCAGTAGTCGAACAGCGGCAAGACGTGGGGATGCTCGAGGTTGGCCAGGGTCCGGGCTTCCCTCTCGAAGTGCGCCACGAAGGCGAGGTCGTTGGAGCTGTCGGCCCGGATCACCTTGATGGCCACCTCCCGCCCGATCGATGGCTGATAAGCACGGTGAACGACGCCGAGCTCGCCCGACCCGATCATCCCACGCAACTCATAACCACGAAGCGGTCGGTGGTCTTGGGTCAGGCCGCCTGGCGTCTCCACTTCCCTGCCTGAAAGGAGGGCCGGATCGTGGTCGAGAATCCGGGCTTCCAGTTCGACGAGATCCGCTCCGGGCTCGATCCCTAGCTCGTCGACGAGGTGGGTCCGAGCCCGCTGATAGGCCCGCAACGCCTCCGCCTGGCGTCCGGACCGATAGAGGGCGAGCATGAGCTGACCCCAGAACCTCTCCCGAAGCGGATGGTCTCGGACCAGGAACTCGAGTTCGGCGACGAGTTCTCCGGCTCGGCCGAGGGCGAGGTCGGCTTCGAAACGCGCCTCGATGGCGGTGATGCGCATCTCGCCGAGGCGTTTGCTCTCGGCCGACAGGTCGGGATGGTCGATGCCCCCATATGCGGTTCCGAACCACAGGTTCAAGCCCTCGACGAGCGTGGCTCGGGCCGATCCAGGGTTCTGCTTCAGCAGTTCGGTGCCGGCCTCGACGCTCCTCTCGAAGGCGAGGACGTCGAACGATTCTTCGTCCGCGGCGGTCATATAGCCGTCGCCGCGCCGGAGAATCGACTCGGGCCCCAGGGCGCGTCTGAGGTTGTAGATGTAGGTCTGGATCGTCGGCTTGGCCGCCTCCGGAGGCTCCCCTGCCCAAACGGAGTCGATGAGGGAGTCCTGGGAAATGACCTGGTTGACCGAACGGAGCAGAACCGCGAGCACCATCTGCTGGCGAAGGCCCCCCAGCTTCACTTCTCTACCGCTGACCTCGACCGTGATCGGGCCGAGGGCGCGGTATCTCACGGCGTGATTCTCCAAACCGCCCCGCGATTCGTATCGCTTCCTCGAAGTCTGTCACGGGCCACTAGGAAGTGACTAGGAAACCTCCCCTCGCCCCACGAGCGCCTCACGAGGGCCCGCTTTCACACTGCGGGAATTCGCCTGGCAAAGGGAGGTACACGATGAGGCGACGACTCAAAATCGTCCTGCCCGCAGTGGTGTCCATGCTGTTGGTGGCGTCATCCGCCTTCGCATTCGGTGACTTCGGCGACTGGGGCGATGCCGAAGACATAGAGACACACGGTGCGGGAGCCGACGACGATCTCAACACGCGAGCCACGGAAGGGTGCCCGTTCATCTCGCCCGACGGAAAGATGTTGTTCTTTGCTTCGAATCGAGGTGGCCTGAGTGGCCTCGACATCTGGGTCACCACGAGGAGGAGTGAAAACGACCCGTGGGGCGAGCCGGTGAAGCTGGGGGCCCCGATCAACTCGCCGGCAGACGACTTCTGCCCCACAATCTCCAGAGATGGGAAGACGTTCTTCTTCGTGAGCACGAGAGACGGTCATTGCGGAAGCACGCTGAACGCTGACATCTACACCGCACGATTCGACTCGCGACTCGAGGTGGATTCCGTCACCCATCTCGGATGCGAGGTCAACAGTCCTTGGGACGAGCACAGCCCATTCCCGGCGACGTTGCCCGGAGAGGGGCCAGTGCTCTTCTATTCGAGTGCTCGACCTGCCAACGGCAACGACGCCCCGGGCGACCACGACATCTACGTCTCACCGATGCGCGGCGGCACCTATCGGGCGGGACATGCCCTGTCCGGCGTCAACACGACTGACAACGAGGGCCAGCCCAACGTGCGACGCGATGGTCGGGAGTTGTTCTTCTGGAGCGATCGTGAGGAAGGAGCGGACATCTACTCGGCGGCGCGCCTGTCGGTCACCGGGGAGTGGGGATCACCTGAGAACCTCGGTCCGAAGGTGAACAGCGACGACTCGGAAACACGGCCCTCGTTGTCGTGGGACGGGACGACCCTGTACTTCGGGTCGACTCGCTCGGGGCAGTCCGACATATACGTGACGACTCGCTGAGTCGGACGCCGATCCCCGACTAGCGGTTATCCGGGGCTCGAGCCTCGAGCATGGCCGCGATGCCATCGAGGATTCGCTCCAAACCGAACTCGAAGAAGAACCCGGTGTCGAGGTGGGGGGCGGCGATCGTCTCGCCAACCCGCTGCGAGATCGGGTAGTGGCGACCGGCGAGGACGCGGTTCAGCACGGGAAGGACGCTGTTCCACCACTCGTCGTCGGACATGCCGCTGGCTTCGGCATCCCGGCGTATGCCGTGGAGACGCTTGGCGGCGCTGGCAACGTGGTTGACGACGAGCTCGATGACGGCGTCCATCTCGGCCTCGCTGAGGCCTATCCCGTCGACGGCAGCGAACTCGTACTCCTGGCGGTCCATCATGTTCGGCCCCGCCACGGGGCGGCTGATCGGAACCTCCAGCAGCCACGGATGCCGTTCGTACAAGGCCCAGTACTCCCGAGCGATATCTCGGAGCCGCTGCCTCCAATCCACCTCCTCAACCAGTTCGGTGGTGAGCTCGCCGAAGGTGCGTTCCACCATCAGCGCCACCAATTCCTCCCGCCCCGGGATATATCGGTAGAGGGACATCGCCCCCACCCCCAGCCTCTCGGCGAGTTGCCGGATCGTCACGGCCGCCAGGCCCGACTCGTCGGCAAGTCCTACTGCCTCCTCGACTATGCGGCCGACGCTCAAGCCACTGCGGCTCGACGGGCGCTCCGCGCCTCGCCACAGGAGGTCGAACAGCTCAGCGTGGTTGGGATAGCGGGAACGTGATATGGGAGTCTCCCTTTGCGGAACGCGGACAGCAGTCTAGATTCAGCTTGGCTGACGCATACAGCGTACGCTACGTTGTACGCATGATCGAGGCTCGTGACCTGCAGAAGGCTTTCCGCACGAAGGCGGGGCCGGTCGAAGCGGTCAGAGGAGTGGATTTACGAGTCCAAGAGGGCGAGCTGGTCGCCTTCCTGGGTCCCAATGGGGCCGGCAAGACCACCACCCTCAGGATGCTGACCACACTCCTCCGGCCGACCTCGGGCTCGGCGCGGGTCGCCGGATACGACATCACTGATGAAGCCGCTCGAGTGCGGCAGCGGATCGGGTTCATCGGCCAGGGCAACAGCGCCGGCTACTACCACCGAATTCGCGACGAGTTGGTGATCCAAGGTCGCGCCTACGGGTTGACCTGGCGTCGTGCTCGTCACCGAGCAGACGAACTCCTCGAGGTGATGGAGTTGACTGCCCTCGCCGACCGCACGGCGGGCACGCTCTCGGGAGGCCAGCGCCGGCGCCTGGACGTTGCCCTCGGGCTGGTGCACTCGCCCCCCCTGTTGTTCCTCGACGAGCCGTCCACCGGTCTCGACCCCCAGACGCGGGCCCGTCTCTGGGAGCAGTTGCTAGAGCTACGGGAGCGGCAGGGGACGACCATCTTCCTCACCACCCACTACCTGGAGGAGGCGGATACCAGGGCCGAGCGGGTCATCATCGTCGACCACGGACGGGTGATTGCCGATGACACGCCCTCGGCTTTGAAGCGCGGCCTGGCCGGGGACCTGGTTCGACTGCGGGTGAAGGGCTCGACCACCGCGGCAGCAGCGGTGGTGGAGGCGTTGCCGGGTGTGCGCGACTTGGAGACCTCGGGCGATTGGATCACGGCCCGCCTGCCGGACGGGTCGACGGCGGTGCCGCCCCTGCTGGAACGTATCCGGGCCCACGACGCCGAGGTGGTCGAGGTCGAAGTACTCCCTCCGACGCTCGACGACGTCTTCTTGGCGCTAACTGGTCGGAGCTTGCGCGAAGAGGGAACGACTCAGACCGAAGAGGAAATGACGCGATGAGCGCCGCGATCCGAGATGCAGTCACGGTCTTCGTCCGCCAGTCGCTCCCAACACTGCGCTCCCCCAGCGCCCTCGTCTTCGGCATGCTCCAGCCATTGGTGTTTCTCGTCTTCTTCGGTCCGCTACTGGGCGGGCTCACCGATCTGCCGGTCGAGTCGAGTTGGCAGTGGTTCGTGCCGTCGGTGCTGATGATGCTCACCCTGTTCGCCACCGCCGCCACCGGCTACGACTTGCTCACCGAGATGCAGACCGGATCGCTCGAGCGGATCCTCGTGACTCCGATGAGCCGGTCGTCGATCCTCGCCGGCCGCACCCTCCACGACGTCGCCACTCTGTGGGTTCAGGCGATCCTCATCGTCGCGGCGACGCTGCCGTTCGGGTTCCAACTGCGACCGGCAGGGGCGTTGGCCGGGCTGCTGCTCCTGGGGGTGTTGGGGTTGGCAGCCGGTGCCCTGTCCCACGCCCTGGCGATCGCCTGCCGCGACAACCCGGACATGTTCTACGGAGTCCAGCAGACATTGCTTTTCCCGCTTCTCTTCCTATCGGGGCTGATGCTCCCACTCGATGTCGGACCAGACTGGATGCGAGTTGCGGGCAACCTCAATCCCCTCACCTATGTGGTCGAGGCGATCCGCGCCCACTTCAACGGCACGTTCGACGTGAAGGTGGCTGGCCCCGGATGGCTGGCCGCTCTCGCGATGGCGGTGGTCGGACTGTTGTTGGCGACCAGAGCTATGCGACGGGCGGCCGACTAGCACCCCGTCAGAAGCAATGGCCGCTCTTGCGGCGTGCTTCCGGGCACGACCTCAACCAGGTGAGAATTCGATCGAATCGAGGACTCCACCGGTGGCATCGAGAGCGGTCATCTCGACGGTTTCGGTTTCAGATCCCACCTCGAAGACGACCGCCCTCCCCCGAGGCCGCTGATCCCATCGAAGGCGACGCCTGCGACCACGAGTTGATCCTTCGGTCTGTGGGTGTTCTACCAGAGCGATCCCCCGGTGGATGCGGACCTTATGGCTGTGACCACTGACTGGCCGGCTGGAACAGTTCGATAGGGTTGCCGGCCGGATCTTCCACCAGGATCTGTCGGCCGCCTGGTCCGCTGATGATCTCGTTGCGGAATGTCACGCCCTGTTGCCGCAGCCGCTCGACCTCGGCGTCGATGTCATCCACGATGAAGTGGATCCGGTTCCAGCCGCCCGGCTGAGGGATCCGTCCATCGGGCATCGGACGGCCAGCCGAACTGGTCGGGCCGCTGAGTAGCAAGCGGAGACGCCCGCGGGTCACGTCGGCGAAGGCCGGCGGAGCATTGATCCCGACGGTGAAGCCGAAATGTTTGGTGTAGAAGTCGACGGCGGCTTCTACGTCGTCGACCATGTAGCGGACGTGGACCATCTCGTCCATCAGGTACTCCTTTTTCGACGGTCTTCGGCGACCAGGTAGAGAAGGAACTTCACCCGCGTCTCGATGTCCGATGCCGTGCGGCGAAAGGCCGCCAGCCTCTCGTCGGGGTTGGTTCCCTCGACCGAAGGGTCGGCCATGCTCCAATGGATGCGTTCCGGCCCGGCAGGGAACTGCGGGCAGACCTCTCGGACCTTGTCACACAGCGTGACGACGTAGTCGAACTTCTGGTTGGAGAAGCGGTCGAAATGCTTCGGGGTGGCATCGGCCACGTCGACACCCAACTCCTCCATGACCTTCACCAGCTCGGGAGGTATGGGTTTGGGGTGGCTGCCGGCGCTGAACACCTCGACCGACTCGCCGCCATGGTGACGCAGGAGCGCCTCGGCCATCTGGGAACGGGCGCTGTTGCCCGTGCACAGGAACAGGACTCGCACGCGCCGCCCTTTCTTCAGCTCGAGCCCCGGCTCGCGTATCTCCATGGCGAGGCCCGGATGCAACGAACTGCCTGAATCCGACAGGAGCTCCTGAAAGCGACCGAGGTCGAGGCTGTAGTAGGCGTCCCGTCGGTCGAACGAGCTCCTTCGCATCGACACCAACCGGTGCGCTCGCAGGCGCCCCAGGTGGTAAGAGACGAGGCTCTGGCGCTCTCCCATCCTCTCGGTCAATTCCCGCACCTGCCGATCGCTGCGGGCCAGCTCGCTCATCAACCGCCACCGCAAAGGGTGTGCCGCCAGATCGAAGAGGACAGGAGGAGAGACGCGATCAGTCATCCTTCGCAGTGTACATCAATCCGATTTGATGCATCAATCCAGTTCGATGGACTTTCGGTCGCTGGGATCGGCAAACATCGACGGATGCCGGCCTGCGGAGACGACCTTCGGTTCGCAGCTGGTCTCGACTCTCCCAACTGTGACCCCGACTCCGGAGCGAAGCGGGGCCCTCGACCGGCCCATGACGTCGAGATCTGGGTCGGCGCCTACGAGCCGCGAATGCTCCGCCTTTCGGGCCGGGTGCCGGACGGCCGGGGGCCATCGGTTCCCGCCATGGAGCCCGGCGACCTCGCTCCGAGCAACGCGATCATCGACGAAGCTCCTCGCGAAGCCGGACGTCCGCCGCTGATGTCCGTCGCCTCCTGAACTTCGGGGCGGACCCGCCGGTCGACTGTCTAGTTGAACTCGCCCTGGAGCACGGGATCAGCGTCTTCATATGCGAGACCGACTCGCCTCGATCGAGCGCCTCATCAACGAGACGACGCCGGCGATCCGTGAACTAGTGGAGGAAGAATGGCTCCGTGCGACGGGGATAATCGCGAGCCTTGGTGACGCGACGAACATGGGCGATTCAGTGACTCGTTTGTTCTTGCACCGCGCGGGCGCGCCGGCGAAGGGCATCGGTCGATGAAACGCCGGCGCACTCGGATTCTCCTGGGGATCGGCATCGGTGTCGCAGCGGTGGCGATCGCCGCACTGGTGGTGGTGCGAACGATCCTCCTTCCTCGGTATCGGTTCCCGACTCCCAACGGGCAATTCGGAATCGGCACCATCACTCTTCACCTGGTCGATTCGGATCGTGAGGAGATCCTCGGTCCGAACCCCGGCGGCCCACGCGCACTGATGGCCCAGCTCTGGTACCCGGCCGCTACCGACGGCGAGGCCCGAGGCGAATACATCGCCGATGCCGCCGAGGTGGCTCCGGCTCTGGCTGGATTGTTCCGGCTCCCCGGCTTCACGTTGAACAATCTGAGCGGTGTCACCACCAACGCGGTGGAGAACGCTCCGGTAGCCGGGACCGAACGGTTCCCGGTCGTGGTGATGCTGAGTGGAACCGGAGGTTTTCGGCAGTCGACCACGTTCCTCGTCGAACATCTGGTTTCGAACGGTTTCGTCGTCGTGGGGGTGGACCAGCCCTTTGCATCGATCGCCGTCGTGTTCCCAGACGGACGAGTGGCGGAGATGTCTCCGCTCGAGGAGCTACGTCCACTCGTCCGCCAGTCGTACATGCCGAAAGAGGAGCCTCCGCAGCTGAATGGCGCCCCTCTCGAACACGGCATCATCCCGTTCCTCGGCCAAGACGTCAGCTTCGTGATCGACGAGCTGGAGAGGCTGGACAGCGACGAGGCGAATCCGCTCGCCGGCCGGCTCGCTTTGGACAAGATCGGCGTCGCCGGTGTGTCGCTGGGCGGGATCGTGGCCGGCGAGGTGGCCCGGGAAGACTCGAGAGTTCGGGCCACTTTGATCATGGATGCGGCTGTCCCGCTCCGCACGGCGGAAGCCGGCCTGGACGCGCCGGCGATGTGGATCACGCGTCCGCCGGAGACGATGCGGCTGGAGCGGGAGCGGGCGGGCGGATGGCCGGAAGAAGAAATCGAGGCGCATCACCGAACGATGCGAGAAACGTTCGAGAGACTCCGCGCCCCCGGCTACTTCGTCCAGATCCCCGACATTTCCCACATCGACTTCACCGATGCTCCGCTGTGGGCCCCCGTGCTCGGCTGGCTCGGGCTGTCGGGACCCAAGGACGTGGCATATGCCCATGGGGTCACCGAGGACTACACGCTGACGTTCTTCCTACGGCACCTGGCCGGGTTGGAGGAGGACACCTCGTTTGCGCGGCTGGTCGAGGTCTACCCCGAAGTGAGCTTGGAGATCCGCGAGCCGTAGACCTGCGTGCGGGTCAGCGCCTCTTGCCCTTGCGGCTGGCGTAGGAGGTCGTGGCGGGCCTGCTGGCTGGCCGGCTCGCCAGGTCGGCGTCCAGTTCCTGACGACCGCGCCACCAGTAGAGGGCGGCACCCACGGCGGGCAAGCACAAGACCGCTGTCCATTTCCACACGAGAACACGCCGCACGCCCGGACGGTTCTGGAGGTCGTTGAGGCAGAGGAACGTGGGGACCCACCAGACCCCGGCGAGCACCGCCAGGAGCACCAGCTCGCCGGGGCCATCCATGGTGGATCCTCCTCCTCGTGCGTCAGGTGGCCGGTACCGGCTCGGCCTCCGGTTCGACCGCGGCCGTCTTGCGTCCCGGGGTGGGCAGGTCCAGCGCCCGGATCATCACGCTGAACAGCAGGAAGTAGACGATCGCGTAGACCAGTCCGACCGGTACCAGCAGCCAGCCGTTGGTGGCCAGGTGCATGTTCACCAAGAAGTCGATGAGCCCGGCGGAGAAGCCGAATCCGTGCTTGATGTTGAGCAGGTCGGCCACCACCAGAGCCGTTCCGGAGAGGACGGCGTGCACGCCGTACAGTGCCGGCGCCAGGAACATGAAGCTGAACTCGATCGGCTCGGTGATCCCCGTCAAGAAGGATGCGAAGCCGGCCGAGCCCATCACGGATCCGGTAGCGGCGCGTTCGTCGCGGTCCGCCGCTCGGTACATGGCGTAAGCGGCTGCCGGCAGGCCGAACATCATCACGATGAACCATCCGGCCATGAAGAGCCCCGCATCCGGGTCGCCGGCGAAGAACCGATTGAGGTCGCCGGTCACCACCTCGCCCGACTCGGTCTCGAAGGTCCCGAACTGGAACCACACCAAGGTGTTGATGATGTGGTGCAGGCCGAACGGAATGAGCGCCCGGTTGGCGACGCCGTAGACGAAGGCACCGAACGCACCGGCACCGACGATCCAGTTGCCGAACGCTTCGATGGCGCCTCCGATCGGTGGCCACACGAAATAGGCGATGGCACCCACGATGATGGCCGCGAAGGCGGTGATGATCGGGACGAAGCGCCGACCACCGAAGAATGCGAGGTAGTCGGGCAGCCTGATCGTGTGGTACCGGTTGTACAACCAGGCGGCGAGCAAGCCGATGATGATGCCGCCCAACACGCCCATGTTGACCGTGACTGCCGCTTCGACGACCTCTCCGTTCTCGACTACTTCGGGCTCGATGATGCTGATGTCGTTGATCGCCTTGAGCACCAAGTAGCCGACGCCTGCGGACAAGCCCGCCACGCCCTGGCCACCGCTGAAGCCGATGGCGACGCCGATGGCGAAGATCAGCGGAAGGTTGCCGAAGATGGCTTCACCGCCTGCCTGCATGATCTGCCAGATCGTCTGGCCCCACTCCAGCCACGACACGGTCTGGAAGTAGACGCCGAGCGCCAGCAGCAATGCCGCTGCCGGGAGCACGGCGATGGGCATCATCAATGAGCGCCCGATTTTCTGGAGCTGACCCATCATTTCCTGGACCTCCTCCTCACGGAAGTCTCAGCGTCGCGCGGAGCGACAGCCTCCCCCGCGGTAGACGCTTTCGTCGTACCTGATGGCCTGGCCGAACACGCCCTGAGGCCTGCGCTCGACCAGAACCAGTGCGGAAACCCACTCACAGCCACTCGACACCTGCTCACACTCGCCGGTGCATGCATGTGGCTGTCCCCTCCTCTCACATCTCGCACGCTAACTTCGGCAAAACCTGACCTCAAGCATCTCGGTCCCCCTGCGATGCCGCTTCGAACAACGGGTCACCGGCTGTCACTGTCCCTGTCGCGATCGGCGACACGGTCTCGCCGGACAGAATCACGACCGGGGAGTCCATATCGATCCCGCGCTCGGCCATGAAGTCCAGGTCCACATTGACTAGCCGCTGACCCGTCGAGACGTCGTCTCCCTCCTCGACGTAGGTCGTGAAGCCCTCGCCTTTCAGGTGCACTGTCTCGAGTCCCACGTGGATCAACACCTGCAATCCGTCAGTTGTCTCCAAGGCGATGCCATGACCGCCCGGAAAGAGCTTTTCGATCCGCCCGTCGACCGGCGCCAAGACCTCCGGGTGCGTGGGATGAACCGCCAACCCATCGCCCAGAACCTTCTCGGCGAAAACCGCGTCGTTGACCTGATCGAGCGGCACGACACGGCCGGTGAATGGGCTGGCGACAGTGGTCACGAACCCTCCATGAGCTTTCTCATCTCGCCTTCGATGTTGTCGGCTTGCGGGCCGAGGATGACCTGGATGGCACTGCCCATGCGCATCACCCCGAAGGCTCCCGCCTGGCGCAATACCGCCTCATCCACCTTGTTCGTGTCGACTACTTCCACCCGGATCCGCGTGACACACGGCTCCATCTCGGTGATGTTCTCCTTGCCTCCGAGGCCGGCGAGGACCTGCTCGGCTTGGTCGCGAAAGCTCATCTAGCTCGTCCCTCCTTTCCAGTTCGCCCGGGCGTTGCGTGCCATGCGGTTCCACGTGTGACGGACGCCGCGGACGGCTACCGCGTAGGCGTACACGTTCTCCGGGTGGGCGATGCCGGTGTACCCGGCGTCGCCGATGTGATGGACGTCGACACCGATGCGTTTGGCCATGAGGGCTAGTGACCTCAGCGTCTCACGGTCGGCGCCTTCCTGGGAAGTGCCGATGGTCCCTATGGCGAGGCCGCCTCGCCTCCGCACGGCGGTGACCATGGCTGCCGCCGTGTCCTCGGACAGGCCCGGAACGGTGCCCGGGAGCGGCACCAGCACCCCGTGGGCACCGGCGTCGACGAGCGCCTCCACGAGGTCGGGACCGAGAGGCTCCTCGGCACCCGCCTGGTGCATCTTCCCGGCGAGGCACACGAGGTCCGGCGCTGCCTCCCGGACTGTGGCTACTGCCGCCGCCAAATCCTTGCCGGTGACACGTCGTCCCGGGTTGGCGGTGACGATGACAAAAGCCGCGTCACCGTCGGCAGCGGCCCGGGCCCGAGGGCCGGAAGCGCGCACTGGCTCCGGCACGGTGTCGACGTCGGGTTCGAGGTTCAGACCGACCGGGCGACCCAGGAGCCGGGAAAGGCCGCCGAAGCCGAGCGGAGGCGGGTCCAGAGCCTCCAGGCCCGGCGTCAGGACCCGGTCCCCTTCGGTGGGGTCGATGATGTTCAGGCAGACGAGGTCGGCACCGAAAGCCGCCACCAACTCGGCGTTGCTAGTGCCGGCCAGCAATGGCGGTGCTGCCGCCACGACCTCAGCCAGGATCGTTCGACCCTCTGCAGCGCGAATCGCCTCGACGAGGGCGCTGCCCCGCAGATCAGCCAGATCGGCGCCGAAGCGGTCGAGGATGCGCGTCATCAGCCGACCTTGGATCCCCGACGATGCCGAATCTCCGCGGTCACCGACACTGCGACCGGCTCTCCACCCTCGAACCCTCCGTCCATCAGGAGCAGCCAATATAGGGAAGGAGCCCTCGGCGTGCCGTCAGTCGTCGCCTGGCACCAGGTCGGCCCACCGGAAACCGCCTCGGGTGATGACGCCTCCCCCGGGCGCAACAGGTATCGGGCGGGCGAACGCCGGGCCCGCCCAGCAGAAGGTATGGAACTCCCCTCGCTCGCCGACGGGATCGACACCGTCCGGCAAGTCGGCTGGGTCCCAACGCTGGCCGACGTAGGCCGGGTCCAACTGGCTCGAGTCGACGCATGTGATGGTGGCTCGGACACCGGCGGCCACCATCTGCTCGGCCAGCCCTGCGGTGTCCTCGCTGCCGAGCCAGATCGGGAACAGCGGCTTGATGCCGGTGGGCCGCAGCATCTCTTCTCGGTACGCACGGACGTCTTCCAAGAACACGTCACCGAAGGCGACGTGGGTGATCCCTGCCTCCCGAGCACGCCCGATCACCTGCAGCATCCGGCGCTCGTACTCGTCGTTCGGGCACGGATCCGGGAGGCTGACCTCCCACACCGGCAGGCCCACGGATTCTGCTTGGGCTCGGAGGAGCTCACGGCGGGTGCCGTGCATGGCTACCCGGCCGTTGGTCTCGTTGATCGTGCTCAGGAGGGCGACGACTTCGACCCCCTGGGCGCGCAGCGAGTGGAGAGTCCAGGCGGAGTCCTTCCCCGTCGACCAGGACAGCAGCAGCCTCACCGGACGGAGCGTAGGCCTTCCTGACCCTTCGACGGTCCCTCGTCGTCATTGCTGGGACTCCAGCTCGCCCAAGAATTCCAGGAGGTTGGCCTCATAGGCCTCCGGATCGACGTTCCAACTGGTGACGTGCCCGGCCTCCTCGACCTCGACCAGCCTGACCAGATCAGGCGCGGCATCACGGAAGCTGCGTGCCACCTCGATCGGAACACGATCGTCCTCCAAGCCGTGGAACACCAGAGTCGGAACGGACATGAACTCGTCGGCCCGGGAGATGTAGTCGATCTCGTCCCAACCGACGTCCCAGCGGAGGTCGGCGACCCACATCGCAACGGTGATCAGGGAGTCGGGCACGGGGATCGGTGTCCCGGGGATCGTGCGCCGTGAAGCCTCGAGGCGGAGCGCGGCCTCAGTGTCGGCGTTGGGGGAATCGAAGACGGCGGCGCTCACTTCGCCGGCCAGGTCGGAGTTCTCGAGGAAAGCGAGGTGGAGCGCCGAGCCGGTGCTGTAACCGTGCAGCACGATTTCTTCGGCTCCCTGGTCGAGGGCGTAGCCCACGGCGGCTTCGACATCCTCCCATTCGGTCCTTCCGAACCGGTACAGCCCGCTCTGATCGGAGGGCGCTCCTTCGTCGTTGCGGTAGTCGATCACGAGCGAGGTGATCCCCGCTCGGTGATATGCCGGCAGGGTCCGCAACGCCTCCCGACGGGCAGAGCGCCAACCGTGTGCATGGATCGCCCAGGCCGAACCGTCGCCAGCGTCGATCCTCCATGCGTCGAGGTCGCCGAGGGGAGCGGCGAACGACACCTCCTCGAACGCCAGCGGACCCGTACTCGTCGTGGCCAAGTCGGTGGGGTCCTGCCGAAACGTGTAGGAGTCGATGTCGACTTCCTGACATTCCGCAAGTGGCCCTGTGCAGACCGGTGGCCGCTCGCCGTTCGTGACAGTGAATCGGCGTGTGACGTCGAGGCCGTTCACCCCCGTGATATCGCCGATTAGGCCGTACCCGTCTTCCCACGAGAGCCCGGCGAGCCCAGGCCTGGTCGTGTCCTCACGTTCCTCTGCGGACGTGAGCGTCACCGTCTCGTCATCCAAGGCGACGACGTACACGCCGTAGTCGGGTGTCGGCGACTCTGGGGTGAGCAGATCGGCGTGGATCATGTTCGAGAAGACGATCCCGCCGGCCGCGTAGAAGAGGACAGCGAGGCCCACCAAAGACCAAGCCAGGATCTTCACCCAGCGCAAACGACGCGAGGGCCGATCAGGGGGAGGTTCGACGCGTCCGATCATGGGCAGACACTCCGGCACCAGTTCGCTTCGCCGCCACCAACTCGGTCGAGCGTCCGCATGAGGAATGCGGACATCTGCGCACGAGTCAGCAACTCTCCGGGACAGAACCTGTCATTGGCGGGCGGGTTACAGCCCCGCGTGACTCCGGCGGCAGCCAGGCGGTCGATGTCACCCTCGAAGACCGACCCGTCATCGTCGGTGAACCAGTCGCCACCGCCGTCGTCGACGAACCCGAGCGCCCGCACCAGGAAGGCGGCTATCTCACCCCGGGTAACGGGACGTTCCGGACAGAAACGGTCGTTGAGCGGAGGGTTGCACCCTGTGGTGATTCCCTCCTCTGCGAGCCAATCGATGGAACGTTCGAAGATCGACCCGTCATCGTCGACGAAGGCCCCCACGAAGTGGGAACAATCCGGGAAGTCGCGACTGAGGTCGCTCTCCGTGCGGGGCAGGCCGAGCTCGAGGGTTCCTGTACGTCGGAAGCCGGCGCTCTCGAGCCGGTACACGGTGGCTGTCCCGTCGACGATCAGCTCCTGAGGCTCTTCGTCGGCAAGGGAAGCCCGCTGCAGTTCCAGCATCACCACGTCGTCGCTCCGACAGACGAACCACTCTCGATGTGTTGCGGCTCCCCCGGCCAAGACCTCGGGATAGCCCCCACCTGCGAGCTCGACGGGAATCAATGAGCAGTCGACGAACTCGAAGAAGACGAAATCTCGGGAGTTGGCGCCGACCTGGACAGCGGTGACGATGAGGAGGCGTCCTGCCATCGCTACGACACGGGCAGGCTCGGCGATGGGGAGATCCGAGAACTCTTCGATCGTGTCGAGTTGGAACACAGTCCCCCATCCGGAAGCCAACTCGACATGGAGGTAGGCGTCCTGTTCTCGGTAATTCGGCCTCGGTCCCCCGATTTCGTAGCCGGTGATCACGTCCCGGTTGCCGTCGCCGTCGACGTCGGCGAGGAAGCGGGCGGCGATGAATGCTTCGGCGGGAATCGCGGCGTCGGGCAACCCGTCGCACTCGGTGGCCACTCCAACCGCAGGCGCCGACCCGAGGGGAAGAAGTGTGGCCACCATCCACACCACCAGCAGCAGCTGGCGCCCTCTGGGGGGACTTCTACTCATGAGCCTCCCTGCCCCGCGCGATTGTCGTACTAGAAGCTCGCGATGTCTAGAGGCAACAACCGGAAGCGAATCGGGCACCGCGATCGACAGAACCGGAGGCGATCCTCGGCGTGTGCTCAGTGCGAAGCGGGCGCGGAGCCGGCCGGGCCTTCGATCGGCGGCACCTCGATGTCCGACTGTTCAGCGTCTTCCGCCAGGCGCCCGCTGGCGACTTCGGAGGCGATGAGCCGCTGCGTTCTTCTTCCAACCGGTGCTCGGCGGCGGGGTTGACGACGACCTCGAACTCCGCCATCGCATTCGACATGGCGGCAAACACGCCGCGCCCACCCAGTTGGCGGTAGTAGACCCACCCGCGCTTCTCGGCCCACGTCGCCAGGAGGTGCAGGACTGCCAACCCGGCGATGCTCGTCGAAGGCCGCTTTGAACATGATCACGATCATGTACGCCAACGCCCTTCGCGTGGAGAAGCCTGCGCTTCGCCTGTCACACCGGATAGCGGACGACGAGCGTTGCGGCGACGTCGCCTTCGCTCGAGGCGCGGTACCGGTGCGGCACGTCGGCTCGGAAGCTGGTGCTCTCTCCAGGAGCCAACCGAACCATTGCCTCGGCCGGTCCGAGTTCGAGGACGCCCGCGTAGACGATCCAATGTTCGGTGACACCCGAAGCGTGTGGCGCCGAATCCTGCTCGCGTCCCGCCATGACCTGCACTCGGTAGACCTCGGTGACGGCCGACACATCGGTGAATCGCTCGACGAGGGTCGCCTCGATCGCATCGCCGCGAATCGGCTCCCCTGCGCCCGCGCTCTCCTCAGTGACGGGCAAGGCGGCGCTGATCGGCACGCCCAGCGCAGTCGTGATCGCAAACAACGTCGCCAATGTCGGGTTCCGTCGCCCTGACTCCAGTTCGGAGAGCGTCCCCTTTCCGAGCCCGGTCGCTTTTGCCAACTCTCCAAGGGACATTCCGCGCGCCTTCCGGAGGTCACGGACGCGGGCGCCGACGACGGCGGCGAAATCGGGGACGGTATCGCTCATGACTCGTTCTGTTTACAGAACACTCGGACTAGACTGTTCTGTATACGGAACAGTCTATACGGCCGAGAGGAGGGCTCGATGAAGATCGTGGTGACGACCCCGACAGGAAACGTCGGCTCGCATCTGACGCGGATCCTCATTCAGGCGGGCCTGCGACCAACGCTGCTCGTGCGCAACCCGGACCGTCTCGACCCAGAGGTCCGCGAGCGGGCAGACATAGTGGTCGGGGATCAGCTCCGAGGAGATGACGTCGTTCGCGCCACAGAAGGGGCCGACGCCCTCTACTGGGTGAGCCCTTCGACCGGGGCACCCGACCCGATCGCCGCCCACGTCGAGTTGGGTGCGATCGCCGCGGGCGCGGTGAAAAAGAACTCGATTCGCCGCGTCGTCTTCCAGAGCAGCGTCGGAGCGGAGCTTCGCCGCGGCGCGGGAGAGATCGACGGCCTGGCAGCCACCGAGCAGGCACTGGACGAGACGGGGGCCGATGTGCTCCATCTCCGCTGCGGCTTCTTCTTCACGAACCTGCTGCTCGATCCGGTGGGGCTGGAGGAGGGCGTTCTGCGCGTCACGTGGCCTGTCGACCTCCCGTTGCCCTGGGTCGACCCCCGCGACATCGCCGAGGTTGCCGCGGTGCGGTTGCTGGCGGGGGGATGGTCCGGGCGCGAGGTGCAGGCCGTGCACGGCCCCGAGGACCTCACATACGAGCAGGTAGCCGCCATCGTCGCCGAAGCTACGGGGCGGCCGATGCGAGCCGAGCAAATCCCAGACGACACCATGCGGGAGGGACTTCGGGCGGCGGGATTCACCGAGCGTCAGATCGAGGCGCTGCTCGGCATGTCGATCGGCCTGCGCCAGGGCTTCGTCCCCGAGATCCCGCGCTCGTTTTCGACGACGACTCCTACCAGCCTGGCGGCGTGGGCGTTCGTCAACCTCCGCGGTGAGCGCTCGGGTCGGTGACGAATGATCCAGCAGTCGAGCGGCGGTCACACGATGCCGCGGTCGGCGGCCCAACGGGCCAGCTGATGGCGGTTCGACAGCTGGAGTTTGCGGAGAACCGCCGAGACGTGTCTCTCCATCGTCTTCACGGAGATGTCGAGGCGCGCAGCGGCCTCCTTGTAGGTGTGGCCCAGGGCGATGAGCCGCATCACCTCCCGCTCCCGGGCCGTCAGCTGGTTCAGCTCCGGGTCTTCGTCGACCGGGAGGGCTCCGGCGAACGCGTCGAGGACGAATCCGGCAAGCCGGGGAGAGAAGACGGCGTCGCCGCGGGCAACGGTTTCGATCGCCGCCACCAGCTCATCCGTTTCGACCGTCTTGATGACGTAGCCCCGCGCTCCCGCTCGTACCACGCCGATCACGTCCTCGGGTGAGTCGGAGACCGACAAGGCGAGGAAGCGGACCTCCGGGTGAGTGGAGTGAACCGCCTCTATCACCGCCCGGCCTCCCCCGCCGGGCAGATGGACGTCGAGCAGCACCACGTCGGGAACCAGGGTGACCCCAAGATGGTCGAGTTCGTCGGCCTGGTTCAGCAGGCGGCCGCTATCTCCGGCTGAGGGTGACGAGCAGTAGACGGTGTCGCAACCGGCTCGCCGGGTGCGACACCGTCACCGGCGGGAACCTCCCGATCCTCGCCCGCCGTGGGGGTTTCATCGAGGCAGCCATGAGCAGCGCCCGGAGGGAACAGGTCATTCGCTACCTCGCGATCCTGTTCGCGGTGCTTTTGGCGTTGCTGGCGGTCACGAGGCTCGTGGTCGGCACGCCCTGATCCGCGTCGAGCCGACCGGCGGGATCGACCTGGCCTCTCACCGACCACGCCGCGCCATGAGGCCAGTGGTTCGTCGGCGGAGCCCACGGAGCCTTCAAGGTCGTCAGTGTTCAGGTGCCGAACCGCCGCTCTCCGAGTGTCACCGTCGTCTCGAGGACGAACTCCTCGGCGCTTCTTCCGACAGCGACCGTGTAGCTGCCTTCGGCGATGTGCCACTGACCGGCGCCGCCGTCGAAGCGGGCCAGTAGCCGGGGGTCGGCGGTCACGGACAGTCGCTGAGACTCGCCCGGTTCGAGCTGGACTCGTTCGAAGCCGAGCAACCGCCGTCGGTTCTCTCCGGTGGCATCGGTGAGGTACACCTGGGGGACATCGCCGCCGGCACGTTGACCGGTGTTGGTGACAGTGAAGGTGGCCGTGACGGTGTCATCTCCCGTCACCTCGAGGTGTGAGTAGTCGAAGGACGTGTAGGTGAGGCCGTGGCCGAACGGGTACATCGGCCTGGCACCGGTTTTGGCGTGCCAGCGATAGCCGATCTCGGCACCCTCGTTGTACTCGATCGTGACCGGCGTGCCCCACGGCGTACCCAACCCCGGCAAATTCGGCCTGGGTGTCTGGTCGAGGCTCGCCGGGAAAGTGACGGGAAGTCTGCCCGACGGGTTCACCACCCCGGACAGCACTTCGGCGATCGCCCGTGCACCCGCCTGGCCCGGGTACCAGGCCTGCAGGATCGCCTTCACCTTGTCACGCCACGGCATCGACACCGGATTACCGGTCTCGAGGACGACGACCGTGTTCGGGTTCGCGACTGCCACGGCGTCGATGACGGCGTCTTGGCCCCACGGCAGGGACAGATCGGGGATGTCATAGCCCTCGCCCTCGACCCGGATACCGAAGGCGATCACGACGTCGGAACGCTGTGCCGTCAACGCCGCCTCTGCCGGCGTGTAACCGGGATCGAAGTCGAACTGCGCCTTCGGGAACGCCTTCTTCAGCTGCTGGAGCGGGGAGGGTGGGAAGAGGAACAAATTGCGAAGGTTCCCCATGATGCCAGCGCCACCGATCTTGACTACGCCGGCGAAACCACCCACCGGCGCAACAGCCCCGGAGCCGGTACCGCTGATCACCCCTTGCTGCGCGTATCCACCCACGACGGCGATCTTGAGCGGGACATCAGTCGGCAGAGGCAAGGCGTCGTCGTTTTTCAGCATCACGATCCCCTGGCGCGCAACCTCCAAGGCGATCTCGTCGTGTTTCGCCATATCCACCTCGGGTGCCGGCCCCCACTGGTCAGCGCCTACCGCGAGAAGCGACCTCAGGATGCGGCGGACCATGTCGGCGAGGCGCTCCTTGGAAAGCTCGCCTCTGGCGTACGCCTCCCTCAGCTCGTCGGTGAACGGCTGCTTGCCCCAGAAGATCTCGTCGCCCTGGATTCCCGATTCTTGGTCGAGGCCCCGAAGCGCGAACTGCCACTCCGGCGTGGCTCCCCAATCGGACATCACGTAGCCCTTGTATCCCCATGCGCCCTTCAGGACCTCGTTCAGGAGATGGTGATTCCCGCCGGCGTACTCACCGTTGATCTTGTTGTACCCCGTCATGATCGAACCCGGCTCGGAGCGCTCGATCGCGATCTGGAAGGTGAGGAGGTCCGACTCGCGATGTGCGTCAGGATCGATGATGGCGTCCAGCCAATGGCGGTTGGTCTCGTTGCAGTTCAGCGAGTAGTGCTTGAGCGTCGAGACGACACCCTGGCTCTGGATGCCGTTCACCTGCTCGGCGGCGAGCATCGCGCTCAGGTACGGGTCCTCCGAGTAGTACTCGAAGTTGCGGCCGTTGCGCGGGTCACGCGCCAGATTGCACCCGCCGGCCAGCTGCACATTGAACCCCCGACTGCGAGCCTCGCGGCCGATCGCCTCACCGACCTGGCGCACGAGTTGCGGATTGAAGGACGATCCCATGGCGATCAGTGCGGGGAACGCCGTGGCACCGTCGTCGTGCGGCCGATAACCGGGATTGGTGATGCCCATGCTGGCGTCGCTGCTCTGGATCGCCGGAATGCCGAGGCGAGGCACACCGGGGGTGTAGCCGGCGCTCATATTTTCAAGGTCTTCGGGGATCAGAGGGTGGCGTGTGGGTGCGGCAGTGCTCCCCGGGACCTGCCCAAGAACGCTGATGAGGAGCCCGAAACGCTCGTCGTCGGTCAACTGCTCTTCGATCTCACGTATGCGCTCATCGAGCTCATTCGGCGCCGCTGCCGTCGTGTCTTCTGTGGCCGATGTCATGGCGGACTCCTCTCTCCACTCGGCCTTGGGGAACTCCCCGCTTCCGCTCCGAACCTACTCTCACGTTGCCCGAGCGCGAGGGGTCCCGGAGCGGTTTCATCCAGCGCGTGCGCGAGCCGGTGAAGTTCGTCGCACCCGCCTCATGGCTGCGGCGCGGTCGGAGCCTGTCTCGAGCATGGTCGATCTGCACGATTCTCTTGCCCACCGAGAATCGGGCGACGCAATGACAGATTTGCGTAGGCCGATTTGCGTCGACGGTCAGGCAGAAATCTGCCGTTCGGCACCAGTGGGGCACCAGATGGCAACCTAGGCTCTCATCGGAGCGGGTCCGAAAGCGAGAAACCCTTGCATCGCAAGGGTTCTTCGCCGTTGGTGATCACGCTTCTGGCTGCCGTGAGGTTCTGGGATGTGTCAAGAGACTCCGAGCATCTGTTCGGGGTCTGTGCGCGTCAGCAGCTCGGCGAGGTCGCCGGCCTGTCCGGGGTCCCGTTGTCGCCGCGGGCTGCTGCTTCGCTGGGTTCGGGAGTGGCGGACACGATCAGCTCCTGCTGGTCGCAGGCTGCGGTCCGCGAGGGGACGCAGCGTGCCGGGGTGGCGGGGTTCTGGGCCGTGTATGTGTCCATGCTGGGGTTCGGTTTCTGGCGTTCGACCGCCCAGGACCCTTGGGAGACGGACGGGCCCGCAGGAGAGGCAGCTTCTGACGACTCGAGGGGACGGCGCCGCCTGTAGCGGGTTGGCAAGCTTCCCAAACGAAAAGCCGCGACGGCGCACTCGGAGCGAACGCGGGTCACGTTCCTGTGGTCACCCGGCTGGGGTGTAGTCGAACTCGTAGCAGAACTCTCCATTGGGGTCGGCGCAGAGGTTCTCGGGTTCCCAAGCCGGGATTTCGACGATGAGCCTGCTGAGCATGGCGTCCTCCCCTTGTCCCAGGAGAACGGGGCGGAGGTACCGGTTCGGCTGCGTCACATGCGCTTCGAGACGGTTGCCCGAGAGGAGCGACACAACTCTGGCGTTGGTTGGGGTGAGGGTGTAGATGGTGGCGCCCGGGTTGTCCACCCAGCAGTCCTCTTTGTCGACGTCCATGCAGACGACCGCGCCTGTGTGCTGCCCTTCCCATTGCCCTCCATCGCTGTTGAACTCCGCGTCTTCTTCGGTGATGAAATTGACGGGCTCTGAGAACTCGATGACGGCGTTGAAGCTGGTGGTCCCGTCGGCGTAGCCGACCCCGGTCGCGTACTGGTCTTCCCGGTAGTCCCGGTAAGCCTCGTACCAGGCGTAGAGGACCTTGCCTACCTCAACCTCGGTCTTGTCGATCTTGATGGCGCGGACTGAGGTCCCATCCGGGTCGAGCATCATGTCGGACAGCCGGTAAGCCCACTTCTGGGGTTGCCAGCTGGTCACCACCAGGTCGACGATCTTGAGGTTGCCGTCTTCGACGGTGACGACGAAATCGGCGATCGCCCAGTGCAGGTAGTGGTCGTTCTCTGCCCACACGGTGGCGGCAACCACGTACAGTCCGTTCTCTGCATCCAGGGCCCTGACGCTGGAAGCGTCCATCGGCTCGATGATGCGTCCGAACGGCAGGGGTTCGCCGGGTTCCCACCCCATGGCGTCTGTGTATCCGTACCACATGTTGAAGTGGACGGTGCTTGCCTTGGCGTAGTCGAGGACTACTCCGCCGAGGTGGGTGTCGTCGATGTCGTCGACACCAGCGCCGCGTTTGCGAGTTTCGGTGACGAACGCCCGCAGCGCAGCGCCTCCTTGCTCGACGACGGCTTGCCGCACCTCTTCTTCGGTCGGCACTTCCGGGACCGTGGTGGTCGTGGTTGACGAGGTGGTGGTGTCGGGGACCGTCGTTGTTGTGGTCTCGATCACGGTTGCCGTGGTCGGGGCCTCAGCTTCCGTCGAGTGGGGCTCGGCTTGAGGGGCGCCCCCGCAGGCGGCCAAGGCTGCGATAGCTGTCGCGAATGCGAAGACGCGTGTCTTTCTGCGCCACATCGGCGGTTCGCTCCTTTCCGGTGGTTAGCCGCATCGTGGGTGCCGGTCACGGCCGCTGCAGTAGTCCCTCGTCCACAGAAAGGTGCGATTTAGGTCAGAGGTTCGGCAGCTTGTTGGGGGCGGGGGCGACAGGGAGGTAATGGGGAAAGGTTGCCTTACGTTGCTTGTCTTCTCTGCCTGCACCGGGGAGTCAGGGTCAAGGCCGAACGTTCCACCATTCGACTCCCTGTATCTCCAATTCCTGCGGCTGCCGCCCCTGTCCTCTCCTTGGTGCCTCACATGATCAGGGCCTTCACTCGCTTGACGAAGGGCAGCTTCCAGCGAGGAGAGAACGGCGGCCGGCGCCGCATCTTCGGCCACGGTCAAACGGATGGTTGTCTCGGAGTCGATTCGAGCGTTGTAACTCGGCTTGAAATGGGCAATCCACCGTCACCATCGACCTCCACCACCCAGACGCCCTCACCCGCGCAATGGGCTATGTGGGTGGCCTCTACCAGAAACACCCTGTCGGATCCG
>Ga0207873_1001022_pt1 | contig 28476 bp, 30 predicted proteins | sample BGWIniCompost_FD_187373 | JGI IMG/M metagenome (GOLD analysis project Ga0207873, IMG submission 187373) | Cellulose adapted compost microbial communities from Newby Island Compost Facility, Milpitas, CA, USA - BGW Initial Compost (SPAdes)... ...
GCGTTCGATGATTCCGCAAAGCTTGGCTCGAACCCGATGGTTTTCTTCTCGAGGGTTCGAACCCCTCTCTTGCGCGTGCGGAAATGACAAGGCCTCCGCAAAGGAGGCCTTGGCGTCGCGTGAATGGCGGAGAGGGAGGGATTCGAACCCTCGAGGGGCGCTAACCCCTGCCGGTTTTCAAGACCGGTGCAATCAACCGCTCTGCCACCTCTCCAGATTGTCGCTTCGTTACATCAACGGCGCTGCGCGCCGTCCTGCCGGTTTTACGGCGAAGCAGCCTTCCGCTGCCGGCAAGGGGGCGGATTCTCGCGCATACGGACGCTTTGGAGCAAGGCTACGGCAGCTGGGCGGTGAGGGCTTCGACGAGGCCGGCGATGCCGTCGGCTTCTATGCCCTGGCCGCGCAGCAGGGCGTCGAATTGCGCGGCGGTGATGTCGGGGTTGAGCTGCCGGAACAATCCCGCGATGGCCGAAACGTGGGCGGCGGAGATGGAGGAGCCGTCATGCAGCCCGTAGCGATTGCCCGGCAGGAGGCTGATGACGTCCCGTCCCGGGGCGTAGACCGGGCCAGGATAGGCGGCGAACAGGGGGCGCGCGGTGGCGGCGATCACGCCCGGAAGGCTGGAAGGAAACGGTCCCTGTTCGGCAGTGTCGCGGTTGGCGGCGACGACGATCACATTCCGCGCCAGCAGCTGCTCGACCAGCAGTGCGAGCAGCGGGTCCATGGGCCCGGTGATGCTGAGGTTGACGATGTCCGCATCCAGCGCCAGCGCTTCCGACAGCGCCCGCGCCAGGGTGCTGCTGCTGCAATACGCCGGCTGGCTGGCATATGGCTGCCAGCAGGCGCGCAACACGACCACGTTCGCATCCGGCGCCAGGCCCTTGATGCCGACACCGTTGTCGGGCCGCGCGAGCAGCACGCCCGCCACCGCGGTGGCGTGCACCTCGGGCGCGGCGGCCGGCATGTCCACGAAGTCGCGCTGTGCCAGCGCGGCGCCCTGCAGGTCTTCGTGATCCACGTCGAGGCCGGTGTCGATGATCGCCACGGTGACATCCCGGCCGGTCGCAAGCGCATGCAGCTCGTCGATTTCCTGCGGAGTGAACGCCTGCAGTGCCGCCAGCGGATCGGCCGGCGAGCCGCTTCCCTGGTCGGCCTGGGTGCGATAGAGGTTGACGCGCTGGACGGCGCGAACTCCCGGTTCGCGGCGGATCAGGGCGATGAGCTCGTCCAGCTTGTGGGGCTCGGAAGTCTCGACGACGAAGACATGCAGCTGCAATGGCGGCAGCGGGTAATCCTCGACGAGGCGAAGCTCATGGCGTTCCGACAGCGCGAGCACCCGCTCGCGCAACACCGCTTCCTCGCCGTTCGCCGCCACCGTGATGGCGAGGCGTGCCCGCAGGTTCCATTCGACGCGCTCCTGGCGGACCGCGTCGAGGTCGTCGATGTTGACGCGCGTTTCGCGCAGGCCGCTGCTGCATCCCGCGAACAGGATGAGCAGCAGCGCTCCGAGGAGTCTCATTGCGTGTCGCTTTCCAGCAGCCTGACGTCCGCCACGTCGCCGTTCCGCCGCAGGGTCTCGACGACGTCACCGGGGTTCCGCTGGCCGTTCACCGGGATCTCCAGCGTCCAGCGGTTTTCGTCCTCGGGACCGCGCAGCACGACGGCGCGGTGCTCGCGCAACAGGCGGCCGACTTCCTGGGCGCCGGCGTCGGCCCGGAAGCGCACCTCGATGATCATGCTGTCTCCGCCCTGGCCGGCAACCGTCGCGGTACGGAACTGCGCGGTCTCTTCCTCGGGCACGGTGAGCGCGATGCCGAGCGCCATCACGGCGACGATGGATGCCGCCAACGCGGCTGTCTTCCACAGCCTGGGCTGCCTTTGCTGCGCCGACGCCTGCACCCTGGCGCGCAGTTCCGCCGGCAGGCTGTCAAAGCCGCCTTCGGCCCGGGCCGAGGTTTCCTTCGCCGCCGCGCGACGGAGCGCATCGCGGACATTGCCGAGGAAGGCCAGCTCCTCCCGGCAGGCCGCGCACTGCTCGAGGTGGCGCGCCACGCGAGCGCGCGTGGCGGCATCCAGCGAGCCGTTGGCGTACAAGGGCAACAGCTGGTCGAACTCGCCGTGCTGTTCAGGAGCGTTCATGCATTACTTCCTCGTTCAAGCGATTTCTGATTCGGTCCTCGGGCAGCATCGCCCGCAGCTTGCGGCGCGCATGGAAAACCCGCGTTTTCACGGTGTTCACCGGGCAGTCGAGAATCTCGGCGATCTCCGCGTAGGAGAGTCCTTCCAGGAAAGTGAGTTCCAGTACCATGCGCTGCTCGTCCGGCAGTGCGGCGAGACCCACGCTCAGCCATTGCCGGGTTTCCAGGCTTTCGATGTCGTCATGCCATTCCATGACGTTGTCCAGCGCTTCGGGGTCGACGTTGCCGACCGGCCGGGACGCCTCGAAGGCCTTGCGGCACTTGTTCCTGGCGATGCCGAAAATCCAGGTCGAAAGGCGCGAGCGCGCCGGGTCGAAACGCTGCGCGGACTTCCACACGGTGAACATGGTGTCATTGATCACCGCCGCCCGTTCATGCTCGGCCAGCCCCATGCGCGATAGGAAGCGGCTGATGCGGCCTTCGTAGCGGTAATAGAGGCCGGCCAGTGCTTCGACGTCACCACGCTGCAGGCGTCCGAACAGGGTCAGTTCGTCGTCTTTGACGTCGCCCATGACTCGTTCCATTCATCCCCCCATGCTCGCCGCCCGTAGTGTAGGGCGTGCTTCGGCTGATGGTGAATCCCGCAGGGCGTGGCAATGGTTCAAAGCCGCAGTCAGCCCGTTGCCACAATGTTAGACTGTGGCTCATGCAGTACATTCCCAATACATCCGGCGGCAGCTGGTTTTCCCGCCTGGTCGGCGCCCTGGTGGGGGCGCTGGTGCTGGTTGGCCTGTTCTTCCTTGGCCTGACGGTGTTCGCCGTCGCGCTCGGCCTGGCCGTGGTGGTCTTCGTCGTGGCCGCGGTGCGCATCTGGTGGCTGCGGCGCAAGTTGCGGCATCGTGCCACGAATCGCCGCCGCACGGACGACAAGGGCGTCACCATCGAAGGCGAGTACGAGGAACGCCAGGACTGAGCCAGCGGGGCGGGGGACAGGTGAAGATCAGGCTGAAGAACTATCTTCTGCGGCCGGAGACTGGCGCGGGCCTGCTGTTCGCGGCAGTGGCGATCGGCACGTTGAAGATCTGGGCCGCGCACCTGCTGCGCGGGCTGTCGCCGGGCATCGGCGTCACGGACGTCGTTGGCGCGATGCTTGGCGGAGTGAATGCCACCTTCTACTGGTGGACCGTCGTCTCCTTCCTGCTGGCATGCTTCCTTGGCTTCATACTGCTGCGCCGTCACCCCGACCGCCGTCGCCTGAAGCGCATCCTGCTCGTCGCTGCCGCGCACGCCGTCGGCGCCATTCGCTTCCACGACCTCGGCATGATGGTGCTGTCGGTGCTGCCGCTGTTCGCGCTGGTGCCGGCGCTGCTGATGCCGCGCCAGGACTGATCACTCCCGCGGCAGGTCGGGATGCCAGGCGCGCTCGCCGTCACGCCGCAACAGCTGTGACAGCTCCTGGTATTCCGGGGATTCCAGCCGGTGCAGTATGTCGTCCACCCGCGAACGCCGTTCCGCGCTGCGCCGTTCACCGACATGTGTGGCGGCTTCGGTCTGGCCATGCGCCTTGCCATTGCGTGAGAGCGCGCGCTGCTGCAGGTCCTCGTTGCCTTCGCCGCTGAGCCTTTTCCATACCTGGCGATACTTCGCGGTATTGCCGCTGCCTTGATGCCTTAACACGCCACACCTCGCTTGCCCTGCCTGGAATTTGTCCATTCCTTATAACAATAAGAATGGAGCGCGAGTAACGGCCCAACACCTTAGGGGTTACGAATCAGCGAGTAATGCCGCGCGACGAAATGCCAGCCAGCGCCGGCAACGAGCAGCAGGAAACCATCACGCCAGGCGGCGGCATCGACGAAGGGCGCGAGCGCCAGGCAACCGGCAAGCCCGAGCATCGATACCATGGCCTTGGCGCGCGTGCGCGCGATCTTCAGCGCCGCAAGGTTGGTGATGGCGTAGTAGAGCAGCACGGTGAAGGCGCTCAACGACCAGGCGAGGAAGACGCTGCCGCGCATCACGACGAGAACGATGATGACGCCGGCAAGCAGTGTCGCCATCGGCGCGCTGTTGCCGCCTTCATCGATTACGGCAAGCCGGCCCGGCAGTTCGCCGCGTCTTGCCATCGCCAGCAGCACGCGCGAGATGCCGAGCACGAGGTTGAGCAGCACGCCCACGAGCGCGAACAGCGCGCCGCAGGAAACCAGCATGGCAATGCGGGGATGGCCGAGCGAAGCCGCGAGTCGCGCCAGCAGCTCGCCGTCGCGCGCCGCGCCGCCTGCGGTGGCTGGCATCATGTTGCCGGCGATGGAGATCAGTACCAGCAGGCAGAGCACCCCGGCAATGATGATGGTCGCGACGATCGCGCGCGGAATCGTCGCCCGCGGCGATTTCACTTCCTCGCCCAGCGTGGCGATCCTGCCGTAGCCGGTGAAGGCGACGAACAGCATCGCCGCCGCCTCGAGCATGGAGCGTGTCTTGACGTCCGGAGTCGGCGTTGCAGGTTCGACGGTGGGCAGTGCGCAGGCGAGCAGCGAAAGCAGGGCAAGCAGGCTGACGCCGACCATCAGGCCGTTGGCGATCACCGACTGGCGCAGGCCGAGCAGCACGATGAGCGTGACGATCACGACCAGCAGCACGGCGACGCCTGGCTGCCACGCGTCCGTGCCGGTGATCGCGCCGAGGTAGGCGGCAAAGGACAGTGCGGCCGCGCCCGCCGAGGCCGCCTTCGCGATGACGAACAGCCAGCCGGCGAGAAAGCCCGGCCAGTGTCCGAGGAAGACGTAACCGTATTCGTAGGCGCCGCCGCTTACCGGATGACGTGCCGCGAGCCGCGCGCTGGAGAGGCCATTCGCCATGGCGAGCAACGCGGCGATGACGAGCGCCGGCAGCGCGAGCCAGGAAGCCGCCTCGACGGCAAGCCCGGTGCTGACATAAATGCCCGTGCCGAGCATGGCACCAAGACCGAGCAGCACCGCGCCCGGCAGGCCGAGCACGCGGCTCAATCTCTGCTGTGTCGGCATCGCCGCGTCCTGTTGGGCCCGTGGCTGCCCGGATTTTCACTCATGGTCATTGCCGGTTCCAGGCGATACCGTCGCGGCATGCATCTTTCATACTGGCTTGATTCCGTTTCGCCGCCGACGCGCCCGCCGCTTCCCGGTGATCTCGACACCGACGTGCTTGTCATCGGCGCCGGCATTGTCGGTCTTACCGCGGCGCTGCAGCTGGTTCGCGCCGGCCGCAAGGTGGTGCTGATCGACATGTACGGCGTCGGCAGCGGCACCACCGGCCACACCACCGGCAAGATCACCGTCGGCCAGTCGCTCATCTACAGCAGGCTCGTCGAGCAGCACGATGCGCGCACCGCGCAGGCGTATGCGCGTGCCAACGCGGAAGCGCAGCAGTGGATGGAAAAGCTCATCGAGGACGAGCATATCGATTGCGACTACGAGCGCAAGGTGAATTACATCTACTGCGAGGATGAGGCGCTGGCGCCGCGCCTGAGGCGCGAATGCGAGGCGGCGGTGGAAGCGGGCGTGGACATGACGTTTCAGAAGGACGCGCCGCTGCCTTTTCCCGTCGCCGCCGCGCTGCGTGTCGATGACCAGGGCCAGTTCCATGCGCTCAAGTACCTGCTGAAGCTGGCCGAGCTTGTCGAGGCGGGCGGCGGCGTCATCCATGAAGGCACGCGCGCCATCGACATCGATCCCGGCGTGCCGTGCAAGGTGCGCACCACGGCAGGCACCGTCACCGCCAATCACGTCATCATGGCCACGCACTATCCCTTCGCGGATCGCGGCTTCTTCTTCGCGCGGGTGCGTCCCAGCCGCTCCTACGTGATCGCGGCGTACATTGATCCCGCAAAGGCGCCGGATGGCATGTTCATCAACACCGGTTCGCCGACGCGCTCGGTACGCACCATTCCGGACGGCGATCGCGTGCTGCTCGCGGTGGCGGGCGAGAGCCATGCCGTCGGCGAGGACTACGAGACCGTCGACAATTACGAAGCGCTGGAGTCCTGGGCGCGGGAACGCTTCGGCGTGGAAGAGATAGCCTGGCGCTGGTCAGCTCAGGACGGCAGGACCGCGGACTTTCTGCCGTACGCCGGCACGGCGTGGCGCAGCGTAGACAACGTCTACACCGCGACGGGTTTTGCGAAGTGGGGACTCACCAACGGCACGGCCTGTGCCACGCTCATCGCGGAGCGCATTCTCGACCGGAAGTATCCGCATGAATGGCTGTATGACCCGCACCGTGTGACGTTGAATGCCTCCGCGCAGCGGTTCACCAGGGAAAATCTCAAGGTCGGCTTCCACTTCCTGCGCGATCGCCTGCGGCATCCGCAGACCGGCGACATCGATTCATTGAAACCGGGGCAGGCGGTGGTCTCGGGCACCGGGTTCAACCAGGTGGCAGCCTACTGCGACGAGAGCGGCAGGATTCATGCCGTGTCCGCCCGCTGCACGCATCTCGGCTGCATCGTCGCGTGGAATACCGCGGAACGCAGCTGGGATTGTCCCTGCCATGGTTCGCGCTTCGACATCGACGGCCGCGTCATCGAAGGCCCCGCCACCGAGGACCTGCCGCGCGCCGAGTATCAGCCGCGACGTTGACTTCTACACGAATCACCTGAACTAACTTGCGCAGATACAGCAAACGCTTTATGGCAGCGTGAGCACGTCTTCCTATGCTTCGATCTGGAATCGTTCAAATCTGGGAGGGCGAGATGCGCTTCTTATCACTTGCACGCGGCGGGAGCGCATTCCTTCTGCCGCTCGCCGTTGCCACGTTGTCTTTCTCACCCGCATGGGCGGGGCCGGAGACAGGCACGCCCGAACATGAACGTGCCGATACCAGCTATTCGCCAGTCGTGATCACGGAGGAGTTCGAGGTCCGCATGGAGCGGATGAAACGCGAGAAGCGGGCGATCATGGAACGGCAGATGAAACTGCTGAACGAACGCTACGACCTCTCCGACAAGCCAGTGCGCGGCGTCACCATGACGCGCGGCAAGCCCGTCCAGGGCGGTGTGCGCGTCAAGCTGCCGCGTGGCGTGACCTGGGAGCAGCTCTCTGAAATGACGCCCGAGGAGATCAAGGAGAAGGACGTGTTCCCGCGCGGCTTCATGCCGCTGCCGCATCCCAATCATCCCGAAGGCGGCATGGTGTTCCCGCAGCATCACATCGACGAGATCAAGAAGCAGGAAGGGCGCGACCTGACCCGCTTCGATCTCGACTTCGACCTTCCCGAGCATCTGCTGCCGGAATTCCCGCCGGCGATCTTCCTCGTGCAGCGTCCCGACCTCGGCGACGTCTCGCAGGGCGAGGTCGTCACCATCAGGAACTTCCATCGCCTCTTCAACGGCCTGCTGAATCCGAAGCAGCTCGAAGGTCTCAGGTTGCTGGTGACGCCGTTCCCGCAGCAGCAGTTCAACGCCACCGATGATCGTCGCTCCGAGGAAGCACACCAGGGCGTGACCTGCTTCGACTGTCATGTCAACGGCCACACCAATTCGGCAACGCATCTCGCCGGCGATGCGCGTCCGCAGGAAGTTCGCCATCGCATCGAAACGCCGACGCTCCGCGGCGTCAACGTGCAGCGCCTGTTCGGTTCGCAGCGCGCACTCAAGACGGTGGAAGACTTCACCGAGTTCGAGCAGCGCGGCGCCTACTTCGATGCCGACATCGTCACCGCCGCGAAGAAGGGCGTGAACGTGCTGGAGCGCGGCGGCCAGGTGCATCACATGGCCGAGTTCCAGGCCTTCCTGGACTTTCCGCCGGCGCCGAAGCTCGGCTGGGATGGCAAGCTGGACCCTGCCAAGGCCACCGAGCAGGAATTGCGCGGCCAGGAGATCTTCTTCGGCAAGGGCAAGTGCGGCACCTGCCATCTGCCGCCTTACTACACCGACAACCAGATGCACGACCTGCAGACCGGGCGGTTCTTCGAGCCGCGCATGATCAACGGCCACTGGGCGGTCGCCGACGGCAAGATCAAGACCTTCCCCCTGCGCGGCATCAAGGAGTCGCCGACCTACCTGCATGACGGCCGCCTGATCACCCTTGATGACGCGGTCGAGTTCTTCAACCTGGTGCTCGGCACGGATCTCAACGCACAGGAGAAGAAGGATCTCGTCGCCTTCCTTTACACCCTGTAACGTTACGTACCGTGAACAAAAAGCCCCGCATTCGCGGGGCTTTTTTCATGCGGTGCGGCGCGAAGATGTCAGCAGTGCGATCGGCAGGCCCACGCAGGCAATCTGAATCACGAGGGCGACGAGGTCGTAGCGCACCATGTGCGGGAAGGCGGACAGCGGCAGCACGATGAAATTCATCACCGCATAGACGACGACGCCATAGGCAACGCCTGCCAGCAGCGGCTGCCTGCGCAGCAGCATCAGCCGTTGCGCGGCAATGACGAATATCGCCGCGATGACGAACATCATCGCGAAATGCAGCAGCAGGCCGGCGATGGCGGTTGCCGCACCGCCAGTGTACGCCTCGCCGCCGAGCAGGCCGCTCGCCACCGATTGCAGCACGCGGCCGGGCGGCAGGCTGAAGCGCAGCCAGTTGACCAGGATGGCGGCGAGAATGTCGAGGACCCCGGCGACCAGGCCGGCGAGCAGGGTGGTGTGCAGGATGTGCTTGTTGTGCATGTCGTATTCCTGTCTTGGTTCCACACGGTATATGCCGCTGGCGCGCCGCAAGGTTCTGTCGCCATCTCGTGCACTGCCACAGACCTTCGGGAACTTAACGGAAGAACGGCGGTCGGAGAACGGGTTGGAGGGGGAGCCGGCATGGGCTTTGCCACGCCTTTTGAGTATTCTCCCTGACTTGTCGTTCAACCAGGCTGAGGACTTTCCTTGATGAAATCCACCTACTTGCTCGCCGTGGGCGTGGCGCTGGCGCTGTCCGCCACCGCCTGTTCACGTCCCGACTCCGATACCACCAGCCACGCCGGCCACGACGCGGCGGCCAAGTCGGATAACATTGCCGCCATGGACAGCAACCCGTTCTTTGCCGTCAGCACCCTGCCGTTCCAGGCGCCGCCGTTCGACCAGATCCGCAACGAGCACTTCCTGCCGGCCTTCGAGAAGGGCATGGCGGAACATCTCGCCGAAATCGAGGCGATCGCCAACAATCCGGATGCGCCGACCTTCGAGAACACGCTGGTCGCCCTGGAGAAATCCGGCCAGCTGCTCGGCCGCGTGTCGCGGGTGTTCTTCGGCCTGAGCTCCGCGCACACCAACGACGAGATGGACCGCATCCGCGCCGAAGTGGCGCCGAAGCTGTCCGCGCATGGCGATGCCATCAACCTGAATCCGAAGCTGTTCGAACGCGTCAAGGCGATCTACGAGCAGCGCGACAAGCTCGGCCTCGACCCGGAGTCGCTGCGCCTCGTCACGGAAACCTACCAGGGCTTCGTGCGTGCTGGCGCGCTGCTCGACGAGCAGCAGAAGGAGCGCCTGCGCGAGATCAACTCCGAGCTCGCCGTGCTGCAGACCCAGTTCAGCCAGAACGTGCTCAAGGAAGTGAACGCTTCCGCCGTGATCGTGGACAGCCGCGAGGAACTCGACGGCCTGAGCGAGAACGAGATCGCCGCGGCCGCCGAAGCCGCCAAGGCGCGTGGACTGGAAGGCAAGTACGTGATCGCGCTGCTCAACACCAGCCAGCAGCCCGCGCTTTCCTCGCTGAAGAACCGCGCGCTGCGTGAGCGCATCATGAAGGCCTCGCTGGCCCGCGGCAGCCAGGGCGGCGAATTCGACAACACCGAAGTGCTGGCGAAGGTCCTCAAGCTGCGCGCCGAGCGCGCCCGCCTGATGGGCTATCCGCATCACGCCGCCTTCGCGCTGGAAGACCAGACCGCACGCACCGCCGAAGCCGTCAACGAGCGCCTTGCGCAGCTCGCGCCGCGCGCGGTCGCGAACGCGAAGCGCGAGGCCGCCGACCTGCAGAAGCTGGTCGAGGCCGAAGGTGGCGACTTCAGGCTCGCCGCCTGGGACTGGGACTACTACGCCGAGAAGCTGCGCCAGGAGCGCTATGCCTTCGACGGCGCACAGCTCAAGCCGTACTTCGAGATGACCAACGTGCTCGAGAACGGCGTGTTCTTCGCCGCCAGCAAGCTCTACGGCATCAGCTTCAGGAAGCGCACCGACATCCCGGTCTATCACCCGGACGTCACCGTGTATGAAGTCATCGATCGCGACGGCGAGCCGCTGGCGCTGTTCTATGCCGACATGTACGCGCGTCCGTCCAAGCGCGGTGGTGCGTGGATGAACGCCTACGTGCAGCAGTCGGCGCTGTTCGGCACCAAGCCGGTCGTCGGCAACCACCTGAACATCCCGAAGCCGCCCGAGGGCCAGCCGACGCTGCTGACCTGGGATGAAGTGACGACCATGTTCCATGAGTTCGGCCACGCGCTGCATGGCATGTTCTCGAACGTCACCTATCCGTCGTTCGCAGGCACCTCGGTGCCGCGCGACTTCGTGGAGTATCCGTCGCAGGTCAACGAGATGTGGGCGACCTGGCCGGAGGTCCTGCAGAACTACGCGCGCCACTACCAGACCGGCGAGCCGATGCCGCAGGCGCTGCTCGACAAGGTGCTGGCCGCGCAGCAGTTCAACCAGGGCTATGCGACGGTGGAATACCTCGCCGCTTCGCTGCTCGACCAGGCCTTCCACCAGCTCGCGCCAGAGGAAGTGCCGAGCGCCGACCGGTTGATCGCCTTCGAGAAGCAGGCGCTGGAGAAGGCCGGCGTGGCGCTGGATGAGGTGCCGCCGCGTTATCGCAGCACCTACTTCTCGCACATCATCGGCGGCTATTCGGCGGGCTACTACGCCTACATCTGGTCCGAGGTGCTGGATGCCGACACCGTCGAGTGGTTCAAGGAGAACGGCGGTCTGAAGCGCGAGAACGGCGACTACTTCCGCGAGACCCTGCTGTCGCGCGGCGGCAGCGCCGAGGCCATGGAGCTTTTCCAGGGCTTCCGCGGCCGCGAGCCGGACATCGCGCCGCTGCTGGAACGCCGCGGACTGAAGTAAGTCCCGATCCGCAGGAGAAAGGCCGCGCAAGCGGCCTTTCCTTTTTCCGGCATCTTTAAACCACGGCGCATTGCGGTGCATCGTAGGCGTCTTCGATCACCCCGAGGGAACAGGGTCATGAAGATATTTTTGCAGGGTGTTGCCATCGTCATCGTCGTCCTGGCCACCGCGGCCTGCGCGAGATCCGGGCTTTCCGATACTCCGGAAGGCGTGCTGATCGTGGTATCCGACGTGGAGCGCTTCTGGCAGGCCTGGGACGCGGCTGACGGCCTCGAGGGTGAGGCGCGCGCGGACGCCTTCCGACGTCTTTATCTTGAACAGGGCACGCCGGGGCTGCGCGACTTCATCGAGGCGCGCATCGGCGACGCGGAGAAACTGGTGCGCGTGATCGATTCGCGCCCCCGCTACTACGCAAGCCTGCGACGTTTCAATGCCGAGGTCGCAGGCAGTGCCGAACCGGTGCGCGAAGCCTTCGCGCGCTTCGAGGAAATCTATCCCGACGCGGTCTTCCCCAACGTCTACATCGTGATGGGCCGCATGAACTCCGCCGGCACCATTGGCCGCAGCGGCCTGCTGGTCGGCGTGGACATGTTCGGGCGGGCCGAGGGTACGCCCCTGGATGAACTCGATGACTGGGCGTCCAGCGTCCTCCTGCCCATCGACTCGCTTCCCTACGTCATTGCTCACGAGCTGATTCACTACCAGCAGGAATGGTCGTCGGCGAACCCGCCGCTGCTGGAGAAGGTGCTGCGCGAGGGCGGCGCGGATTTCATTGCCGAGCTGATCAGTGGCAGGCACATGAACCAGGCGATCCATGACTGGGCGCTGCCGCGGGAGGCGGAAATCTGGGCACGCTTCAGCAAGGTCATGGACGAGGAGGATCATGACGGCTGGTTGTACGGCGGCGATCGTCCCGAAGGCTGGCCGGCCGACGTCGGTTACTTCGTCGGTTACCGCATCGCCCAGGCGTACTACGACCAGGCGGAGGACAAGCGCGCGGCGCTGAAGGAGATCCTGGCTTCGCCGGACGTGCGCGGCCTGCTGGCGCGCAGCGGTTACGCGCAGCGTTTCGAGAAGATTTCAGGCGAGTTCACGCTGCGCCGCCTCGCGGGCGAGGAATGGCTGGGGGAATACTGTTATTCGGAGCCGGTCGAGGCGATCCGCTTCGAGCGGCCCGTGGAGACGGATTTCCGCCGCAACTACTGGCAAGCCGTCGATGACGACTTCGAGTTGCGCGTGGATGAGAAGGGCGTCGCGGAGCTCTGGCGCAAGGATGGCGGCGAGTTCGATTGCGCCGCGGTCAGGGTGCGCACCTGGACGGCGCTGCCGGTCGCGAACTACTACGCCTTCTCGCGTTTCAGCGACGGCGGCATGTCCGTCTATACTGGCTATTACATGGGGCCGGCGCGCCGCCACGGCGAGTGGCGCGAAACCGCGCTGGCGGCGAAATACATCGGCAGGGAAGGAGAGCGCGTCGTCGCACGCAAGCCGGATACATTGGTGCAGCAGTTCGTGTACTTCGGCAGTCAATCCCTCGTCGCTACCGAGGCAGTGACCGCCATCATCGATCCTGCGGTGCCGAAACGCATTCGTGCCGCGATACTCGAGACCATCCCCGCCGTGAACGAGCTGCTCGCCGAGCATTTCGAGTTCGTCCCGGCCGATCCCTACATGGTATTCATGGCCACCGAGCTCGATGCCTTCGACGGCTACTCGGTGAAGGGCGGCGCGTTGCCGGGACAGATCGAGTTCAACCTGAAGGGACGCGAGGTGGTGCCGATGCTGGATCAGGACCCGCTGCATTACCCGAAGACCACGGCCCATGAAGTGATCCATCTGTGGCAGAACGATCACTGGTTCGAGAATCTCGGCGTGGACCGGCCCTGGGTGCACGAAGGCAGCGCGGAGGCGCTCGCCTTCGAGGTCATGCGCATGACCGGCATCTACGACGACGCGCGATATGCACAGGCCTGGAAGGATGTGGAAGCGAGCTGTGTGCGTCATCTGCAGGCACACAGCATTCATGCCGGCCCGGAAAACGGCAGTTTCGACATTGCCTACAGCTGCGGTGCGTTGCTGAATCGCCTCGCCGGGGAGCTGCTGGAACCGCGGGACCCGGGCGCGGGAATCCTGCGCTTCTGGAAGGCCATGGCGGCGGCGCCTGCGGAAGCGCGGAAGGGCAGGAGCGAGGAACTGTTCTTCCGTACCTTGCGGCAACTCGGCGTCGACGCGCGCCTGGTCGCGAAAATGGAAGCGCTGCTCGAACTGCGTGGCGAGGAAGCGGAACAGGCGCTCGCAGGCCTGCGGCAGGAGGCGGGCGCACAGGTCGCCGTGCGCCGCTGATCGCCGTGAATCAGAACATGCCGGTCCTCAGCTTCGCCTCATCGCTCATCATCGACTGGTTCCACGGCGGGTCGAAGGTAATCTCGACGATGGCTTCCCTGACGCGCGGCACTGCCTCGACCTTGTCCTTGACGTCGGCGGCGATGACGCCGCCCATGCCGCAGCCAGGCGCGGTCAGCGTCATGTCGATCTCGACGATCTTCTCGCCGTCGCCGGCGTCCTTCATCTCGCAGCGATAGATCAGGCCGAGGTTGACGATGTCGATGGGTATCTCGGGGTCGTAGCAGGTCTTGAGCTGCTCCCAGACCAGCCGCTCGATGTCCTCGTCGGTGGCGTTCTCGGGCAGCTCCGGCTGCCTGAGCGGTTCCTCGCCGAGCGCGTCGGCGTCCTGGCCGGCGATGCGCGCCAGCTGTCCGCCGAGATAGACGGTGAACGAGCCGCCCAGCGACTGGGCCACCTGCACCGCGGTGCCTTCGGGAATGATCACGCGATTGCCGGCGGGAATCATCACCGCCTGCACGTCGCGGGTCAGCTGTATCGGTTCACGGGTATGAAACATGTTCCTGCACCATTCATTCGGTGGTGACGGGCTGGCCGGCATTCTTCAGCGCGGCCTCCAGCGTATGCCATGACAGCGAAGCGCACTTCACGCGCGACGGGTATTCCTTGACGCCTTCGAGCGCGGCGAGCTTGCGGAAATGTTCGCGCGGCGCATTCTCCGGCAGCTTGCCGGTGAGCAGCGGGATCATGTCCGCGAACAGCGCCTCGGCTTCCTCCACCGTCGCGCCCTTGAGCCTTTCCGTGAGCAGCGAAGCCGAGGCCACCGAGATCGCGCAGCCGGAACCCTCGAAGCTCACGTCGCTGATCGTGCCGCCGTCCAGCTTGAGATACAGCGTCAGCTTGTCGCCGCACAGCGGGTTGAAGCCCTCCGCGACGCGGTTGGCATCCGGCATGCGGCGGAAATTCCTCGGCCGGCGATTGTGGTCGACGATGAGGTCCTGGTAGAGGTCTTTCAGATCCAATGTCGTGGTCCTGATGAAGTCGGAAGGGGGTAGAAGGGAGAATTGAGAAGGAAGAATATCTTCTGCGTTCTCCCTTCTCGCTCAGGCAAGCATCCTCCTGCAATCCTCCAGCGCGGCGGCCAGGCGCTCGATGTCCTCGCGGGTGTTGTAGAACGCGATGGAGGCGCGCGCGGTGGCAGGCACGTTGAAGAATTCCATCACCGGCATGGCGCAATGGTGGCCGGTGCGGATGGCCACGCCATGCGTGTCGACGATGGTGCCGATGTCGTGCGGATGCACGCCGTCGAGCATGAAGGAGATCACGCCCGCCTTGTCGCGCGCCGTGCCGACGATGCGCAGGCCTGCCACCTGTTCCAGCCGCCGGGTCGCCCAGTCGAGCAGCTCGGCTTCGTAGGCGGCGATGCGGTCCATGCCCACGGCCTCGAGATAGTCGATGGCGGCACCCAGGCCGGCGGCGCCGGCAATGTTCGGCGTGCCGGCCTCGAACTTGTGCGGGATGTCGTTCCAGATGCTGCGATCGAAGCGCACCATGCGGATCATCTCGCCGCCACCCTGCCAGGGCGGCATGGCTTCGAGGTGCTCGGCCTTGGCGATCAGCGCGCCGATGCCGGTCGGCGCGTACATCTTGTGGCCGGAGAGCGCGTAGAAATCCGCGTCCAGCGCCTGCACGTCGACGCGTGCATGCGGCACGGCCTGGGCGCCGTCCACGAGCACGGCAATGCCGCGCGCGTGCGCCATGTCGATGATCTTCCTGACCGGGTTCACGGTGCCCAGCGCGTTCGAGACGTGCACGATGCCGATGAACCTGGTGCGCTCATTGATGAGCTTCTCGAACTCGTCCAGCAGCAGTTCGCCGCGTTCGTTGATGGGCGCGGCGACCAGCTTCGCGCCGGTCTGCTCGCACACCAGCTGCCAGGGCACGATGTTGGAGTGGTGTTCCATAGTGCTGACCAGGACCTCGTCGCCCGGCTTGAGCTTCGGTCGCACGAAGGACTGCGCCACCAGGTTGATGGCCTCCGTGGTGCCGCGGGTGAACACCACTTCGCGCGGCGAGGCGGCATTGACGAAGCGCGCCAGCTTCTCGCGCGCCCCCTCGTAGGCCGCGGTGGCGCGCTCCGAGAGCTGGTGCACGCCGCGGTGCACGTTGGCGTTCATGTGCGTGTAGTACTCGGTCACGGCGTCAATCACCGCCTGCGGCTTCTGCGCCGTCGCGGCATTGTCGAGATACGCCAGCGGCTTGCCGTGGATGCGCTCGGCGAGGATGGGGAAGTCGGCGCGCAATGCCAGCGGGTCCAGCGCGATCAGTTTTTCCGCGACGCTCATGAGGCCTCCATGGTGAAGTGGCGGATGCTGTCGGCATCCGGCAGGCGGCCAAGCACGGCGGCTTCGACCGCGGCGCGCACCGAGGCGATGCCGATGCGGCGGATGATCTCGTCGGCGAAGGCGTAGATCAGCAGGCTGCGCGCGGTATCCGCGTCGACGCCGCGCGAGCGCAGGTAGAACAGCATGTTCTCGTCCAGCTGGCCGACCGTGGCGCCGTGGCTGCACTTGACGTCGTCGGCGTAGATTTCCAGCTCCGGCTTGGTGTCGATCTCGGCGAGCTTCGACAGCAGCAGGTTGTTGGAGGCCTGATTCGCCTCGATCTTCTGCGCCCTGGGCGCGATGTAGACGCGGCCGTTGAACACGGCGCGGGCGCGGCCGTCGAGAATGCAGCGATAGGCCTGGTCGCTCTGCGTGCGCGGCGCCATGTGGCGCACGTCGAGATGGTTGTCGACGTGCTCGCTGCCATTGGCAAGCACCAGGCCGTTCAGCGCGACGGAAGCGTTCTCTTCCACGAGGTCGACGCGGATGTCGTTGCGCACCAGCTTGCCGCCGATGCAGACCTGGTGATTCACGAAAACGGCATCGCGGCGCAGTTCGGCATGGATGTTGGCGATGTGCGATTCGTCTGCCGCCGCCTCGATGAGACGCAGCTGGCGCACCTGGGCGCCTTGTTCGGCCAGCACGTCGGTGACCACGTTGGTGAAGTTGCGCGCGCCTTCGAGGCCGAGATGGCTTTCGATGAAGCGCAGCGCCGCGGCACGGCCTGCGCGCACGATGATGCGCGGATGCGTGACCACGGGCTGCGGTTCATGCGCGGCCGAGAGAAACACGAGATGCAGCGGCTTTTCCAGCACCGTGCCGGGCGCGGCCTCGATCAGCACGCCCTCATGCATGAAGGCGGTGTTGAGCGCGGCAAAGGCGCTGTCGCGCTCGCGTGCGAGGAAAGGCTGCAGCGCCTCGGCGTCTTCCTCGATGGCTGCCGCCAGCGTCTTCACGGTGAGGCCTGCCGGGAGCGAGTTGCTCGACAGATTGGGGCGGAACACGCCATTGAGGAACACGAGCTGGTGGCAGTCGAGCTCGAAGCGCTGCACGCCCTGGAAGAAGGCCTCCGGCATGCTCGCGAGCGGGGCAGGGATGAACTCCGCCTTCAGCAGCGCGCTGACGTCGGTGTACTTCCAGTGCTCGTTGCGGCGGGTGGGGAAGCCCTGTTCGCCGATCCGCGCCAGCGCCGCTTCGCGCAGTTTCGTCACCCAGGCGCCGCCCGGCAGGTGGCCTTCCACCTGGCGGAACTCGCCGACGAAGGGAATGCTTGCCATGTCGTTCATGCCGCCGCTTCCTGCACCACCCACTCGTAGCCGCGCTCTTCCAGTTCCAGCGCCAGCGACTTGTCGCCGGACTTGATGATGCGGCCCTGGTAAAGCACATGCACGAAGTCGGGCTCGACGTAGTTCAGCAGTCGCTGGTAGTGCGTGATCATGACGATGGCGCGATCGGCAGCGCGCGACGCGTTCACGCCCTGCGAGACCACCTTGAGCGCGTCGATGTCGAGGCCGGAGTCGGTCTCGTCCAGGATGCACAGCTTCGGTTCCAGCACCAGCATCTGCAGGATCTCGTTGCGCTTCTTCTCGCCGCCGGAGAAGCCCTCGTTGACGCCGCGCTTCAGGAAGGACTCGTCCATCTGCATCAGTTTCATCTTCTCGCGCACCAGCATCAGGAAGTCGGCCGCGTCCAGTTCCTCCTCGCCGCGATGCGCACGCATGGCGTTCAGTCCCGCCTTCAGCAGGTAGACGTTGTTCACGCCCGGAATCTCGACCGGGTACTGGAAGGCGAGGAACACGCCTTCACGCGCGCGTTCCTCCGGCGCCATTTCCAGCAGGTCCTTGTCAAGGTAGCGCACCGAACCCGCGGTGATCTCGTAGCCGTCGCGGCCGGCGAGCACGTTGGAAAGCGTCGACTTGCCCGAGCCGTTCGGGCCCATGATGGCGTGCACCTCACCGGGCTTCACTTCAAGATTCAGGCCCCTGAGGATTTCCTTGTCTTCGACGCGGGCGTGGAGGTTGTCGATCTTCAGCATTTGATTTCATCCGGTTTGCGAATTTGTCCTTCGTAAGAGGTGAGAGGACTGCGATCTCCGTCCTCTCGCTTCCGCCTCTTACCTCTCACCCAACGGCGCCCTCAAGCGACACCGCCAGCAGGTTCTGCGCCTCGACGGCGAACTCCATCGGCAGGGTGCGGAAGACGTCCTTGCAGAAGCCGTTGACGATCATGTTGGTGGCGTCTTCCTCGGAGATGCCGCGCTGCATGAGGTAGAACAGCTGGTCCTCGGAAATCTTCGAGGTGGTGGCCTCGTGTTCGAGCACGGCGGTCGGGTTGCGCACCTCGACGTACGGGAAGGTGTGCGCGCCGCATTCGTCGCCGATCAGCAGCGAGTCGCACTGCGTGTAGTTGCGCGCGCCGGTCGCGGTCGGGGTGATGCGAACCAGGCCGCGGTAGGCGTTCTGGCCCTTGCCCGCGGAGATGCCCTTGGAGACGATGGTCGAACGCGTGTTCTTCCCCATGTGGATCATCTTGGTGCCGGTGTCGGCCTGCTGGTAGTTGTTGGTCAGCGCGACCGAGTAGAACTCGCCCACCGAGTTGTCGCCGCGGAGGATGCAGCTCGGGTACTTCCAGGTGATCGCCGAACCGGTCTCCACCTGCGTCCAGGTGATCTTCGAGTTGTCGCCGCGCGCGTCGCCGCGCTTGGTGACGAAGTTGTAGATGCCGCCGCGGCCTTCCTCGTCGCCGGGATACCAGTTCTGCACCGTGGAGTACTTGATCTCCGCGTCCTTCTCGGCGATGAGTTCCACCACCGCGGCGTGCAGCTGGTTCTCGTCGCGCTGCGGGGCCGTGCAGCCTTCCAGGTAGGAAACGTAGGCGCCTTCGTCGGCGATGATCAGCGTGCGCTCGAACTGTCCGGTGTTCTGCGCGTTGATGCGGAAGTAGGTGGACAGCTCCATCGGGCAGCGCACGCCCTTGGGCACGTACACGAACGACCCGTCAGAGAACACCGCCGAGTTCAGCGCGGCGAAGAAATTGTCCTTCTGCGGCACGACCGTGCCGAGATACTTCTCGACCAGTTCCGGGTAGTCGCGCACCGCCTCGGAGAACGAGCAGAAGATCACGCCGGCCTCGGCGAGCTTCTCGCGGAAGGTGGTGGCGACGGAAACGGAGTCGAACACCGCGTCCACCGCGACGCCGGCAAGCCGCGCGCGCTCGTGCAGCGGCACGCCAAGCTTCTCGTAGGTCTCCAGCAGCTTCGGGTCGACCTCGTCCAGGCTCTTCGGCGCGTTCTTGCTGGTCCTGGGCGCGGAGTAGTAGGAGATGGCCTGGTAATCGATGGGCGCGATGCGCAGGTGCGCCCAGTCCGGCTCGCGCATGGACAGCCAGTGGCGATACGCCTGCAGCCGCCATTCGAGCATGAAGGCCGGCTCCTTCTTCTTGCGCGAAATCAGCCGGATGATGTCTTCGTTGAGACCCGGCGGCGCGGTGTCGGATTCGATGTCCGTCGTCCAGCCGTAGCGGTATTCGCTGCGCAGGTGCTGTTCGACTTCATTTTCCTTCGTTGCCATGTCTTCTCCCGCAAGGGGTGCGATCAGAATTCGGGTTTGATGGGAATCACGCGCTGGCCGAGCCGGAGTTTCGGCGGCGTGAGCGTGGCCGGCTGCGCGAGCTCGGCCAGCGTGACCCTGGCGAGCGCTTCCCGGATGGCGCTGTTGATCTGCTGCCAGGCGCTGCCGACGTTGCAGTGCGACTCCATGTCGCACTGGCCGTGGTTGATGGAGCATTCGGTGATGCCCACGTCGCCCTCTATGGCGTCGATGATGTCGGCGGCGGTAATCTCCTCCGGGCGGCGCGCGAACACGTAACCGCCGTTCGCGCCGCGCTGCGACACCAGCAGGCCGCTGCGGGTCAGCTGCTTGAGCAGCTTGCTCACCGTCGGCAGGTTGATGCGCGTCGCCTCGGCCACCTCGGCAGCGGCGTGCACGGCGTCGGGGCGGCTGGCCATGTAGGCCAGCGCGACGGCGCCGTAATCGGTCATTTTGCTGAGTCGGAGCATCTGCCTGAGGGGTCGTCCCAGTGAATCAGGACTATTTTAGTCCTATTCGACGTCCGGCAAAAGTCCGAAGAGGGAAAGAAATGCAGGAAAGCTTCAAATCCTTTCGCGAATTCTACCCGTACTACCTCGACGAGCACCGCAACCGCACCTGCCGGCGGCTGCATTTCATCGGCTCGACCCTGGTGCTGGCCTTTCTTGTCGCGGCGCTTGTCACCTGGAACCCGTGGTGGCTGCTCGGCATGCCGCTCGCCGGTTACGGCTTCGCCTGGATCGGGCATTTCTTCTTCGAGCGCAATCGCCCGGCGACCTTCCGTTATCCACTCTATTCGCTGATCGGCGACTGGGTGATGTACGCGGACATCGTGCGCGGCCGCATCCCCTTCTGAAACGCGGCAGGCGGGCGTATCCTGCGCGCTTTCCTTTCACCGGGTCATGCGATGCAGGAAAACCGCGAAACCGCGACTGGCGTCATTTATGCCCTGCTGGCCTACGGCCTGTGGGGCTTTTCGCCGATCTACTTCAAGGCCATAGACCACGTCGGTGCGCTCGACGTGCTCGGCCACCGCGTGGTGTGGTCGGTGGTCCTGCTGGTCGTGCTGCTCGGCCTGCGCGGCCGCCTCCGCGAAATCCTGCCGCTGCTCAGGGATTTCGCGCGGATGCGCTGGCTGCTGGTCTCGGCGGCAATCATCTCGGTGAACTGGGGCATCTACATCTATGCCGTCCAGTCCGGCCGCATCCTTGAAGCCAGCCTCGGCTATTACATCAATCCGCTGGTCAGCATCCTGCTTGGCCTGCTGTTCCTACGGGAGACCCTGCGGCGCTGGCAGCTGGTCGCCGTACTGCTGGCCACTGCGGGCACGCTGAACCTGGTGCTGGGGCAGGGCGCGGTGCCGTGGCTGTCGCTGGCGCTCGCCTTCAGCTTCGGTTTCTACGGGCTGGTGCGAAAATCCGCGCCGGTCGCGCCGCTGGTCGGCCTGTTCGTGGAAACGCTGCTGGTGTTGCCGGTTGCGCTCGTCTTCCTGTTCTGGATCGAGCAGCAGGGCCAGGGCAGCTTCGGCAATGTCGATGCGTTCACGGACCTGATGCTCATCGCCGCGGGTCTCGTCACCGCCTTGCCGCTGCTGTGGTTCACCAACGCCGCAAAGCGGTTGCGGCTTTCCACGCTGGGCATGTTCCAGTACCTCGCGCCAACGGTGCAGCTGGTGCTCGCGGTCGGGTTCTACGGCGAGCATTTCTCCGCAACGCACGCGGTAGCCTTTGCGTTGATCTGGCTGGCGCTCGCGGTGTACACCGCCGATGCGTTGCGCGTGCAACGCGCTCACAGGCGCGGCGCAGGCGGAATGGAGTAGAATCCCCTGCCAGCAAAACGGATGCCGGTCGCCATGGATCTTCAAACACTTCCCCTTCCGCTGGTTTCGCTCGCAGCCCTGGCGTTGCTGCTGGTGATCATCGTCATCGTCCTGGCGGTTCGCCGCCGCAACACGCCGGCGGCGCGCATGGAGCGTGCCCTCAGGCAGATTTCCCACGCGCGCCTGCAGGACATCTATCTCCCGGACGGCGTCGGCGGGCATATCCATGTCGATGAGCTGCTGCTCACCAGCAAGGGCCTGCTGGTGCTGGACGTGAAGGACGTTCCGGGCCACGTGTTCGGTTCCGAGAAGATGGCGGAGTGGGTGGTCATGACCGGCCGCAGCCGTCACACCTTCCGCAATCCGCTGCCGGGCCTGCATGACCGCATGGCGGTGGTGCGCACCCATCTGCGCGACATTCATGTCGAAGGTTACGTGGTGTTCACCGAGCGCGGGCGCTTCCCGAAGGGCAAGCCGCCGGGGACGCTCACCGTTGCGGAACTGCTGGAGCGGTTCGGCAGCGCGGGCAACGATTTCCCGCAGGCTTTCGCGAACGCGTGGAAGGAGCTCGAGCGTCTCGCCGACATCGGCCGCGAGGAGACGCAGCGGCCGCTGGCCTAGAGCCGGATCAGCCAGCGCAGCAGGTAGACGAGCGCGGTGAAGGCCGCGAGCGAGCCGCAGTACAGCGTCACGAACCACAGCCAGCGTATTCGCGTTTCCCGCTTCACTTCAGTGATATCCCGCGTCGCTGCGCACCTTGCCGCGGAACACGCGGTAGCCAAGGATGGTGTAACCGATCACGAACGGCATGGTGACGGCCACGCCGATCAGCAGGAAGATCTGCGTGGATTCCGCCGAAGCCGCATCCCACAGCGTCAGCCGCCACGGCACGAGATATGGCCACACGCTGATGACCAGCCCGATGTAGGCAAGCAGGAACAGGCAGATGCTGTACACGAAGGGCAGGCGGTCGTTACGGCCGCGCTTGAGCACGTACCACAGCGCGCCCGCGGTCAGCAGGGTGAGCAGCGGCACCTGCGAAAGGAAATAGAAGTTCGGCAGGGAGAACCAGCGCGCGCGGATGATTTCCTGTTCGAACGGCGTCCACAGGCTGACCCCGCCGATGAACACGAGCAACGCCAGCAGCAGCCACATCGACATGCGCCGCGCCCATTCGCGCAGTTCGCCTTCGGTCTTCATCAGCGTCCAGGTCGCACCCAGCAGCGCGTAACCGCACACCACCGCGAACCCCGTGAACAGCGTGAAGGCCGAAAGCCAGTGAAACGGCTCCGGTTCCGCAGGCAGGCCCTGCACCACGGCGCCGACCACCGTGCCCTGCATGAGCGCGGCGAGCAGCGAACCGCCGGTGAAGGACAGGTCCCAGAGCCAGCGGCTGGTGTGCGCCTTGAAACGGAACTCGAAGGCCACACCGCGCAGGATGAGCGCGAACAGCATCAGCATCAGCGGGATGTAGAGATTCGGCAGCAGCGTGGCGTAGGCCAGCGGAAACGCGCCGAACAGTCCCGCACCGCCCAGCACCAGCCAGGTCTCGTTGCCGTCCCACACCGGCGCGACGGAGTTCATCATCATGTCGCGGTCCTCGTGCGTGCGCGCCAGCGGGAACAGCACGCCGACGCCGAGATCGAAGCCGTCCAGCAGCACGTAGACCATCACGCCGAAGACGATGATGAACGCCCAGATCAACGCGAGATCCATGTTCAATCCTCCTCGCCGGGCGCGACGAATGCAGGCCGCGCCGGCGGACCGGGTTCGCCTTGCTCGATGCGCGACCTGTCAGCCCGGCGCACCACGCGCGCGAAGTAGTAGAGGTAGGCGCCGAACAGCGCCGCGTACAGCACCACGAACACGCTGAAGGACATGCTTACCTCGCCGCCGGTGATGTCCGAGACGCTCTCGCGGGTGCGCATCAGTCCCTGCACGATCCACGGCTGCCGCCCGACTTCCGTGACCCACCAGCCCGCGAGCACGGCGACGAAGCCGATCGGCGTGGCCAGCGCGAAGGCGCGCAGCAGGCGCCGCGATTCCACCAGCCGGCCGCGCCAGTACTGGATGGCGCCGCACCAGCTGAGCGCGAGCATGACAAGACCGATGCCCACCATGATGCGGAAGCCCCAGAAGACGATGGGAACGTACGGCCTGTCCTCGGGCGGTACTTCGTTGAGCCCCGGGATTTCGCCCTCCGCGGCGTGGGTGAGGATCCAGCTCGCCGCATCCGGTATGCCGATCTCGAAATGATTGGTCGCCGCTTCCTGGTCCGGGATCGCGAACAGCAGCAGCGGCGCGTTCGTGCGGCGTTCCCAGTTGCCTTCCATCGCTGCCACCTTGAGCGGCTGGTGCTCGAAGGTGTTGAGCCCGTGCAGGTCGCCGACGATGACCTGCAATGGCGCCAGCAGCGCCGCGGTCAGCACGCCGTTGCGCAGGCTGTGGACGTAGAACTCGCGCGACTGTCCCTGCAGGATGCGGATCGCGGAAATGCCGGCAATGGCGATCGCGGTCGTCAGGAAGGCTGCGATCACCATGTGCGCCAGCCGGTACGGGAAGGACGGGTTGAAGATGATCGCGACCCAGTCATCGGGCTGGAAGACGCCGTCCACCAGCGTCGCGCCCTGCGGCGTGTGCATCCAGGAATTCGCGGAAAGAATCCAGAACGAGGAAAACAGCGTGCCCAGCGCCACCGCGACCGTCGCGGCGAAATGCAGTCGGGGCCCGACGCGGTTCCAGCCGAACAGCATGATGCCGAGGAAACCGGCCTCGAGGAAGAACGCCGTCAGCACCTCGTAGCTGAGCAGCGGGCCGAGCACGTTGCCGGTGGCGGCGGCAAACGGCGAGAAGTTGGTGCCGATCTCGTAGGAAAGCACGATGCCCGTCACCACGCCCATGCCGAAGCTGAGCGCGAACAGCTTCGACCAGAACTTCGCGTGGTCGAGGTAAAGCGTGTCCTTCGTCATCAGCCAGCGCGCTTCCAGGAAGGCGATATACGCGCCAAGGCCGATGGTGAAGGTGGGGAACAGAATATGGAAACTGATGGTGAAGGCGAACTGCGCGCGGGAAAGGAAGACGGGATCGAGTTCCACGTTTCGGCGCCTCTCCGGTGAATGGCGCGTAAAGTATACGCCCGCCCTGCGAGCGCAACAAAAAGGGAAGGGCTGTAATGGTTATGGGGGCGGGTAGGCAGCCAGCGAGTTTCCGGGATTGCTCCGGGAAACGGTCGGCGATGCGCTCAAGGTCACGGTGATGCGCTTCAGTTCCGGGTAATCGAGCGGCACCAGCTTGTAGTGATCGAGGTGATCAAGCAGGCAGACGAGATGAAACTCGAGGTAGCCGGGCGATTCCGCATCGAAGCGCGCGGCATTCCTCTCCAGCCATTCCAGCCCGTTGCTCACCGCGAGCCGCACCTTCCGGAAGAACGGCAGGGCGGCGACGTCGATGCCGGTGCGCGCGCCGAGGATGAGCTTCACTTCCTCGTTCATGATGCCGTTCAGCATGGCGCGCAGGTTGAGCGCATCAGGATCGCGAACGAGCACGCGGTAGCGATCCGCAGGATCATGCCGGCGCACGATGTACTCGGCGATGTGATCGGATTCGATCAGCCAGGTATCGCCGTCGTGCAGCACCGGCACCTTCATCAGCGGGTTGCCGTCGAAGCGCGCGGCCTCGGTGTCGACGACGTTGCCGATGTGCACGAACTCATACTCGATGCCGTAATGGTCGAGCAGCAGGCGAACCTTCCGGGAGAAATGCGACAGGGGCGTGGCGTAAAGTTTCATCCTGGATCACCGCGTCGGACTGGACAGGATGGAAGCATGTCGGGAAATATTTGTCATCCTTTCCGATTCTTCATCGCATGGTGAGTGCCATGAACGACTCCCGCCTGAAGCGCCCGAAGAACCCGATGCCTGCCTTCGTGCGCGAGGCGCTGGAACGGCGCGGACTGATGGAGGCTTACCGTGAGCGTCCCGCCTATCAGCAGAACGACTATCTCGGCTGGATCGCGCGCGCGAAACGCCCGGAGACGCAAAAGAAGCGTTTGACTCGGATGCTGGATGAACTGGAAAAGGGCGGGGTGTACATGAACATGAAGCATGCGCCTTCCGCGAAGGGCAGATGAATGGCTACCGATCAGGATTTCCTCGAGTACGTGGTCGAGCAGGCTGAAGGCGCGGGCATGCTCAGCCATCGCAGGATGTTCGGCGAGTACGCGCTGTATCTCGACGGCAAGGTAGTGGCGCTGGTCTGTGACAACCAGCTGTTCGTGAAACCTACCGAAGCCGGCCGCAGGTTTCTCGGCGAGCCCAGGGAAGGTTTCCCGTATCCTGGCGCAAAACCCTGGTTCCAGGCGGATGAGGTGCTGGATGATGCCGAGACGCTCGCCGAGCTGCTCAGGCTTACCGCGCGCGAATTGCCCTTGCCGAAACCGAAACCGAAGAAAAAGAAGAAGCCCTGAAAGAAGAAACCGCGGCAATGCCGCGGTTTCGTTTGTGAAGGATCACTCCCTGTTGAAGTGATCGGCGATGACGTTCGCCACGCACATGGTGAGTTTCTTGCCCATGGGAATGTGCAGGAACTCGTTCGGGCCATGCGCGTTCGACTTCGGGCCGAGCAGGCCGGTGACGATGAACTGCGAGTCGGGGAACTTCTTCGCCAGCATGTCCATGAAGGGGATGGAGCCGCCCATGCCCCAGTAGACCACGTCCTTGCCGAAATACTGGCTGGAGGCCTTGTTCATGGACTCGTGCAGCCACGGCGCGACCGCGGGCGCGTCCCAGCCGCTGGCCGCCGAGCCGATCTTGAAGCTCGCCTTGGCGCCATACAGGGCGGGCTTTTCCTCGATCACGCGCTTGATGGCTTCGGCGGCCTTCGGCGCATCCACGGTCGGCGGCGTGCGGAAGGACAGCTTGAGCGCGGTGTAGGGCCGCATGGTGTTGCCGGCCATGCCGAGCTCCGGCATGCCTTCCTGGCCGGTCACGGCCAGCATCGGCCGCCAGGTGTTGTTCAGGACCAGTTCGTAGGGATCGTCGGACATGGGCTTCATGCCGTCGACGAAGGGCAGGTCGTGGTTGGCGTGTTCGCCCAGCACCTCGGCGGCGTGGCGCGCTTCCTGCTGGCGGTTCTCCGGCACGGGGATGTTGAGCTCATCGACCTTGATCGCGCCCGTCTCGGTGTCCTCCAGCCGGTCCAGCAGCTCGCGCAGCACGCGGAAGCTGGAAGCGGTGATGCCGCTCGCCATGCCGGAATGCACGCCCTCGGTGAGCACGTCGGCGCGCAGCGTGCCGACGATGTTGCCGCGCAGCGAGGTGGTGACCCACAGCTGCTCGTAGTTGCCGCAGCCCGCGTCGAGGCAGACCACCAGGCTGGGCGTGCCGATGCGATCCTTGAGATGGTCGATGTACTCCGGCAGGCCGACGGAGTTCGATTCCTCGCAGCACTCGATGATCATCACGCAGCGACGGTGCGGCAGGTTCTGCTCCTGCAGCGCCATGATGGCGGCCAGCGAACCGAACACCGCGTAGCCGTCGTCGGCTCCGCCGCGGCCGTAGAGCTTGTCGCCGCGGATCACCGGCTCCCACGGCGAGAGACCTTCCTCCCAGCCGGTGAACTCCGGCTGCTTGTCGAGGTGGCCGTAAAGCAGCACCGGATCGTCGGCCTGGCCGGCGGCATCGCCGAAGGCATCGACTTCCACGAACAGGATGGGCGTGAAATCGCGAAGCCGCACGATCTCGGCCTTCAGGCCCTTCACGGGCTGCGCCTTGACCCAGTCCAGGGCCAGGTTCACGGCCGCGTCCATGTAGCCGTGCTTCGCCCAGTCGGGGTCGAAGTTCGGGGACTTGTTGGGAATCCTGATGTATTCGCACAGCCTGGGAATGATGGAGTCGTCCCAGATCTGGTTCACGAAATCGCGGACCTTCGCGGTGTCCATGCAAGCTCCTTGTGGGTCGAAAGAGGGGAAACGAGGCCGCAAAGGTTACCGCGAAATGCGCCTTTCCGCTTTGCTGCGCTTGCATCTATATGCGGATGCATATAGAACTGGCGGCTTCTGCAAAGGAGGAGTCCGCCATGTATCTCGCCCTGAAGACCCTGCACATCATCGGCGTGGTCCTGTTCCTCGGGAACATCACCACCGGCATCTTCTGGAAGCTCGCGGCCGACCGCAGCGGCGACGTCCGCGCCATCGCCCAGGCCATCGAAGGCATCCTGCAGGCCGATCGCTGGTTCACCCAGCCTGGCGCCACGCTGATCCTGCTCAGCGGACTGGCGCTCACCTGGGTGGGCGGTTATCCGTTCTCGACCTTCTGGATCTGGGGCGGGCTCGCGCTGTTCGTCCTCTCGGCCGTGATCTTCAAGCTTGCCGTCGAGCCCGCGCAAAGGCGCATGCTCGCCGCCATCCGCAGCGACGATCGCGAAACCTACCAGGCGGAATCGCGCCGCTGGATGTGGAGCGGCACGCTGGCCACGCTCGCGCCCTACGGCGCACTCGTGCTGATGGTCATGAAGCCATGAGCCTGGAGAACATCTTGCTCGGCATCCTCAAGCGGCCGGCGGCGGGGTACGACATCAAGCGGCAGTTCGAGACCGTCTTCAACCATTTCTGGCACGCGGACCTGACACAGATATACCGCGCGCTCAACCGCATGGAAAAGGACGGACTGCTGGAAAGCCGCCTGGAGCCTTCCGAGCGCGGTCCCGCGCGCAAGGTTTACCGGCGCACGCCCGCCGGCAGCCGCACGCTGGCCGAATGGCTGCGCGGCGGGCCCGTGCTCGGCAACGAGAAGTTCGCGTACCTCGCGCAGATTCATTTCCTCGACGAGATCGAGCCCGCGCAGGCAGAGGAGTTCTTCGACACCCTGCGCGAGGAGCTGGTGACGCAACTATCCACTCTGGACGCGATCGAACAGGAATGGCGCACAGAAGCAGGCGAAGGCTTTCCCGACACGCTCGATGACGAAGACTTCCATACCTGGCTGACGCTGGACATGGGGCTGCGCAAGACCCGCGCGCTGGTGGAGTGGGTGGAGGCTTCGATCGCGAGGCTTCGTGGAAGGCGAGAGAGATGAGAGGTGAGGCGACGGTTGTCGTTGTGCACGTTCACTCCCTCTCCCCTTGAGGGAGAGGGCTGGGGAGAGGGGGCGGATCAACGGGATCCCCCCGCCGC
>Ga0207873_1001025_pt1 | contig 28444 bp, 24 predicted proteins | sample BGWIniCompost_FD_187373 | JGI IMG/M metagenome (GOLD analysis project Ga0207873, IMG submission 187373) | Cellulose adapted compost microbial communities from Newby Island Compost Facility, Milpitas, CA, USA - BGW Initial Compost (SPAdes)... ...
TGAAGACGCGAATCGTGAACGGCGACAGTGTCGTCCTCGCCTGGCCGTCGCTCACCGAGATGACGATGTTGCGGTACCTGCCCGTCTGCGCCGCGGACGGCACGCCTTCGAGCGCCCCCGTGGCCTCGTCGAACGACGCCCAAGCGGGGAGATTCTCTATCGCGAACGTAAGCTCGTCGCCGTCGGGATCCTGAGCCTGCGGAACGAACCGGTATGTTGCCCCGGCGACGACCGATGTCGCGGGCGTGCCCGAAAGGACGGGCGGCCTGTTTCCGGTCGGTTCGCTGGGCTCGACGACGATATCGAATGCCGGCAGCCGCGTCTCGGCCTCACCATCGGTGACCCAGACGACGATGCCTCTGTACGTGCCGACGTGCTCCTCCACCGGCGTGCCGCTCAGGGTTCCCGTCGTCGCGTCGAACTCCGCCCATGGCGGCAAGCCGTCGACACCGAAAAGCAGAGCATCGCCGTCGGCATCGCTCGCCGACGGCTCGAACAGATAGTCGTCGCCCGCAACGATGCTCGTCGTCGGCTGGCCGCTCAATACCGGCGGTCGATTGGTCGGACCCTGTCCGCCACCGTCATCGTCTTGACCTGCGCTTTCTTCGTCGCCTCCTCCGCAGGCCGAGAGCGCGAATGCCGAAATCAGCGCGATTACGAAGAAGCGGCGTCTCGCCGCCGAGCCGGTTGCATCGAACATCCGTTAGTCCTTCTCCAGAACATACGGAGAGATGCCCGATGCGATCGCGAGTCGCGCGAGCGCGAAGCATGCTTCCGCGAAGCTCGCGCTCGCTCGAGACTTCGCAAGCCGTCGCATGCCGCGCTGGCAACCCCGCTATCGTAGGGCGACTCCCCGTAGACCGGTGGTTTTGCGTCGCCGCCTTTCGGCGGCTTTGCCTTGTCAGCTCGGCACGGCACGGGCTCGTGGCGGCCGATTGACGCCTTGCCAATGGCAACAATCGTGCCACCCCAGAAAGGTTCCACGAATCAAAAAGTTAGCCATTCACGACAACGGCGAACCGTCGGCGGCCACAGACAGTGCGCGGTGCCGTGCACACCCGTCCCTGTCGGCGAATTCCGACGGTCCGTGGCGGAAGGAAACTCGACGAATCGGTTAAGCCTCGGAGCTACAAAGTTTTTGTATCCAGCAGCACCTTGTGTAGTCAGTCGCCGAGCAGCGACAAGGGCTCGTTTCGCAAAGACCGTCGCGTGCGCCGATGGGCGAGCGAGTGGTGGTCGGCGGCGGCGGCGCAGGACGTCGAGGCTCGACGCGGACGTTCCGCGCCGACTTTGCGAGCTCGACGAGAGGACTTATGGGCGTCGGAGGAAATTGGTGGTGGGCCGTGTAGGACTCGAACCTACAACCAATGGATTAAGAGTCCACTGCTCTACCAATTGAGCTAACGGCCCATCGCGTTCGGGACGTGCGGTCGCGAGGGGTAGGCCCTTTCCTGCGGGACGATCCGTCGAAGGTCGGGGACGCATGCCGCGCGTCAGGGCGCATAGTTTAGCAGAATCTCTTTCGCCTCCCGCAATGCCGAGCGGCGCGTCGACGGGAGGACGAGTCTTCCGGAACGCGCCGTCACGCTCCGCGTCGCGCGCCGAGCGCCTCCGCATCGGCAGACGACGCGGGATCCGCGGCGCCGGCTTGCTCGAGGAAGGACGCGACGGTTCGGTTCCGACGCGCGAGCAGCTCGCGCGCGGCGCGGCCCGATCTCCCGAAGCGCCGCCACGGCAGCCAGAGGCTCGCGTCGTGGTAACCGAGATGATCGCTGCCCGGAAACGCGCAGCGCACCGCGTGCGGCGGCAGCAGCGCGTCGTTCATGCCGTCGTTCGCGGCGCTGTAGAGCATCAGATAAGGCCGGGCGACCGGCAGCGCGGGCTGCGTGCCGTACAGCCCTCCGTCGAGGTTCGCGACGCTCGCGATGCGTGCGTCGCGCGCCGCCGTCTCGTGGGCCACCGCACCGCCGAGCGAGAAGCCGACGAGATGGATCGGCCGATTCGCGAGCCTTTCGCCGTCGAGCCCCGGCACTTGACGCAAGATCTCGGCGACGTGATCGAGCACGAAGGAGGTGTCGCGCGCTCTCTCCACGACGATGCGGTTCGTGCGTCTCGATCGCGCGTAATACGCCGTCGCCAACGCGGGCTTCTCGTCGCGCGCGCAGGCGTCTTTGCCATTCGGCGTCGCGGCGCCGCTGGTCCGCGGTCCGGTCTCGATTCAGCTCGTTGAGCTCGGCGAGCTGCTCCACATGACGGATCGAGACGACGACATGTCCGCGGCTCGCGAGGTGCTCCATCAGCGACGTGTTCTCCGACGCGAAGGAGATCATGCCGTGGTTGTAGACGACGAGCGAGCGAAGCACCGCTCGCGCGTCGAGCTCGGCGGCCGGATGAGTCGACGTCCGCGTCCGCGAAAGCGCGAGCACGAGCCGAATCGGTCGCGGCGTGCCGGGATCGCGCCGCAGCTCATCCCACAAGAGCTCCGGTCGCATGTCGGCGCGCACGGCGGGATACCAGACCTTGACGAAGAGCGCGCGTCCCGCGGACCGAGCGCCGGCATACGCGGGCCGTGTGCCGTCGACGAGCCGCGCGGCGACCGAGCCGACCGCCGACGGACCTTCGGGCATCAGGAGCTTCATGTCGCAGCCTCCCTCTCCTCGCCGCCGCCGAGGTACCGATCGGCCATCTCGGCGACCACGGACGCGAAGCGCTCCGGATCCGTAAGCGGCGGCCACGGCGAGTCCGGGTGCAGCAGCGGACCGAGCAGCATCAGGTTGTAGAACCACGCGAGGACCCCCGCGGCCTCGTTGAGATCGCGAACGCGGATCTCGCCGGCCCTTCTCGCGAGGAAATCCCGAAAGCCTTCGAGCGCGATCCGCTCGAGGCGCGCCCACTCGGCGCCGACGAGATCCGGACGCTGCCGCGAATAGAGATAGGCCGGACGCATGATGTGCCCGAGCTCGGCGACCTGACGGAGCCCGTCTCGGGCAATCGCGCGAAGCGCGTCCCGCAGCGGCGCATCCGGGCTCAGGCGATCCGGCCGGGGTCGGTGCGCCCACTCCTCGACGCGCTGGAAATACAGCTCGAGCAGGACGGACGCGGTCGCGTCGCGGTTGCTGAAACGCTGGTAGATCGTCGCGGCGGAGACGCCGGCCTCGGCGGCGAGTTCCGCGACCCCGATCTCGGAGAACGCCTTCTGGCGCAGCAGCCGGTCCATCGCCGCGAGAATCCGGTCTCGTTTCTCCCGCGACCGGCCCTGGTTCGCCGGCTTCGCCCGCATGCAACGTCTCCGCAGTGTGAATGTGAATTTCTTTTATATTCTAAGCCAGGAGAATGAGCAAGGGTCTTATTTCGCGGGGGTCACGGCCGATCCGCCGCGGGCCGTGCAGGAGCTTCCCACCTCCGGAGCAGCCGGCGACCGTCCCACAGGTAGCGAAACGACGAGGCCGCCCGCTCGACGAACTGCACGAAGGCGAGCCGTCCGGGTCCCGCTATGCGAGTGAAAAAGAGCTCGCCCTCCGCCGGCTCGAGCGGCGTCGTGAAGCTCGCCGTCGACAACCGCAGCGACGGCGCGTCGTCCTCGATCGAGACGGTCCAACGCTCGGCCGCGCAGCCGTACCGGCCGCGATAAGCGTGCAAGTCGAGCGCGGCCGCTTGCCACGGCGGCAGGCGTTTCGGGAGCTCGAGGCGCCCTAGCTCCGGCAAGAGCCTCGCGAAGAGCTTCGCGGCGACGACCGGCGCCGGATGGCGCTCCGAGGCGACGACGAGCGCGATGCGTCGTCGCGGCTCGATGCGCGCCATCAGCGATACGCGCGACGCGATCGATTGATGACCGAACCAACCTTCGCCGTGATACTTCCAGCCGAGGCAGACGCCTTTCTCGAGCACGCTCCAGCCCGGAAGCGGCGTCACGCTCTCCGTCCGCCACACGGCGGCGCGCGCTTCGAGAAACGTCAACAAATCTCGCACGGATAACGCCAGCGCTCCGCCGGTCGCCGCGCAGATGCGATTTCCCGGCCCGGAACAAGGCACCGAGCGCAGGTCGCGGAACCGAAGCGCCTCGAGGACTCGCTCGTGAAGCAAGGACTCGAACGGCCGTCCGTGCACGCGTTCGAGCACGGCCGCAAGAAGCCACGCGCCGACATTCGAATAGCTGTAGTACGCACCCGGCTCGGCGAGCCGATGCCCATCGAGCCGCGCAAGCAACGCTGCCGCGTCGATGGAGCCGTCGGCAGTTGCCGGAGCGGCGGTGATCGCCGAGTCGTCGAGGCCGTGCGTGTGCTCGAGCAGGTGCCTGATCGTGACTCCCGTGAGGACGCTCCCGCGACTCATGTCGAGGAGGCGCGCCGCTTCGTCATCGGAGCCGAACGTTCCGCTCGAGATCTCGTCGGCGATCAGGGCAGCGACGAAAAGCTTCGTCACGCAGCCGGTCGGCACCGCCTGCCGCTCGGCCTCGTCGGCCTCATCGGCCGCGTCGCCACCGCCGCCGATCGCCGCATACGACCTCCGCCCCGCGTCGCTGACCGCGACCACGACCCGCTTTCTCGCGACGCCCGCAAACGCGGTATCGAGCCTGCGCCGCAGCGCGGCCTCGTCGAGAACCTCGGCGAGATCCGCTTCGACGCGAGTCTCCGAGATCGTCATCACGCGAGCGCCGCCTTGCCGAGCGCTGCCATGTTCGGCGTGAGCCGAATCTCCTCGACGATGCGGCCGCCCTCGAGCCGCACGATGCGGTCCGCGGATTCGGCCGTCTGCGGTCGATGCGCGACGATGACGCGCGTGATGCTCAAGGCGCGAATCGACGCGTTCACCATGATCTCGCGCTTCACGTCGAGGTGGCTCGTCGCTTCGTCGAGGATCAGAATGCCGGGACGCTTGTACAACGCCCGCGCGAGCAACACGCGCTGCTGCTGCCCGCCCGAGAGCGCCGAGCCCATGTGGCCGATCAGCGTGTTGTACGCCATCGGCATCGCGACGATCTCGTTGTGGATCGACGCGAGCCTCGCGCATTCCTCGATGCGGTGCTGATCGGCCTGACTGTCGAAGAAACAGATGTTGTCGCCGATCGAGCCCGCGAACAGCGTATCGTTCTGCGTGACACTGCCGATCGTCCGATACAGCACCTCCTTATCTATGCGCTCGATCGGCACGCCGCCGATCAGGATCTCGCCTTCGGTCGGCTCGAGGATGCCGAGCACGAGGTGCAGCAGCGTCGTCTTGCCGCAGCCGGACGGGCCGACGATCGCGACGGACTCGCCGGCCTCGATCTCGAGATCCACGCCGTCGAGCACGAACGGCTCGTGCTCGCCGTAACGGAAACGCAACCCGCGAATCTCGATGGTCGGCTCGAGCGCTTCACTCTCGCGCGACACGAGCCGCCCGGCATGGTCGGCCCGCTCGCGCGGCTCGAGCAGAATGTCGGCGAGGCGCTCGCCGTGCACCTTGAGCATCTTGAGCTCCACGAGCCGATCGACGAGCCCGCTGATGCGGCTCGAGAACTGGCCCTTGTACGACAGGTACGCGACGAGCATCCCGACCGAGAATCCGCCGTCGAGCACGAGCGCCGCGCCGAGCCAGACGACGATCACGTTCTCGAAGCCATACAGCATCCCGTTCGCGTATTGAAAGAGGATCCTGAGCTTCTGCCCGCGCAGGCCGGCGTTGACCTGATCCACGAGAAGCGCGAGCCACGCGGCGCGGCGTTCCTCCTGCCGCCGAAACAGCTTGATCGCCCTCGCGCCGCGCACGGTCTCGAGGAAATGGCTTTCCTGCCTTGCCGCATGGACGATCTGCTCGGCCGTCGCCTCGCGCAGCGGCCGGAGCCAGAGACAACGGCACAGCGTGTAAAGCGCGGTCGCGCCGAGACAAATCCACGTCAGCTGCGCGTTGTAGACGAGCAGCACGACGACGAGCACGCTCGCCATGACGCCGTCGAGCATCGCGCTGACGAACGCCGCCGTGAGCGTGCTCTGTATCGCGTCGATCGAGCGGAACCTCGAGACGATGTCGCCGAGATGGCGCTTCTCGAAATACGCGAGCGGCAGTCCGAGCAGATGCGTGAACGCGTTCGCGTGCCACTGGACGTTCAGCATGGTCCCGAAATGCATCAGCATCCATGCGCGGAGCACGGCGATCGACTGCTGCAGCGCGACGAGCAGACCGAATCCGATCGCGAGCGTGTGGAGGAGGTCGCGGTCTCCCGAGACGAGCACGTGATCGATCGTCCATTGCAGGAAGAGCGGGCTCACGACCGCGAAGACCTCGAGCACGGCCGCGAGCAGCAGCGCCTGCACGACGGCCGGCACGAGACCCGAGACGCGCCCCACGAGCTCGCGCAGCCGCACCCTGCGCCTCTCGTCGCGGCGCTCGAAGCTCGGCTCGGGCCACAGTTCGAGCGCGACGCCGGTGAACGCCGCGGATGCCTCGCGCATCCCGATCCTGCGCTCGCCGCTCGCGGGGTCGTGAATCACGATGCCGCGCGGGCCCACCCTCTTCAGCACGACGAAATGGTCCATACGCCAATGGAGCATGCACGGGCGCTTCAGCCCGCGAAGATCTTCCAGCTCGAGGCGCACCGCACGCGTCGCGAGGCCGAGCCCTCGCGCGATCTCCATCAGGGACTTCAGGGTCGCACCCTTCAGGGAGACGAGGTTGCGGCGTCGCAAGGTGGCGAGATCGATCCTCCGGCCGTGGTAACCGGCGATCATGGCGAGGCACGCGAGGCCGCATTCCGCGGCCTCGGTCTGAACGATGACCGGTAGGCGCCGACGCCAACCCGCTGCGATCTCGTCGAGCCAACTCATGTCGTGAATCGAGGCTTCCGCACGAACGAACGCGCGCTATCGATATCTCGATCGTTCCGCCCGTTCACGCGATTCGCATGACCATGACGCGCCGCCAATATAGTTCGCGGCGCCAAGCGCGAGGGCTTCTTTATGGCGTCACTTCGTCCACTTTTCCGAACGCACGAGTGATGGATCGTGAGCTTCCGCTGTTTCGCGCCGCCGCGGTCGACGCGAAACGCACGTCGGCGCTCGGCAGCATCGTGTTGGCGCAGCCGTTATCGTTCGGCGTCGGCACGACGGCGGCATTCGCCGTGGCCGCCGTCATCGCCGGCTTCTTCGTTTGGGGCACGTATACGAAGCACATGACGCTCGGCGGCCGGCTCGTGCCGAATCTCGGCGTCATCGACGTGCACGCGCCTCAGACCGGCACGGTCATCGAGAAGCACGTCGCCGAAGGCGATCGCGTCGCGCAAGGCGAGGCACTCTTCGTGATCTCGAGCGAGCGCTCGAGCCGCGCGCTCGGCGCGACACGCGAGCTCGTCGGCGCTGAGCTCGAGCGGCGGCTCGCGCTTCTCGAGGAACAGGTTCGAAAGCTTCGCGAGCTCGAGCGGACCGAGCGGGCATCGCTCGAGGGAATGATCGCGACGCTCGAGTCGGAGCTCGAAGACCTCGCAGCGATCGAGGAGAGTCAGTCGGCCCGCGTCGAGCTCGCCGTGCAGGTCGCCGCGCGCTACGAGCGGCTTCGCGGGGAAGGGTTCGTCTCCGAGGAGCAGCTCATCGCGAGGCGCGAGGCGCTGCTGGAGCAGCAGTCACGGTTGACGCAGCTCGAGCGCGAGCGTACGAGCATCGAGCGCCGTCTCGCGGAGCTCGGCAGCGAGCTTCTTGCGCTTCCGCTCGAGTACGGGAACCGCATCGCGGAGCTCGAGCAGGCGATAGCGGCCACGCGCCAGGAGCTCGCCGACAACGAGGTCGCGCGGCTCGTCACCGTCACGGCGCCCGCGCCCGGTATCGCGACGGCCGTCCGCGTCGAGGTCGGTCAGTCCGTCGCGAGCTCGGGCACCCTCGTCTCGATCGTCCCCGAAGGCTCTCGCCTCGAAGCGAAGCTCTACGCCCCGAGCCGAGCGGTCGGCTTCATCGACGTCGGCGACGACGTGCGGCTCCGCTACGACGCGTATCCGTACCAGAAGTTCGGGCATCAGCCGGGCAAAGTCACGTCGGTCTCGCGCACGGCGCTCGTCGCGTCCGGCGGTCCGAGCGCCTCGAGCGCCGAGCCGTTGTACGAGATCACGGTCGAGCTCGAATCGCAGACGATGACGGCTTACGGCGAGCCGCGGCCGCTCCTCCCCGGCATGACCGTCGAGGCGGACGTGCTGCTCGAGAGCCGGCGTTTGTACGAGTGGGCCCTCGAGCCGCTCTATACGCTGACGAGCAAAGTCCGCTAGCCGGTCTCGGTCTCTGCCGGGGGCGTCGGGTCGCCGCCGAGTCGCGCATCGATCGCATGCAATCGCTCGGCGGACCGCTCCGGTGCGAGCGAGATCACGCGCTCGAGCTTACGCCGCGCAAGCTCGAGCCGCGCGCGATCGGGCGACTCGTCTTCGAGCAGCCGGTCGACGGTGAACTCGAGCATGTCCGCGTAGCGCACGAAGGCGATGCCGTCGCTCGGCGAGCGCTCGTCGGCGAGCACGCGATCGATCAAAGCCTCACGGTACGTGACCGGATCGTAGGCTTTGTTTGTCGCATAGAGCATCCCGAAGCTCGCCGAGTAGACGACGAGCAGACCGGCGAGGATGACTTGCCGCAAGAGGCTTGCCTCACCGAGCGAGTCCATCGTTCGGTTACGCGCCAGCAGTGCGGCAGAGAGCAGTCCCGTCAGGAAGCCGCCTATGTGAGCGAAGACGTCGACGCTCTGATGCCAAAATCCATAGGCAAGATCGACGAGAAGGCTGCAATAGAAAATCCAGAAGAACCTGTGCCCTCTGACTTGCAGCGGTAAATGATCCAGATACTTGAGGCGGATGTAGATGAACGCGCCGATCAGGCCGTACACGCCGCCCGAGGCGCCCACGCTCACGATGTACCGCGACCACTCTATCGAGCCGAAAGCCGAGCACAACGCACCCCCGAGCGCGGACGCGAGGAATATCACCGACACGTTGAGCTTCCTGACGACCGGCTCGAGCAGCGAGCCGATCAGAATCGTCATGCAGACGTTGGCCCAGAGGTGCAGCAGCGATACGTGCGCGAACGCGGCCGTGGCCAACCTGAAGTGCTCGCCGGACGCGAGCAGATAACCGCTCAAGCCTCCGATTCGGAGAAACTCGTATACGGCGCTCGCTTCGCTCGGGCCGACCATCGCGCGATAAAGCGCGTTCGCGGCTTCCTCGCCCTGATCCATGAAGGCCCAATGAACGGCGTACGCGATGACCAGTGATGCGGCGATCGTCAACGCGGCCGGTTGCAACTGCCCGAAACGACGCGCAACCGCTTGCCGGTCTTTCAGCTTATCGTCGCCGCCTTCATGGCGGACGACCGCGCGCCGCATCGCCTCGACGAATCCGCGGATATCCTCCCCGCTCGCAAACGCCGCTCCCGGAATCGGCTCGAAGCCGTGCTTGCGGAAAGCAAGGCAGACGGCGCCTCGCATGGGATCTTTCCTGTATTTGTGCTCGACCCAGTAGAGGTCGGAGAGCGGATAGGCCTTGTGCTCCTGCGGGTTCGTCCATTTCGGCAGGAACACGACGTCGCCTTCGACTCGCAGGGCGGTCGCCGACACGGCATAGTTGCGCAGAACCCGGCATAGCCAACCGAGCAGTACGACGCAGACCAGCGCTGCGGCGAGGAACCAGGCGCCGGCGGCCGTTCCTCCGAGCAGCCAGGCGATCAGACCAAGCGCCGTACCGGCCACGACGGTCAAGACGATGCGCTGCACGACGGTCCGCCTGGCTGGGGACGTGCTCAGCGGAAACTCGAGAGTATCGGTCGCAGCGATCGGCCGTTCCTCTCGCGCAAGATCGCCGACACTGACCATCGCCTTCAGCAGCCGACGGACAACAGAACGCGCAGCTCGTCTTCACCGAGCTCCAACATTTTCTCGAGCTCGGGCAGGTCGGCCTCGAAACGAGGCGACGCGACGGGATTCGATTCCATCGACACGGCAGGTTTCCGCATCGCGAAAGCGCGTGTATTGCTCGTCGTGCTCACCAAGCTCTCGTCGCTTCGGTCGTACGTCATCTTCTGGAACTTCGTGAGATAGACGCTGACCCACGTCACTGTGCCGAGATTCCCGCTCTCGACGCCGCCCCGTTTCTCGCGAGTTCGGGCCGATAAGCGCATTAGGTTGGAGACCGAGCCCGCTTAAGCTCCATCGCAACGAGCAAGACCGGTATTTCCGTATGTGGCATATCCGTGTTGTCGCGAGTATACCATACGGCCGTTCCGCTTCGGCGGGAATCCGTTTTCGATCCCGCACGCGGCGCTCGCCGCCCGGAGCGCAGCGATGAGCGGGCACAATCGCGAGTCCGCTCGGCTCATCGACACGATCCGCGCAACCTTCGAGTCTTACGTGGCGGCCCAGAGCCGCGACGCGAAGGCGACCCTCGAGCACTTCCACCGGAGCTCGCCGACGTACGAGTCGGCGCGCGAGATGCTTCATCAGCTCTTCTTGAACTACAAGCTGAGGTGCGCGCTGGAGACCGTCGACGTCGTCGGCATGGACGAGTCCTACGTCTATGCTCGCGTGCGCCAGCGGACCGAGAAAGTGGAAGGTCCGGCGTTCCGCGACAACGTCACGGACGTGCTGATCGTGCTACGCGAGGACGAAGGCGCTTGGAAGATCTGGAACCAGGCGCTGTTGAGCGTCGAAGCGGCACCGGCACGGGAGGCAGCCGGTGGCGAGTGACCCGAGACAAAGGATCGACGCGAGCGGGCTTCGGAGCTCGCTAGAGAGCTTTCTCGCGCAAGTTCGTCGCGAGACCAAAGTGCCCGGCATCGCCGTCGCCGTCAGCATCGAAGGTGTTCGCATAGGCGCAAGCGCCGGCGTGGTCGCGCTCGATCGGGACGAGCCGATCACGACCGCAACGCCTTTCCATCTCGGCTGTATCACGAAGCTCCTCTTGGCGATCGTCGTGCTCGAGCTCGCGTGGCAAAGGCAGCTCGATCTGAACGTGCCGATCGAGGATTATCTACCGGAGCTGCGCGGCACGATTCACGGCAAGACCGTCACGTTGAGTCATCTGTTGTCGCACACGAGCGGCTACCGGGGCCTCAACGTCATGGAGCCGGGCACGCTCTCGATGCGCTGGGACGATCTCGTCGAGCACCTTGGCTCGGCGCCCCAGCATTTCACACCGGGAACCGTCTTCAGCTACGAGCACAGCGAGAGCGTCGTCGTCGGCGAGATCGTCCGCCGCGTGACCGGCGAAAGCGCGACCGCGCTGATCTCGGAAACGATCTTCGCGCGGCTCGGCCTTACGCCGCACACGCTCGGCAACGGCGACGCGCCCTTCGCCGCCGGTCAGCACGTGCTCGATCCATCGACGCGGCGGTTCAAGCAGGTCCGATGGTCGGACCTCGCCGCGGCCGGCGTGAGCGCCCTTCCGCCCGAATGGGAGGCCGCGTTCTCCAGGCACGCGCTCTCTGTCGAAGCGTTGGTCTCGATCGCCGAGCTCGTCATGGGACAACACGGCTCGCTCCTGCGTCGCGCGCCGCTGTCGGCCGCGACGGTGAGCTTGCTGCAAAGTCCGGCCGTCGAGATCGTGCCCGTCATCGGCGGCGCGCTCGCGGAAACGCTGCCCGCGACTTTCGGGCTCGGGGCGTCGCGCTGGCGGGACGGCTTCTGCGGCATCGCCGGAGCCACGTACGGCCAGTGTCAGGGTTTCCGCTTCGACGCCCGTACCGGCATCGCGGTCGCCGTCGGCATCAACGCCCAGCAGCGTTACCTGCGTGATCTCGTGATCGGCCGGATCTGCGAAACGCTCGCGAGCGCCGCCTCGGCGCCGCAAGCCGCGCCGGCGGATTTCCCGTTCGAGGACGTCGTCGGCGAATATCACGGCGCTCGAAACGATCGGCTATTCGCCGACGTCGACGATGGCCGGCTCGTGCTCGTCCTGGAGTCCGGCGCGATGCCGATGAAGCTTCGTGCGGAGATCATCCGAGCGCCGGACGGGCGGCTCGTGCTGAGCTCGCCCGCTCCGGATCTCTCTGTCGGCGTGTTCCGCACCGACGACGACGATTTCGGCATCATGATCGGCGTCTCGGCCTATCGGCGCGTGCGGCGCGTATGACCGCTTCGGCTCGCTAATAGCCGTGCGCTTCGAGGGCGAGGATCCGGCGGCGCCCGCACCTCACCGCGTGCCGTCGCTGCGCAAGGCCGACCGCTCGAGCTCCACGGAAAGGGCCTCCGCCGCCGCGTTGCCCGGCGAGATCACGGCGAGCCGACGAGCCCATTCGAGAGCCTTCGACGCATTCCCGCGATCGCGCTCCATCGTCGCGAGCGCGTGCAGCGCCGGCGCGTAGGCCGGGAACCGTCCGGCGACTTCCTCGAGACGAGCGATCGCCGCCTCGCGCCGTCCGAGCGCGTCGAGCCCCAATCCGGTCGCGTACGCGTAGTGGGGATTGCGCGGCGCCAACGAGGCCGCCTTCTCGAGCGCGCCCAGAGCCTCTTCGCGTCGGCCCGCTCGCGTCAACGCGAGCCCCAGGGCGTAGTGAAGCTCGGGCGCTTCCGGGTTGCGCTCGATCCCCTCGCGAAGCACGGCCTCCGCGGCTCGTTCGTTTTCGCCAAGACGATGTAGATCCGACAGGTTCACGTACGATGCCGCAAAGGCGGGCTCGCGTGAGATCGCCTCCCGAAACGCGGCTTCGGCTTCGTCGACGCGTCCCATTCGCATGAGCATCGCGCCGCGGTTCAGCCACCCTTCCGGGCGATCGAGATCGAGCGTCTGCACGGCCAGATACTCTTCGAGCGCCGCGTCGAGATCGTTGCGCCGCCGGTCGCTCAGGAGATGCCGATCGGCGACGAGCGCTTCCGCCGCGGCCAGTCGCAGCGCCTTGAGCGGATGGTCTAGGAAACGCTGAAGCAGCGAGACACGCGTCCGCTCGGGCAATGCCGTCGCCGAATCGATCGCCGCGAGCTGCACGAGCGGATCATCGTCCTCGAGCGCGCGCAAGACCAGGTCTTCGGTTCCCGCGTCCGGCTGCTCCGCAAGGAGCGCGACCGCGGTCGCACGCGCGATCCCCGGAACGGAAGGATCGTTGACGACCCGCCGCAGCTTCGGCAGGCGGTCGAGCGAGTACCTGCGACCCGCCGCAATCGCCTCGCCGTAATGAAACTGCCCGCTGCGCCCTCGCGGAAACCACTCCGCGACACGCTCGGCCGCCCACTGCGCCGACTCGTCCGAATGACACGCGTTGCACGCATTCGGCGTGCCGAGCGCCAAGGTCAGGTCGGGACGCGGCACCCTCAGGCTGTGATCGCGGCGCGGGTCGACCACCATGTAGCTCTTCGCCGGCATGTGGCAATCCACGCAGAAGCTGCCGGACGAGCTCGGCGGGTGGCGGTGATGGTCCGGCGTATCGAAAGTGCTCGACGCATGGCAGCGCGTGCAGAGCGCGTTGCCTTCGGTCACCAGCGTCGCCGCATGTGGCTCGTGACAGTCGCTGCACGTCACGCCGGCCCGATGCATCGCGCTCTGCGCGAACGAGCCGTACTCGAACACTTCGTCGAGGATCTGCCCGTCGTCGTGATACAGGCCGCGCTCCAAGCGCGCGGGCACGACCTGATCGAGCAGCCGCGCGGCCGCAACGAGCGGCTCGGCAATCTGTGCGCGCCGGCTGTGGCAGAGCGCGCAAGTTTCGATCTCGGCTTGGCCGTTACCGACGCGTGCGAGCATCGCCGTATGCGACTCGGGAGCGAAGGTCCACGCACGCTCGTTCGAGCCGTAGGCCATCGCGACCTTCTCCGGAGCCTCGACGTGCGCGCTGCCCGGCCCGTGGCACGCCTCGCAATCCACGTCGATGCTCGCCCACGCGGTCGCATACGCATCGCCGGTCGGCTCGTAGCGCTTCTCGAGGCTCGTCGAATGGCATGCGGCGCAGCGCGAATTCCAGTTGAACGCCGAGGCGCTCCAGTGCAGCGCGTCCCCGGCACGTATGTGCTCGTCCGGATAAAGATCGAACCAACGCTGCCCGCCTTCGTCTCGCGGCCGCGAGTCCCACGCGATCGTCAGCGCCTGCAAGCGTCCGCCGCCGACGTCGACGAGATATTGCTGAAGCGGCTCGACGCCGAAGACGTGCGTCACCCTGAACTCGCCGAGCATCCCGCCCGGACCTTCGGTGCGCACGAAGAACGCGCCGTCTCGTTTGAAGAAGCGCGTCTCGATGCCGTCGTGCACGATGCTCGCGTCATCGAAATCGCCGAGCACCGTATCCGTGCGCGCCGGCTGCATGGCGAGATCATGGTGAGAGTTCCGCCAGAGCTCGGCCTCGCGCGCATGGCACGCGGCGCAGGCTTCTCCGCCGACGTAATGCGCTTCGGCGGACCGGGCAACCGTGTGGGCGTCGCCGTTGCCGTCGGAATCCCGACTGCAGCCGGCCGCGAGACCGACCATCGCGGCCGCGAACGCAGCTCGTCCCGCCAGGCTCGATCTCACCTCGCCCGCCTTCCCTCGCCCGCCATATGGAGCTGCGTCAGGTTATCTACACCGGCATCGGGCGACAACGTGTCGGCGTGATTGCACGCTCGACGCCCCCCGCACCGGCGATGCGGCTTCCTCTCTAAAGGCGAGCAAGGCTCGACCGCGCGACTGCGGTCGCGCAATCGCGCGAACGATTGCGGAGCGCGCCTGCGACTCGCTAAAGGATCGACCTCGTCTCGATGACGTTCACGAGGCGGCAGTAATGCCAGCGCGGATCCGCGGGGCCGAATGCCTCGTAACCGTCGCAGCTCGAGGGTTTGTCGAGCGGAAACTCCTCGAGCGGATCCGCTTGCAGATCGAAGAGCTCGCAATTCTTCTCGTCCGCCTCCCGTCTGCAGACGACCTTGTACCTCGCATTGCGCGCGCCGACGTAGCGCATATTGTTGCGCAGCAAGTTCTCCGTCTCGGTCAAGACGAAACCGTGGTTCGGATCCCGAATCGACTGGGCTTCACCCGCGACCACGGGCACTAGCGACACGCCGTCGAGCTCGAGCGTGCCGCTTCCGATGCCGTCGGAGACGACGGACGGCACTTCGAGCCCCGCGAGCTCGAGGATCGTCGGAAACAGATCCGCGACGTGCGCGTATGCGCCGCTGCGAGTATCCGGCGCGACGCCGGGCCCGCGCACGACGAGTGGGACGCGCACACCGCTCTCGTAGGCGGTTCCTTTACCGCGTCCGGGCCGCGTGATGTACATGTTGTCGATGAAGTCGAGATTCGGCCTGCCGTACATCGGCGTGCCGTTGTCTCCGACGTAGATCACGTACGTGTTCGGGTCGAGCTCGTCGACTGCCTCGAGCACCTTGCCGATGATCGTGTCCATCGAGTTCGTCATCGCCCTCATCAGCTGCTCGCCGGTGCAAGCCCCGACCTCGGCAGAGCCGAACTTTCCTCCGCAGTCGCGCATCTCTGCGTAGGTCGCGGTGTCGAGAGTATCGGCGTTCGGCACGGCCATTTGGCTCGGTTCACGCTGCGCCGTCGCGTGCGACAGATTGAACGCGAGCCAAACGAACCAAGGACGGTCGGGCTCGGCCCCTTCCTGCGCGGCGATCCACTCGATCGCGTCCGCGGCTTTCACCACGGGCGCGTAAGTCGTCGGCGCGATGCCCGGCAGCGAGCGCATCGGAGGCGCTTCCGTGCGATAGGTATCCGCCGGCGTGTCCGCGTCCTGCACGTGATACTCGTAGTCCCAATAGGTGCGGAGCGCGGCATGGAGATTACCCTTGAAGAGATCGAAACCCGCCTCCTTCGGTTTCATGCCCGGATAGCTGACCGGGTTGCCCGGCAGTCCGGCCATGTGCCATTTGCCGAACACTGCGGTCCGATATCCGGCCTCGTCCCGGAGCAGCCGCACGAAGCTCGTATAGCCTTGGGCCAACGCATCCGCGTAGGTCGCGACTTTGGTCTTCGCGACGAACAGCCCCGTGAGGATCGACGCCCGCGTGGGCGAGCAGAACGGCTGCGCCCAGACGTTGGTGAAAAGAATGCCTTCCCGGGCAAGCCGATCGAGCGTCGGGGTGGACGCGGGGCGACCTCTTATCGAGAGATACTCAGGATGGTCGTGCCCCGAAGGTCCGTACTGCTCGATGAGCTCGTCGATGAGCCCGGGCTGCATCGACGACGTCACGTCGGTTCCGATATCGTCCGAGATGATCAGCAAGAAGTTCGGCCGATCGCCGCGAGCCTCCGAGTCTTCCGCGGCGAGACCCGCTCGCGCCGTCAGAGATGCGATCGCAAAGATCGACGCGACGATCTCGATCCGTCGAAGCATGGCGTTCAGTCGCACGGCTACCGCTTCACCCAATTCCAAAACCCGATCCGTTGCACGCTTCATCGTCCCGGCGCACAAGGCCGCGTTGCAATGGGCCAGGCGCTTATCCGAGGTTATAAGCACTGACTGATACCCCGCGCACTCCGTGGGCGGCTGGATCGACGGCCGGCCGTGATGGAGGCGCTATTGCGTCGAGGGGCCCCGCGACTACAATCGAGGCTGAGGCTCGTGCCGCGCTTTAGTCGTAAAGCGCGAATCGTCTCGACGATAAAACATAGCGGCTGCGGCAACACTAGCCGATCGCGGGGTTGTGGCCGGGGGAGCCGAGTTCACCCGCAGTCTGGCTCGCCGAACGCGGTGAAGTTCGGGTGATCTCATTCGTGATGATCCCATGCACGTTGCGTCAACTCGAGATCTTCATTGAGGCAGCCGAGGACTGCCATTTCGTCCGAACGGCGAATCGCCTCGGTATCTCGCAAGCCGCGGTCTCGACGCATATCGCCGCATTGGAGAAACACCTCGGCAAGCGTCTGTTCATTCGGCGCCGCGGGACCAAGCCGGTGCTCTCGAGCTCGGGGTTCGCGCTCCTCGCCGAGGCGAAAGCGCTCCTGGCGGAAGCGGGAAAGATCAGAGCGCTCACCGCGAGTCAGGACAAGCCGTGCGCGTCGGTGCGCGTCGGCGCCGGCCGGCATCTGCTCGACGATTGCATCAAGCGAAGGCTGTCGACCTTCTACAGGGCGCATCGCGACGTCGAGCTCGAATGCGATTACGTCGACACCCTCGAGCGCGGCCTGCAGCTCGTCAAGGACGGCAGGCAGGATCTCTTCGCGTTCACGGTCCGCAAGCGTAGCGGGTACCGCCTTCATTCCGAGGTCCTGCGTCCCGTTGGCTTCGGTCTGTATGCCGGAGGCGAGCTCTCCGCCGCGCGGCATGCGTCTCCCACCGAGCTTGCCGAGATGCCTTTCATTCTGCCGCCCGAAGGCTCCGAGGCATGCAACATGGTTCTCGGCGCGCTACTCGAAGCGGGCATCGCATGCCGGAGCGTCGCGGCGCGCGCGCAGTTCATCGCCGTAGCGAAAGATCTCGCGAAGCAGGGCGTCGGCATCGTCGCGCTGTACGAGACGATGGTGAAGCCGGAGGACGAGGCCGATCTCGTCCGGTTCGACGTGGAGCTTCCGACGATGTATCGGATGCTGTTCCGCGCTCCTCGAAGACTCGACCGGCGGATCGAGCGCGTCGAGGACTTCCTCCGCGAAGCGCTCGCGGCCTGACCGAAGCGCGGCGGTCGTCGGCGTGAACACCCTCCGCGATCTCGCCCTTTCGAAAGCGCGGCACGCAGCCGTTCGTCCGAAGCTCTATCGCGGCTGGGTCATGGCGGCGGTCGGATTCGCTTCCGTCGCGCTCGTGTTCGGCACGACGGCGGCGGCGCTGCCATTCGTCTACGGTGCCGTCGTCGCGGAGTTCGGCTGGTCGCTGACCGAAGCGACGCTGCTCTTCACGGTCAAGAATGTCGCGTCGTCGGGGGCCGCGCTCCTGCTGCTCGGCCCACTTCTCACGCGCTTCGGCCTGCGCCGGCTGATGGTCACGGCTTTCGTCGCCACGGGAGTCGGCATGTCGGCCTTCCTGATCGTCGACTCGTTACCGACCTACTACCTCGCGGGCGCCATTCTCGGGTTCGGCGGCGCGGCGGCGACGATCGGCACGAATTTGTTCGTCTCGCGCTGGTTCTATCGCAACCAAGGCTTCGCGGTCGGCGTGGCGCTCACGGGCACGAGCGTCGGCGGCATCGTGTTTCCTCACGTCACGGTGACGCTCATCGATGCCATCGGTTGGCGAGGCGCGATCGCGGGACTGAGTTTCTTCATCTGGGCCGTCGCGCTGCCGCTCTACCTATGGAAGGCGGAAGAAGAACCCGGCTCCAACGAGATCGAGCCCGAGCTCGACGGGCAGCCCGCCGAGCACGCCTTGCTGCCGACGTGCCCTGCTTTGTCGCCGAAAGTGGGCGAAGGCATCGGGGCGATCTACGGCACGAAGACGTTCTGGACGATCGCCTTCGCGTTGCTCTTCGTCGCCGCGGCGGATTCGGCGGTCTTCCAGCACACGCCGCTCATCCTCGGCGCGGCCGGCATCGAGGCGGAGCTCGTCGCGTTCAGTCTGTCGACGATGTTCGCATTCGGGATTGTCGGCAAGATCGCCGCGGGCCGTGTTTTCGACGCGTGGTCGGTGAGCGGCATGGCGCTCTGGAACGTGCTCCTCGCCGTCTCGATCGCGCTGGCCTTGCTCGTCGGCGAAGTGACGGCGCTCGTGGCGTTCGCCGCGGTTCGCGGGCTCGCGCACGGCGGCTTGATTCCGAAGCCCGCGGTGCTCGCCAAGCACTGCTACGGCGCGGCGCTGATGAGCCCCGTATTGCCCGTGCTCATGGGCGTCTGGCTGTTGGGCGCCGGCATCGGTCCAGTCGTGCTCGCTGCGCTCGTCGACGCGACCGGACAGTATCGCGAGGGAATAGTGCTGCTCGTCGCGCTCGCCCTGCTCGCGGCCGCGCTGTTGCACCGGATACATCGCGAGCGAGCAAGAATGCCCGCCTCGCCCGAAGCCGTCAGTTCGCGGCCGCCTGTGCCGACAGCGTACCCTCGGGCACCACGTAGCCCGGCCGAAGGAAGGACTTCGTAGCCACGACTTCCAGCAGCCGACAGAAGTGCCATTCGCGTGCCGTCGGCGTCCGCGTGCCGTCGGCGCAATCATCGGGCTTCGCGAGCGGATATTCCTCGAGCGGATCGTCGAGCAGATCGTAGAGCTCGCAGCTCTCGGCTTGCGCGCTGCCGCTGCAGACGATCTTGTAGATACCATTTCGCGCGCCGACCTGCCGCAGATTGCCCCTCACCGGATTGATCGTCTCCGCGAGAAGGTAGTCGCCGTTCGGGTCGCGAACGCTCGACGCGCCTTCGAAGAGTATCGGCGCCAGCGACACCGAGTCGAGCGCGACGAGGTTACCGTCTCTGTCGGGCACGGTTTCCGGGACGTCGAGGCCGGCGAGGTCGAGAATCGTCGCGAACAGATCGACGCCGTGGACGAACTCGTCGCTGCGGCTGCCCGGCTCGATCCCCGGGCCGCGGATCACGAGCGGCACGCGAACGCCGCTCTCGTAGGCCGTGCCTTTGCTGCGATCCCTCCGCGTGATGTACATGTTGTCGATGAACTCGCGCCTCTCGCCGAACATCCACGTGCCGTTGTCGCCGATGTAGATCACGTACGTGTGCGGATCGAGCGCATCGACCGCGTCGAGCACCTTGCCGATGATCGTGTCCATGGAGTTGGTCATCGCGCGCATCAGCGCCTTGTCCGAGCACGAGCCGACGTTCGCGGACCCGAACATCCCGCCGCAGGCTTCCATCTCGGCGCGCGAAACGTCGTCGAGCGTGTCGATGTTCGGCACGGCCATCGGATTCGGCTGCACTTGAGGCTCGAGTCTCGTCGCGGGTTCCGAGCCTCAGCGCCCACGAGGGAACGTCAGCCGCAGCGTCGCGCGAATCGCCTCTCGCTGGTCCGGCCGCACGCCGACCTCTTCCGCGTACTCGGGCCACCGCGAAACGACGGCGATCACCTCGTCGAGGATGCGCTCGGCCTGTCCTCGCTTGAGGCCTGCGGTCGCGCCGCATGCGCGGAAATCCTCGATCGTGAAATCGTCGCTCTTGCCGTTGATCGTCATCTGGTGGCTCGACGTCCATCGGCCGACGGGGTTGTACGCGTACGTGACGTCGAAAGCCGGAGCGAGCGACCACTGTCCCCGCTGATCCATGAGAAATGCGATGTTTTTCACGTGGTCGTCCTGGTTGCGCGCGACCACGTTGAAGACCATGCGGCGGAATTGTTGCTCGATCGCGCTCGCCGGCAGCTTCAGCCGCCGAATGGCCTCGAACGCTTGCTCGTAGGAATGAGCGCGGGCGGCGTTGAAGTCGAGATGCATCAGCGCCGCGAGCGATTGCATGTGCAGCTTCTTGCCGGCACGAGTGCGATCGAAGCGGCGCGTCATGAAATGACGACGGCCGCCCTCCTCGAGCAGCCTGCATTCGGACATCTCGATGCCCGCGTCGCGCGCCATGCGCGAGTAGGCGTATTCGATGACGGTATAGCCCTTCGGGTCCTCGAGATCCTTGTCTCGATTGCCGCTGACGCCGTCGAACTTGAGCAACCAGTACTCGAAGCCGTCGAGCCCGTCTATCTGCCCGGAGCGCACCTCGTTCGTCTCGGGGTTCCACGCGATCACGGCTTTCGCTCGCGCGCCCCCGGCGGAAGTGCCGACGCGCAAGAGATCCGCGAGCGCGGCGTACGAGCCTTCCGGAGTGAAGTACCCGCCGAGCTCGCCTCGCCGGGCCAGCACCTCGGATGCGAGCTTGACGAGCGCGTCGACGTCGAGCTTCTTGCCGCGCCTCCACTGCGGGCCCGTCGCGGGCGCATATTCGAGTGCTCCCATGCCACGCCGCCCGACGTAGCAGAGGCGCTCGACGGCGTTGAAGCTCTCGGGCGATCGGCCCTGAGTCGCGAGCCACGCATCGATCAGCGCGTTGCCGAATCGGTCCGGAAGGGAATCGGCGAGAAGCCCGGGCAAGCCATGAAAGGATTCGCGAGGCAGAGCAGGGAAAGAGTAGATTCGCGTGGACAACGGCATGACGATCGGCGACACCTCGATGCCGCTGCCGACGAACTCCGGATCGTACTGAAAGGTCGCGACGTCGGCCCCGTCCTCCAACGCGACGGCCGCGATGCGCCGACCCCATAGGCGAACCTCAGCGACGGTCGCCACGGCTTATTCCTCTCCCCATTTCCAGGGCTTCGAAGCGTCTCGCGGTTTCGCGCCGCGGCGCCCGGAAGCGCGCCGCCGCCGCTTGCCGTGCAGCTCGAGCCGGGCGATCGGGCTCGGAGGGATTTCCGGAACCAGCCGATCGAGACCGTCGGCGAGACCGAGCGCGCGCAGGATCCGCACGAAGGTCGTGAGCTCGGCCCCGCCCCCCGCCTCGATCCGCTCGAGGGTGCGTTTGCCGACGCCCGCCCGGGCCGCCAGCTCGGCTTGCGTGAGGTTCGCCTGCAGCCGATGTTCGCTGATGCGCTGGCCCAGAGCCTGCAGAATCGCGGCATCCGAGAGCGTCGACGCAATTTTCATAAATCGCTAAAAAAGACGAAATAACATCGATATTCGACCTTGTTCGCTTGATACGACGAATTATATGGCTGTCACCTCACAAAAACAAATCGCAAAACCTTGCGACTTATAGCCTCTAGCCGAGCTTATTCGCCGCAAGCGGCGATACCTTGGACAAGCGGGGCGCCTCGGGCCAGGGCGACGGCTGCGCAGTAGAATCGCATCGTGAAACTGACGGACAAACAACGCCGCCATCTCCGCGGTCTTGCGCATGGGCTGAAGCCGGTCATCCTCGTCGGCCAGTCCGGCGTCAGCGACGCCGTGGTCGCGGAAACGTCGCGCGCGCTCGAGGCGCACGAATTGATCAAGGTTAGGATTGCCGGCATGGAGCGCGATGCGCGGGACGAGGCGCTCGCGTTTCTGGCCGATCGCACCGAAAGCGAGATCGTCGGCCGGGTCGGCCATACGGCCGTCCTTTATCGCCGACATCCGAAGAAGCCGCGGATCGTCGTTCCGAGCTGAGCGTCGGCCTGCGTCGTCGAAAACCTTCCGCGAACGACTCGCTAGCGCCTTGTGCCCCACTCGTAGCGACGCTCGAGCGAGGCTCCGACGCTATCACGCGACTCGCAAGCCTCGCCAACGCGTCTCGAGAACGACGATGGTCACCGCATAGACCGCAACGATAACGACCGGGATCACGACGAACCTGCTCTCGGGCCACGCGTACCACGCCGCGACGATCAACCCCGTCCGCGCAACGGCGTGTCCGATCCCGATCCAGTGTCGGATGAGCCAGCTCATCGGCACCCACATCAAGCCCGTCAGTATTCCGACGCTGAGCGGCAACGACGAGTAGTCCACGAGAAAGAACGGAATGGCGATCGCGAAAACCAACAGCGACATGCCGACGGTGAGCAGGAACAGCACGTCGAAACGGTTTCGTAGTCCTCGCGCGAGGAAGTTCTCGCCCGTGAATCGGGAAATGAACATTCGAACCTGGAGCTCTGCGAGCACTGTTGAAGAGCTTCTAGTCGGCCGCGTGCTCTGCACAAGCCGCACATCGTCACGAACGCGTGGGAGGAATTCATCGACGTCAACGTCCGAGGAACCCTCGTTCTGCTCGAGGAAGCGGTAACGGCCGGCGACCACTTCGGCCACGTCCTCGCCCGCCTTACCTCGTCGCGCGAAAGGAGATCGTGGCTATCCGGTCCGGCCTGCGCCCTCTTTCCTCGCCGATTCGACGTGCGCGAGCCCACAGATGCCGAGCCACCTTCTGAACGCCCTGCGCATGCGCGCGTTGCCATGGATCTTCACGCGGCCCGTCGCAAGCGCCGTCTCCAATGCGAGATCGCCGCGCCAGACGCGAATCAGATCCGGCAAGGACGTGACGACGTAGACCTGCGCATCTCGATCGGGGCGCTTCAGGCAAAGCTCGCACCGCCCGTCCTCGTTCAGGAACCACCAACGGCGCTTTCTCTCCGGCTGATCGGCAAGCTCGAGCTCGACGATCGTTCTACCGGGTCCGAAGCTCTCCGGATGCGCGCCCTTCTCGAGCGCCCACAAGAGCAGGCTCAGATCCATCTCGTTCTCGGCCAGCTCTCGCCTGGCCCACCGCTGTCCCCAGACGCCGAGCGCCGTGACGATCGGCACGAATTCCTCGCCCGCCGGGGTCAAGTGGTACGTCCATCGTCCGTCCGCCGCCTCTCGCCGCTCGACGACGCCTTCGGCCTCGAGCTCGGCGAGCCGTCGACTGAGCAGCGTGGGGGATGCAAGGGGCACGCCGCGTTGAATCTGCGAGAATCGAGTGGAGCCGGTGGCAAGCTCGCGCAGGATCAACGGCGTCCACCGCGCACAGAACACCTCCGCGGCCTTGGCAACGGGGCAGAATTGATTGTAGCCCTTCAACTCCGCGTCCCTCCGCGCTCCATCTTACTCGCGAGACCGTCCGGCTCCACTACACTTTTTGGAGTAGAGCGCGAGACGGCCTTCCGCTTCCATTGATGTCCGAACCGTTGCGGGAGGCTCACCATGAACGACGAGGATCTCGACGTCGTCGTCGAACACAATCGTCCGGCCGCCGCCATGTGGAGCGCCGGAGGCGATCACTACGACGCGATCAGCTTCGGGATTGCCGACGCGCTCCGCCACGCCGCGCAGCGGCTTTCGGCAAAGCAAGGTGATGAAGTCCTGGACGTCGCGACGGGCACGGGCTGGACCGCGCGGCTCGTCGCCCGCTCGGGCGCGCGCGTGACCGGCGTCGATATCGCCCCGGAGCTGATCGCCGCGGCGCGGCACCGCTCGGCCCACGTCATACCTCGGATCGAGTACCGGCTCGCGGACGCGGAGCGTCTGCCGTTCGCAGCAGGCAACTTCGACCGCGTCGTCTCGACGTTCGGCGTCATGTTCGCGGGCGATCACGACAGCGCCGCTCGAGAGCTCGCACGGGTCTGCCGTTCCGGCGGCCGTCTCTGTCTCGCGACTTGGACCCCCGACGGCGCGATCGCCCGCTTCTTCGCGCTACTCGCGTCGCATCGTCGCGAGCCGTCGCCCGCCGCTTCGCCCTTGCTCTGGGGCGATCCGGACTACGTCGAGCGTCTCCTCGGCCGCGAATTCGCGCTGCGCTTCGAGCATGGCGTCAGCAACGCGTACTACGACGGAGCGGACGAGCTATGGGATACCTTCGTTCGGGGCTTCGGTCCGCTTCGCGTGCTGCACGAGCGTCTCGATGAAAGTGGCCGCCGCAGGTTGAAAGCGGACGTCGACGCCTACCATGAGGAATACCGAACGCACGTCGGCCTGCACGTCAGGCGGGAATACTTGATCACGGTCGGCGAGCGGCGTTAGCGGAGCGCGTCCGCTCACCTTCGCCGAGGCGGCAACGATCAAGGCCTCCGCGAGCCCTGCGTCAGCCCGCGGTCTGGTCCGTGTCCGGTGAATCCTCGCCGGGATAAGCCTCGAGAGGAATCGTTCCGCCGGCCGCGTCGACCTTGATCCTGTCCGGCTCCGGGAGCGCGTCCGCGATGAAATCGAGGCGCTTCCACGCGGGGAAGGGCTGACGCCCGATCTCATCGGGCACGTGAGGAGAGAGCTTGCGGAGCTCGAGCTTGTGGATGTACCGCCCGCAATTGACGAACGCTTGCTCGATCGTAACGTGCACCAGATACAGTGCACCGGCCGTCTGGCCGGGTCCCTCGTTGGGGGCGAGCCGCGCGGTGCCCTGGATGCGCAGCCGGCGTGGTGACGTGAAGTCGATGAACAGGAGCCCGACCTGCGCCGTGCTCGAGATGTTGCCGAGCGAGAGAAACATGCCGTTGCCGTCGTAGACCGGGAACACGAGCTCGGCGGGACCCGCGATGCGGATGAAGCCGGGCTGCCCGCCCTTGTACGAGACCGTGGGTCTGCCCCGCTCATCGACCGTGCTGAGAAAGAAATACGCCGCGCTTTCGATGAGCGCGCGGTCGTTCGCGTCGAGCTCGGCGTGCGCGTGCGCTTCGAGCCGGTCCGCCAGCCGGCGGGTGCCGTGCCGATCCTGATACGCGCGGTGCGCTTCGCCATAGAGCTTGCTCATCGTCGCCTCCGGCGCAGGATGTCGACGCTCAGTCTACCGCGGGGAGACTCCCCGTGGGCTGCGGACGGCACCGGGTCCCGCACGGCGACGCTCCGCGGCGATGCTTGAGTGGCCGCCACATGACGCTGCCGCGATAGCGCGTTCCCGTCTCGAGTGGTCAAAGGTTCGCGCAGCACCGATGTCCTCAGCGGGCGCTTCGACGAGTCATGAGCCAGCCCACGGCAACGAAGACGATGCCGCCGATACCGATGAACAGCCAATCATAGAGCGGCACGTGCATAGGCATGTCGCGCACGTGGTGGAGCTCGAGGACGTGGTGATCGATCACGCCTTCGACGAGATTGAAGATGCCCCAGCCAAGCAGCAGCTGCCCGGCGAGCATTCGGCCCGTCGTCGGCGCCGTCCCGTTCAGCCCCTCACGCCAAAGCAGCACGACGCCGATCAGCGTGAGCGCGAGCGTGCCGGCGTGGAAGTAGCCGTCCCACCGCATGTTCCGCGTCATCGCATCCAACGTGATCGGCGGAAGCAGGGCCGAGCCCATGTTGTGCCATTGCGCGATCTGGTGAAACACAATGCCGTCCACGAATCCCCCGAGGCCGAGCCCGAGTATCACGCCGCCGGTGATCGCGGGCGAGCGCGCGTCGACATGTGGGTAGGGCTTATCGCGTCCGACGCGCCGGGCGGCGACTGTTCGCGGCATTCGGTTCCTCCTGCGGCTCCGGAATGCGAGCGAAGTGCTCTCGTGCGGGAAGCATGCCAACGTGCTGCTCCGCTCGTAGCCCTCCGCGAGGGATTCTCTAAACGATTCTCGTTCAGAAAATCCCTCCGCGGAGGCGGCAAGACGTCGCTGCGCAAGCGAGCGCGCCGACGCGGCGCGGGTGAGTCATACCGGACCGAGCTTCACCCGCGCCGCGTCGATCAGGCCGCCCCTCTCCCACACCATCACCGTGAACGCGGCACACGCCGCCGCCGCCACCCACGGTAGGCCGTGTCGCGCGTGCTCCATCAGCACGCCGGTCACTGCGGGCCCGAGCAGCGCGCCCACTCCCCATGCAATCGACATCCCGCCATACATTCCGAGCAGCTGCCCGCCGGAGAATCGGCTGCCGACGGCGGTCGTCGTCAACGTGTAGATGCCAACGAACAGCCCGCCCCACACGAAGATCACCGCATACGCGAGCGGTACCGCCTTGAGCAGCAGCGGCCAGATCGCGGCTCCGAGCGTCGCAAGCCCTGCGAGCACCACGACGAGCTTCGTGCGGTCATACCGATCCCCGAGCCAGCCGATCGGCAGCTGCAGCACGATGGCGCCGATCATCAGCGTGGCGATCAGCGCATTCGCTCCCGCCGCCGTCCACCCGAGCCGCATCGCGTAGATCGGCATGAACGTGAGCCCAGCCGTCTCGAGCGCGCCGTTGAGCGCCGCGGCCGCGAGCGGCACGGGCGCCATGCGTAGCACGAACTTGAGCCCAGCGGGCTCCGCATCGCGGTCGAGCCCCGGCGCATGGATGCCCGGCGTGAGGATCAAGAGCATGGCGACGAACGCGCACGCCGCGCCGATCCAGTACGCCGTCACGTCGTGCGCGCCCACCGCGCTCAGCACCAGCGGCCCCAACGCAAACCCGAGCGACAACGCCGCCGTGTACACGGCGATCGTCGTCGCGCGCGAGCGCTCGCTGCTCATCTGGTTCACCCACGCCTCCGACATCACGAACACGCCCTCGGATCCGACGCCGAGCAGAAAGCGCAGCGGGAACCAGAGCCACAGCGCCGTGAGCGCGAAGCCCGGCAGCACCAGCGCCACAAGCAGCAGCGCGAGCGTCATGCCGGTGCGCAGCCCCACGCGTTCCGCGAAGCCCGGCAGCCAGCAGGCGACGACCAGCACGCCAATGGCATAGAGCGCCGCATTCAGCCCGATGAGCGTCTCGCCCATGCCGCGGGCGTGCAGCGCCTGCGCGATGAGCGGCGCGCTCAGGCCATAGGTGAGACCGAAGATGCACGCGGCAGCGATCACCGCCCCCTGCGAGAATGTCGCGGCCGCCCGGCTCACGTGGAGACGGTCGCCTTGAGCTCCGCCGGCTGGCTCTTTCGGTGCCGCGCAACGATCGCGCGCAGCAGGCGCGCGTAGTCGAGCACCAGGCCCGGCGTCCAGGCCATCGTCGCGGCGCGACGGCGCACGGCCGCCGCGAGCCACACGTCCGGGTCGAGCAGAAGCGCTACGAAGCGCAGCATGGGCCGGCGCTCGCCGAGCACGCCTTCGAGCGCCGTCTCCAGCGCGAGCGACGTCGCTGTCGAGCAGCTGCGGCTCGTGAGGTTGTACGTGCTGTCTTGCCGGTAAACGTTCCAGAACGCGCGCAGCGCGGCGCCGTCGTAGTGGTGGAACACCACCTTCTGATCGGGCTCTACCCAGTCGCGCACGCCCGTGGCGTGGTCGGGGATCCAACGCCCCGGGATGTCGTTCTCCGGACCCGCGCGCAGCAGCGCGGCGAAGTCGTCCGGGGAGTGATCGATCTCGACGGCGGGATAGTGGCTGATGTAGACGTCCGGCAGCACCTCGAGCGCCGAGTGTCCGGTCGACACCACACCCTGCTCGTCGATGGCAGCGATGTAGCGGCGCACTAGCGGCGGGCCGCGTCCATGGCTCGCGGAGCCCTGCGCCGTCCACACGTACAACGTCATCGGCTGCAGCGGATCGAAGTCCGGGTAGGCGTCCGCGTGCGGCCGCGGCGGGCCGTCCGCGCCGTACCAGCCGCGCGCGAAGAATATCGGCAGCGTCGTGATCGAAGCGCCCGGCGCGAGGTTGCGCAGCTGCGTGCCGAGCACGCACAGCGCCCAGCCTGAGGAGATCAGCACGAAGCCGAGCACCATGGGCATCACGTAGCCGTGGTGGATGGGCCAGTTGCCCATGACGAGAAACGCGGCAACGAGCTGCAGCAGCCCGAGCGCCACGGCGCCGCGCCATCCCGCGAAACGCACCACCCACGCGGCACCCACGCGCATCGCGCCGTCCACGAGAAACGCCGTGCCGAACAGCACGCGGTCGGCCACCTCGTCCGCGGCGAGCGGCAGCAGGATCAGCGCGCCGAGCGCGAGCAAGACGCCCGCGCGCCACATCAGCGCGCGCCGCATCTCGGCGGGCGACAAGAGCAGCGCGACCAGCGAGAGCGCTCCTTCGAGGGCGAGCACGAGCCCGAGGACGTCCGTGGCGAATCGCAGCTCGCCGTCGGCGGCGTCCACGATCAGGAACGCGCCGACCGCGATCCACAGCGCGCCGACGACCGGCAATACCCGCCAGCGCCGGCGGAAAGCCGGCGCGCCGACGAGCAACATGGCCAGGCGAATCATTCGCTCCCCCCTGGGATGGGGCACCAGCCTCGCTCGCCCGCACGCTGATCGTGAAGCGTCATGCTCAAGGCTCGAGCAGGGCCCGCGGCCGAGCCGGCGAGCCCGTGTTGCGGCCGAGGATGGCATCGATAGCCGAACTCGCCCGCC
>Ga0207873_1001026_pt1 | contig 28433 bp, 22 predicted proteins | sample BGWIniCompost_FD_187373 | JGI IMG/M metagenome (GOLD analysis project Ga0207873, IMG submission 187373) | Cellulose adapted compost microbial communities from Newby Island Compost Facility, Milpitas, CA, USA - BGW Initial Compost (SPAdes)... ...
CATCCCGCCCGCCGTGTCGGCCGGCAGCCGCATGCTCAGCGACCCGTCCACGAGCACGCGCGTCCGATTGGCCCCGGCCGCGATGCCGGCGGCGGGGATCTCAGGATCGAAGATCAGAAGGGTCAGCAGGGCGAGGGCAGCGAACCTCAGCAGGGCGAGCAGCAGTCGGCCGCGCCCCGGCGTCTCTCGCTTCAGATAGATGTAGCCGGCAACGGCCAGCCCGGCCACCACAGCCAGGGCGTAGAGGGACCAGCCCAGTACTTCCATCCCGTGCGCTCCCGGAGTGAAACAAAGCCCGCGGGCACCGGCCGGCGGGCTTGGTCTTGTACGCCTCTCGCTGCGGTGGGATCCGCCCCGTCAGGGCATCTCGGCGCCCCCGCTTTCCGCGGCGGCCCCGGCCTCGCCGTTCGCCGCCTCCGCTGTTGCAAGCGGCGCGCCCCCGCCGGAATACCGCTCCAGCAGGGCAACCCGCTCTCCCGCGAACGGCTTGAACGCCTCGAGATGCTTGCCCGTGAGCTGGACCGCTCCGGGCAGCCGCGCCAGGCGGGCATCGATCGGCCGGCCGTCCTTGCGCAGCTCGTAGTGCAGGTGAGGCCCCGTCGCCAGCCCGGTCGCGCCCACGTACCCGATCGTCTGGCCCTGCTTCACGGCCACCCCGCGCCGGATCCCCGACGCGAACCGGCTCAGGTGCGCGTAGCGCGTGCTGTAGCCGCCGAAATGCCGGATCATGACGACGTTGCCGTACCCGCCATCCCACCCCGCGAACGTGACCGTCCCGTCCGCGGTCGCGCGCACCGGCGTGCCCGTCGGCGCGCCGAAATCGGTGCCCAGATGTGCTCGATAAACGCCCAGAATCGGATGGTAGCGCCGCCACGAGAACGACGACGTGATCCGGGCGTACTGGACCGGATAGCGGCTGAACGCGGTCCGCAGCGACCGCCCCTCGAGGTCGTAGTAGTTGCCCGACTTGCCGTCCGGGTCGAAGTAGATCGCCGGGTACGTCCGCCCCTGGCTCACGATCTCCGCGACCAGGATGCGCCGCCGCCGCGCCGTGCCGTCCGGCCGCGCCTCCCGCTCGTACAGTACGCGGTACCGGTCGCCCGGGTGGATGTCGTGCGTGAAGTCCAGCTTGAACTCGTAGACGCTCGCCAGGTCCCACACCAGGCTCGCCCGCTCCTGGTACGGGAGGTCCAGCCCGCCATGGTCGACGAACGCCTCGAACAGCGTCTTGCCCGCGTCGATCTGCCCGTCCACGTACAGCGTATCCACGATGACGGGCGTCTCGATCACCTGGCTCGACCAGCCCAGGTCCCCCCGGAGGAGGCGGACCGTGGTGTCGGCGTTCATGCGCACGTCCACGGCACGCAGACTCGAGTCCTTCGCCCACCGGCGGATCGTGATCTCCGAACCCGCCGTCATCCGCCGCGGGCTCACGTGCTCGCGCAGCGAGAGGAGCATCTCCTGGAACTCCGCCCCGACGATCCCGGCACGCGCCATCACGTCCGAGAGCGTCTGGCCGCGCTCGAGCACCTGCGTCTCCACGCGTTCGACAGGGGCCGCGTAGAGCGCGCCCAGCATCAACGCCTCCTCCGGCCCCACGTCGCCGCGGCCCGGCCGCCAGATGACGAACGCGCTCATGGCGAGCACGATCGCGCCGACGAGCAGCAGCACTCGATAGGGGTTCCCCATCAAACCCTCGTCCGTTGGTCGGGCGTCAGCCCGCCGTCAGTCCATCTGGCGGCGGATGAACGTCGGAATGTCCAGGTCGCCGAGGTGGTGCCGCGTGACGGGTCGCGCCGCCGGCCGCGAGAACGACATCGGCTCCGTCACCGCCGCGACGCGCCCGGCCGGCACGGTCGCAGCGGTGCGGCTGGGGAAGTTCGCCCGGACCACCCGGCTCGGCGCTGGCGGCGTCTCCTCCTCCGCCCGCTCGAACCCGGTGGCGATCACGGTCACGCGAACCTCGCCCTCCATGTTCGGGTCGTGGACGGCGCCGAAGATGATCTCCGCGTCGTCGCCGGCCGCCTCCTGGATGATCGAAGCGATCGTCGTCACCTCGTCGATCGCCAGGTCGAGCCCGCCCGTAATGTTGATGAGAACGCCCGCCGCGCCGTGAATGGAGATGTTGTCCAGGAGCGGGCTCGAGATCGCCTCCTGTGCGGCCTCCACTGCACGATTCTCGCCACGCCCGAACCCCGTTCCCATCAGCGCCGGGCCGCGGCTCGCCATCACCGTCCGGACGTCTGCAAAATCGACGTTGACCTCGCCCGTGACGTTGATCAGGTCGCTGATCCCCTGGGTCGCGTGGAGCAGGACCTCATCTGCCTTTTTTAGCGCATCCCGGAAAGAAGTACCCTTCCCGACGACGGAGAGCAGCCGCTCGTTGGGAACGACGATCATCGTGTCCGCGGTGCGCTTCAGCTCCGCCAGCCCCTGCTCGGCCTGCTGCATCCGCTTCCGCCCCTCGAACAGGAACGGCTTTGTCACGATGCCGATCGTCAGCGCGCCCAGCTCGCGCGCCATCTCAGCAATCACCGGGGCCGCGCCAGTCCCCGTGCCACCGCCCATGCCGGCCGTGATGAAGACCAGGTCGGCGCCCTCGAGCGCCCGCCGCACCTCGTCGCGTGACTCCTCGATGGCCTGCCGGCCGATCTCCGGCCGGGCGCCCGCGCCGAGCCCGCGCGTGAGCTTCTTGCCGATCTGGATCTTCAGGTGAGACTTCGAGTTCTTCAGCGCCTGCGCGTCCGTGTTCACGCTGATGAACTCGACCCCCTCCAGATTCTCGTCGATCATGCGGTTCACGGCGTTGCCGCCGCCGCCGCCGACGCCCACCACCTTCATGCGTGCGTTCTGGACCGCGCCGTCCTCGAACTCGAAGATCATCATGGTCTCACCCTCCTTTGGGTGTCGGGCGCCGCGACAGCGCGCGCGCCGCTCAGGTTGAACGGCCGAAACCTCTCCTCCATCCGAACTCAGAAGAACTCCTTCAACCACGCGACCAGCCGGCCCACGGCGGTGTCTCCGAAGCTGGACCCGCCGCCCGCCTCGAGCTGTTGTGCGGCAGCGAACAGCACCAGCCCGGCCGCCGTCGCAAAGCGCGGCCTCCTGATGCCCTCCACCAGGCCCGTCATTCCGGCGCCCGGCGTGCCGATCCGCGCCGGCGCACCGAAGACATGCTGCGCGACCTCGATGGTCCCGGGCAGCGACGCGCCACCGCCCGTCAGCACGATCCCCGCACCGAGCCGCGCGGGCTCGATGCCGGCCTGCTCCATCTCGCGCGCCGCCAGCCCCAGGATCTCATCCACCCGCTGCTCGATGATGTGAGCGATCAGTTCGCGCGAGACCTGCCGCGTCGTGCCCGGACCAGGGCCGGGCAGCTCCACCGTCTCGCGCGGGTCCACGAGCTGCGTGAACGCCGCGCCGTACTGCTCCTTGGCGCGCTCCGCCTCGGCGAAGGGGATGGACAGCCCCTTGACCAGGTCGTTCGTCACCGCGAAGCCGCCCCACGGCACGGACGCCAGGTGCCTCGTCTTCCCGTCCCGGAACACGGCGACCTCTGTGCTGGCCGCGCCGAGGTCCACCAGCGCGGTGCCGACCTCTTTTTCGTCTTCCGTCAGCACGGCCATGGCCGCGGCCAGAGGCTCGTGCACCAGCGCCGCGATGCGGTAGCCCGCACGGCTCACCGCCTTGCGCAGGTTTTGCCCCGCCGTCGCCGAGCTGGTGATGATGTAGACCTCCGCTTCCAGCCGCGTCCCCGCCATCCCGACCGGGTCGCGAATCCCGGCCTGATGGTCGACGATGTACTCCTGCGTCAGCGCGTGGAGCAGCTCGCGGTCGGGCGGCACCACCACCGCGCGCGCCACCTCGTGCACCCGCTTCACGTCCGCCGCGCCGATCTCGCCCCCGCCGACCGCGACCACGCCCGTCGAGATGCTCGCATCGATGTGCTCGCCGGAGATGCCGACGTAGACGTCCTCGACCTCGACGCCCGCGATCAGCTCGGCCTCCTTCATCGCCTGCCGCACCGATTCCGTCGTCCCCTCGATGTCGGTGACGACGTCGCGCCGCATTCCGCCTGTGCGCGCCTGTCCCACGCCCAGCACCTTGATCGCCGGCCGGCGCACATCGCCGTCCAGCTCCGCGATCACGGCGCAGGTCTTGGCCGAGCCAATGTCGATCCCCGCAACGAGCTTTCCTGGCATCTCAGCTTGCCGATCTCGATATCAGCGACACCACGACCTGGTCGTGGAACCGCGCGTCGATCCGCTTCACGCGGGCGAGCTCCTCGCGCGCCCGCAGGTCCTCGATCGTGACGCCGACCTGCCGCAGCCGCAGGCCGCCCGCGTCCGCCGGCAGCAGCACCTCCGCGTGCGCCGGCTCGCCCAGCACCAGCCGCACCGCGCCATCCCCCGCCGGCGCGACCTCGGAGATCGCCGCCGCGAGCATCGGCTCCGAGCCGCGCACCGCGTTGAGCGTGGCCAGCAGCGTCAGCGACGCCGGGTCCGCGATCCGCTCGTCTTCCCCGATGCGCGACACGGTTCCCAGGACGGGCAGGTCGAGGCTCCGTTCCGCCGGGTCGATCGGCAGCAGTCGGCCGGATGCATCCACCGGCCGCAGCTCCGGCGTGCGCACGAACGCCACGGGCTCCGCCTCCGTCACGTGCAGCACCACGGTCGAAGGCAGGTCTCGCTCGACGCGCACCGCCGCGACGAGCGGATGGGCCTCGAGCGCAGCGCGCCACACGTCCGCGTCGTCGAACACGCTCGACGCCGATGTGATGCCGCTCAGCGCGAGCACGTCGTGCGGCGCCATGTACCGCGTTCCGACGACCTCGACGCGCTCGATGCGGAAGAACTCGAGCCGGCGCAGCAGCCGCGGCAGGTTCGCGGCCAGCGCGGTCACGCCCGCAGCGGCGACCGCGACCCCCACCCAGCGCAGCACGGAACGGTTCATGGCTGGTCCCCCGTTCCCGCCGCCGCCGTGGCGGATCCGCCCAGCAGTGCGAACGCCTTGCGCCCGGTCTCGTCGATGTTGCCGGCGCCCAACGTGATGCACACGTCGCCCGGCTCGAGCGCCGCGGCCAGCGCCTCGGCGAGCGAGCCCAGCTCAGCGTGGTAGTGCACCTCCGCGCCGCCCGCCGCCTCCGCCGCGCGAGCCACCAGCTCGCCGGTCACGCCGGGGATCGGCGCTTCCCGCGCGGGATACACGTCCGCGACCCAGATCACGTCCGCGCTGGCCAGCGCCCGGCCAAAGTCCTCGGCGAAGTCACGCGTGCGCGTGTACAGGTGCGGCTGGAACACCGCGACGATGCGCCGCCCCGGGTACGCAGCGCGCGCGGCGGCGAGCGTCGCCATGATCTCGGTGGGGTGGTGCGCGTAGTCGTCCACGAAGATCACGCCGCCCGCCTGCCCCACCTCCTGGAAGCGGCGGTCCACTCCCTCGAACGCCGCCAGCGCGCGCCGCGCCGCAGCCACGTCCGCGCCGGCCGCGCGCGCAGCCGCCAGCGCGCCCAGCGCGTTCCGCACGTTGTGCAGCCCCGGCACGCGCAGCGTCAGCTCAGTGAGCGGCACGCCATGTTCCTCGACGCGGAACCGGCTGCCGCGGCCGTGCTGCTCGACGTTCGTGGCGCGCAGCTCGGCCTCCGCGCTCAGCCCGTAGCGGAGCGTGCGCGCGCTCCCCACGTCGCGCAGGATCCGGCTCGCGCCGTCGTCGTCCACGCACGCCGCGATCAACCCGTCCTCCGGCACCGGCGCCAGGAACTCGCGGAACGCTTCCTCGATCGCCTCCACCGACCCGTACACATCCAGGTGGTCCGCCTCGACGGCCGTCACCACGGCGATCCGTGGCCGGAGCGCGAGGAACGAGCGGTCGTACTCGTCCGCCTCGACGACGAACAGCCGATCCGAGCCGCGACGCAGCCCGCCGTTCCACGCGCGCATGCGGCCGCCCACGAAGCCCGTCGGGTCCAGGCCCGCCTCCACCAGGATCGCCGTCGTCATCGCCGTCGTCGTCGTCTTGCCGTGCGTTCCCGCCACCGCGATCACGACGCCGCGGTTCACCACCGCGCCCAGCGCCTGCGCGCGCTTCAACACCGGGATCCCTCTGGCGCGCGCAGCGGCCAGCTCCGGATGGTCGGGCGGCACCGCGGCAGTGACGACGACGGCCGCCGCATCCTCGACGTGCGCCGGGTCGTGCCCCACGGCGACCTCGAGCCCGAGCGCGGCCAGCGCCTCGGAGGCCGCCGCACCCGGACGCGCATCGCAGCCCGTGACCCGGCCACCCGACCGCAGCACCAGCTCGGCGAGCGCGGACATGCCGGCACCCGTCACGCCCATGAAGTGGACGGGGCCGCTCCGCGCCAGCTCCCGCAGGTCGATGTCGGGCACGCGCGTGCTCACGCCGCCCTCCGGTCCACGAGCGTCAGCAGCCGCTGCGCGATGTCGCGCGCCGCGTGCGGCCGGGCCCGTGCGCGCGCGCGTGTCGCCATCGCCTCGCGCCGTGCGTCGGACGTCGCGAGGAACGTCAGCTCCGCCCACAGCCGCTCAGGGGTGGCCTCGTGCTGCGGAAGGTGCACCGCCGCGCCGGCCTCCGCCAGCGCGCGCGCGTTGCCCGTCTGATGATCCGCCGCCGCTGTTGGGAGCGGTATCAGAATGGAGGGAATTCCCCACGCAAGCAACTCCGCCGTCGCCATCGCGCCTGCACGAGAGACCGCGAGGTCTGCCGCAGCCAGCGCCGCCGGCATCTCATCGATGTAGCCGACCGCGCGCACCCACTCCGCGCCATCGAGACGCCGCAGCCGCTCTTCGACACCGGCGATGTGCGCAGGCCCCGTGGCCCACAGCACCTGGAGCCCTGCCGGCCGCGGCGGAAGCGAGCCGGCCACGACGCCCTCGATCGCCCTCAGCAGCGCCTCGTTCACCGCACGTGCGCCCTGGCTGCCGCCCACCACCAGCACCACGCGCCCCTCGGGCTCCAGCCCGAAGCGCCGGCGGCATTCACGCCGGTCCAGCGTCGGGTCCGGCGGCCGGATCGGGTTGCCCAGCGCGAACACCTCCGTGCGCGGCCCCGGCTTCAGCCGCGCCTCCGCCTCGGGGAATCCGAGGTGGACCTGCCGCGCCCACCGGCTCAGCCAGCGCGTGGTCAGCCCCGGCCAAGCGTTCTGCTCCTGCAGCGCCACAGGCACGCCGGTCAGCACCGCCCACGCGCACGCCGGCCCGCTCGCGTACCCGCCCGTCCCGACCACCAGGTCCGGCTTCACGCTGCGGAACAGCCGCGCGAGCCCAACCGCAGACCGGAAGGCAGAGGGCACCAGCCGCCAGTTCTGCCACACGCGCTCGCGCCGCAGCGGCTCGAACGGCAGCAGCACGTGCGGCACGCCCCGCTTCGGCAGCACCTGCGCTTCCACGCCGCGCCGCGCGCCCACGAAGTACACGGCCAGGTCTCCACGCTCCTGCGTCATCGCCTCCGCCAGCGCCAGCGCCGGGTAGAGGTGGCCGCCCGTCCCGCCTCCGGCGAACAGCACCGCGCTCACTCCGTCCTCCGGTCCGCGGCGCGAGCGACGCTCAACAACACGCCGACGGCGGCCAGACAGACCAGCAGGCTCGAACGGCCGTACGAGATGAACGGCAGCGTCACGCCCGTCGTGGGGACCAGCGCCAGCGCCACTGCCATGTGCAGCAGCGCCTGCACGACGATCAGGTTCGTCACGCCGATCGCCAGCAAGAAGCCGAACAGGTCCGGCGCCTGCCGCGCGACGCGGTAGCCCACCAGCCCGAACGCGCCGAACATCAGCACCATGAACGCGGTGCCCAGGAAGCCCCACTCCTCGCCGATCATCGCGAAGATGAAGTCGTTGTGCGGCTCGGGCAGGAAGCCGAACTTCTGCTCGCCCCGCCCGAAGCCGCGCCCGAACAACTCGCCGCTACCGAGCGCGATCAGCGACTGGTTGATCTGGTAGCTCACGCCCGCCGGATCGTGCGAAGGATCCAGGAACGCCAGCACGCGCCGCAGCCGGTACTGCACCGACTCGATCTGGCTCCACAGCAGCGGCAGCCCGATCAGGCCCAGCACCAGGAAGTGCCCGATGCGCGCGCCCGCCGCGAACACGACCAGCGCCGCGAGAAGCACGATCAGCGCCGCAGTCGACAGGTTGGGCTCGAGGAACACCAGCAGCGCGATCAAGCCCCAGATCACCAGGAACGGCATGAGGCCCCGGCTGAGGCTGGGCAGCAGCTCCTGCTTCTTCACCGCCAGCTTCGCCGTCCACGCGATCAGCACCAGCTTCGCGAACTCGGACGGCTGCACGGCGACCGGACCCAGCGTCAGCCACCGCCGCGCGCCGTTGACCCTCGGCGCGATCGCCTCCGTGCCCGGGATCACCAGCACCGCCAGCGCGAGCGCCGTCACGCCCACGAGCGGCCACGCCAGTCGGCCCCACCAGTGGTAGTCCACTTCCGCGAGCACCACCAGCAGCACCATCCCGACCGCGCCGCCCAGCGCCTGCCGCACCACGAAGTGGTAGTCCGCGAGCCCCAGCGTCTGGGCGTTCACCGCGCTCGCGCTGTAGACCATCACCAGGCCGAAGGAGAGCAGCACGATCGTGAGCAGGAGGAGCATGGGCGCCTCCCAGCCGTACCCGAGCCGCGAGCGTCGCGGCTCCTCCGGCCGCGCTCCCCACACCGTCGCGGCCACGGCCTCACGCGCCATGCCTCACCCCCTCGAGCGCCAGCTCCTTGAAGCGACGCCCGCGCTCCTCGTAGTTGTTGAACATGTCGTAGCTCGAGCACGCCGGAGACAGCAGCACCGCATCGCCGGGCGACGCGAGCGCGGCCGCGCGCGCGATCACGTCCTCGAACGGACCCGCGACCCGCTCGATCTGGACCTGGTCGGCCAGGTCCTCCACCACGATGGGCGCAGCCTCGCCGTACGCCACGACCGCTTTCACGTGCGCGCGCAGCTCGGGCAGCAGCGCCGTGTACGGCTCGCCCTTGTGCCGCCCGCCCAGCAGCAGCACCGTCGGCCGCTCCATGCTGCGCAGCGCCACTCTCGTCGATGCGATGTTCGTCGCCTTCGAGTCGTTGATCCACAGCACGCCGTCACGCTCGACCACCGGCTCCAGCCGGTGCTCGAGCGCGCGGAAGCTGCGCAGCCCGCTCCGCAGCGCATCCGCGCCAACGCCCGCGAGCCCCGCGGCGATCGCCGCCGCCAGCGCGTTCGCGCGGTTGTGCTCCCCCAGGATCCGCAGCTCCGTGCCGTGCACCAGCGGCACGGCCTCTCCCTCCAACCGCACCACGAGATCGCCGCTCTCGCTGACCCAGCCGCCCCGCTCCGCCGGCCCCGGCGCGCTGCGCACGCGGAACAGGTAACGCGTGCCCGGCGCATCGCCGGCCAGCCGCAGCACTGCGTCGTCCTCGCCGTTCAGCACCCAGCGGCTCTCCGCGGTCGCATTCCGGAAGAGCTGCGCCTTGTCTGCGTAGTAGGCCTCCACTGAATCGTAGCGGTCCAGGTGATCCGGCGCGAGATTCGTCACCACCCCGATGCGCGGCGCGAACGTCTCGATGCCCGCAAGCTGGAACGAGCTCACCTCGACCACCACGTAGTCCGGCCGCGAGCCCTCACGCGCGACCTCCGACAGCGCGAGCCCGATGTTGCCCGCCGCCGGCGCGTTCAGTCCCCCCTCCCGCAGCAGGTGCGCGGTCAGCGCCGTCACCGTGCTCTTGCCGTTCGTGCCCGTCACCGCGATGACCGGGGCATCCAGGTGGACGAACGCGAACTCCAGCTCCGAGATGCAGCGTACGCGGCGCGCGGCCAGCTCGCGCACGACGGGCGCGGTCGGCGGGATGCCCGGGCTCACGACCACCAGGTCGCACGCTGCCAGGCGGTCCACGGTGTGCCCACCCGTCTCCGCCTCCCCGCCCGCCGCGCGCACCGCCTCCGCCGCCGCCCGCACCTCAGGGCCATCGCCCGCGTCGGATGCGAACACGCGGTCCCCCGCGGCCAGCGCCAACAGCGCCGCCGCGCGCCCGCTACGGGCCAGCCCCAGCACACCGACTCGCCTCGCCACGCTACCGGATCTTCAGAGTGCTGAAGGCAAGGAGCGCGAACAGGATCCCCAGGATCCAGAAGCGGATGATCACCTTGCTCTCCGCCCAGCCCGCCTTCTCGAAGTGGTGATGCAACGGCGCCATCAAGAACAGCCGCTGCCCCTGCCCCGTCCGCCGCAGCGTGTACTTGAAGTAGCCCACCTGGAGGATCACGCTGAGCGCCTCCAGCACGAACACGCCGCCCACGATCGCCAGCAGGAACTCCGTCTTGAGCAGGATCGCCACGGCCCCGATCGCACCGCCCAGCGCGAGCGAGCCCGTGTCCCCCATGAACACCTCCGCGGGGTGCGCGTTGAACCACAGGAACCCCAGCGCAGCACCGCCCAGCGCCACGCAGAAGATCGCGACCTCACCCGAGCCCGGCAGGTAGAACAGTCCCAGGTAGCTCGACGTGTCGACCCGCCCGATGACGTACGCGAACACGCCGAACGTCGCCGCCGCGATCGCCGTCAGCCCTGCCGCGAGGCCGTCCAGCCCGTCCGTCAGGTTCACCGCGTTCGAGCTCCCCGCCAGGATGAACATCACCCACGGGATGAAGAGCGGCTTCCAGATCTCCAGGTGGTAGTCCGCGAAGAACGGGATGCCGGTCCAGTTCGGCGGGATCGCGGAGGCCGGCCAGAACAGCAGGAACGCGCCCAGCAGCAGCCCCAGCACTCCCTGGCCGATCAGCTTGTAGCGCCCGACGAGGCCTTCCGTCCTCCGCCGCACCACCTTGAGGTAGTCGTCCAGGAAGCCGAGCGCGCCCATCCACAACAGCACGATCAGCGAAACCAGCACGTACCGGTTCGTCAGCTCGGCCCACAACAGCGTCGAAACCGCCGTCGCGATCAGGATCAGCACGCCGCCCATCGTCGGCGTGCCGGCCTTGCCCAGGTGCCGCTCCGGTCCGTCCGTCCGGATCACCTGGCCGAACCTGAGCGCCCGCAGCCAGCGGATGATCGCGGGCCCCAGCAGGAACGAGAGGATCAGCGCCGTCACCATCGCGCCCGCCGCGCGGAACGTGATGTAACGGAAAAGGTTGAACGCGATGTGCTGATCCGCGAGCGGCGCGAGCAGATGGTACAGCACGCTTCACTCCCTGCTTGCGCCGGCGTTGCCTGCCCCGTTCACACTCGCATCGGCGTGCGCGGCCGCAGCGCCTGCGCCCGCACCCGCCGCCGCTGCGCCGAACCGCGCCTCGAACCGCGGCAGCAGCCGCTCCAGCGCCACGCCGCGCGACGCCTTGAGCAGCACCACCTCCCCGCCCCGCAGCCGCGGCTCGAGCGCGTCGTACGCGGCCAGCGGCTCCTCCTCCCGGATCAATCGCGCGCCCATGCGCCCGGCCAGGTGCTCGAACGCGGGGACGAACTCGCCCGTCGCCACCACGAGATCCAGGTCCGCCGCCGCGGCCCGCTCCGCCACGCGCCGGTGCAGCCGCTCGCTCGCGCTGCCCAGCTCGCGCATCGTCCCCAGCACCGCGACGCGTCCGCCGCGCCGCGGCATCGATTCGAGCAGCTCCAACGCCGCCTCCACACTCGCCGGGTTCGCGTTGTAGCAATCGGCGATCACAACCAGGTCGCCGTAACGGTACAGCTCAGAGCGCAGCTTGGTCGGCTGGAGCGACTCCAGCGCCCGCACCGCAGCCTGCGCGTCCACACCCCATTCTCGCGCCAGACCCAGCGCGAGCAGCGCGTTGCGCGCGTTCGGACGGCCACGGAAGTTCAGCCGCACGTCGTGCCCCGCCCAACGGAAGCGCACCCGGCCTTCTTCATCGACACGGATGTCTTCCGCGCGCAGGTCCGCATCGGCGCCATCGGTCCAACCCGCCACGCGCACCCGCGCGGCCATGCTGCGTGCGCGCGCCGGAAGCTCCGGCGGCTCATCCGCCACCAGCGCAACGCCGTCGGGCCGCAGCTCCGCGAGCAGCGACGTCTTCTCCGCGAGCACGCCCCGGAGGTCGCCGAGCCCCTCGAGGTGCCCCTCCGCCACGCTCGTGATGATCGCCGCGTCCGGCTCCACGATCGCCGCGAGCCGCGCGATCTCGCCCGGCGCGTTCGTGCCGACCTCGACGACGATCGCCTCCGCGTCGTCCGGCGCCGCAAGCAGCGTGAGCGGCGCGCCCACGAGGTTGTTCAGGTTCGCCGTCGTCGCGTGCACACGGTAGCGCGCCCCGAGCACCGCGCGCGTCATGTCCTTGGTCGTCGTCTTGCCGTTCGTGCCGGTGACCGCGCACACCCGAGCGGACAGCGAACGCCGCCGCGCTCGCGCGAGCTGCCCCAGCGCCACCAACGTGTCCGGCACCACGTAGTAGATCAGCGAGTCCGGAGCATCCGCCGGCCGCCGCTCCACCACCGCGCCACGCGCGCCGCGCGCCGCGGCCTCGCCCAGGAACTCGTGCGCGTCGAAACGTTCGCCCCGCAGCGCCACGAACAGCGCGCCCTCGCCGAGCTGGCGCGTGTCCGTGCTCACGGCGCTGTACTGAACGCCTCCCGTCTCTTCGCGAGGAAGCGCCAGCGCCTCGCGCACCGCCGCGTCCGTCCAGCCGCCCTTCACGCCGTCACCCCGCCCCCGCTCGCGACCAGCGCCTGCACGATTTCGCGCTCGTCGAACGGCCGCCGCTCCGTCCCGATGATCTGGTAGGTTTCGTGTCCTTTGCCGGCCAGCAGTACCACGTCATCCGCCTTTGCCTCGGACAGCGCCAGCGCGATCGCGCGCCGACGGTCCACCTCGCGCAGGTAGCTCCCCGTCATGCCCTGCGCGATGTCATCGATGATCGCGTCCGGATCCTCCGTCCGCGGGTTGTCCGACGTCACGATCGTCAGGTCCGCCCCGCGCGTCGCGACCGCGCCCATCAGCGGACGCTTGCCGCGGTCCCGGTCGCCGCCAGCGCCGAACACCAGGATCAGCCGGCCTCGCACCAGCGGCCGCAGTGTGGCGAGCACACGCTCCAGCGCGTCTGGCGTGTGCGCGTAGTCGCGAAGCACGGGGCACGGCGTCTCCGCGATGCGCTCGAGCCGGCCGGGGACCTGCGGCACCGTGCGCAGCCGCTCGGCCACTTCTTCCAGCGTCATGCCCAGCCCGTATGCGGCGCCCGCCGCGGCCAGCGCGTTCTGCACGTTGAAGGCGCCGAGCAGCGGCAGCTCGACCGGGACGCTGCCGCTCGCCGTCTCGAGCGTGAAGCGGGCGCCGCCGGATCCCATGTCCACGTCGCCCGCACGCAGGTCCGCAGGCGCATCGATGGCGAACGTCAGCGTCCGCTCCTTCACTGCGGCGAGCGGCGCCCACGCTGGATCGTCGGCGTTGTAGACCACGACCCCGCCGGGGCGGAGCAGTTTCGTCAGCGAGAGCTTCGCCGCCAGGTACGCGTCGATCGTGCGGTGGTAGTCGAGGTGGTCACGCGTCAAGTTCGTGAACACCGCCGCGTCGAACCGCAGGCCGCTCACGCGGCCCTGGTCGAGCGCGTGGGATGAAACTTCCATCGCAACGGCGCGTACGCCGCTATCCACCAGATCCCTCAGCGTACGCGCCAGATCGACCGGCCCCGGCGTCGTCAGGGACTCCGTCCCGGCAACCGGCTTGCCATCCGCGCCGATCACGCCCAGCGTCCCCAGCGATGCGGCGGGACGCGTGCCCGCGAGCAGGTGACGGAGCAACCACACCGTCGTCGTCTTGCCGTTGGTGCCCGTCACGCCCGCCAGCAGTAGCGACTCGGCCGGATCGCGGAACGCCACCATCGCAGCCGCAGCAGCGGCCCGCCGCCCGTCGCTCACCACCACCTGGGGCAGATCCACCTCCGGCACCGGCCGCTCGACCAGCGCCGCCGCCGCGCCCGCCGCACGGGCTCCAGGCAAGAACCGGTGCGCGTCCGCGCTCGTGCCGACCCACGCGCAGAAAAGGTCGCCCGGCCGCACGCGCCGGCTGTCGTCCGCGATGCCGGTCAGATCGATGTCCTCAGCAGGCGACGAAACCAGCAACCCCTCGCCCTCGAGCCGGGACACCACCTCCTGGAGCCGGAAGACCCGCACGGCCGCAGGCGTGCCTTCCGCTCCGCCCCTCACGGCCGGACTCCCTGCCCCAGCACGCGAACGGTCTCGCCCGGCGGCACGGCCACGCCGGCTGGCGGGACCGTCCCCTGCACCGGGCCCGTGCCCTCCACCCGCACGCGGAACCCCTGCGCGTGCAACCGCCGCACCGCATCGCGGACCGGCAGGCCCTTCACCTGCGGCACCGGCCGCGGTGCCACCGACGGCGACTCCGCTTGCGCGAGCGGCGCGCCATCGAGCACGAAGACGAAAGGCCCTGCCATTGGCTGCGCCGCCTCATCCCCACCGAGCGAAGCGAAGCGCACCGGCGCGGCGCCCGCCGCCGCTCGGTCGTCACGCACCACCCGTCTCTCCAGCGCCTTTCGCGCGACCGCGCGCCGGTCCAGCGGCGTGTTCCGCGCGGCCAGCGCCGCGGCCAGCGTCGCGCGCGTCACCGGCGCGGCAGCCAGCCCGCCGTAGTACTCGCCACGGGGCCGGTCCAGCTTCACCAGGAACACGAGCTGTGGGTCCTCCGCCGGGAAGAAGCCTGCGAACGACGCCGTGTACGCTCCTCTCTCGTACCGCCCGCCCGACACGCGCCGCGCCGTCCCCGTCTTGCCTGCGACCGCGAACGTCTCCAGCGATGCCTGCCGTCCCGTCCCTTCCTCGACGACTTCCGCAAGCGCCACAGCAACCGCGCGGGCCACCTCGGGATCCACCACGCGCCGCACGACGCGCGGCTCGTACTCCGCACGCACCCGGCCATCACGCGAGCGCACCTCGCGTACGAGCCGCGGCTCCATCAACACACCGCCGTTCGCCAGCGCGCCGTACGCCATCACCATCTGGAGGGGCGTGACCGAGATCTCGTAGCCCATCGCCAGGCTCGCCTGCGAGTAGCCCGACCACTGCGCCGGCCGCCGCAACAGGCCCGAGGACTCGGACGGGTACGGCACGCCCGTCGGCGAGCCGAAGCCGAAGTCCCGCAAGTAGGCGTAATGAGTCTCTGGATCGAGCCGCTCCGACATCTTCGCGAGCGCGATGTTCGACGAGTACCGCAGCGCTTCACGCAGCGTCAACCAACCATACGCGTGGACGTCCGAAATGGTCCGGCCGCCGTTCACGTACCGGCCCTCCTCCGCGTACACGCTGTCGTCGAACGTCGCCCGCCCTTCCTCCAGCAGCGCCGCGACGAGGAACGGCTTCAGCGTCGACCCGGGCTCGTACGGCTCGGTCACCGCCGTCCACTGCTGAGCGGTCGCATCGCGCCGGCTCACCGCGGCCAGGATCTCCCCGGTCCGCGGGTCGGCGATCACCATGTCGCCTCCCGTGGCGCCCGTCTCCTCCAGCGCGTGCCGCAAGGCCTCGTCCGCAATCTCCTGGAGGTCGTAGTCGATCGTCAGGTAGATGTCGTGGCCCGGCACTGGCTCCTCTACCGACACCAGCGCGCCCGGAATCGGCTCGCCACGCCCATCGCGCCGCACCACCGCAGACCCAGGCCGCCCGCTCAGCAGCGAGTCGAACGCCAGCTCGATTCCGCCCAGCGCCCGCTGATCCGCAGAAACGCGACCCAGCAACTCGAGGGCCAGGGACCCGTGCGGGTAGAAGCGCTCCAGAACGCGCTCGAAGTACACGCCGCGCATTCCCTCGAGCTGCTCCTTCACGCCCGCATCGTACCGACCCGGCAGCACGACCCACCGCCGCTTCGAATGCACCGCCCGGTTCGCCGCCTGCGCGGACAGGCCCAGCACTCCCCGCAACCGCTTCGCCGCTTCGTTCCGATCCTTCAGCTCGCGCGGCGCAATCGCCACGCGGTACGCCTCGTGGCTCGCCGCCAGCGGCACGCCGTCGCGGTCGTAGATCGTCCCCCGTGGCGCCGGCAGCGACAGACGCTGCCGGTGCTGCTCCGCCGCTCGTTCCGACCAGTGCGCGCCCTCCAGGACCTGAACCTGGAACCCGCGAACGAGCACCGTCGCCGCCCAGATCATGAGGCCGGCCAGCAGCAAGCGCCGCCGCAGGCCGTGCTTGTGGACCCGTCGCTTCACGGCGCGCCCCCCGCCTGCCCCGCCCCGTCCTCCAGCGGCAGGATCACGATCTCGGCTCCGTGCGGGACCCGCATGCCCAACCGCTCACCCGCAGCCCTCACCACTCGGCTCCGACTCTCCAGCATCTGCTTCCGCCGACCGAGGTCCACGCGCTCCGCCTCCAACACCGCCCGCTCGCTCCGCACCGCTTCCAGCGCGCGCAGCACCTCCAGCGCTCGGCTCTGTCGCCACACCACGAGACTCAACGATGCAAGGAGGGCGGCGAACGCCAACGCTGCGGTCAGGATTCCAGACGGGCCCCTCATCAGGCCGCCTTTCGCCACGCCCGCAGGCGGGCGCTCCGCGCGCGTGGGTTCGCCGCCACTTCCTCTGCCGACGCGAACACCGGCTTTCGCGTCAACGTCTCACCCAATGGCCGCCCCCGGCACTGACACACGGGCAGCTCCGGTGGGCAGATGCACCCGCGGCTCCACTCCCTGAACGCCTCCTTCACACGCCGGTCCTCGAGCGAGTGGTACGAGATCACCACGAGAACGCCGTCCACCGCCAACTTGTCGCGCAGGATCGGCAACGCCCGCTCGAGCTCCTCCAGCTCCTCGTTCACCGCGATGCGCAGCGCCTGGAAGATCCTCGCCTTGTCCTTCACCCCGAGCCGCGGGCCGAAAACTCGCTCCAGGACTTCCAGCAGGTCGTCGCTCGTCCTGAACGGCTTCTCGCGCCGTCGCCTCACCACCTCCGCTGCCAACCGCCGCGCGCGACGCTCCTCGCCGTATCGCCAGAACACATCCGCCAGCTCTGACTCCGCCGCCTCGTTCAGGAGATCCGCCGCCGTCCTCCGACCGCCCCCGGCAGAGCCCTCCATCCGCATGTCCAGCGGCGCGCCCGGGCGGAACGAGAACCCGCGCGCCGTCTCATCCACCTGTCGCGATGAGATCCCCAGATCGAGTAGCGCACCCGCCAGTGGCTCTCTCAGCGCGGCCGCTGCCGCCGAGAACGTGTTCCGTACGAGCCGCACCCGCTCGCCGAACCGCGCGAGCCGCTCTGCCGCCGTCCGCAGCGCTTCCGGGTCCCGATCCACGCCGATCACTCGGGCTCCTTCGCCTGCCTCCAGGATTGCCTCGCTGTGCCCCCCGCCACCGACCGTCCCGTCGAAGTACAGACCGCCTCGCTCCGGCCGGAGGTACGCCAGCACCTCCTTCACCATCACCGGAACGTGATACGCTCCCACTTGCCGCCTACCCTAACGGAACACCTGCGGCGCGAACCGCGCGAACTCCGCCGCCTTCTCCGCCACCGCCTCCTCGAACCGCTCCGGGTTCCACAGCTCGATCCGGTTCACCAGCCCCACCAGCAGCACCGGGCCGCTCAGCTCCGCCGCTTCCTTCAATCGTGCCGGCACCAGGATCCGCCCCTGCGCGTCCGGAACCACTTCCGTCGCGTTCGCCAGCACGCTCAACACCCACATCCGCGCTTCCGGCTGATGACGCAAAAGCTCCATCAGCCGCTCCTCCACCTCCGCCCACGTCGACTCAGGGTAGAGCTGCAGCGCAGGCGCATACGCCTGCACCAGCACAAAGCGCTGATCCGCTGCCTCCCGGCGAAACGCCGCCGGCAGACTCAATCGCCCCTTTTCGTCCAGCTGATAGAGGTAACTGCCCAGAAATTTCAGCCCCCGGTCCGCCGGGGTTCGAGTTCCCGCCATCGGGGTCCTCGGCTGAAGGGCATGGCAGGCTGCCTCCCACTTTCCCCCACTCTCCCCCACTCCGGGCCCCAATTCTACACGCCGTCACGCCACCCCGTCAAGACTCCCCACGCAACCAACACCTGTACAGCGACTTGCGCTGTGGAGCCCCGCGCCGCGGACCGCTCGACCCGCTCCACTCTGCGCAACGCGCCCGCGCGCCGGCCCCGGCCACAGGCACGAAGAAAGGGACCGGGAGCGTGGCTCCCGGTCCCTTCTCGTCACGTCCGAACCGGCTTCGCAGCCGGTGACGTTGGCCGTTCGCGGCGCGCCTCAACGGCCGCGCTTGATGATCGCCTCCTGGATCTCGATAAACGCCTGCGCGTTCTCGATCGGTTCCTTGAGATCCACGTTGTTGGCCTGCGCGTACGGCCTCGCGTCGTTGAAGTACTGGAGCGCCTTCTGGAAGATGGGCAGCGCCTCGCGCGCCGATGCGAGCGTCTGCGGCGCCTCCACCTGGCGGCCGCGCGTGAGCAGGGCGAATCCGCCGAGGTAGCTGGCCAGCCCACGCGTGAGCGGCGACGTGTTCATCTCGCGCACCAGATCGAAGTACGGCAGCGCGCCCATCTGATCGCCCTTCTGGAACTTCTCATTGTACGCGTACAGCAGCACGCTCTTCGCGAGGTCGTCCGCCGGCGCTTCGCGGTCTCCGCGTGCCACGGCCTTGTCAAAGGCCTCCTTGATGCGCGACAGCTGCCCCGTGCTGGTGAGCCACGCAAGCTGGCGCGAGTAGATCCGTTCGTAGTTCGGATCGCGCGCGAGCGCCGAGTCGAGTGCGGCGAGGGCGTCGTCCAACCTGCCGGCCTTTTGCAGCGCATCGGCGTACGAAGACCAGAGCGACGCATCATCGGGCTTCGCCTGCACGAAGCGAGCGCCCATCTCGACCGCCTCCGCGCTCCGGTTGAGCGCCACGAGCGCCTGCATCATCCTGCGGAGCATCATCACATCGGACTCGCTGCCCTGCTGGGCGAAGACGGACTGGTAGTAACCGACCGCCTTCTCATACAGTGGCAGGGCCTCTGCCGGACGCTCCTGCGGATCCTTCGCGCCGCTGTCCGTTTCGATCTTCTGCGCAGCGGCCATCGCGAAGTGCCCCGCGTACAGCCGGAGGTTGAGGTTGCTCGAGTCGACGGCGAGGCCCTCTTCCGCGAGCTCGAGCGCGCCCTTCGGATCGCCGTCGTTCGCCATGTCGATGGCGATCTTGAGGCGGACCTGCGGGTCGTTCGGGTTCAGCTCGAGGTACCTGCGGTAGTAGGTGAGCGCCTCCTGGGGCCGGTTGAGCTTCGTCGCCACGTAGCCCGCAGTCTGGAGCGCGTCGGCGTGCATCTCGTTCATCCCGAGCAGCTTCTCGAGCTCCTGCATGGAGACCTCGAGCGAGTCGAGGCCGACGAGCGCGCGGGCGCGACCGAAGAGCGCAGCCTCCGAGTTGGGGTTCAGGGCGAGCGCGTTGTTGCAATTCTCGAGCGCGTTCGCCCACTGCTCGCTGGAGAGGTAATCCATGCAGAACGTCGTGAGCCGCTGCAGGTTCACGACCTTCTCGAAGCCGGTGAAGATGACCTGCGCCGCCTCGTCCGCGCTGTTGGCGGTGAACGTGGGGATCTCGAACGCCTCGCCGGACGTGGAGGCTACGAACTGCGCGCTGACCTGCATTGCGGAGCCGGCCGGCCGGTACTCGCCGCAGAGGAACAGAGCGGCCTTGATGTACACGGCGAACTGGCGAGCGGTGATGCAGTCGACGAGCTCCTTCTCGTCCCGCTTGACCTCGCGGAGCTTCGTCCGCAGCTCACTGCGGTCCACCGGCGCGTGCGTGGCCATGTCTTCGAGGCTCTTCCGCAACCGCTCCGCCACATCCCTACCGAAGTTCTCCTTCGCGCCTCCCTCCGCCTTGAGCGCGGGAACGAGGACGCGATACCGGCTCTGGGCGTACGCCGCCTGGGGAGCGGCAAACAGGGCGGTCGCGGCGACGATCCCGACTGCCGAGGCGATGATCCGACGCAGGTTCGCGCGCGTTGACTCCATCTCCGCAGTCTCCGGGCTGGTAGGGTCACCCTGCGGCCGCCTGCCGCGGCCGCGCGACACTGATAGTGCTAACCCGCAGCAGGCCCCCGGGTTCGCGCCAGCGGCCGGGGCGCTCCATGCGGCGTTTCACCCTCCGGGGGCAAACGCGGGCGGGTTGGCGGTCAAGACGTGCCAACTTAAGATGATCCACGCCGACAATGCAAGAGTTTGCGTTGTCGCCGGCGAGGCCTGGCAAGGCGCCGAAGCCCGTGCAGCGCGCCGACATGCAAGATCGACGCCTGCCGCCGGACGCCCCGGGCCGACCGGTCGGCGCCGGCCTCGGCGGCCAGGGCGAGGGCGGCCGCGCCGGTGGGAGTACGCGTGAGCCGCGCCGCCTGCCGTGCGCTGCCTGCCCGGGTGCCGTGCGCCGCCTGCACCCTCCGCCAGACGCGCTCCCTGCCGCGCTGCTGCTCAGCGCGGGCTCGGCACGCGGACCGGCGTCGGCTCGTAGACCGTTCCCTTTCCCGAGCCGGTCTGCCCGTGCAGGTTGAAGCCCCAGCAGTAAGCGGCGCCGCGATCCGTGATGCCGCACGTGTGCGTGTATCCGGCCGCGATCGAGGTGAAGATGTGGTCCCCTGCCACGCGCACCGGCGCCAGCGCGCACTTGATCTCCCGCGAGCCGCACTCCGCGAGCTTCGCTTCCGTCCCGAGCTGGCCCCAGGTCCCGAACCCCCAACAGTACGCGGCGCCATCCGCGGTCAGCCCGCACGTGTGGAACGCGCCGGCGCTGAGGACCTGGAAGGTGAGTCCGCCCTTCACCGCCACGGGAGTGGTCGAGCCATCCCGACTGCCGGTTCCGAGCTGGCCGAACCCGTTGTCACCCCAGCAGAGCGCTTCGCCGGCGTCGGTCAGGCCGCAGCCGTGAAAGCGCTCGACGGCGATTCGCCGGAACTGTCTCCCGCCTGGCAGGGGGCCGGGCGACTCCCGAACCACGAACCACGCCAACGTGCCGGATGCGAGGCTTCCGTGGTCGTAGATCAGCCCCCAGCAGTGGACAGTACCGTCGGTCGCGAGCCCGCAATGGTGGTCGCCGTGCCCATCCAGCGCGGCGAAGCCGCTTCCCCGAACGGGGACGGGCACGGGCGAGCTCGACCGGTCGCCGGTCCCTAGCTGGCCAGACTCGTTCGATCCCCAGCAGTACGCCTCGCCGGTCGGCGTCAATGCGCACGTGTGCGCACCGCCCGCGGTGATCGCGCTGAAACGCATCCCGCCGGCCACCGGTTGCGGCACGCTGGTCACGCCCGGCACGCTGCTGCCGAGTTGCCCGCTGGCGTTGTCCCCCCAGCAGTACGCCTCACCCTCCGTCGTCACCCCGCACGTGTGCCGGTTCCCGGCCGTCAGCTCCACGAAGCGAAGGTTTCCCTCCACCGGCACGGGATAGAACGTCCCGCTCCCTGTCACGTCGACGAGCTCGCCGTAGCCGCGTCCGCCCCAGCAGTACGCGCGTCCCTCCAGCGTCACGCCGCACGTCTGCGCGTACCCGGGAGCCAGCGCCGCCCAGCGTGTCAGAATCATCGGCACTTCCGTGCGGACTCCGTCCAGCTCCGCGATGAGCACGGCCTCGCCCGGCTCCATGCTCGTGATCACGCCCTCGGGCGAGACCGTCGCGCGCTCGGGCGGCCCCACACTCCAGGACGGCAGCCGATCGGTGATCGGGTTGCCGAACTCGTCGCGCGCGACGATCACCGCGGTCAACGTGTCATCGAGGAACGCGATGATCGTGTCGCGGCTCGGTCGGATCGTGACGGCCGGGCCCGGGAGAGCGGTCGCCCGGGCAGTGACGGGCGCGATGCCCTCCATCTCGACCCTCAGACGCTGCTCGCCTGACGTCGTCCCCAGTGTCCAGCGGGTCGTGGCTCGACCTTGCTCATCGGTGACCACTTCGCGCGGCTCCACCGTGCCGCCGCCTCGCTCCACCTCGAACCGGATGGTGACGCCGGCCAGGCCGCCGCCCTGCCCATCCGTGGCGCGCACCTCGAGCGGCAACGGGAGCGTGGAGCCCACCACCGCGGTCTGGCGGTCGCCGCCAACGACCTCGAGCGGGTCGGTGGCCGCTGGCCCCGCCGCATCGCCGCAGGCGCCCGCAAGCGCGAGGGCGAGAAGCAGCGGCATCGACGGCCGGAAGGAAGGTGGTCGTCTCACGGGAACGTGAGCAGGGAGAAGTCACCGAGGGGCACCGGCGTTCGCCAAGCTATCCACGCGCGCCGGCAACTGCAACCGCGCCGGGTTGCACGTGCGTCCGGATGCGCGAAGCCCCCGGTGTCGCCGGGGGCCTCCACTGCATGGACGCCGGATCGCCCTTCGCTCAGCGGCGCGCGACGCCGTCCTTCAGGCCCTTGCCGGCGCGGAACGCCGCCGCACGCGTCGCGGGCACCTCGATCGTCGTCCCGGTCCGCGGGTTCCGGGCCGTGCGCGCCTTGCGCTCCCGGACCTCGAACGTGCCGAAACCCGTCAGCGACACCTTCTCCCCTCGCTGGAGCGCCTGCGCAATCAGCCCGTTCTCAGGATCGAACAGCGCCTCGACGGCCGCGCGCGAATCCTTCCGCTGAATGCCCGTCCGCTCCGCCAACGCATCGGCCAACTCTGCCTTGTTCATGCCACCCTCCCTGTCTGAATGGATCCTTCCGCGGGGCTCCGCCCTCGGGGTCCGCGGCCCTGCCCTCCATGGCGTAAACGTAGTCTGGCGCGCCGTTCCTGGCAAAGTGTCCTGCCCCGTGCCCTCCGCCCGGCGCCTGCACGCACCCCGGCTCACGGCACGCCAGAAACGTGACCGGGCCCGCAGGCGTTCCGGTGTCGCGGCCTGCGGGCCCGAGGGTGCGTGCGGCGCGCACTGTACGCGCCCCCACGGCGGGCGGTCAAGGGCTTCGCCGTTCCTTCGGGCCCCCGCGCTCTGGCCCGAGGCCGCCGCTCAGACCGCGCAAAGCCGCGCGCACGGCATGGCGACCCGGATCCGGTCGCGGCCTTCCTGCTTCGCGCGATACAGCGCCTCGTCCGCGCGCGCCAGCAGGTCGTCCGGCGAGGCCATCTCGGGGTCGTACGCGGCGATGCCCGCGCTCACGCGGATCGGGCCGGTCGGGAGCTGGACCCGCGCGAGATCCTCCCGGACCTTGCGCGCGAAGACCTGCGCGCCCGCGATGTCCGTCGAGGAAAGGATCGAGAGGAACTCCTCGCCGCCGAAGCGGGCGGTCAGGTGCATGCGCCGCGTGTTGCGCCGGAGGACCGCCGCCACCACGCGCATCGCGCGGTCACCGGCGGCATGGCCGAATTGGTCGTTGTACTCCTTGAACCGGTCGAGGTCGAACAGTACGACGACGAGCGGACGGCCGCGCTGCGCCGCCGCGAACTCCATCTCGAGGATCAGCCGCGCCCAACGACGGTTGGGCAGTCCCGTCAGCTCATCCGTCAGCGCCCGCGCCTCCGCGCGCGCCAGCTCCCGGTGCAGCAGCTCGGACAGGGCACCGATCCCCAGCGAGATCACGATGTACGCGCTCACCGAGGGGAGCAGCACCGCCGGGTTCCCCAGGTCGTGGCCGGTCAGCGTCGCCTCAATCTGCGCCAGCGTGAGCGCGACCATCCCGGCGGCCAGCGCGAACTCCGCGCCGCGCCACCCGCGGTAGTATGCCAGGAGAAACGCGGGGATCAGCGCCAGCAGCCACAGCAGCGGCTCCGACCCCGTCTCCACGTCTGGAGGGACGGCCGTCGCGATCACCGGCACGGCGAGTGCACAGACAGAGAGCCCGAGCGCGCGGAGAGGCACGCTGGGCCGTGGAAGCGGATAGATGTCCGTCATCAGGTTGGGGTTGCGAGATCGCGGCTGTTGAGGTTGGGCCGCCCGGCACCGCGGCGGCGTTCGTGGAAGCCAATTCACGGATCCTTGCTGCGGGGCGACCCGCGCCCCGCCGCCCCTCATTCGAGTTTCGTGCCGCTCGTCAACTCCTTGCGGCGTTTGTCTTTCCACCGTGCTGCCGCGTGCATGCAACACGAAAACTGTGCAGCGTTGCCGAAGCTTTTTTGCCCTCGGCCCACGCTGATGCCATCTTTGCGAGCATGCCGGCGGCGTGCCGGCACGATCGGACCGGAGTGAAATGCTACGACAGGGTGAACGCGAACGCGTCGCGCCAGTGGGGAGGACCGACCAGCCTACGGTCCGCCACGACGTGACGCTGTTGACCGAGGACGACGTCTACCTCTTCAACGAGGGCAGCCACCTGCACCTCTATCGCCGCCTGGGGGCGCACCAGATCACCGTCGACGGCGTTGCCGGCACCTACTTCGCCGTGTGGGCGCCCAATGCGGAAGAGGTCGCCGTCATGGGCGAGTTCAACCGGTGGGACCGCTCGTCGCACAAGCTCCGGCCGCGCGGAAGCTCCGGGATCTGGGAAGGGTTCATCCCCGGCGTGGGCCAGGGCGACCTCTACAAGTACCACATCAAGTCCTGGTATTACGGCTACCGTGCCGAGAAGGCGGATCCCGTCGGCTTCCGCCACGAAGAACCGCCGCGCACCGCCTCCATCGTCTGGGACCTCTCCTACACATGGGGCGACGACGAGTGGATGCGAACGCGCGAGCGCCGCAACGCCGCGGACGCGCCCATCTCCATCTACGAGGTCCACCTCGGCTCGTGGATGCGTGTGCCCGAGGATGGCAACCGGCCGCTCACCTACCGGGAGCTCGCGCCGCGCCTCGCCGAGTACGTCCTGGAAATGGGCTTCTCGCACGTCGAGCTCCTCCCCGTGATGGAGCACCCCTTCTACGGTTCCTGGGGCTATCAGGTCACCGGCTACTTCGCGCCAACCGGCCGCTACGGCTCGCCCCAGGATTTCATGTACTTCATCGACTACCTGCACCAGCACGGCATCGGCGTCATCCTGGACTGGGTGCCCTCGCACTTCCCCACCGACGCCCACGGCCTCGCCTTCTTCGACGGCACGCACCTCTACGAGCACGCAGACCCACGCAAGGGCTTCCACCCCGACTGGAACAGCCTGATCTTCAACTACGGGCGCAACGAGGTGCGCAGCTTCCTGCTCAGCAGCGCGATGTTCTGGCTCGACGTCTACCATGCCGACGGGCTGCGCGTCGACGCCGTCGCGTCCATGCTCTACCTGGACTACTCCCGCGAGCCGGGCGAGTGGATCCCCAACGTCTACGGCGGGCGCGAGAACCTCGAGGCCATCGCCTTCCTGCGCCGCATGAACGAGGAGGTCTACCGCGCCTTCCCGGACACGCAGACCATCGCCGAGGAGTCCACCGCGTGGCCCATGGTGTCGCGGCCCACGTACGTCGGCGGGCTCGGCTTCGGCATGAAATGGGACATGGGCTGGATGCACGACACGCTGCGCTACATGTCCCGCGACCCGATCTACCGGAAATACCACCACAACGACCTGACCTTCCGGCTGCTCTACGCGTTCCACGAGAACTTCGTGTTGCCGCTCTCGCACGATGAGGTCGTGCACGGCAAGGGCTCGCTGCTCGGCTCCATGCCCGGCGACCTGTGGCAGAAGTTCGCCAACCTGCGCGCGCTCTTCGGCTACATGTGGGCGCAGGCCGGCAAGAAGCTGCTGTTCATGGGCGGCGAGTTCGGCCAGTGGAACGAGTGGAACCACGAGACGAGCCTGGACTGGCACCTGCTCCAGTACGACACGCACCGCGGCGTGCAGCGCTGGGTCGCCGACCTCAACCGACTCTACCGCGCCGAGACCGCGCTCCACGAGCTGGACTTCCAGGCGGCCGGCTTCGAGTGGGTCGACGCCAACGATGCCGACAGCAGCGTGATCAGCTTCCTGCGGCGCGGCCGCTCGCCGAACGACGTGATCCTCGTCGTCGCCAACTTCACGCCCGTGGTGCGCCACGGCTATCGGGTGGGCGTGCCGCAGGGCGGATTCTGGAAGGAGCTGCTCAACAGCGACGCGAAGGAGTACGGCGGCAGCGGCGTCGGCAACCTCGGCGGAAAGGAAGCCGACCCGGTGCCGTGCCACGGCCGGCCCTTCTCCCTCGAGCTCGTGCTGCCGCCGCTCGCGGTGATCTTCCTCAAGCCGGAAGGCTGAAACGGCGGGCCGTCAGGCGAGCGAGCGCAGCCCCGCCTCCAGCCACTCGCGCAGCTCCGGGTCCTCGGCGACCACGTCTCCATCCACCTCCACCCACGTCCCCAACGGCGAGCCGCCGGGCGTGAACGGCCTCACGCCCGGGCGCTCGAGCGCGGCGTGGAGTTCATCCGGCCGCATGCGCACGATGATCCGGTCCTCGCCCACTGCCGCGAACATCCTGCTGCCGCGCATGAGCCCACGCATGCTGAACACGTTCTTGTGTCGGATGGCGCCCGGCCCCAACACGCGCAGCGCGTCGAGGCAGCGCTCGAGCAGGCCTTCGTCGTAGGGCATCGCGGATTCGGCTCAGGGTGGTGATTCGCACGCGCCACGATGACGCGAGCCCCGCGGGGCCAGGCCGGCCCGGCGGGGCATCGACGCACGCATGGGCGCTACAGGACTCGAACCTGTGACCTCTTCCTTGTAAGGGAAGCGCTCTAGACCAACTGAGCTAAGCGCCCGAAGCCCGGCGGTCGGCCGGGCGCCCGCTCAGAGGATGAGCCCGAGCGGGATGAGCACCACGTAGCCGAGCACCAGGAGCAGCGGCGCGGCCACCGTGGAACCACCGGCCAGCAGGGTGTAGCCGGCCGCGAGCGCCGCCAGCCCCAGCACGAGCAGGACGACGTTGATCGTCGAAAACCGGAGCGAGCCGGCCGTTTCGGCCGCGGCCCGCGAACTGGTGCGAGTGCTCATAATCCCTTGAAACCTAAAGGAATGGCGTGGCCGGGTCAACCGGCCGGAGCCTGCCGCCCGGCCGCCCCCCTCACAGCCGCGCCCGCCCCAGCAACTGCGCGTTCACCGCCACGATCACGGTGCTCGCCGACATCAGGATCGCACCCACGGCCGGCGGCAGCAGGATCCCCCGGCTCGCGAGCACGCCGGCCGCGAGCGGGATCGCCACGATGTTGTAGCCCGCGGCCCACCACAGGTTCTGCACCATCTTGCGGTACGTCGCCCGCGAGAGCTCGACGATGCGCGGCACGTCCCGCGGGTCGCTGCGCACCAGCACGACGTCGCCCGCCTCGACCGCCACGTCGGTCCCCGCCCCGATCGCGATGCCGACGTCCGCGGTGAGCAGCGCGGGCGCGTCGTTCACGCCGTCGCCCACCATCGCCAACCGCCTGCCCTGCTGCTTCAGCTCACGGATCTTCTCGACCTTCTGGTCCGGCAGCACCTCGGCGTAGAACGCGTCGATGCCCAGCTCGCGCGCGGCCGCTTCCGCCACCGCGCGCGCGTCGCCGGTCAGCATCACCACCTCGATCCCGTCCGCGTGCAGCCGCCGCACAGCCTCGTACGATTCAGGCCGGATCCGGTCCGCGACCGCGAGCACCGCCAGCGGCCGCCCCTCCTCCAGCAGCACGACCGACGCCTGGCCCCGTGCCGCGGCTCGTGCCGCAGCCGCCTGGAGCGGCGGTGGCAGCGTCGCGCCCAGCTTGCGCAGCAGCGCCGGGCCGCCCACGTGCAGTTCCCGCCCGTCCACCTCCGCGCGCACGCCGTGGCCCGGGATCGCCTCGAAGCCGCGCGTGTCGGGCAACTCGAGCCCCTTCTCCTCCGCGCTCTTGACGATCCCCTGCGCGATGGCGTGCTCGCTGTCGTGCTCGACGGCAGCGGCGAGGCGCAGGGCTTCGTCGGCGTCGAGATCCGGGATCGTCGCGATGTCGACCACGCGGAACTCGCCGATCGTCAGCGTGCCCGTCTTGTCGAACACCACCGTGTCCACGGTCCTCGCCTCCTCGAGCCCGCGCCGGTCGCGCACGAGCAGCCCGCTGCGCGCGCCGAGCGTCGTCGAGATCGCGACGACCAGCGGGATCGCGAGCCCGAGCGCGTGCGGGCACGCGATCACGAGAACCGTGACCACGCGCTCGATCGTGAACGCAGCCGACGCGTCCAGCAGCAGCCACACGACCAGCGTGACCGCTCCCGCGCCGATCGCGACGAGCGTGAGCCAGAACGCGGCGCGGTCCGCGAGCGCCTGCGCGCGCGAGCGCGACGTCTGCGCCTCGGCGACCAGCCGCATGATGCCGGCGAGCGCGGTGCGCTCGCCCGTCCTCGTGACCTCGACGCGGAGCGAGCCGGCGCCGTTCACCGTGCCGGCGATCACCTCGTCGCCCTCCGCCTTGTCCACGGGCCGCGACTCGCCCGTGATCATCGCCTCGTTGATGGCGCTCTTCCCTTCCCTCACCACGCCGTCCGCCGGGATGCTCGCGCCCGGTCTGACCAGCACGATGTCGCCCTCGCGCAGCGCGCTGACCGGCACCTCCTCGGTACGCCCGTCCACCACGCGCACGGCCGTGTCGGGCAGCAGCTTCGCCAGCTCCCTGAGCGCGCCGCTGGCCTGCGCGATCGAGCGCATCTCCATCCAGTGGCCGAGCAGCATGACCGTGACCAGCGTCGCC
>Ga0207873_1001027_pt1 | contig 28419 bp, 22 predicted proteins | sample BGWIniCompost_FD_187373 | JGI IMG/M metagenome (GOLD analysis project Ga0207873, IMG submission 187373) | Cellulose adapted compost microbial communities from Newby Island Compost Facility, Milpitas, CA, USA - BGW Initial Compost (SPAdes)... ...
GGCGGGCGCGGAGGTCCGAGCGCTGCCGCGCCCCCTCCCCCGGCACCTCCCGCCTCCGAGGCCGCCAGGGACTCGGAGACGGCAGAGGAGCGGGCCGACCGCGAGGCCCAGGAGCTGGTGAACGCCGCGTTGGCCCGCATCGCGGCGCTGCGCGGGCTCACGCCCCGGGGCCCCGTCGACGCCCGGCACCTGACCGCCGCGGAGCTGGTGCAGGAGGTGGAAGACAGCCTCGAGCGTCATGTCCCCCCGCGCGCCATCCAGGGCACCAGCGAGATGCTCTTCGCGCTCGGCACGGTCCCCCCGAACTTCGACTACCGGAAGAGCCTCGCGACCCTGATGGGGACGGATCTGGCGGGCCTGTACGATCCGGACCGCAAGCGGATGTTCCTGCGTGGGGACATGGACGAGACTGCCCTGGAGGCGACCCTCCTCCACGAGCTCGTCCACGCGCTGCAGGACCAGCACTACGGCCTCGACCGCATCCTGAAATGGCGGGACGACGCCACCGACGAGCTGAGCGCCCTCAGCGCGCTGGCCGAGGGGGACGCCACCAGCGCGATGCTCGACGCCATGCTCGCCGAGACGGGCCGGGTCGCCCACGAGCTGCCGACGGAGCTGCTCGAGACGCAGATGCGCATGATGACCGGGAGCGCCCACGACGGCGCCGTGGTCCCGGGCATCCTCAAGCGGTCACTCATCTCGCCCTACGTGGACGGGCTGCGCTTCGTGCACGGGGTGCGGCAGGAGCGGGGTTGGCAGGGAGTCGACGAGGTCTGGCAGCGGCCGCCCGCCACCACGGAGCAGCTCCTGCACCTCGACAAGTACCGCGCCAACGAAGGCGCGCAGGCCGTCCCCGTGCCGCCGGCGCCGCCCACGGCCCCGGCTCAGGGCGCCTGGGAGGTGCTCCTGCACGACGTCTGGGGAGAACAATCCCTGCGCCTGCTGTTCGAGGAGTGGATGCCCACGCGCACGGCGGCGGTGAGCGCGACGGGGTGGGCGGGGGATCGGATCGTCGCGTTCAGCGCGGGCGAGCACCGGGCGCTGGCCTGGCACGTCGTGGCGGACGACGAGGAGGCGGCCCGGCGAATGCACGTCGCGTTCCTACGAGGCGTATTCGGGAAGGGGTGGTCCGCCGATCCGAGCCCCGTCGCCGACGTCAGCGAGGAGGCGGCCAAAGGCCACCTCGCCGCCGGCGAGCTGTGCCGCGAGCGCCCCGGAGCCGGGCCTTTCCTCGCGGAGCGGCGCGGGCGGCGCCTCGCCGTCGTGGCGGGGCCCTACCTGCGTCCTGCCTCGGGCGAGGCGCCGCGCTCCGCCAGCGACTGCGACCAGGCGCGCCTGTGGGCCGCGAGCGTCCTCGACGACTGAACCCCGCCTCGGGCGCTCGGCACACCTCGACGCCCCGCAGGCTCGGCCACAGCCTCGGCCGGCCTCGGCAGCGCCGACGAAGCTCGGCGCAGCGTATGTCAGCGCACGCGCTCGCCCGCCGTGCCCTGCGCGAAGGGGCCCGCTCCCCCTGCGCCACCCAGACCCCCGGGCTCCGCGGGGAGATCGCCAACGGGACCGCCGCTCGACCCGTCGGTTCCGCTATTTCCGTCCCTCCCCGAGTCTCCCGGGGTCTCGGTGTGCCCCCGCGCAGGCAGATCCTCCACGGGGCTGAGCACGCAGGCGCCCACGAGGAAGCTCACGCCGAGGACGAACAGCCAGACCCTCCGCAGCACCGCTCAGTCCCCCGCCTCCGCGCCCGCTGCACCACCGGGGCCGGCACCACCAGGGCCGGCACCACCAGGGCCTGCGCCACCCTCCTGCGCCCCGTCGCCCCCCGTCGAGGACGACGCGCCACCGGAGCTCCCCGCGGGGGTCCCGCCGCTCCCCGTCGCTCCCCCGCTCACGTGAGAGCCCCCGCTCCCATTGGGCGGATCACCGCCCGCTGGCAGATCTTCGCCGGGGCTCAAGGTGCAGGCGAAGCCCACCAGGGCAGCCGAGAGCCACCAGAGTCGGGGTGAGCGGACGCGAACCATCGCCACCCTTCCTTAGCATCTTCCGCGCCACCCGAGCGCTCCCCCGAAACGGTCCGGGGTGCGCTGCTCCCGCGGGAAACCCCTGAGTCGGACGTCCCCTCCTCCTCCGGTACACCGCCAGCACAATCGTCGGTGACCCAATCTGGCACACCCCATGACCGGGATGGCACGCCCGTTGGCGCCGCCCTCTCGGCGACGACGACCTCAGTGGCGGCGGGCGCGGAGCTTGCGGGCCTCGGCAAGCAAGGCGAGGGCCACCTCGGGGTTCGTGGGCTCTTCGGCGAGGGCCTCTGCGGCGGCGCCGAGCCGCTCGCTCAGCTTGCGCAGCGCGTCGGCCACCGCGTCCCCGTTCGTGGCGAAGATGTCGCGCCACATGCTCTCCGCTCCCCCCGCGACCCGCGTCGCGGAGGCGAAGCCCGGCCCCGCGGCGATGTCCGCGCCCGCCTCCGCAACGAGCACTGCCAGGGTGCTCGCGACCAGCTGGGGGACGTGGCTCGTGAACGCCACGGAGCGATCGTGCTCCGCGGCGCCGAGGAAGACGGGCTCCGCGCCCAGGGCCCGCACCAGCTCCGCCACGCGCTCGACCGCGTCCGGCGCGGAGGTCTCCTCGGGGCAGAGGAGCCAGCGCCGACCCACGAACAGGTCCGCGCGGGCGTTGGCGAGCCCACCCTCCGGATGCCCGGCCATGGGGTGCCCGGGGACGAACCGGTGACGGGCTCGGTGGCCGGCGACGGCCTGGACGAGCGCCCGCTTGGTCGACCCGCAGTCGGTGACGACCCCCTGGGTGTCCGCGAGGTCGTCGAGCACCTCCGGCAGGGCCGCGCGCACCGCGCTCACCGGCATGGCGAGGACCGTGAGCTCGGCGGCCCGGACCGCCCGTGAGCACGCTGCGGTGTCCTCCGGGGAGAGGGCCTCGTCGACCACCCCGGGAGGCGGAGGCGCCGCCCAGCGATCGATGCCCACGACGCGCCGCGCCAGGCCCCGCTCGCGGGCGGCCAGAGCCAGTGATCCACCGATGAGGCCGACCCCGCAGACCGTCAGCTGTTCCATGTAGGTCAGCAAGTGCCACGGCGGGGACCCGACCGGCAAGCGGGCCCACCTCCGCGCCTCCAGGACCGCCGCGGCAGCTCCAACGCGCCGTTTCCTACCCCGAGTAGTCTCACTGGACGCCCCGGGCTATCGTTCGGCTTCGGCGAGCGATGAGCGACGCTTCTCCTCACCTCGTGGGCCAGCTGATTTCGGGCCGGTACCGCGTGCTCGATGTCCTCGGCACCGGCGGCATGGGCAAGGTGTACCTGGCGGAGCACGTCGCCATCCAGAAGAAGGTCGCCCTCAAGGTCCTGCACCGGGAGTATTCGAGCAAGCAGGACATCGTCGAGCGCTTCCGGCAGGAGGCCATCAGCGCCTCCCGGATCAAGCACCCGAACGTGCTGGAGATCTTCGATTTCGGAGAGCTCCCGGACGGCAGCTCCTTCATCGCCATGGAGCTGCTCGAGGGGCGCGATCTCGGGCAGGCGCTGGAGAAGGACGGGCCGCTGCCGCCGACCGCCGCCATCGACGTGGTGCTGCAGATCTGCTGGGCCCTCGAGGCGGCCCACGCGCGCGGCGTCGTCCACCGGGACCTGAAGCCGGACAACGTCTTCCTCCAGGAGCACGACGGCGCGGAGCCGAGCGTGAAGATCGTCGATTTCGGCATCGCGAGCCTGCGCACCAACGAAGAGCTGGCCCAGCAGGAGCAGGCGGGCAGCCGGCGGCGGCTGACCAAGACGGGCATGATCTTCGGGACGCCGGAGTACATGGCGCCGGAGCAGGCTCAAGGCCGACGGGCCGATGAGCGCAGCGACGTGTACGCGGTCGGGGTCATCCTGTTCGAGACCCTGACGGGCGCGGTCCCCTTCGCGGGGGAGACCTTCCTCGAGGTGCTCAACCGCCACGTGCTCTTCCCCATCCCGCGCCTCGCGGACGTCAACGGAGCCGTCCAGGTATCCACGGAGCTCGAGGAGGTGGTGCGACGCGCGATGGCGAAGGATCCCGCCGCTCGCTTCCCCTCCATGCGGGAGTTCGCGGAGGCGCTCCTGCTCACCCCGGAGGCGGCCACCCTGCCCCCTCCGAAGAGCTCCGCCTTCGCCGCGCGGCCGGTGAGGGAGGGCACACCCCGGAGTGGGACCCAGGTCCGGGGGACGCCCCTCAGCGCCACCTCGGACGTGGTGCCCCAGGACGCCCGCCCTCGCTCCCGCGCTCCCCTGGTGGCGGCCGTGATCGTCGTGGCCGCCCTGGGCGCAGGAGCGGGCTTGTGGTGGTCCCAGGGGCGCCCCGCCAGCCTGGCGGCGGCTGCTCCGGGAGCGGAGCTCTCGGCGACCTCGGCGCCGAGCGCGGCCGCGGAGGCGCCCGCCACGGCGGATCGAGCGGAGGGAGGCCCCGCGGAGGAGGCGGACGGTGAGGCCGGCGAAGCAGTGCCCGGCGAAGACCTCGGCGGGGACCCCCAGGACGAGCCCGGCGAGACGACCCACGTCCGGCTCCAGGTGATCACCACGCCTCCGGGAGCCGTGCTCTTCAAGGACGATTTCCAGGTGTGCGACAGCACGCCCTGCGAGGTGCGGGCGGAGGTCGACGAGAACCTGGTGCTCACCGCGCGGCTCGGCAACCGCACGGGACGCGCCAAGGTCCTGGCGCAGCGGGATCAACGGATCTCCATTGCCCTCGCCCCGGCTCCCAAGGCGCGCAAACCCGCGACGACCGCGGCGGCCCCCGCCCCGGAGAGCAGCCCGAAGCTCTGCGAGGTGGTGGTGGACGGGCTCAAGATCCTGCGCCCCTGCCAGTGATCCGGAGCCTCCGGAGCGCCGAGCCCTCCGGCCCTCCGAGCCACCCCGTCGAGCCCGACGGGCAGCGCGCCACGTGGTCCCACGCGCAAGCCCGGCACGTAGGCCCGACGGGGGAGGCCCACTATGTCGGGCGCGCCCCGGCTCACGACGTCGCGGCGCGGTGCCGGCGGAAGTAATCCTGGACCACGCGGCGCAGCCGCGGCGCCAGCAGGATGCTGCCGACGATGTTCGGGAAGGCCATGCACAGGATGAGCAGGTCGGAGAACTTGAGCACCGCGCCCAGCTTCGCCACGGCCCCGAAGAACACGAACGTCACGAAGATCACACGGAACACGGGCACCGTGCGGAGGCCCCGCCCGCCCCAGTGATCCAGGAGGTAAATCCAGCCGCGCTCGCCGTAGTAGCACCACGAGATCATCGTGGAGTAGGCGAACAGGAGCACGCACAGGCTCAGGACCTTCGGGAACCAGGGGAGCACCGTCTCGAAGGCGGCGGCGGTGAGAGAGACGCCCGCCGATTGGGGGATGCTCGGATCGTTCCAGGCGCCCGACACGACGACGACCAGGGCCGTCATGACGCACACGATGATCGTATCGATGAAGGGCTCCAGCATGGCCACGAGCCCCTCACGAACGGGCTCCTTCGTCCTGGCCGCGGCGTGAGCGATGGCCGAGCTGCCGACGCCCGCCTCGTTGGAGAACGACGCCCGCTGGACGCCCCACACGAGCACCCCGACGACGCCTCCGTAGGCCGCGTTGTCGGTGAACGCCATCTCCACGATCAGGGCGAGCGAGGCGGGGATTTGACCTAAGTTGGACACCAACACCGCGATGCACGCGGCCACGTAGATCCCGACCATCCCCGGCACGATGCGGGAGGTCGCTGCGCCGATGCGCTTGATGCCCCCGAGGATCACCACGGCCACTGACACCGCCAGCCCGAGCCCGAAGATCCAGCTGTGCTCCGCCCCCACCCCGAACGCGCCCGAGAACGCCTCGAAGGACTGGTTTGCCTGGAACATGTTCCCGCCCCCGACGGAGCCGCCCATGATCATGAAGGCGTAGACGACGGCGAGGACCTTCCCGAACTTCGCGCGCACCCCGCCCCACTCACGGAAGCCGAGATCGAGGTAGTACATCGGGCCTCCAGAGATGGAGCCGTCCGGGTTCTCACGGCGATAGAGCTGCGCCAGCGTGCAGCTCGAGAACTTGGTCGCCATGCCGAAGAAGGCGGCGACGATCATCCAGAGGACCGCGCCGGGCCCGCCGAGCTGGATGGCGATGGCGACGCCGGCGATGTTGCCGAGGCCCACGGTGGCGCTCAGGGCGCTCGTCAACGCTCGAAAATGCGAGATCTCACCGGCGTCCTCGGGGTTGTCGTACTTGCCCCGCACGATCTCCGTGGCGTGGCGGAAGCCCCGCAGGTTCACGAAGCCATACCAGAACGTGAAGAACACCCCGCCGAGCGCCAGCACGAACACCACGAAGGGCACGGACACCGTGCGCATGACGGGCGCGCCCGTGGAGTCCACGACCGGCCGTCCCCGTTCGTGGACCTGGGCCTGGAAGAGGTCGCCGGCGACGTTGAAGAAGAGCAGGTTCTCGATGACGTCGTTCACGCCGCCGAGGGCCGCGTTCAGGATCTCGTCCAGCTTTCCGGCGGACGGGCCGGCGTCCGAAGGAGCGGCGGCAGCGTCGGCGGGGGCAGCGTCGGCGGCAGCGTCGGCGGCAGCGTCGGCCGCAGCCTCGGGCGGAGATGGATCCCCCCGGCGGACGGAATCGACCGGGGGCGAGGCCACCGCCAGGGAGCCCGGCGCGAGGGGCTGAGCGGGCTGCGCTGGCTCCCCAGCGTGCGCGACACCACACAGGGCTCCACAGAGGATGAGCGCGAGCAGGAGGCTCGAGCAGCGCAGGAGCCGCTGCCCCACCCACACCCGACCGAACAGGCGAACCCCAGGGAGCATGGCGACGAGCCTACCGGCGCAGGGCCCGAGCGAAAGACCTTCGCTCCATCATCACGAACGGGTAGGCCCGAGTGACGGGGCCCCGCGGCTGCCGCTCCCTCCTTGCCACCGCGGGCGCACGGCTATAAGGCCGCCCTCATGTTGGACGCGCGTTACGTAGCCGAGCACCTGGACGAGGTCCGCGAGCGACTCAGCCGTCGTTCCCCGAGCTGGGGGAGCGCCGTGGAAGCCCTCGGCCCCCTCGCGGAGCGGCGCCGGCGCCTGATCGTGGAGACCGAGGCCCTCGCCGCCCAGCGCAACGCCGCCAACCAGGCGATGGCCGAGCTCGCCAAGGGCCCCGACAAGGAGGCCTTCGCCAAACGTCGCGACGAGCTGAAGGCCCTCTCGGGACAGATCAAGGAGAAGGAGGCCGCCCTCGCGGAGGTGCTGACGGAGCTCGAATCCCGCCTGCTGGAGCTCCCGAACCTGCCCCACCCGGACGTACCGGTCGGCGCCAGCGAAGAGGACAACCGGGTCGTGCGCTCCTGGGGCGAGGCGCCGCGCTTCGATTTCGAGCCGAAGCCCCACTACGAGCTCGGCGAGCCCTTGGGGCTGCTCGACTTCGAGCGGGCTGCGAAGCTCTCCGGAGCGCGCTTCAGCGTGCTGTGGGGGGAGGCGGCGCGGCTGGAGCGCGCTCTCATCGGGTTCATGCTCGACCTGCACACCCGCGAGCACGGCTACCGCGAGGTGGCTCCCCCCTACCTCGTGCGCGGCGACGCCCTGCGCGGCACGGGCCAGCTGCCGAAGTTCGAGGCGGATCTCTTCAAGACCCAGCGCAGCCCGGACGATCCGGAGCCCCTGTACCTGATCCCCACCGCCGAGGTGCCGCTGACGAACCTCCACGCGGGCGAGATCCTGGATCCAGGCGTGCTTCCCCTGGCCTACACTGCCTTCACTCCCTGCTTTCGCAGCGAAGCGGGCTCCTACGGCAAGGACGTGCGGGGGCTGTTCCGTCAGCACCAGTTCGACAAGGTCGAGCTGGTGCGCTTCGCGGAGGCGGAGCACTCCTACGAGGAGCTCGAGAAGCTCACCGCGCACGCCGAGGCCGTCTTGCAGCGGCTGGGGCTCCACTACCGCGTGGTCGAGCTGTGCACGGGAGACCTCGGGTTCGGCTCCGCCAAGACCTACGACCTCGAGGTGTGGCTGCCGTCCCAGCAGCGCTTCCGGGAAATCTCGAGCTGCTCGAACTGTGAGGACTTCCAGGCGCGGCGCGCCCAGATCCGTCATCGCCCCGCGCCGAAGGAGAAGCCGCGCCTCGTGCACACCCTGAACGGCTCCGGCGTGGCCGTGGGGCGCACCCTGATCGCGATCTTCGAGCAATACCAGAACGCGGACGGCAGCATCACCGTGCCGGAGGTGCTGCGGCCCACGATGGGCACCGATCGCATCGGCCCCGGCAAGAGCTGAGCAGGCCGCGGCGGCGCAGCCGCGGCGGCGCAGAGCGCGCGCGGACGGTGAGCGCCCCGTCCGCGCGTCGATCAACCCTTCTTGCGCTTCGCGCTGGATCCCTTGCGGGCGGTGGCCCGGGTCGTGGCCGCCCGGCGCGTCGACGACTTGGCGCTCGCGCCGGACTTGCCGCGGGTCGTCTTGGCCGGAGAACGTGTGGTCGTGGACGCGCGTCCCCGCGTGGTCGCCCCCTTCGCGGCGCTCGACGCCCTGCTCGAGCCGGCCCGACTCGACTCGGTTCGACTCGAACCGGTCCGCCCGCGGCGCCCCTGCTCCTCCTCCGCGCTGGCGCTGGCTCGCTTTCGGCGGCCGGTCGGCTCCGCGGCGCTCGCGGCGGAGGTGTGGATGCCCTCTCGGGAAAGCCGCGTCGCGCGTCGTCGAGGAGGCCGCTGCTCCTCCACGCCCTCATCCATGTGCTCCGGCGGGATGCGCCGCCCATAGACGGTCCGGCGCAGGATGGCGACGTCCTCGATCTCCACGAGGACGCGATCCCCGAGCGTCACCTTGTCGCCGGAGCGCACGCCGACCGCGCTCAGCTCGTCGTCGCTCACCTCGTAGCGATCGGGCCCTAGCGCCTCGTAGCGCAGGAGCACGTCGACGAAGGGCTCGTCCAGGGTCACGTAGAGCCCACCGGAGGTGACCGCCGCCACGCGCCCCTCGAAGGTCTCCCCCACGTGATCGCGCATGTAGAGGGCCCGATACAGATCGACCACCTCCCGCTCCACGTCCATGGCGGCCCGCTCCCGCGCGCTCGACTCCGTGGCGGCCATGCGCAGGTCCTCCACGGCTTGCTTGGAGAGATCGGGCTTCGCGCCGCGGAGCAGCGCCTTTACCTGGCGATGCACACGCAGGTCCGGGTAGCGCCGGATGGGCGAGGTGAAGTGCAGGTAGTGATCGCTGGCCAACCCGAAGTGGCCGATGTTCACGATGTCGTACACCGCCTGCTTCAGGGAGCGCAGGAGCAAGGTCTCGATCACCTGCTTCTTCGGGTGACCCTCGAGGCGCTTCAGGAATCTCGCGAGGCCCTTCGGCTGCAGCAGCCGGTCCACGTCGATGCGCACGCCGAGCTGCTCGCCGACCTCCGCCAAGCGCTCGAGCTTCTGCTCGTCGGGGGTGCCGTGGACCCGATAGATGGCGGGGACGCGGCGCGAGGTGAGCCAGCGGGCGACGAGCTCGTTGGCGAGCAGCATCAGCTCCTCGACCATGGAGTAGGCGCGCCGCATGCCGGGTCGGACCGCGCGCCTCGTCACGTCCACGGGGGCGCCGGTGTTCTCGTCGACGTGCACCCGCGCCTCGGGGAGATCCAGATCGAGGGCGCCCCGATCCATGCGCGCCTTGCGCAGCTTGCGCGCGAGCTCGTCGAGGACCTGCAGATCCTCCTTCATGGCCTCCGCTTGAGCGGACTGGGGAGACTCGGGATCGAAGCCGAGGGCGCGAGCCACGCCGCCATAGGTGAGCATGGCGGCGGAGCGCATGACCCCCTCGACCACCTCGAAATCCCGCACGCGCGCCTGACGATCGAGCTGCACGATCACGCAAAGGCAGTAGCGATCGCGCTCGGGGACCAGGGAGCAGAGATCGGCGGCGAGCGCCGACGGCAGCATCGGGATGGCCCGATCGGGGAGATAGATGGTGCAGCCGCGGCGCCGGGCCTCGACGTCGAGGGGCTCCCCCTCCTGCACGTACTCGGCGACGTCCGCGATGGCGACGTAAGCCGTGTAGCCGTCCTTGGTGCGCTCGACCCACAGGGCGTCGTCGTGATCCCGCGCGTCCTCCGGGTCGATCGTCGGCAGGGGGACGTGCCGCAGATCGGTGCGCCCCTCGAGGCTGAGGCGCCGCAGGCGCGCCGCCATCCGCTCCGCCTCCGCCAGGACCTCCTCGGGGTGCTCCTCCTCGACCTGCTCCCGCACCAGGATCTTGGCGACCTCCACCTTGGGGTCACCGGGGGCGCCGAGCACCGCCAGGAGCTGCCCCTCCGGCAGCTCGTCGTGGAACTGGGGGAAGCGCGTGATGTCCACGATCGCCGCCACCCCGTCGCGCACGTCTCCCGCGGCGTGCCCGGAGCCCCGCAGGCGCTGCAGCACGATGGGGCCCCGCAAGCGGGTATCGTCGGGCTCGAGCCAGCAGCTCTTGCCGCTGCGCCGCAGCACTCCGGCGACGCGCGTGCTGCGCCGGGTGACGATCTCCTCGATGCGGCCTTCCACGCCCCGCGACGAGCGGCTGATGACGGAGACGCGCACCCGATCGCCGTGCAGCGCGCCTCCGATCCCATCGGGGGCGACGTAGACGTCGTCCTGACCCGCCGCCGTCACGAAGCCGAACCCTCGCGGGTTGACGCTCAGCATGCCCTCCCAGGAGCTGCCGGCGGCGAGGGCCTCCGGCTTCGCCTTGAAGCGGTTGCCCGGCATGCGTCGCACGGCGCCGTCGAAGGTCAGCTGATCCAGCAGCTCGAGCAGATCCGAATACTTCGCTTCCGGCACCCCGCACCGGGTAGCCACCTCACGCGCGTGCAGAGCGCGAGGTGAGTCGGAGAGACAGCGGACGACATCGCCGCGCGAAGGGAGTGGTCGCGTCATGCAGTTCTTTCTCCTCGGGATGCTCCCCCAAACCGATGAGAAATGACAGGCGCTGCCGCGGGGCCCTCGCGAAATCGAGTTGCCGGACCGGGATGACAGCTCGACGTGGCGGGGCTATACGACCGGTGTCCTTGCGCCCCGCCCACTGGCTTCTCCTGCTGCGGCTCGCCGCGCTCGTCGCCTTGGCAACGAGCGCCGCCTTGATGGCCGACTACCTCGCTCCCGAGCCCACCTTTTGCGGTGCGGGCACGGGCTGCGCCCACGTGCGATCGAGCGGCTACGGCTACATCGAGCTGCCCGGGCTCCCCACGATCCCCATGCCCCTGCTCGGCATCGCGGCCTTCTCGGCCGCTCTGGGGGCCTCCCTCATCCCCGACGCCCAACGCCGGGCGCGCGCCTCGATCCCCATCGCCGGGCTGCTGGCCCTCGGCGGGCTCGCCCTGATTTTCCTGCAGGTCCTGGTCATCGGCCACGTCTGCGCCTTCTGCGTGGTGGTGGATCTGTGTGCGCTCGTGATCGGCGGAGCCGCTCTCGGGCTCCGGGGGGACGGCTGGGAGGAGAGCGCGCGGGAAGAGCTGACCGAGACGTTCATCATCGACTCGGACCAGCTGATGGCCGAATCCCAGCGCCTCCGGGGCGTCTGGCGTGAAGACTCCCGGGTCTACACCCCACCGAACCCCCTGATCGCCGCGGAGCGCCACTTCCTGTTCCGGCTGAAGCCCTGGGTCTGGGCGGCGCTGGGAGTGCTCGCGGTGGGAGCTCCCCTGCTCTGGCCCACGGTGCGCCAGTCGCCCTCCGTGCCGGACGCCATCGCGCACCTCTACGTCCCGGGCAAGATCAACGTAATCGAGTTCGCCGACTTCCAGTGTCCCCACTGCCGGGACCTGCACGGTCGGCTCACGGAGCTGCTCCGGGAGTACGACGGCGTCCACTTCGAGCGCCGCCACGTCCCCCTGCCGATGCACGCCGGGGCCCAGGAGGCCGCTCGCGCCGCCCTGTGCGCGGAGCAGCAGGGACGCGGCGAGGCGATGGCCGATCACCTGTTCTCCGCCGAGGACCTCTCTCGCGCCGCCAACCGTGCGGCCGCGGAGCGCTTGGGCCTCGAGCTCGGGCGCTTCGACGCCTGCGTCGTGGATCCGGCGACGGACGCTCGCATCGCCGGAGACATCGACTTGCTGCGCGAGGCTGGCTTCGAGGGGCTCCCCACCACCTACGTCGGAGGACAGCGGATCCTCGGCGCGGAGCGCACCGAGGTCTTCCGTGACGCCCTCGATCGCGCGGCTCGGGGCGACGACCTGCTCGGCGTGCCGGGCTGGGCCTACGTGCTGGCCTGCCTCGTGGCCGTGATCGCGCTCGTGAGCATCGGCTGGAACCAGCTCTCCCGGAATCCCGAGCAGCTGGCTCGTCAGCAGCGACGCGCCCGCACCACCCGCTCGCGCCTCGACCGCTCGTCGAAGTAGCTCGAAAGCGGCTCCCCGCCGGGAACGAGGCCGTCGCGGTGCCAGGGAACCAGCGGTGCCAGGGAACCAGCGGTGCCAGGGAACCAGCGGCGCCAGGGACCAGCGACGGGCCAGCATGCAGCCTCGGAAACAAGCCTCGCGGAACGGCCCTCGAAACAGGGCGGAGACGCGCCGAAGGGACAGCGGTGGCGGCTGTGCTAACTTGTATCTATGGTACCGAAGAATAATCACTTTCGCTCCGCCGAAGGGGCGCAGCACGTCCCCTTCGAGGTCTTCCACCAGCTCCCGAAGACCGATCTCCACGTGCACCTGGACGGCTCCCTGCGTCCAGAGACGATCGTGGACCTCGCCCGCGCCCAGGGCCTGAAGCTCGGGCTCGAGACCCCCGAAGACGTGCGCGCCGCCGTCGGCGCGGGGACCCACTTCGGCTCCCTCGTCGATTACCTCAAGGGGTTCGAGCTCACCCTGCAGGTCATGCAGGAGGAGGAAGCCCTCGAGCGCATCGCCTTCGAGCTCGCCGAGGACGCGCACCTCGAGAACGTCCGCTACATGGAGGTGCGGTACGCGCCGATGCTGCACACGCGGCACGGCCTGAAGCTCACCACCGTCGTCGAGGCGGTGCTGGACGGCCTGCGCCGCGCCCGCGAGACCCACGGCATCAAGTCGAACGTGATCCTCTGCGGCATCCGAAACATCTCCCCCGAGTCGAGCTACGAGATGGCCGAGCTCGCCGTGGCCTACAAGGGGCGCGGCGTCGTGGGCTTCGATCTGGCGGGCGCCGAGGCGGACAACCCGCCCAAGCACCACAAGGAAGCCTTCCAGCTCGTGCGAGACAACAACATCAACTGCACGATCCACGCGGGCGAGGCCTACGGCCCCGAGTCGGTGGCTCAGGCGATCCACGTCTGCGGCGCTCACCGCATCGGGCACGGCTGCCGCCTCCGGGAGAACGGCGACCTCCTCCACTACGTCAACGATCACCGCATCCCCCTGGAGTGCTGCCCCTCGAGCAACGTGCAGACGGGGGCGGTGCAGAGCCTCGCGACCCACCCCCTCAAGCTCTACTTCGATCTCGGGCTCCGGGTGACCATCAACACGGACAACCGGCTCATCACGGACACCTCCGTCTCCAAGGAGCTGTACCTGGTGCACACGACGATGGGGGTGCCCTTCCGCGACATCAAGAGCATGGTCATCGCGGGCTTCAAGTCCGCGTTCATGCCGTTCCACGAGAAGCAGGCGATCCTGCGCCGCATCACCCAGGAGCTCGATCGCTACGACGACGCCGGGCAAGTCCGCGCGGAGCCTCCGCGCCCCTGTGAAAGCCGCCCGGGCGCGAGCTCGGCCCAGGTCGTGGCCGAGGACGGTCAACCAGCGTCGGTCGGCGCGGGGGAGTGATCGCGAGAAGCGATCGCGGGGAACGCGATCGTGGGGAGAGAGACGCGCGGAGACGCGGCCGCCTCAGAAGCGGATCTTGGCGCGCACGTCTTCGTCGCTCGCGGCCTGGAGCTGATCGATGGCCCGCGCCACCTCGGGAGACTCCGCCGTCGGGAGCTGGATCAAGAAGCGCACGTACAGATCCCCCACCTGGTTCTGGCGCTCCACGCCCTTGCCCCGGAGCCGCGCGATCTGACCGCTCCGCGCGTGCTTGGGCACGGTCAGGGTGACGGTGCCCGTCGGCGTGGGGACCGGCACCTTGCCGCCGTAATAGGCCTCCGCCACGGTGATCGGCAGATCGAGGGAGAGATCGAGGCCATCCCGTTCGAAGCAAGGGTGCGGTCGGACGCGCACCGTGAGGAGGAGGTCTCCCTTCGGGCCCCCGAACATGCCCTCGCCGCCGTGACCCGGGACGCGCAGCGTGTCTCCGTCCGCCGCCCCCGGAGGGATGCGCACCGTGATTTCCTTGGTGCCGTTTTGCAGGGCGAGCTTCAGCTCCGTGCCCCGCACCGCGGAGGCGAAGTCCACCACGACCTCGCTGACCGCGTCGGGCCCCTTGCGCGGACCCCCGCGACGCCGCGCGCTGCGCGCCCCGAAGAGATCACCGAACAGATCTCCGAAGCCGCCCGGGGCGCCGCCGAACAGATCCTCCACGCTCGCACCCCGACCAAAGCCTCCGCGGCGGTACGCGCGCGCCGCCTCCGCGTCGAAGCCCTCCCGGAGCGCCTCTTCGCCGAACTCGTCGTAGAGCTTGCGCTTCTCCGGGTCGGTCAACACGTGGTAGGCGCGGTTGACTGCCTTGAATCGATCTTCGGTGGCCTTGTCGCCTGGGTTCTTGTCCGGGTGGAGCTGGGCGGCGAGCTTCCGGTACGCCTTGCGGATCTCGTCCGTCGTCGCGGAACGGGACACCCCGAGATCCTGGTAGAAGTCGCTCGCCATGACTCGCAGAAGTTAATGACGGCCAGGACGGCCGGCAACACGCGCGCGCGGTCCGCCCGGCCGCGCCGGGCCGCGTCCAAACGGGGCCAACACCGATGAGGCCAGCGCCGATGAGGCCAGCGCCGACAGGGCCCCGCACCGGGAGGGCCAAGGCCGACAGGGTCAGCGGAGGGGGCCGACGCGACAGGAGATCACGAGGGAGTCGACGTGGTCGTCGGGGGGGAGGTCCGTGAAATCAGCGGTGAAGCGGATGTCGACGAAGCCGTTGTAGTGGAGCAGCGCCTCGAGCTCCCGGGGGAACCATTGGCGGTGGATGAGCGGGACGCGGAGCGGACGGGGCGCCCCCTCGGTGCGCAGCTCCGACTCCACGAGCAACACCTGACGGATGGGATCGTACTCGAAGCGCTCGGCCAGCTCCGTCAGCCGTCCGCTCTCCGGGTGACGGAAGCTGCGCGTCTTCTCCCAGATCGTCGGGTCCGCCGCCAGGTCGAGGGGCTGGGGGACGGAGACGTCGAAGACCAGCTCACCCTCCGGCAACAAATGCTCGCGGACGCGGGCCAGCCAGCGCTCCATGTCTCGACGTGAGTCGAGGTGCAGCACCACGTTGAAGGGCGCCGTCACGAGCCGGAAACGCTCGCGGAGGCGCACCGCGCGCATGTCGCCCCGCACGGCGCGCAGCAGAGCCGCCCGCTTCGACGGCAGGCGACGACGTTTGTCCTCGAGGAGGGCGAGCATCGGGGCGCTCGCGTCGACCCCCGCGACGGAGACACCCGCGCGCACCGTGGGGAGCGCGACGCGCCCGGAGCCCACGCCGTACTCGAGGACCGGCCCACCGCACTGGCGAGCGCGCTCCACGTAGTACCGGACGTCCGCACGACGTCGCCGGTACGTGGCGTCGTACCAGCCGGGATCGTCGTACAGATCGAGGACGGCGGGCGCAGCGGCGCCCGCGGAGGCTCCCCGGTGGGGTGCGGAGGGGCCGGCCGCACCGGGCGACGTGCGCCGGGTGCGGGCCGGAGGGTGCGGAGAACGCGCCGTCAAACGCGGGCGTTCATCTCCTGCACGTACTCCTGCACGACCTCGTTGGTGTCGCGGTGCCAGTGCACCTTGCCCTTCGCGATCTCACGCAGGGCGATGACCGCGGCCTTGTTCTTCGAGTCCACGAGCGCGGGCATGCCCTTCATGAGCTGCCGGGTGCGCTGAGCAGCGAGCACCACGAGGGCGAAGCGGTTTTCTTCCTGCTCGAGACAATCTTCTACGGTTACGCGGGCCATCGTCGTCCTTCTTGAAAGCAGCCTTCGTGCCAAGGCCGCCGGGGTCGTTGAAGCTAACGGACGGGACGGGGTCAGGCAAGCTTCGCGCCCTCCCCCATTCCGCTGCACGAATGTGCAGTTTTTGGGGACGACCGTTGACAAGCCCGTGAAGCACGCCATTTTCCCGAAGCTTTTCCGTCGGGCTCCCTCGGGGGGTCCCCACCCAAGGGGTGTGCGCCGTGAGCAAGTCTCTGGTCATCGTCGAGTCGCCTGCCAAAGCCCGAACCATCGCCGGCTTTCTGGGCAAAGGTTTCGTGGTCGAGTCATCGATCGGGCACATCCGTGACCTGCCCCGGTCGGCGAGCGACATCCCCCCCAAGTACAAGAAGGAGCCCTGGGCTCGCCTCGGGGTGGACGTCCAGAACGACTTCCGGCCCCTGTACGTCGTCGACGGGGACAAGAAGGAGCACATCCGCAAGCTCAAGCAGCTCCTCGAGGACGCCGACCAGCTGCTGCTCGCCACCGATGAAGATCGCGAGGGAGAGTCCATCGCCTGGCATCTGCTGGAGGTGCTCCAGCCGAAGGTGCCCGTGAAGCGGATGGTCTTCCACGAGATCACCAAGCGGGCCATTCAGGAGGCCATCGAGCACCCCCGCGAGGTGGATCGCCGGCTCGTGGACGCTCAGGAGGCGCGCCGCATCCTCGATCGCCTCTACGGCTACGAGGTCTCGCCGGTGCTCTGGAAGAAGGTCATGCCGAAGCTCTCGGCGGGCCGCGTCCAGTCGGTCGCGACGCGCATCGTCGTGGAGCGGGAGCGGGAGCGCATGGCGTTCCGGGCGGCGTCCTACTGGGACATCGAGGGCCATTTCGAGGCGCCGGAGGGCACCCCCAAGGAGTTCCCCGCGACCCTCTCCGCGCTCGACGGGCGGCGCATCGCCACCGGCAAGGATTTCGACGACCAGGGCAAGCTCGGGAAGGGCGACCTGCTGCAGCTCGACGAGGCGGCGGCGCGGGAGCTCGCCGAGGCCCTCGCGGGCAGCACGGCGACCACGACGAGCGTCGAGCGGAAGCCAAACCGGCGCAGCCCCGCCGCGCCGTTCATGACGTCGACCCTCCAGCAGGAGGCCGGCCGCAAGCTGCGGTTCTCCGCATCCCGGACCATGCGGGCCGCTCAGCGCCTCTACGAGAACGGGTACATCACCTACATGCGTACCGACAGCACGACCCTGTCGGACACGGCGCTCAACGCTGCCCGAAAGCTCATCGGCGAGCTCTACGGAGCCGACTACCTGCCGAGCGCACCGCGGCTCTACAAGAACAAGGTCAAGAACGCCCAGGAGGCCCACGAGGCGATCCGCCCGGCGGGCGACTCCTTCCGGCACCCTGAGGAGGTGGCCGGCCGGGTGGGCGTCGACGAGGCCAAGCTCTACGAGCTGATCTGGAAGCGCACCATCGCCTCCCAGATGCAGGACGCCCGGGGCGAGAGCGTGGTGGTCAAGCTGGTGGCCCAGGCGCGGGACGGCCGTGAGGCCGAGTTCACCGTGCGGGGCAACACCATCGTGTTCCCCGGCTTCCTCCGGGCTTACGTGGAGGGCAGCGACGATCCCGCGGCGGAGCTCGAGCACCGCGAGCGCCCCTTGCCGCCTCTCGCGGAGGGAGACCGTCTGCCGGCCAAGGGCTTCGAGCCCCGAGGCCATGAGACCCAGCCCCCCGCGCGCTACACGGAGGCTTCCCTGGTGCGGCGGCTCGAGGAGCTCGGCGTGGGGCGGCCCTCCACCTACGCGTCGATCATCAGCACCATCCAGGATCGGGGCTACGTGTGGCGGCGCGGGACGGCGCTGGTGCCTTCGTTCCGCGCCTTCGCGGTAGTGAGCCTGCTCGAGAACCACTTCGGCGACCTCGTGGACTACGCGTTCACCGCGCGCATGGAGGACGAGCTCGACTCCATCGCCAGCGGCGGGCAGCACGCGGTGCCGTGGCTGAAGCAATTCTATTTCGGCAAGAACGGCGCCGCGGGGAGCGGGCCCAGCAACGACAACGCGCGGCCCCTCGACGCGGGTCTGCAGACGCTGATCTCCAGCCAGCTCGGCTCGATCGACGCCCGCGCCATCAACTCCCTGCCCATCGGCAAGGACGATCAGGGCCGCGAGGTGGTGGTCCGGGTCGGCCGTTTCGGCGCGTACCTGCAGCGGGGTGAAGAGACGGCGAGCCTGCCCGACGACATCGCCCCCGACGAGCTCACGCTGGAGAAGTCCCTGGAGCTCCTGGCGGCGCCCAGCGGGGACCGCGTGCTCGGCACGGATCCGGAGTCCGGTCTGCCGGTGATCGTGAAGAACGGGCGGTTCGGCGCCTACGTCCAGCTCGGGGAGCTCGAGAAGGGCAGCAAGGACAAGCCCAAGACCAGCTCCCTGCTGAGCACCCAGAAGCCGGACACGATCACCCTCGAGGAGGCCCTGGCCCTCCTCAGCTTGCCGCGGGTCGTGGGTACGGACCCCTCGGACGGCAAGGAGATCACGGCCCTCCTGGGCCGGTACGGCCCCTACCTCACGAAGGGGACGGACAGCCGCAGCCTCGAGTCCGAGTCGCAGATCTTCTCGATCACCTTGGAAGAAGCGCTGGCGGTGTTCGCTCAGCCGCGTCAGCGACGGGGCGCCCGCAAGGCCGCCGAGCCCCTCAAGGAGCTCGGCACCGATCCCGTGTCCGGGGGCACGATCACCCTGCGCGAAGGGCGCTTCGGGCCCTACGTGACGGACGGCGAGACGAACGCGTCCCTGCGCAAGGAAGACGATCCGAACACGATCACGCCCGAGCGCGCCCAGGAGCTCCTGCAGCTGCGGCGGGAGCGCGGCCCCGTGAAGAAAAAGAAGAAGGTCACGAAGAAGGCGGCCGCGAAGAAGACGACCACCAAGGCCGCTTCGACGGGGAAGAAGACCACCAAGAAGGCGGCCTCTTCGAAGAAGAAGGCGTCGAAGGCGCCCTCGAGCAAGAAGGCATCGGCCAAGAAGAGCTCCAAGAAGACCGTGGCTCGCGTCAGCGCCGAAGGTTGAGGCAGCGGCGACGACGGGCGCGCGTCGGAGCGACGACGGCGGCGAACCCGCAACGACGCGCTGACGCGCGTCAGAGCAGCGGCGCACCGCAACGAAGAAACGGAGTGGCGACGAACGAGCTGGAGCCCGGCGAACGACGGCGCTCCGCGTTCTTCGGCGCCCGGCGGCCGCCCGAAGGGTGCTTCGGAGCTCACCGTCCTGCGCTGCGAAGCAGTGCAGGCAAGCAGCGCAGGCAAGCAGCGCACGCCGACCGCCCGGCGACGTCGCCGTGGAGCGCGCTGCCTCAAGGGAGGAGGCGCAGCAAGCAGCCCTCGATGTCGCAGGAGGTGGCGAGGCAAGCGGTGAAGCGACGGCGCGCGTTCGGCAGCAGGGAGCTCACTCCGTACTCGCAGTCTTCTCGGGTCATCTCCGCCTCCTCGAACTCGTCGCTGCAGGCCTCGTAGCGCTCCGCGCAGAACGTGCGAGCGGGCTCGTCGACGCAGGCGAGCCGCGACGCGTTCCGGATGCACTCCGGGCCCGGATTGCAGCGCTCCTGGGCGATGCACTCGGCGACGGCCATCCCCACCTTCGGCTTGACCACGGTCTCGAGCACCGAGCACAGGGGCGCGAGCACGGGGCAGGTGCGGGTGAGCGGGCGGCAGTCGAAGATCGCTGGCTTGGAGTCGTCGCAGACGACGGCCTCGGCCCGATCCGAAGCGGACGTGGTGTCGCGACCGGAGGAGGCCGTCGGCCCGACGTCGTCCCCGCCGAAATCGTCGTCGTCGTCGTCGTCGTCGATGACGATGATCTCCTCGTCGTCCGGCTCCTCCTCCTCTTCGTCTTCCTCGGGCTCCTCCGGCTCCGCGTCGTCTTCGGCGGTGTCGGCGCTTCCGGGAGAGCCCTGGGAGAGATCTCGTGCGGGCTCCTCCGCCATCGCCACGCTGCCGTCCTCTTCACCGCCGAGCGGCACGCTGGACGGACTTCGCCGCCCGCAAGCTCCTGCCACGAACGCGATGCCGAGGACGAAGCCGGCGACCTTCCACGCTGCTTTCATGTGCGGCCATCATAGCGCAGCGCCGACACCGCGACGGACAGCGTTCTCGAAGGCTTGCCCTCGGCGCGCGCACAGATTTCCGCAAGACGTCGATCCCCCGCGGCGCCAGGACGCCCACCGATTTCCGCGAGGACGTCAGGTCGCGCGGCACACGACGGACCAGGACGCCCACCGACTCTGCGAGGACGTCAGGGGGACGTCAGGTCGCGCGGCCTCGATCGCGCAAGGCGCTGCGGTGTGGGCGCTGCGTTCCGCCGTGTCCCTTGACGACCACCCACCGGCGCGCCAAAAGCCCCCGTGGAGGCGTGGCCGAGTGGTCGAAGGCAGCGGTTTTGAAAACCGCCGTACCGTCAGGTACCAGGGGTTCGAATCCCTTCGCCTCCGCTAGTCTTTCTCTCCCCGACACCTCGAGCGAGCGCGCGCAGTCGGGTCCGAGGTGTCCACTCGGGCGTGCGCGCGACGCCGTCGACCTCGGATCTCCTTCCGTGGGTCCCGTCACGTAGGGCCCGTTTTCCTCGGCCCTCGTCCGGCGCGCGACGTCCCGCGTGCCCCCCCGGTGCCCCCGCGACCCGCGCTCTCTCCGCCAACGTCGAGAGTGGCAGCGGGACGAGCGCTCCCGACGAGCCGCGGCGGTTCGAGCGCGTGATCCCGCACGGGTCTCCCCCCGCAGGGCGCGCGAACGGCTCGCTGGCGGCGGCGGCGTGACCGGCGCGCGAGCGCCACGCCGACGGATCGAAATAAATGGCTATTGTTCGACCGGCCCCCGTCCGCGTACATGCGACTCGCCCGCTCCGGACCCCCGACGGAGACCGCGGGCGCCCCCCGGATCCGCAGCGCCGCTGCGCCTTCACCGATCCCCCGGGGAAACGAACATGGTCGCTGAGACTCGATGAGTATGGATGATTGGCTCAGGCGTCTGGGTCTGCTTCATCTCAAGGACAAACCCACAGAGCTGCGGGCAGCCCTCGAGGAAGCAATCGCCAAAAATATCGAAGAGCTGCAGTCCATACGCGACGCCGCCGAGGCGCGCTTGCGCGCACTGGAGCGGAGAGATTCGCTCGAAAATTCCTCCGACGACGTCGACGATTGATTGCGCGCCAACCGTCGGATGAATTGACGAATTGGACGAGACAAGCAAATAGGCATTGACTCTCGGCGCCACGTACGCGAGGGGCCCAGGCAGGATGGGCGTACGAAGCAATCGCGACCGGAAGGCGGGGTTCGATCCCATCGCCTTCGTGGAGTCCGCCTACGATCTGGCGAGCTCCGAGGCGGAGTGGCTCGAGGCCCTCTGCGTCGCGCTGCAAGCGCGTCTCCCTCCGCGACGCACGGCCCTCGTGGGTTACGTGCTCGACATGGAGGCGCTCGCAGCCCGCACGGTCGTGGTCGCCGAGGGCGCGCCGCAGCACATCGAGGTCACACAAGCCGTCTGTCGGGTGCCCGCCGTGCGGCGGTGCCTCTCCACCACCCAGGTCTTCTCCGCAGGCCACAGCCTGGGGCCGAGCTTCCAGTCCTTGCTCGCCCGCTGCCCGCCCGAGCTCGCCCGCTACACCGCCGGCATCGCGGACTTCGTCGGCCTGACGTCGAACACGGAGGCCGACGAGGCCATCGTGATCGGCGCGCCGGTGGGGAGCGCCGAGCGCGGCCTCTCGCCGCGGCTGAGCCCCTCGTTGTTGCACCACCTCGCGACGGCGGGGCGCCTCCGCCGACGCCTCCGGCAGCCGGCGCTCGGCGAGCCAGTCGCGGAGGCCATCCTCGACGTCCGCGGCCGCGTCCTCCACGCGGTGGGCGCGGCGTCCGCTCGTGACTCCCTGGAGCGGCTTCGCGCCGCGGCCCAAGGGATGGATCGGGCGCGCACCCGCGCGCAGCAGCGGGATCCCGACGGTGCCCTGGAGCTGTGGCAAGGGCTCGTCGAGGGGCGCTGGACCGTGCTCGATCGGATCGACTCGGACGGCAAGCGCCTGTTCATCGCGTTCTGCAACTCCGGGAGCGCGGATCCCCGCGCGCTCACCCCGGGAGAGCGCGCCGTGCTCCAGCTCGCCGTCGAGGGCAGCTCCGGGAAACAGGTCGCCGCCGCCTTGCAGCTCAGCCCGTCGACCGTGAGCCAGCGACTCGCGAGCGCGCGCCGCAAGCTGGGAGCGCAGAAGGGGTGCGATCCCTTCGAGCTCTACGCGAGGCGCCACACGCTCGACCGCTTTCCCCTCACCTGGCCCGAGCTGCGCACGGCGCGCGGTTCGAAGGGCCCGCTGGAGACCTTCGTGCTCAGCGTGGAGCTCGCCCCCGGGGAGCTCCCGTCGCTCCTCACCCCCGCGGAGCGCGAGCTCGTGCGCCTCCTGCTCGCCGGGCGCAGCCGCCAGAGCGTCGCCCGGCTCCGTGGCGTCTCCCCCCACACGATCCACCACCAGATCACGTCGATTTACAGGAAGCTCGGCATCTCCTCCCGGCGAGAGCTCGCCCTGAAGCTGCTGGCGGAGCCGGGCGACGCAGAGACCAACGCGGACTGAGTCCCGCCCCCTCCCGCCCCCTTCCCCGCCCCTTTCCCGCCCCTTCATCGCCCCGGACCGGCCGCTGAAGCCGCCGCCCCCAGGCTGGGTCACGCAGCGGGAGAGACGCAGCTCGCGCTGCCTTCACCGACACCGGGAGCCGGCCGCTACGTACGTCGAGTGCCCTCGCATCGACGCACATGAGCGATCCAGCGCTGTTTCTCCTGGCGGCGACGACCTCGTTGCTGCTGCTGCTCGGCGTGGCGGAGAGCCTGGCGCACCGACGCCGGCTCCGCACCATCCCCGTGCGGGTCCACGTGAACGGGACCCGCGGCAAGTCGAGCGTGACCCGCCTCATCGCCGCGGGGCTCCGCGCCGGGCGACGGCGCGTCGTGGCCAAGACGACGGGCACCCTGCCTCGGCTCCTCCATCCGGACGGCTCCGAGCAGCCCATCTTCCGCGTGAGTCGCCCGAACGTCATCGAGCAGGTCGACGTGGTCCGCCGGGCCCATCGCCTCGGGGCGCGGGCCCTGGTCGCCGAGTGCATGGCCCTCGAGCCGTTCCTCCAGTGGGTCAGCGCCGCCCACCTGATTCGCCCGACCCACGGGATCGTCACGAACGTGCGGGCGGACCACCTGGAGGTCATGGGCCCGACGACGAAGGACGTGGCCTGCGCCCTGGCGGGGAGCGTCCCCTACGACGGCAAGCTCTACACCACGCCGGGCGCGCACCTCGATGTGCTCGCTCGCGCGTGCGGGGATCGACGGAGCGAGCTCGTGGTGGTGGACGTGACCACGAGCGACCCGGTGAGCGCCGAGGAGCTCCGACGTCTGCCTTACATCGAGCACGCCGAGAACGTCGCCGTCGCGCTGCGGGTGTGCGCGGATCTGGGCGTGGAGCGCGAGGTCGCGCTGCGCGGCATGAGCGAGGCGCGGCCGGATCCGGGCGCCCTCACGGTGGACGAGACCGTCGTCGACGGTCACCCCATCACCTTCGTGAACGGGTTCGCCGCGAACGATCCCGAGTCGACCCAGACCGTCTGGGAGCTCGCCCTCGCCCGCGCCGGCCAGGGGCTCCGGCACATCGCCCTGGTGAACTGTCGAATCGACCGCCCGGAGCGCTCGCGGCAGCTCGGGCGCGCCGTGGTGCAGTGGTCGGCGGCGGACAGCTACGTCGTGGTGGGCAGCGGCACGCAGTTCTTCACCCGCGCCGCGGAGCGAGGGGGGCTCGAGCGCGGACGCCTCCACGTCGCCGAGCACGAGAGCGCCGACACCATCCTCGCGCGGCTCGGACGGCTGTGCGGCGACGGCGGGCTCGTGGTGGGGCTGGGCAACATCGGCGGCGTGGGGCTCGAGCTCCTCGAGGCCCTGCGCCAGAGCTCGGTGGAGGCGCCATGACGGATCTGCTCCCCATCGCCATCGGCCTCGGGCTCGTGGTGAGCCTGCTCCTCTCCGAGTACCTGGGCGTGGCCTCCGCGGGCATGGTCGTGCCGGGCTACGTGGCCCTCTACCTCACGATGCCGGCGCGGCTGCTCGTCACGGCCGTGGCCGCGGGCCTCACCTACGGCGCGATCCGGATCATCGGGGAGTATCTCATCGTCTACGGCCGGAGGCGCACGGCCCTCGCCATCTTGCTCGGGTATTTGTTGGGAGCGGTGGCCGGCCGCGTGGGAGAGCACTCCTTCGCGTCGGCGGACGCCGGCGACGAGACGGTGATCGGCTACATCATCCCCGGGCTGGTCGCCATCTGGATGGATCGGCAGGGCCCCGTCGAGACCCTGAGCGCCCTCACCATCTGCTCGGTGCTGGTGCGCCTCCTGCTGGTGCTCTTCGTCGGCGCGGAGCTCCCCCCATGAACCCGTGGAGCGACACGCCCGCGCCGATCGATCGGCTCCAGACTCCCCCCGAGGGCACCGGGACGGCCGCGGAGGGCTCGTGGCCCTGAGGACCGGGCGGGTGTACTGGCGCCCCGCGGGCGCTTCTCGGCGAGCTCTCGTCGGCATCGCCCTGCTCTCGGTGGTGGCGCTCTTCGTCGGCGAGACCACCCGCTGGAGCGTCCCCCAGGCGGACTACGACGCCAAATTCGAGGCCGCCCAGCGCGCCCAGGAGGCCTTCGAGGTGATCCGTCGCGCGCGGCTGCGGCGCGGCCCTCCCATCGATCCCGTCAGCGACCCCACCGAGAGCGGCCTCATCGGACTGCAGGGCAGCCCCGTGACCACCTCCGCCGGCTCCCTCTCGGCGAAGCGCACCAGCGCGAACCCGAACTTCGCGGCGGTGCTCGTCGAGTACTTGCAGCGCATCGGCGTCCGCGAGGACGACACGGTGGCCGTCGGCTTCTCCGGCTCCTTCCCGGCCCTCAACATCGCCGTGCTGAGCGCGCTGCACGCCCTCCATTTGAACGGCATCGCCATCACCAGCACCGGCGCGAGCAACTGGGGCGCCAACATCCCGGGCTTTCTCTGGCCCGACATGGAGCGGCTCCTCGCCCACGAGGGGCTCTTCAACACCGTGTCGGTGGCGGCGAGCCTGGGCGGTGTGGACGACAGCGCCGTCGGGCTCTCCGATGCTGGGCGGCGCTTGCTCGAGGAGGCGGCGGAGCGCAACGAGCTGCTGCGCTTGCCCGAGGGAACCCTCGAGGAGGCGGTGGACCGGCGCATGGCCCTGTACGAGGAAGCCGCCGCCGGGCGCCCGATCGTGGCGTACATCAACGTGGGCGGCGGAGCCGTGTCCATGGGTGGCAAGCGGGGCAAGGGCGTCTACGGCCCCGGGCTGAACTGGCCCGCGAGCAAGGCCACGGTCGACTCGGTGATCGGGCGCTTTTTGGACCGGGGCGTCCCCGTCGTGCACCTCACGCAGATCGAATCCATCGCCGAGGAGCACGGGCTGCCCATCGCTCCCGCCACACCGCCCCGGCCGGGGGAGGGCGCCGTCTTCCAGCGCGGCAAGCCGAGCCGCGTCGTCGTCGCGTGTCTCCTCGTCGTGTTGTGCGGGACGATCGTGCTCGTGGGGCACCGCGCGCGCCAACGAGCCCGCACCATGAACGACGACGCCGTCCCCTCCGGTGCGCAGGGATGACCCGGCGCAGGGATGACCCCGCGCAGGGATGACCCGGCGCAGGGATGACCCGGCGCAGAGCGCGCACGAGTGGCGTGCAGAAATAGCAAGACAGACGACTTGCTTCGACGAGCCGCCGCGGTTGTGTGACGCGTCGATGCCGGGTATCGAGGGCCACCGTGAAACGTGGATTATACTGGTCTCTGAGCGTCTTGATCCTGGTGCTGTGCCCTACGGCCCACGCCCAGGAGCTGGGCTATGCGGCAGTGGACCAGGCGACGGTCCGGGTGCTGGCGATGGGGGCACCTGAGCTCGTGACGATCGAAGAGGACGGGACGGACTATCACATCGCCGTGCCGGTGGCGGGCCACGGCAGCGGCGTCCTGGTGACGGACAATGGGCTCATCTTACGGCCGCCCACGTCATCGAGGGTGCACGAGCGGTCGGTGTCCACGTCCCGGGCATGAGAGCCCCGCTCCCCGCCAAGGTCGAGTACGTGAACGACGACGAAGACTACGCCTTCCTCCGCGTAGCGGGGCACTTCACCAACGTGGCGGCCCTGCCCCCGCCCGACGCCATCCTGCGAGTGCGGACCCCCGTCTTCGCAATTGGTTATCCCCTGGACGTCAAGCGCATGGACCCGCAATCGAGCCGAGGCGTCGTCTCCGGCAAGCGCCGGGACGGTCGTTTGCAGCTAGACATGACCGTGAACCCGGGCAACTCCGGTGGTCCGGTGATCGACGAGGACGAACTGCTGCATGGAATCATCGTCACGCGCTCGGACGTGAAGGCCGGCGCGATGGGGCTGGCCGGCGCCGTGCCGAGCTCGATCTTCCGGGCGAAGCTCGAAGAGCTCGCCGCCGTGGAGACTCCCGACGTCGCGGAGCTCCAGCGTGAATCCGCCGAAAAGCTGGCCAGCATGGTGTCGCTGCTCGCCAGCGAGGGCGTCGGGGTGTTCCGCGGATCGCTGGAGATCAGCACCGAACAAACCCAAATGAACCAGCGGGTGCGTCGGTTCGCCAAGGAGATGCCCGACTCCGCGGACGCCCAGCTCATCGCTGCCTCTTACTTCTGGAACCGCCACATGATTCGTCGGGCCAAAAAGGAGGACGGCCAGGAGCTCCTTGCGCAAGCGGAGCGCCACGCAAAGCGCGCCGCCGAGCTCGATCCATCCTTGGTCGAGGACTCTCCCTTCCTCAAACACGTCCTCGAGAACGCCGAAGAAAAACCTGCGGCGTCGGCGAACGAGATTCCAGAATCGTCCTCACCCCGGGGCAAGTTCTTCCTGCACCTGGGGGGAGGATTTGGTTCCTTCGAGTGGAAATCGAAGTCCGTCGACGGCGTCAGGCTCAACAGCTCCTTCATTCCGCTCGAGGCCATGATCGGCGGGGGACCTGAGGGGTGGGTCTTCGGAGGGCAGCTCAGCTACGCGCGCGACTCCTCGACGAGCTATCGGTTCGACTCCGCCGAAGGCTCGGGGTGGGCCGTGGTGACTCGCGTCGAGGGGTTCGTGCGCTGGTACCCGGCGCGCGAGCTCGGCTTCCATGTCGGCGCGCGGTTGGGGATCTTCGGCCTCACCGCGGATCTGGGGAGACCGCTTCGGTATCCCTCGGAGGACGGCTGGTACGAAACGGACACCTACAGCTCCTCCGGGTTCTCGACCGCTCTCGCCGGTGGCTACGATCTCCCGCTCGGCGGCCCTTGGGCGCTCGGGATGGCCGTATCAGTGTCGTATCTGTATGGATTCGATGAACAGGACGCTGGCGCGGGCGTCCTGCCCTCGTTCTCCCTCGGGCTGGTGTATCACTGAGCCGCGGTCCCCTGAGCGAGCGGCCCCGCCCCCGGAGGCCGCGCGGCGCCCCCGGAGGCCGCGCGCTTGCCGCGGCCCCTCGATGCGCCCAGGCTTGAGGGTCATGGAGCTCAGGGAGCAGGGTGACGGACGCCCGAAGACGTTGGTCGTGGACAACTGGATCGCCGGGCGCGCGCGCCCGGGAGCGGAGCACTACGAGCGCCGCAACCCCGCCCAGCGGGACGACCTCGTGACCGTGGCCCCCCTGACGACCCCCGAGGAGGTGCACGAGGCCTGCGTCGCCGCCCGCGAGGCCCAGCAGGGGTGGAGCCGTGTGCCCGCGCCCGCCCGCGCCCAGGTCATCGCGAAGCTCCGCGAGCTGCTCGTGGCACAAAAGGAAATTTTATCACGCTTCGTGGCCCGAGAGGTGGGCAAACCGCTCCGGGAGGCGCGCGGCAGCGTGCAGGAGGCCATCGACACGGCGGAGTTCTTCCTGAGCGAGGGGCGGCGCCTCTATGGGCAGACCGTGCCCAGCGAGCTCCCGGACAAGGAGCTCTTCACCTACCGGCGCCCCATCGGCGTGGTGGGCGTGATCACGGCGGGGAACTTCCCCATCGCGGTGCCGAGCTGGAAGCTCATCCCCGCGCTCCTGTGCGGGAACGCCGTCGTCTGGAAGCCCTCGGACGACGCCCCGGGCATCGCCGCGCTGTTCGCGGATCTCTGGCAGCGGGCGGGGCTCCCTCCGGGCGTGCTCAGCGTCGTCCATGGGGGCGGCGCGGGCGGCGCGGGGGAGGCCTTGGTGGCGGAGGTGGACGCCGGGACCATCGACAAAATCTCCTTCACGGGGTCGACGGCCGTGGGGAGGCGCATCGGCGAGGTGTGCGGGCGCAACCTGCAGGTGCCGTCCCTCGAGCTCGGCGGAAAGAACCCCCTCGTCATCCTCGCGGACGCGGATCTGGAGCTGGCCATCGAGGGGGCGCTGTGGGCGTCCTTCGGCACCGCCGGGCAGCGCTGCACGAGCTGCGGCAACATCATCGTGGATCGACGTGTGATGCCTCAGG
>Ga0207873_1001029_pt1 | contig 28390 bp, 28 predicted proteins | sample BGWIniCompost_FD_187373 | JGI IMG/M metagenome (GOLD analysis project Ga0207873, IMG submission 187373) | Cellulose adapted compost microbial communities from Newby Island Compost Facility, Milpitas, CA, USA - BGW Initial Compost (SPAdes)... ...
TGGCGGTCGTGCTGGTCGGCGCGCTCGTCTACGGCACCGTCGACGACGCCGGGCCCCGCAGCCCCGAGGAGCGGGCCCGCAACCTCGCCGAGACGATCGCCTGCCCGCAGTGCGACGGCCAGTCGGTCGCCGACTCCGACGCCGAGGCGTCGATCGCCATCCGCGAGCTGATCGAGCAGCGCATCGCCGAGGGCGCCTCCGACGAGCGCATCCGCGACGAGCTGGCCGCCGCCTACGGCGAGCAGGTGCTGCTCACGCCGCGCAGCGACGGGGTGTCGGGCCTGGTGTGGGCCGTGCCCGTCGTCGCGCTCGTGCTGGCCTTCGCCGGGCTCGCCTACGCGTTCGTGCGCTGGCGGGGCGGCGGCACGGCCCGCGCCAGCGAAGCCGACCGCGCCCTCGTCGAGCAGGCCCGCCGGAAGGCGGGCGAGGCCGTGGGGTCGTGACGGTCACCGGCGACGCCCCGGCGGGCCGACGGGCCCGGGCGGCCAGGCTCGACCCCGACACGCTCGCCGCCCTGGAGGAGGAGCGCGACTTCCTGCTCCGCTCGCTCGACGACCTCGAGCGCGAGCACGAGGCCGGCGACGTCGACGACCACGACTACGAGGTCCTCAAGGACGACTACACCGCCCGGGCCGCCCGGGTCATCCGTGCCATCGAGACGCACCAGGCGCGCCTGGCCGCGGCCCGCCGCCCCCGGTCGCGGCGACGCGTCGCGCTGACGACCCTCGGCGTCGTCGCCTTCGCCGTGCTGGCCGGCGTGCTCGTGGCCGACGCGGCGGGCCGCCGGGGGTCGGGCGACACGCTCACCGGCGACATCCGCACGTCGACGCGCGACCGCCTGGGCGAGGCGCTGGAGCTGGCCGCCGAGCAGCGCTACGACGAGGCCGTCGAGGTCTACGACGAGATCCTGGCCGAGCAGCCGGACCACGCCGAGGCGCTGACCTACAAGGGCTGGGCGCAGTACCTGTCGGGCGACCCCGAGGGCATCGGCACGCTGACGGCGGCCGTCGAGGCCGACCCCGAGTTCCCCGACGCCCACGCCTTCCTCGCCCTCATCCTCGCCCGCGCCGGGCGCACCGACGCGGCGCTCATGGAGCTCGACCGGCTCGAGGCGCTCGACCCCCCGCCCGACGTGGCGGCGCTGGTGAGCGGCCTGCGGGCCGAGCTCGAGGCGCAGCAGGCGGGGACCGGTGCCGGCGGCGACGCCGGGGGCGCGCCCTGAGCCGCTACCAGGGCGAGACGTCGGGCGGCGGGATGTAGCGGGCCTTGGCCCAGCGCTCGCCGTCCCAGGTGATGACCCAGGTCGACGCCTTCGGCCAGACGAACGGGTCCTTGAAGCGCACGGTCGTCGCCTTGAAGATGCGCAGCATCTCGGGCACGACGTCGCCGTGGCTGCAGACGACCGCGGCCTCGGGCTCCTTGCGGAGCTCGTCGGCGAGGGCGACGGCGTCCGCGCCGTCGGCCCCCTCGGCCAGGCGGTGGTCCTCGTCGATCGCCAGGCCCAGCCGGTCGGCCAGCGGCTCGAGCGTCTGGACGCACCGGCGGTAGGGGCTGCTCACCAGGCGGGTGGCCCCGACGGCGGCGAGCGCCTCGGCGATGGCGACGGACTGCCGGTGGCCCTTCGGGCTGAGGGGGCGGTCCTCGTCGGGGCCCTCCCAGGCGCTCCGGCTCCCCGCGTGGGCGTGGCGGACGACGTACAGCCTCATCGGCGGCGCTCCTGCCGGCCGGGGGGACGAACCAGCACCGCGTGATGATGCCAGACCGCCCGCCCGGGCTGCATGCGCTGCGTGCCGGCGGTCGCGCCTCGGGTCGTCACCGGCGGACGGTGGCGGCGAGGGCCCGCAGCTCGGCCAGCACGCCGGGGAGGGCGTCGAGCAGCCGGTCGACGTCGGCGTCGGTGGTGGACCAGCCGACCGACAGCCGCAGGCTGTGGTGGGCGTCGACCCCCATGGCCTCGAGCACCGGCGAGGGCTCGAGCGACTCGGAGGCGCAGGCGCTGCCCGAGTGGGCGGCGATGCCGGCCCGGTCGAGCCCGAGCAGCACGGCCTGGGGCTCGATGCCGGTGACGCCGAGGCAGGCGATGTGGGGCAGGCGGTTCTCCGGGTCGCCGTGGACGTCGAGGCCGTCGAGGCCGTCGCCGCCGATCGCGTCGAGGATGCGGCGGGTGAGGCGCCGCTGCTCGGCCGCCTCGTGCTCGAGGGCCGGGCGGCCGTCGGCCGCGGGCGCGGCGAGGGCGGCGCAGGCGGCGCCGAAGCCCGCCGCCGCCGGCAGGTCCTCGAGGCCGGCCCGGCGGGCCCGCTCCTGGTCGCCGCCGACCAGCAGGGGCGGCAGCCGCAGGCCCTGGCGGACGAGCAGGGCCCCGGCGCCCCGCGGCCCGCCCAGCTTGTGGGCGCTGACCGACAGGAGGTCGGCGCCGAGCGCCCGGAAGTCGATCGGCACCCGCCCGGCGGCCTGGGCCGCGTCGACGTGGACGAGCACGCCCCGCTCGCGGCAGGCGGCGACGGCCTCCTCGACCGGCTGGAGCGTGCCGACCTCGTGGTTGCCCCACTGCAGGTGGACGAGGTCGGTGTCGGGGCGGATGGCCGCCACCAGCGCGTCGAGGTCGACGGCGCCGTGCCGATCGACCGGCACGACGGTGACCTCGCCGTGGCGGGCCGCCGCCCGCCGCACGGCCGAGTGCTCGACCGCGGCGGCGACCTGGTGGCCCCGCCCGTCGGGGGCGGCCGCCCGCTCGCCGGTGCGGCGGGCGGTGCCCCGGGCCGCCGCCCCCCAGCACGCGGCCGCGATGGCCTCGGTGGCGCCGCTCGTGAACACGACCTCGCGGGGGCGGGCGCCGAGCAGCCCGGCCACCTGCCCCCGGGCCTCCTCGAGGGCGGCGCGGGCGGCCATGCCCTCGGCGTGCACCCGCCCCGGGTCCCCGGGCAGGTCGAGGGCGGCGACGAGGGCGGCCCGGGCCTCGGGGCGCAGCGGCGAGGTCGAGGCGTGGTCGAGGTAGGTGCGACCGGTCACGGCCCGCTCCGCCGCCGCCTCAGGTGCCGGGGGCGGCCGGCTCGACGTCCTGCACCGAGGTCACGCAGCGCTCGCCGCCGGTGGGCAGCGAGAGCGCGGTCTCGGTGACGAGCTCGTGGCCGTAGAGGCCGGCGAGCATGCCCCGGACCATGCCCCGGTCGACGGCGCAGATGACCGGGTGCTCGATGGCGGCGCCGCCGAACGGGCAGTGCTCGCTGACGATGCGCAGCTGGTCGCCGTGGCGCTCGGCGTGGGCGGCGAAGCCGTGGGCGGTGAGGGCGTCGGCGACGGCGTGCAGCGCGGCCTGGAACGACCGGTGCGTGTCGGACCCCGGGGACATGGAGGCGGCGAGCGCCCGCCCGTAGTCGACGCCGACGTCCTCGGCCAGCGCCTCGGCGCGCTCGTGGCCGAGCTCGGCGAGCGCCCGGCCGAGCAGCTCGACGAGGACGTCCGCGTGGCGCAGCGGCAGGTCGAGGGTGATCTCCGGCGTGGCCACCCGGTAGACCTTCGAGGGCCGTCCCGCGCCCCGGCCGGCCGGGCGCTCCAGCGCCACCTCGACGTAGGCGCCGGCCACCAGCTTGTCGAGGTGGTGGCGGGCGACGTTGGGGTGCAGGTCGAACCGCTCGGCCACCTCGGCCGCCGTCACGCCGTCGGGGTTCTCGTGGACGTAGAGGTAGATCTCCCGGCGGGTGGGATCGCCGAACGCCGACGTGATCGCGCTCACCGCGGAGGCGAAGTCGGTCGGGGAGAGGGGCGGCCGATCCACGGCCGGTATTGTACCTACGCCCGTAGTGGTAATCCCTCGGGCGCCCGTCGCGGTGCCTCGGGCGCCCGGCCAGCACGTCTGCCCGTCAGGAGCGCCATGCCCGTCGCCGAAGACCAGGTCCTCGAGGCCCTCCGCCCGGTCACCGACCCCGAGCTGCACCGCAGCATCGTCGACCTCGACATGGTGCGCCGCGTCGAGGTCGACGGCGGCCGGGTGGCCGTCACCGTGGCGCTCACGGTCGCCGGGTGCCCCCTCCGCAACGAGATCGACAGCCGGGTGCGGTCCGCCCTGCGCACGCTGGACGGCGTCACCGACGTGGACGTCGAGTTCACGGTCATGACCGACGAGGAGCGGGCGGCGCTGCGGGAGCGGCTGCACGGCGACCCGGCGGCGACGGCGGGCAGCCGGCCGGCCCACGGCCACGCCCAGGGGCGGGCCATCCCCTTCGCCGAGCCGGGCAACACGACCCGGGTGCTGCTCGTCGCCTCGGGCAAGGGCGGCGTCGGCAAGTCGTCGATCACGACCAACCTCGCCGTCGCGCTGGCCCGGCGGGGCAAGGACGTCGCCGTGGTGGACGCCGACGTGTGGGGCTTCTCCATCCCCCGCATGCTCGGGGTCGACCGCCCGCCGGTCGTCATCGACCAGATGCTCGTGCCGCCGGAGGCCCACGGGGTGCGCTGCATCTCGATGGGGTTCTTCGCCGCCGACGACCAGCCGGTCATCTGGCGGGGGCCCATGCTCCACAAGGCGCTGGAGCAGTTCCTCACCGACGTGTACTGGGACGACCCCGACTTCCTCGTCATCGACCTGCCGCCGGGCACGGGCGACATCTCGCTCAGCATGTCGCAGTTCCTGCCCCGGTCCGAGGTCTACGTGGTGACGACGCCGCAGCCGGCCGCCCAGCGGGTGGCCCAGCGGGCCGCCTTCATGGCCCGCAAGGTCAACCTCGAGGTCAAGGGCGTCATCGAGAACATGTCGTGGTTCACCGGCGACGACGGCAAGCGCTACGAGCTGTTCGGCGCCGGCGGCGGGGCCGACCTGGCACGGCGCCTCGGCGTCCCGCTGATCGGCCAGGTGCCGCTCGTCCCGGCGCTGCGCGAGGGGGCCGACACCGGCGCCCCGATCGTGGTGACCGAGCCCGAGGGTGAGGCCGCGCAGGCCTTCGCCCGGATCGCCGAGGCGATCGACGTCGAGCTGGCACCGACCCGCATCTACCACTCCGAGCTGCGCATCGGTTGACCGCCGTGGGCGCGGGGGCCGAGGGCTGGTTCGCCGCCCAGCGGGCGCTGTTGCGGGCCCGGCTCGAGCACGGGCCGGTCGCCCGCCACCGGGTCAAGATCCAGTGGTGGCCGGCCCCGGCCGGGGGTCGGGGGCCGGACGTCGTGGGCTGGCTGGCGCGGCTGTTCCCGGCCCGGCGCAGCCCGGGGAGCGGCGGGTACGTCGTCGCGGTGTACGAGCCCGACGCGCCGGTCGGCGCCGCGCCGTTGGTGCTCGTGCGGGCCGGCTCGGCGTCGCCACCCGCCGAGCGGGGTCGGGGGGTGGCGACGGCGCTCGGCGACGTCGAGCCGGCGGGGGCGCTGGTCATCGAGGCCCGGGGCTGGGAGGCGGTGCCGGTCGAGCCGCCGGCGGCCCCCGGCGAGGGCGCGCCGCCCTGGACCGAGACGGGCGCGCCCGGCCCCGACTAGGCCGCGGCGCCCGCGGCGGCCCGGGCCCGGCGGTGGGTGATGACCTGGTCGACCAGGCCGTAGGCGACGGCCGCCTCGCCGCGGAAGATGTGGTCCCGGTCGATGTCGGCGACGATGCGCTCGCGGGGCTGGCCGGTGCGCTCGACGAGGATGTCGACCATCCGCTCCCGCATCTCGACCATCTCCCGCACCGCGATCTCCAGGTCGGCCGCCTGGCCCTGGGCGCCGCCGTGGGGCTGGTGGATGAGCACGCGGGCGTTGGGCAGCACGCTGCGCTGGCCGGGCTCGCCGGCGGCGAGGAGCACGGCGGCCGCCGAGGCCGCCTGGCCGACGCACACGGTGTGGATCGGCGGGCCGAGGTACTGCATGGCGTCGTAGACGGCGAACAGGGCGGTCATGTCGCCGCCGGGGGAGTTGATGTACAGGCTGATCGGCCGCGCCGGGTCCTCGCCCTCGAGGTGGAGGAGCTGGGCGATGACGAGGTTGGCGACGCTCTCGTCGAGCGCGCCGCCCAGGAAGACGATGCGCTCCCGCAGCAGCCGGGAGTAGATGTCGTAGGCCCGCTCGCCCCGGGCGGTGGTCTCGATGACGGTGGGGATCAGCACTGCTCGGCCTCCTGCCTGCCACGTGCGTTCGCGCAACCGATTGGTTGCGGATCAGGCTAGGGGTGGGCCGGGGGACGCGCAACTGTAGAGTTGCGGTCATGCCGGAGGAGACGCCCGGGACCCCACCGCCCACCGACGCCGCGCCGGCCGTCGTGCGCCGGGCCGTCGAGGTCGAGGCCCGGCCCGAGGAGGTCTGGCACGCCGTCGCCGACCCCGACGAGCGGGCGCTGTGGCTCGACGACCCCGACGCCGCCGCCCGCACCCTGCGCGTCGACGAGGTCGTCGCGCCCGAGCGGCTCGTGTGGACCTGGTGGCGCGACGACGACGGTGGCGACGCGTCCACCGTGTCGGTCGTGCTCACGCCCCTCGACGACGGCGGCACCCGCGTCGAGGTCACCGAGGTCCGGCTGGCCGCGCCGCGGGCCCCGGTCGGCGCCCCGGCCCGGGGGCCCGGGTGGGCCCGGTGCGCGCTCGACCGCTGGGACCGCCGCCTCCTCGGCCTCGAGCTGCTGTTCGTGGCCGCCCGTGCCGGCGTCGCCTGAGCCCGCCGCCCCGGGTGCCGAGCACCCCGACGAGCCGGACGACGCCGTCTTCGCCGCCCTGGCCGACGCCACCCGCCGGCGCGTCCTGCGCGCCGTCGCCGAGGAGGGGCCGGTCACGGCCACCGCGCTGGCCGACCGCCTCCCGGTCACCCGCCAGGCGATCGCCAAGCACCTCGCCGTGCTGCGGTCGGCCGGGCTGGTCGAGGCCACCCGCGTCGGGCGCGAGACCCGGTTCACGGTCGTGAGCGCGCCCCTCGACGAGCTGGCCGCCTGGGCGCAGGCCGCCGGGCGCCGCTGGGACGCCCGCCTGGAGCGGCTGCGCCGCCGCTTCTCGTGACGCCGCCCGGGGCCCGGTCTCGGTGATCGGGCCGGGCGGGCCCTACGATGACCGCCGCCTGAGACAGGAGGAACACGTGGACGTCCGCATCGGGGTCAAGAACTCACCGCGGGAGATCGAGGTCTCGCTCGCCCAGGACGCCGACACCGACGCCGTGCGCGAGCACATCGACGCGTCGGTCGCGGACGGCGGCATGCTGTGGTTCACCGATCGCCGCGGCCGCCAGTACGGCGTGCCGGTCGACAAGATCGCCTGGGTCGAGATCGACGCGTCGCCGACCAGCCGGCGCATCGGCTTCGGGACCTGACCCCGCCGGCCCGACGGGACGTGCCACCGCCTCGCACCCGCTGATGGTCGCCCTGCTCGATCGCCGTCTCGTGTTCGTCACCGGCAAGGGCGGTGTGGGCAAGACGACCATCGCCGCCGGCCTCGCCCAGCTCGCCGCCTCCCAGGGGCGGCGGACGCTGCTGTGCGAGGTCGACGCCAAGGGGCACGTGGCCGACGCGTTCGAGACCGAGCCGACCGAGTTCACGCCCCGGGAGGTCGCGCCCGGCCTGTGGGCCATGTCGATGAACACCGAGGCCTCGCTGCGCGAGTACCTCGGCCTGCAGCTCAAGCTGCCGCTGCTGTCGCGCATCGGCCCGCTGGCCCGCACGTTCGACTTCGTCGCCAACGCCGCTCCGGGCGTCAAGGAGATCCTCGTCGTCGGCAAGCTCGCCTACGAGGTACGGGAGCGGCACTACGACATCGTCGTCGTCGACGCCGCCGCCTCCGGGCACATCGTCGGCCAGCTCGCCGCCCCCCAGGCCATCAACGAGCTGGTCCGGGTGGGCACGGTGCGCGACCAGACCGGCTGGATGCTCGAGATCCTCTCCGACCCGGCCCAGACCGGCGTGGTCGTCGTGGCCACGCCGGAGGAGATGCCGGTCAACGAGACCCTCGAGCTGTCGGCCCGACTGGCCGAGGAGACCACCGTCGACCTCGCCGCCGTGGTCGTCAACCGGGTGCTGCCCGAGCTGTTCACCCGGGGCGAGGAGGAGCTGTTCCGGGAGCTGCGCACGCCCGAGGGCACCGCCGCGCTGCGGGAGGCCGTCGGCGGGGAGGTGGACGTCGTGCTGGACGGCGCCGAGCTGGCCGTGCGCATGCGCCGCACCCGGGCCGAGCACCTGGCCGACCTGCGGGCCGGCCTGCCGCCCGGCGTCGACCTGCTCTACGTCCCCGAGCTGTTCCAGCGGACCCACGGCGTGCGGGCGACGGCCAAGATCGCCGAGGCCCTCGGCGCCGAGCTGGGGTACTGACCGTGGCGGCCGACCGCGCGAGCCCCGTGGCCACCTCGCTCGAGCCGCTGCTGGCGGCCAAGGAGATCGTCATCTGCTGCGGCGCCGGGGGCGTCGGCAAGACGACGACGGCGGCGGCCGCCGCCGCCATGGCCGCCGCCCACCTGGGCGGTAAGGTGCTGGTCATCACCGTCGACCCCGCCCGGCGGCTGGCCAACGCGCTGGGGCTCGAGCGGTTCGGCAACGTCGAGACCCGCATCCCCGACGAGCTGTTCGCCGCCGCCGGCGTCGAGCCCCGGGGCGAGCTGTGGGCGGCGATGCTCGACACCAAGCAGTCGTGGGACGAGCTGGTCCGCAGCCACGCGCCCGACGCCGCCACCCGGGACGCCATCCTGGCCAACCCGCTCTACGAGAACATCACCGGCCGGTTCGTGCAGAGCCACGACTACATCGCCATGGAGCGGCTCTACGAGATCCACGCGTCCGGCCGCTACGACCTGATCGTCGTGGACACCCCGCCCACCCGCAACGCCATCGACTTCCTCGAGGCGCCCGAGCGGATGGCGGACTTCTTCTCCAGCCGGCTGCTGCGCTGGCTCACCGTCCCGGCCCGCAGCCGGGCCTTCACGGTGGCGTCCCGGCCCTTCTACACGGTGGCGGACCGCATCCTCGGCACCCAGTTCCTGCAGGACATCGCCGAGTTCTTCCTGCTCTTCCAGACGATGTACGACGGCTTCGTCGAGCGGGCCCGGGCCGTCGAGCGCACGCTGTCGGACAAGCGCACGACCTTCGTCGTCGTCTCGACCCTCGAGCCCTCCCCGGCGCGGGAGGCCGACTTCTTCATCGAGGCGCTGCGGCGGCGGCGCTTCTCGCTGGGGGCGGTCGTCCTCAACAAGGTCCTGCCGACCTGGTTCCTCGACCGCGACGCCACCCGCGTCGCCCTGCGCCTGGCCCGCGACCCCCGGCCGCTGGCCGAGGCCGTCGCCGCCGCCGTGCCCCGGACCGGCGACCCGGCCCAGGTGGCCCGGGTGCTGGCCGAGGTGGGGGAGAGCTTCCTCAACTTCCAGGTCGTCGCCACCCGCGAGGCCGAGCAGCGCCACGAGCTGTCCCGGCACGCGGACGTCGTGGCGACCGTGCCCTACGCCGACCACGACATCACCGACCTCGCGGGGCTGCTCGAGCTCGGCGCCGCGCTGTGGCGCTGAGCGCGCGCCGGGCTGCCGGATCAGCTGCGAGAATCGACGCCGATGGCCAGCCTCGCGGAGCTCGCCCGCTTCTTCACCCGCCTCGACCCCGAGGCGATCGCCCACCTCCAGCGCCTGGCGGCGAGCTGGGGCCTGCTGGCCGACTTCTGCTTCGCTGACCTGCTGCTGTTCGGCGTCGTGGGCGAGCCCCGCGAGAACGGCGGCAACCGCTTCGTCGTGCTGGCGCAGGTGCGCCCGACGACCGCCCAGACGGTGTACCGGGCCGACTGGGTCGGCACGGTGCTCGAGGAGGAGGAGCGCCCGCTCGTCGCCCGGGCCTACCGGCTGGGCGAGATCATCGAGGGCGAGATCACGATCTCACCGCTGAAGGAGCGGGTGCGGGTGCTGTGCATCCCGGTCCGCCACAAGGGGCGGGTCGTCGCCGTCATGACCCGGGAGTCGACGCCGTCGTTCGGGCGCCAGCCGGGCGAGCTGGAGCGGACCTACGTCGACGTGTTCAACCGCTTCGCCCGCATGATCGCCAACGGCGACTTCCCGTTCGCCGCCGAGGACGTCGAGACGGAGGAGGCGCCCCGGGTGGGCGACGGCGTCATCGTGCTCGACGCCTCCGGCCGGGTGGAGTACTCGTCGCCGAACGCGGTGTCGACGCTGCACCGCCTGGGCGTGCACGCCAACGCCGAGGGCCTGCGGTTCTCCGAGCTGGGCCTGGACGAGACGGTCGTGAGCAGCGTCTTCGCCACGGGGCTGCCGGTCACCGAGGAGCTCAACCGGGGCCTCGACATCACCGTGCTCATGCGGGGCATCCCGCTGCTCGACCACGGTGCCGTCTCCGGGGCGGTCGTCCTGCTCCGGGACATCTCCGAGCTGCGCCGGCGCGACCTGCTGCTGCTGTCCAAGGACGCCACCATCCGGGAGATCCACCACCGGGTGAAGAACAACCTGCAGACGATCTCCTCGCTGCTGCGCCTGCAGGGGCGGCGCCTCGACAGCGCCGAGGCCCGCACGGCGATCGAGGAGTCGGTGCGGCGCATCCGGTCGATCGCGCTCGTCCACGAGATCCTGTCCCGGGAGGCCGGCGACGACGTGCCCTTCGTCGACGTCGTCAAGCCGGTGGTCGCGATGGTGGCCGACAGCATGATCTCGCCCGACCACCCCATCCGCTTCGAGGTGCGGGGCGACGGCGGCATCCTGCCGGCCGGCATCGCCACCCCGCTGGCCGTCGTGCTCAACGAGCTGCTGCAGAACGCCGTCGACCACGCCTACCCGCCCGAGCTCGACCTCACCGAGGACGAGCCCGGGCGGGTGACGGTCACGATCGACCGGACCGACGACGCGCTCACGCTCGAGGTGGCCGACGACGGGGTCGGCCTGCCCGAGGGGTTCGACCTCGACAACGCCACCGGGCTCGGGCTGTCGATCGTGCGCACGCTCGTGACCAGCGACCTGGCCGGCGAGATCACGATCCGGTCCGGTGACGGGGAGGGCGGGCGACCGGGCACGCAGGTGGCGCTGCGGGTGCCGGTCGCGCCCTGAGGTGTCCGCCCGCCTCAGACGGCGTGCGCCCCGCGGCGGGGGCTCCCCAGCGTCCCCAGCTTCCCCAGCTCGTCGTCAGGAGGACCTCAGGCCGAGGCCCGGCGCTGCCGCGCCACCCACTGGCGGCGCAGCGCACGGCGCTCCTCCTCGGAGGTGCCGCCCCAGATGCCGCTGTCCTGGTTCGTGGCGAGGGCGTAGTCGAGGCACTGCTGCTGCACCTCGCACACGCGGCAGACGGCCTTGGCGTTCTCGATCTGCTCGATCGCCGGGCCGGTGGTGCCCACGGGGAAGAACAGGTCGGGGTCGGTGTCACGACAGGCGCTGTGGTCGCGCCAGTCGTCGCGCTCGATGGACAGGGACAGACTGCGGCTCTGCGTCAGGGCCACGGGACCTCCACGGCGGAATCGGGTCACCGAGATTTGTGACGAGTTTCACATGCCACCGCAGACAACACCGGAGAAAGTGCGTGTGGCTGTGACGGAGCAACGATAACGGCTGTTTCGACCGGTGGGCAAGGGTTTTTTCCACCGTCAAAGAAGGAGTTTGCCAGTGGCACACGTGATCGGACACCGCGGCGCCCCCCGTCGCGCCCCGGAGAACACGCTCGAGTCCTTCCGCGCCGCGGCCGCCCTCGGGGCCGACGGGGTCGAGCTCGACGTGCGCCGCACCAGGGACGGTCGCCTCGCGGTCCACCACGACGCCCACCTGGCCGACGGCCGGGCCATCGTCGAGACGCCGTGGTCGGCGCTGCCCGACGAGGTGCCCGACCTGGCCGCCGCGCTCGACGCCTGCGCCGGCCTCGACCTGGTCAACGTCGAGATCAAGAACTGGCCCACCGACGTCGACTTCGACGAGACGGCCGCGCTCGCCGACGCCGTCGTCGAGGTGCTGGCCTCCCGGCCGGCCGCCGAGCGCGCCCGGCTGCTCGTGTCGTGCTTCCACCTGCCCACGCTGGACCGCGTGCGCAACCTCGACCCCGGCCTCGCCACCGGCTGGCTCGTCTTCGGCCCCCTGCCCGGGGGCCCCGGCGACGACCCGGTGGCCGCCCTGGTCGCCGAGGCCGCCGACCACGGCCACGGCGCCCTGCACCCCCACCACAGCGCGGTGACGCCCGAGCTGGTGGCCGCGGCGCACGAGGCCGGCGTCGCCGTGAACACCTGGACCTGCAACGAGCCCGACCGCATCCGCTGGCTGGCGGAGGTCGGGGTCGACGGGGTCGTCACCGACGTGCCCGACGTCGCCCTCGCCGCGCTCGGCCGGGCGCCCGCCGCCTGAGCCCGCGCCGGCCGGCCCCCGCCGGCGTGCCCGGTCAGGGGATCACGAGGTCGAGCACGTCGGGCTCGTGGCGGAAGTCGAGCTCCTCGGCGTCGCCGAGGTGGTCGCCGTCGACCTGGTAGGGCACCGGGCCGTAGGCCCGCACGGTGAGCCCCGGCAGGTCGGTGCGGTGGTCGACCCAGCGGCTGCGGCGCAGCAGCGCGCCCCGGCCGAGCGCCGAGGCGATGATCGGGAGGAAGCGGGTGAAGGCCATCGTCCGCACGGTGACCGCGGCGAGGCCCCGGTCGAGGGTCGCCTCGGGTGCCAGGTCGAGCGGGCGGTTGCCGAGGAACGTGTAGGGGTTGGTGTTGAGGACGATCGTCAGGTAGGCGTCGTCGATGACGTCGTCCCCGGCCTCGGGCGGGAACGAGACCGCGAACCGGGGCCGGCTGCGGTCGTAGTGGCGGATCCAGGTGTCGACGCCGGCGTAGACGAAGAGCGGGTGGCCGGCGTAGCGCTTGAGCCCCGAGCGGCGCTCGACCTGCTCGACGACCGCGGCGTCGAAGCCGACGCCGGTGTGGAACAGGAAGTAGCGGCCGTTGACCGAGCCGAGCCCGACCCGGCGGATCGAGCGGCCGGCGAGGGCGTCGAGCAGCACGCCGGTCGCCTCGATGGGGTCGTTCGGCAGGCCGATGGTGCGGGCGAAGACGTTGGTCGACCCGCCGGGCAGCGGCGCGAGCGCGCAGCCGGTGCCGGCCAGCCCGTTGGCCGCTTCGTTGAGCGTGCCGTCGCCGCCCAGCGCGACGACGACGTCGACGCCCGAGGCCGCCGCCCCCCGGGCCAGGCGGGTGGCGTGGCCCCGCCGGCTGGTCTCCACCACCGTGACCTCGTGGTCGGCCGACAGCGCCTTGCCGATGACGACGCGGGCGCGGGGCGTCACCGACGAGGCCCGGGAGTTGACCAGCAGCACGAGCTTCACAGCGGCCGGAACCTACTGCACCGCCCGCGACCAGCCGGTTACCGCGCGGTCATTTGCACGCGGGGCGATTTGGTCGGGTGGCCGGACGAGGGGCACGATGGCTGACCATGAACGTGGTCGTATGCGCGAAGCAGATCCCGGATCCGGCCGAGCCCGGGAAGCTCGAGGCGGACAACACCCTCGATCGCAGCGGCAAGCTGATCCTCGACGAGTCGGACAGCTACGGCGTCGAGATGGCGCTGCAGCTGGTCGACGCCGCGGGTGGCGGTGAGGTCACCCTCGTCTCGATGGCGCCCAACGGCGAGACCGGTGGTCTGCGCACCGCGCTGGCCATGGGGGCCGACAAGGCGATCCTGGTGTCGGACGACGCGCTGTCCGGCGCCGGCGCCCTCGACACCGCCAAGGTGCTGGCCGCCGCCATCAAGCGCGCCGAGCCCGACCTCGTGCTGGCCGGCACCGAGTCGAGCGACGGCTACACCGGCACCGTGCCCGAGCAGATCGCCGCGCTGCTCGGCGTCTCGTCGATCACGTTCGCCAAGCACATCGAGATCGACGGCGAGACCGTCAAGGTCCACCGCCAGACCGAGGCCGGCTACGACGAGGTCGAGACCACGCTGCCGGCCGTCGTGTCGGTGACCGCCGGCGTCGTCGAGCCCCGGTACCCCAGCTTCAAGGGCATCATGGCCGCCAAGTCGAAGCCGGTCGAGCAGCTGACGCTCGCGGACCTCGGCATCGACCCCTCGACCGTCGGGGCGGCGGGGGCCGGCCAGGAGATCGTGTCGGTCGAGGACGCCCCGGAGCGTGAGGCCGGCGAGATCATCGAGGACGACGGCGAGGGCCACGCCCGGATCGTCGCCTTCCTCGAGAACCTCAAGGTCATCTGACCCGGGCACGGACCGACGCAGGAGAGAGGACGAACATGGCTCTGAACCGCATCTGGGTCTACGCCGAGGCCACGGACGGCACGGTCGCCCCCACCACCCTCGAGCTACTCACCAAGGCCCGGGAGCTCGCCGGCACCGTCGAGGCGGTGTACGGCGGCGACGCGTCGGACATCGCCGGCACGCTGGGCGAGTACGGCGCCACCAAGGTCTACGCCACCGGCGACCTGCAGGGCAGCCTGCCGGGCGTGCCGGTCTCGTCGGCGCTCGCCAAGCTCATCACGGAGGGCGGCGAGGCCCCCGACCTGCTGCTGTTCGGCACCACCTACGAGGGCCGGGACGTCGCCGCCCGCCTGTCGGTGGCGCTCGACCGGCCGGTCATCACCAACAACACCGACATCGCGGTCGAGGGCGACGACGTCGTGCTGACCGAGCCGGTGTTCGGCGGCACCAAGCTGGTCCGCACGAAGTTCACGACGCCGGGCCCCAACATCGCCCTGATCCGGCCCAAGTCGTTCCCCGCCGAGCCGGCGGGCGGCGGCCCCGCCGAGGTCGTCACCATCGAGGTGCCCGACTACGGCACGGCCAAGGTCACGAACCGCCACGTGGAGGAGACCACCGGCCCGAAGCTCGACGAGGCCGACGTGGTCGTCTCGGGCGGCCGCGGCCTGGGCGAGGCCGAGAAGTACCAGATGATCGAGGAGCTGGCGAAGCTTCTGAAGGGTGCGCCGGGCGCCTCCCGCGCCATCGTCGACGCCGGCTGGGTGCCCTACAGCTACCAGGTCGGCCAGACCGGCAAGGTGGTGAAGCCCAACGTCTACATCGCCGCCGGCATCTCGGGCGCCACCCAGCACCTCGTGGGCATGAAGGGCTCGAAGCACATCATCGCCATCAACAAGGACCCCGAGGCGCCGATCTTCTCGGTCGCCGACCTCGGCATCGTGGGCGACGTCCACAAGGTCCTGCCCAAGCTCATCGAGGCGCTCCAGAACCGGTGACCGTCTGAAGCGACGCGCGACGGCCACGATCCCGCGGTACGGTGCCGGGCCCGGGGGCCCGGCACCGTCGCGTCTTCCCGCACGGTGCGACCGGATCCGTGTCATCTTGACCACTGTGCGTGGGATCTGCCGGAAATCTTGCTGATCCGGGGCGAGGAATCGCACGGATCGTCTTGACCGAGCCCACCTCGTCGGGCACGGTGCTGCGGGGGTGTCCGGAAGGAGGGATCGTTGTCGGGGGACGGAGCGCGCAGCGGCCACCGCAGCCTGGCGGTCGTCGGCGTCGCCGCCGTCGCGCTGGCCCTCGCCACCTGGGCGCTCGCCCTCCGCGACGCCGGCCGCCTGGACGGGCCGCTCGACGTCACGGGGCTCCAGCTGGCGATCGCCTTCTTCGCCTGCGAGGTGTTCGCCCTCCGGGTCGAGCGCACCTACGGCGAGTCGTACGGCTTCAACGTCGCGCTCGTGCCCCTCGCCGTCGGGCTCGTCTACGCGGTGCCGACCGAGCTCGTCCTGGCCCGGCTGGCCGGCGTCGCCCTCGCCCTGCCGCTCGTCCGCATCCGCCACCCGCTCGAGGCCGCCTACGAGCTGGCCATCCACTCGGCCCAGACGGTCGTCGCCGTCGTCGTCTTCCGGTTCGTGCTCGGCGAGGCCGACCCCGTCGGCGTGCAGGGTGCGTTCGCCCTGCTCGCCGGGCTGGCGGCGTCGTTCCTCCTCGCCGCCGGCGCGCTCGCCGCCGTCGTCGGCCTCGCCATGCGGCGGTGGCCGGGCCGGCGGGCCGTCGGCGTCATCGCCCGCACCGGCGCCGTCGCCGCCATCCTCAACGCGGCCATCGGCATCGGGCTGGCCAGCGCGCTGTGGGAGCACCCCCACGTCTGGCTGCTGATCACCGCCATGGCGGTGGCCTGCCTGGCCTGCAACCGCATCTACCGGGGCCTCGCCCACCGCTACAAGGGCCTCGAGACGCACTACGAGTTCGTCTCCTCGGTCGTCCGCTCGACGGACCTGACCGAGATCATGCAGTCGGTGCTCGCCGCCGCCCGCAAGCTGCTGCGGGCCAACGACGCCGTCCTGCTCCTGCGCTCGACCGGCGAGGGCGAGCCGGCCCTGCGGATCCGCCTCGGCGACGCCGGCAGCGAGCTCGTCGAGGTGGCCCCCAGCCAGCACGCCGCCGAGGTGCGCGCCCTCATGCCCCGGGCCGAGGCCCGGCGCGTCGACCTCGCCACCGAGGCCCCGCCCTGGCTGCGCGACCTCACGGCCATCGCCGCGCTGGCCGCGCCGATCACCGGCACCGACCGGTCGGTCGTCGGCGTGCTCGTCGTCACCCAGACGAAGCGCAAGGCGGTGGGCACCTTCGGCGAGGCCGACGCGGCGCTGCTGGGGTCGCTCGCCGCCCAGGCGTCGGTCGCCATCGAGAACGGCCTGCTCTTCCACGCCCTCGAGCGCGAGGCCGCCGAGCGGGCCCACCAGGCCACGCACGACCCCCTCACCGGCCTGCCCAACCGGTGGCTGCTCACCGAGGTGCTCGCCGCCGCCCTCGAGCGGGCCTACGCCAACCACCGCCGCGTCGGGCTGATCGTCGTCGACCTCGACTCCTTCAGCCAGGTCGTCGACGCCTTCGGCCACGCCAGCGCCGACGGCCTGCTCATCCAGGCCGCCAACCGCATGCGGGGCCTCCTGCCCGAGTCGGCCACCCTGGCCCGGCTCAGCGGCGAGCAGTTCGCCGTCGTCATGCCCGACGTCGAGGACGGCAACGAGGTCATCGGCGCCGCCCGCATGCTCATCGCCGGGTTCGACCCGCCCTTCCAGGCCGAGGGCGTGCTGCTGGCGCTCGGCATCAACGTCGGCATCGCCGTCTACCCCGAGCAGGCGATCGACGCCGCCTCGCTCGTCCAGCGGGCCCACATCGCGGCGGACGCCGCCCGGCAGCACCGCAGCGGCTGGGAGCTCTACGACCCCCAGCACGACCCGGCCACGCCCCGCCGGCTGGCGCTGGCGGCCGACCTGCGCGAGGCGCTGGAGACCGACGGGCTCGACCTGTGCTTCCAGCCCAAGGTCGAGCTGGCGACCGGTGTGGTGCGGGGCGCCGAGGCCCTGGTGCGCTGGAACCACCCCCGCCTCGGGCGGGTGCGGCCCGACGAGTTCATCCGCATCGCCGAGCACACCGGCGACATCCGGGCGCTGACGATGGTGGTCATGCGCAAGGCGCTGGCCGCCTGCCGGTCCTGGCGCGACCTCGGCCTCGACATCTCGGTGGCGGTCAACCTGTCGGCCCGCAACCTGCTCGACCTCAACCTCGTCGACGACGTGGCCGCCGCCATCGACGAGTCCGGCGTCCCGGCCGCCGCCCTCACCCTCGAGCTCACCGAGTCGGTCGTGATGAGCGACTCGCCCCGGTCCGAGGACGTGCTGTCCGGGCTGAACGAGCTGGGCGTGCGGCTGTCGTGCGACGACTTCGGCACCGGCTACTCGTCGCTGGCCCACCTGCGGCGGCTGCCGATCAGCGAGATCAAGATCGACAAGCAGTTCGTCGCCAGCATGACCGTCGACGAGAGCGACCGGGCCATCGCCCGCTCGGTGCTGGCGCTCGGCCGCGACCTCGGCCTGGTGACGGTGGCCGAGGGCGTCGAGTCCCGCGAGGGGTGGGAGCTGCTCACCACGCTCGGCTGCGACATGGCCCAGGGCTTCGTCGTCTGCCCGCCGCTGACCATGCCGCAGTTCGCCCAGTGGCTCGACCGGCGCCAGCCCGAGGAGCTGGCCTGGCTGCCGCGGCAGCCGGCCGCGGGCGAGGACCCGAACGTCGGCGACGAGGCCAGCACGGTCGACTGAGCCTCACACGAAGGGCCACGGGTAGCGGCGGCCCGTCGTGTCGACCGGGAAGGTGCCGCTGTCCGCCACCCGCTCGGCCCGCCGGACGAGCGCGGCCCGCTCCTCGGCGTCGATCAGCCCGTCGAGGGCCTCGGGGCCGCCCTCCTCCGCCACCCGGCGCACGCCCTCGAGCAGGTGGTCGTCGATGGCCTCGGTGGCGAAGTCCCAGATGACCGTGCGGAGCTTGGGCTCGCGGTGGAACGTCAGGCCGTTGTCGACCGCCCAGATGCGCCCCTCCTCGTCGGCCAGGCAGTGGCCGCCCTTGCGGTCGGCGCTGTTGGCCAGCAGGTCGAAGCAGGCGATGGTGCGCAGGGCGGGGTGGTGCTCGGGCTCCTCGACCAGCGTGAAGTAGTGGACCTCGGGGTCGAAGGGCACGAACCGCTGGAGCGACCCGGTGCCGAACGGCAGGTCGTCGGTGCGCAGCACGGTCTCGGGCACGATGTCCCAGCCCAGCCAGGCCGACAGCTCGTAGGCCGCCACCTCCCGCCGGTCGAGCCCGGGCGGGAAGTCCCACAGCGGCCGCTCGCCCTTGCGGGGCTTGTAGACGGCCCGCAGGCAGCCGCGCTCGTGGCGGACCTCGACGAGCAGCGTGGCGTTCGAGCTCCAGGGCATGCGCCCGAGCACCTCGACCTCGCCGGCGCGCAGGATCTCGAGCACGGTGTCGCGGTCCGTCGGGGTCGTCGGCATGGCGGCACGGCTCAGTTCAGCCGCGGGCAGACGTGCCCCTCGGGGTCGATCGGCAGGCCGCACAGGCCGCAGTCCGGGCGCCCCTGGGCGACGAGCTCCAGGGCGAACCGGGCGAAGGCCTTGGCCTGGGGGAGGGTGAAGCAGAACCGGGCGATGCCCGGCGGCTCCTCGCCGGTCGTCAGCTCCTCGAGCACGACGACGATGCGCTCCTCGGGCTCGTCGTACTTCACCCCGATCGACCCGACGACCCAGGCGAACGACAGCGGCGTGACCGTGCCGTACCCGGCGGCGGGCTCGATGTCGGGCGAGAGGTCGTCGAGGAGGGCCATGAGGTACTCGCCGAGCGCCGCGACCTGCTGCTTCTCGCAGCGGAGGAAGACGAGGCCGTCCTCGTCGCCGCCGGCGAGGAAGAAGACGCGCTTGCCGGGAGGGCCCTCGGCCCCCGGCCAGAACACCTCGGCGCGAGGGAAGTCGTAGGACTCACCCATGGTCACGAAGGCACCAGGGCGCCGGTGGCGCCGGTCTCGTTGACGGTCAGGACGGTGGGGCCCTCGTCGCCGTACGCGATGGCGGTGACCGAGCACGGCGAGACGACGACCCGCTGGAAGAGGTCGAGGTGGGTGCCCATGGCGTGGGCGACGGCGGCCCGGATGGGGTCGGCGTGGGACACGGCGACGACCACCTCGCCGGGGTGGGCGACCCGCAGGCGCTCCAGCGTCCCGGTGATGCGGGCCTGCATCTCGAGGAACGACTCGCCGCCCGGGAAGGTGAACCCGCTGGGGTAGCGCTGGATCGTCGCCCACTCCTTGCGCTTGCGGGCGGCGTCGAGCGCCATGCCGGTCCACTCGCCGACGTCCAGCTCGATCAGGCCCTCGTCGGGCACGACCTCGAGGCCCAGCAGCCGGGCGATGGGCTCGGCCGTCTCCCGGGTGCGCTCGAGCGGCGAGGCGTAGACCGCCGCCACCCGCGGCGGCGCCTGCCCCTTCGACCGCCGGCGGGGGATCCAGCGCCCGTCGCCGCCGGCGGTGCCGCCCTCGCCCCCGTCGCTCCCGTCGCCGGTCGGCGGCCGGAGGCCGGCGAGCGCCGCGATGCGGGCGGCCACCTGCTCGGCCTGGCGGCGGCCCTCCTCGGAGAGGTGGAGGCCCGGTGCGCGCCCCGGCAGCTCGCGACCGGTCGTCTCGGTGGCGCCGTGGCGTACGAGCAGCACCGTCGTCGGCCGGCTGCGGCGGCCCCGGCGTGCGCCGTGCCGGGCACCGGCCGCCGTCGCCGTCGTGCGGGAGCGATCGGCTCGGGGCATCGCCGGCCCAACCTATCGTCGGCACCGGTGGAACTTCTCGACGAGCTGGAGGCCGAGATCGTCGCCTGCCGCGCCTGCCCCCGGCTGGTGGCCTGGCGGGAGCGGGTGGCGGCGGAGAAGCGGGCGGCGTTCCGCGACCAGGACTACTGGGCCCGGCCGGTGCCCGGCTTCGGCGACCCCCGGGCCCGGGTGTGCCTGGTCGGGCTGGCCCCCGCCGCCCACGGCGCCAACCGGACCGGGCGCATGTTCACCGGCGACCGGTCGGGGGACTTCCTCTACGCCGCCCTGTGGCGCACCGGCTTCGCCAACCAGCCCACCGCCGTGCACCGGGACGACGGCCTGGCCCTCGAGGGCGCCTGGATCACCGCGCCGGTGCGGTGCGCGCCGCCGGCCAACAAGCCGACGCCCGAGGAGCGCGACCGCTGCCGGCCCTTCCTCGAGCGCGAGCTGGCGCTGCTCACCGAGCTGCGGGTGTTCGTGCCGCTGGGCCAGTTCGGCTACCAGGTGCTGTGCGGCATCCTCGGGGTGTCGCCCCGGCCCCGGTTCGGTCACGGCGTCGAGGTGCCGCTGCCGGACGGGCGGGTGATCCTCTGCAGCTACCACGTCAGCCAGCAGAACACCTTCACCGGCAAGCTGACGGCCGAGATGTTCGACGCCGTCCTGCGGCGGGCGCGCGAGATCGCGGGGCTGCCGGCGCTGTAGCCTCTGTCGGTCGTCGCTGGGCGGGTTTCGACCGGATCCCCACCTCCGGCGGCGAGGGTCGACCCCGTTCACTCCGGCGGGTCGGCGGACGTCGCCGTCGGAGACACGACCAGGGCAGCGGGCCTGTCCGCGCCCGAGGAGACGGAATGGCTTACTACCTCGGCATCGACCTCGGAACGACGTACACGGCCGCGGCTGCCGAGCGCGACGGCGTGGTCGAGTCCCTGACGCTCGGCAACCGGACGGCGTCGGTGCCGTCGGTCGTCTACCTGCGCGACGACGGCGAGATCCTGGTGGGCGAGGCGGCCACCCGCCGGGCCACGACCGATCCCGGCCGGGTGGCCCGCGAGTTCAAGCGTCGGGTCGGCGACCCGACGCCGATCATCCTCGGCGGCACGCCGTACGCCGCCGAGATGCTCATGGCCCGGCTGCTGCGGTGGGCCGTCGACCGGGTGTGCGAGCAGCAGGGCGAGCCGCCCAAGGCCATCGCGCTGACCCACCCGGCCAACTGGGGCCCCTACAAGCTCGACCTGTTCACCCAGGCGGTCCGCCAGGTCGACCTCGACGCCGCGCTGATGCTGGCCGAGCCCGTGGCCGCGGCGACCTTCTACGCCTCCCAGCGCTCGCTGGCGCCGGGCTCGACCGTCGCCGTCTACGACCTGGGCGGCGGCACCTTCGACGCCGCGGTCGTGCGCCGCACCGCCCAGGGCTTCGAGATCATCGGCTCGCCCGAGGGCATGGAGCGCCTGGGCGGCATCGACTTCGACGAGGCGGTGTTCGCCCACGTCCGCGAGGCGATCGGCGACGCGCTCGACGCCCTCGACCCCGAGGAGCCGGCGGCCCAGGCCGCGGTGGCCCGGCTGCGGCAGGAGTGCATCGACGCCAAGGAGGCGCTCTCCAGCGACACCGACGTCTCGATCCCGGTGCTGCTGCCGGGCCTGCAGACCGAGGTGCGGCTCACCCGGTCGGAGTTCGAGGCGATGATCCGGCCGGCCATCTCCGAGACGATCGTCGCCCTGCGCCGGGCCATCCGGTCGGCCGGGGTGAAGGACGACGACATCAGCGCCGTCCTGCTGGTCGGTGGCTCGTCGCGCATCCCGCTCGTCGCCCAGATGGTCGGCGCCGAGCTGGGGCGCCCGATCGCCATCGACGCCCACCCCAAGGACGCCATCTCCTTCGGCGCCGCCATCGCCGTCGCCCAGCGCCGAGGCGCGGCCACGCCGGAGTCGATCACGACGGTCCTGGCCGACAACCGGCCGCCGCCGCCGACCATGTCGTCCGACGCCGGCCGCCGCCCGGCGCCGCCGACGGCCCGCCCGGCACCTCCGGGGGCGCGACCCGCCCCGCCGACCGCCCGCCCCGCGCCGCCGGGGGCCCGGCCGGCGCCCCCCGGCCAGGCGGCGCGCCCGGCGCCGCCCGCCGCCCGCCCCGCCCCGCCCGGGGCGCGGCCGGCCCCGCCGGGGGCCCGACCGGCGCCGCCCGGTCCGGCGGCGCGCCCGGCGCCGCCCGCCGCTCGCCCCGCCCCGCCGTCCGACCGGCGCCCCGCGCCCCCGGCCGGCGCCGCGGCGGCGAAGTCCGCGGGCCCGGGCCAGGCGGCCCGCCAGGGCTCGAACGACCGCCCGGCGCCGCCCGCGCCGGCCAGGTCCGACGGCCGCCCGGCCCCGCCCGCCCACGCGTCCACCGGCGCCCGGCCCGCGCCGCCCGGCCAGGGGTCGTCGGGCGCCCGCCCGGCGCCGCCCTCCGGTGCCCGCCCGGCACCGCCGCCCGGTCGCCCCGGGGGGCCGACCTCCGGCCCCTACCAGACGGTCACCGGCCACCACAGCTCGGGCGGGTACCCGGCGGTCGGCGGCAGCCGGCCGGCGAGCCTGGCCGAGGACCGCACGGTGTGGATCGTGCTGGGCGTCATCGCCGCGGTCGCCCTGGTCGTCATCCTCGTCGTGGCGATCAGCGGCGGCTAGCCCTCGTCCCGCGGCCGAGGGCGGGCCCGGCCACCGGCGCCGGGCCCGTCAGGTGCGGATCTCGACCGGCGCCCGGACCTCGTCGGCGGCGAACGCCGGCCACCGCTCGCGGCTCTTGACCGCCAGCTTGTGCAGCAGCTTCACCGCCTCGGGGTCCTCGTCCGCGGGCCGGGCGATGATCGACCCGTCGTCGATCATGCGGGTGATGATCTCCCGGCCCAGCTCGGTGCGGACGATCGTCAGGGTCCAGTCGTTGTCCTTGCCGATGCCGCCGGTCGAGATGTCGGCGTGCTCGGCGGCGAAGTCGGGGCAGTGGTTGCAGCCCTCGCGCGTCCAGGCGTGGCACTCCTTCAGCGGGATCTCGTGGTAGCTGCCGTCCCGCATCCAGATCTGGAACACGCCCTTGATGTTCATCTTGATGATGTCGCGGGTGGCCAGCCCGTACTTGGTCTCGAAGAGCTCCTCGAAGATCGAGTCGTCGAAGGTCTTCGAGCACAGCAGGCCGATGTTGAAGATGATCGGCTTGCCGACCTTCCCCGCCTTGCGGCTCCACATCACCGGCGGCACCGACGCCTGGCACGACATGCCCACCAGCGCGAGGCGCGTGTAGCCGGCCTCGAGCGCCCTGGGGAGCGCGAGCGTGTTGGCCGAGTACGTGTACCGGCTGCCTGCCGACTCGAGCACCTGCTCCTTGGTGGCCGCGACGCCGGGCACCGCCTTCCAGGTCGTGCCGTCGCCCTCGAGGAACGACGTGAGGGCGGCGTCGATGTAGTCGTTCTCCATCGCCCAGATGAGGAGCGCGGAGACGAAGCCGCCGTCCTGCCCCATGCGGTGCACCATGTCGTCGCTCGCCCGCGTGAGCAGGATGTCCTGGTAGATGCCGGCCGGCTCGTCGGGCCGCCGGGTGCGGGCGAACAGGTGCTCGTCGGCCTGCGGCTCCCAGGACCGGAAGCGGGGGCAGGCCCGGGTGCAGGTGGTGCAGCCCTTCTCGCCGTGGACGCAGTTGCCGGGGCCCAGCTCCTCCTCGAGGTGGAACGGCTTGTAGGCGCCCGGTTCGTGCGTGTAGCCGATCACGTCGTGCGGGCACGACACCACGCAGCCGGCGCACCCGGTGCAGAGGCCGGTCTGGATGACCTCGGAGTAGAGCTCCTTCCACTGGGCGGTCCAGCGGGCGGGCTTCGCGGGTGCGTTCGTGGCAGGCGCGTCGTCGGTCACGGCCATGCACCCGACGCTAGTGGCGCGCCGCCGCGACGGGCGAGGCCGGCGGCGGGCGGGTGCGGACGCCCGGGAGGCCACCACGCTGGGTAGCCTCGATGCCACATGCACCCGCCACGGCACCTGCGTGCCGACCGGGGCACGGCGGCCGGCTCCCGGCGGAGGCGCCGCACGTGGCGCCAGCGCCTCGTCCTGACCACGGGGTGCCTGCTCAGCGTGGCCCTGCTGGCGGCCGCGGGCTTCGCCACCTACGGCATGATCCGCTGGTACGGCGTCGACCGGGTCGACCTCGACCTCGAGCGGGCCGCCGAGGGCGAGCCGGTCAACATCCTGGTCATCGGCAGCGACAGCCGGGCCGGCGAGGGCTCGGCCGAGCAGGCGGCGGTCCCCGGCAAGCGCACCGACACGATCATCGTCGTGCGGCTCGACCCCCAGGCGGACACCGTCGCCGCGCTGTCGTTCCCCCGCGACCTGTGGCTGCCCATCGCCGGCCGGGGCGAGTCGGCCCGCATCAACTCGGCCTACGGCGGCGAGGGCGAGGAGCAGGTCCTCATCGACACGCTGACCGAGAACTTCGGCATCCCGATCCACCACTGGATCGAGGTCGACTTCGAGGGGTTCCGGCGGCTGGTCGACGCCCTCGGCGGCGTGACCCTCTACTTCGACCGGGCGCTGCGGGACGAGGCGTCGGGCCTCTACGTCACCGAGCTGGGCTGCGTGACCCTCGACGGCGAGCAGGCGCTCGCCTACGCCCGCTCCCGGCACGCCGAGTACCACACCGAGGACGGGTGGGTCGCCGACCCCCAGTCCGACCTGTCCCGCATCGTGCGGCAGCAGAACCTCATGTCGGCGGCCCTGGACGAGGCCCTCGACCAGGTCACCAACCCCGTCCGGCTGCGGGAGCTCATCGACATCGGCACCGACAGCGTGACCATCGACGACCGGCTCGGGCTCGGCGACGTCCGGGACCTGGTCGAGCAGTTCCGGGACATCGACGGCGACCGTTTCGTCACCTACTCGCTGCCGGTCGTGCCCCGGCCCGGCGACGAGGCCGCCACCGTCGTCGTCGACGAGGCGGCCGCCGAGCCGGTCCTGGCGGTGTTCCGGGGCGGGGAGCCGCTGGAGGTCGACCCGGCGCGGGTCGAGGTGCACGTCCGCAACGGCACGGCGGCGGACCCGGACCGGGCGCAGGGGCGGCTGGCCACCGAGGTGACCCGGGCGCTCGCCGAGATCGGGTTCGAGACCGGCCCGCCGGCCGACGACGACGAGGTCCACGAGCACACGACCGTGCGCCACGCCCCGGGCCAGGTCGACCACGCCCGGGCGGTCGCCCGGTACCTCGACGGCGGCGTCCTGCTGGAGGAGGACCCCGACCTGGAGCCGGGGCAGGTGGTGCTGATCGCCGGGCTCGACTTCCCCGGCGTCCGCACCGAGCCGTTCCCGCTGGACGACCTGCCCGCCCCGCCCGATGCCGGTCCGGTCGGGGCGACGGGCTCGACCGGGGCGGAGGCGACCACCACCACGACCCTGCCCGAGCCCACCTCCACCACCACGCCGGCCCAGGTCGGGGCCGTCCCCGAGGGAGCCTGCTGAGCGCGAGGCCCGTGCCGGTCGGTGACCGGAGTAGCGTGGCGCCGACATGCCGGGCGACCGCTGGGACGACACTCGCTGGGACGCCGCCGCCCCGCCACGCCCCCGGGATCCCTCCCGGTGGGCCGCGCCCGCGCCCCGCGGCGGTGACGGGCCCGGCGGGCGAACGGCCAACGGGCGCGTCCCCCCGTCGGGCCGCCGGGCGACCGCCCCGTGGGCCTCCGACGTCGCCGGCCAGGCCCGGCCCACCCGGCGCGACCCCCGGCTCCGCCCCGGGCCACGCGACGGCCCGGCGCCCGGCGCCCGGGCCGGTCGGGACCCCCGCCGGGTCCACGTGGGCGGCCCGTCGCCGGGGGCGTCGCCGACCCGCCGCGGCGAGGCGCCGGCGAGCCGCCGGCCCGGGCGCGGGCCCGGCGAGCGGAGGGGCCGCCCGCCCGACGGCCCCCGCCACGCCCGGCCCCGGGGCGCCGGCGCCCGGGGGCGCGGCGACGGCCGCCGGGGCCGCCGCAGCTGGCTGCAGCGCCTGGTGCTGGCGGCGGGCACGGCGATCGTGCTCGTGTGCCTGCTCGGCGCCTCGCTCGGCACCTACCTGGTCGTCAAGTACGGCAGCATCGAGCGGGCGGACGTGGAGCTGCCGCAGGCGCCGCCCGGCGAGCCGGAGAACTTCCTCATCGTGGCCGTCGACACCCGCGAGGGCCACAACGGCGTCAACACCGACACGATCATGGTGCTGCGGGTCGACCCCAAGTCCGACCGGCTGGCGCTCACCTCGTTCCCCCGCGACCTGATCGTCACCGTCGCCGACACCGGCGAGAAGGGGATGATCAACGCGGTCTACAACCGGCCCGACGACAAGGGCCCGCAGAACCTCATCGACACCCTGCAGCAGAACTTCGGCGTCACGATCAACCACTTCGTCGAGGTCAACTTCGACAGCTTCCAGCGGGTGGTCGACTCGGTCGGCGGCGTGCCGGTGTTCATGGAGCGGGCCGCCCGGGACAAGGGGTCGGGCTTCTACAACGAGCAGCTCGGCTGCGTGAACCTCAACGGCGAGGACGCCCTCGAGTTCGTGCGGTCCCGCAAGCTCGAGGTGCTCATCGACGGCGAGTGGCGGCACGACCCGCTGTCGGACGTCAACCGGGTGAAGCGCCAGCAGATCTTCATCCAGCGGGCGATGTCCAAGGTGCTGGCGCGGGTCAAGGACAACCCGCTCTACCTGCACGAGCTCATCGACATCGGCGTCGACACGGTCAAGCTCGACCCCAACCTCACCATCGGCGACCTGCGCGACCTGGGGGAGCGCTTCAAGGACTTCGACCCGGCCGAACTCGAGACCTACCCGCTGCCGGTCGTCGACCACCCGACCCAGCGGGGGCGCCTCCTGCTCGACGAGGCCGAGGCCGAGCCCATCCTCAACGTCTTCCGGGGCCTCGACCCGAGCGAGATCAGCCCGTCACGGGTGACGGTGCAGGTGCTGAACGGCACCGTCGCCGACCCCGCCCAGCAGCGGGAGAACCTGGCCTCCGACGTCAGCGCCGCGCTGCAGCAGGTCGGCTTCACGCTGCGCCAGCCGGGCGACGCCGACACCTTCTACGCGCACACGACCATCCAGCACGCGCCGGGGCAGGAGCTGTTCGCCCAGCGCGTCGCCCGGCACATCACCAGCGAGACGGCCATCCCCACCGAGGTCAACCCCGAGCTGGGCTCGGGCGAGGTGGTCGTCATCGCGGGGGCCGACTTCACCACCGTCCACGAGGTCCCCACCCCGATCGACCAGATGCCGCCGCCCGCCGGGGCGCCGGCGCCCGAGACGCCGGAGACGCCGGAGACGACGGCCCCGCCCGAGACGACGACCACCACGACGTCGCCGCCGCCGACGACCACGACGACCGAGAACCCCTTCATCATCGGCCAGCCACCGGAGGGGGCGCGCTGCTGACCGGCACCCGCCGGCCGGGCGTGGTTGGGACCGGGCGCCGGAGGCGGCAGGATGCCGGCCAGGCCCGAGAGAGGAGCGTGGCCATGGACGACGACGACATCATCCGGCGGATCGGCGCGCTGGTGGAGGAGGAGCACTCGCTCGAGCGCACGCTCGCCGCCAACGGGCCCGACGAGGCGGCCGCCGAGCGGCTGCGGGAGGTCGAGGTGGCGCTCGACCAGTGCTGGGACCTGCTGCGGCAGCGCCGGGCCCGGCGGGCGTCGGGCGAGGACCCGGACGCGGCGAGCGTCCGGCCGCCCGAGGTGGTCGAGCGCTACCAGCAGTAGGGGGTCGCCCCGGCTAGAGGGCGACCTCCATCTCGTCGAGGCGCTCGGCCAGGATGAGCCGGGCGGCCGCCTCGATGAGCGCCAGGTGCGAGAACGCCTGGGGGAAGTTGCCGAGGTGGTGGGCTGTGCGGGGGTCGAGCTCCTCGGCGTAGAGGCCGAGGGGCGAGGCCACCCGCAGCAGCCGGTCCATCGTCTCCCGGGCCCGGGCCAGCTCGCCGACGATGGCCAGGGCCGACACGAGCCAGAACGAGCAGATGAGGAACGAGCCCTCGGTGCCGGTCAGCCCGTCGTCGGTCTCGTCGGTCCGGTAGCGCAGCACGTAGCCGCGGTCGGTCAGCTCGTCGGCGACAGCGAGGACGGTGGCCCGCAGGCGCTCGTCGTCGCCGGGGAGGAAGCCGAAGATGGCGGCCAGCAGCGTCGAGGCGTCGAGCGCGTCGGTGTCGTAGTGCTGGCGCAGCACGCCCCGGTCGCTCACCCCCTTGGCCAGCACGTCGGCCCGGATCTCCTCCGCCGTGGCCTGCCAGGTCGCCTCGGCCTCGGCGTCGCCCCGCAGGGCGGCGAGCTTGGCCGCCCGGTCGAGCGCCACCCAGCACATGAGCTTGGACGACACGTAGTGGCGGGGGGCGCCGCGGGCCTCCCAGATGCCCTGGTCGGGCTGCGGCCAGACCGCCGTCGCGCAGCTCGCCAGCCGCTGGACGACCGGCCACAGGGCCCGGGGCAGGCGCCGGCTGCGGCGGGGG
>Ga0207873_1001030_pt1 | contig 28379 bp, 28 predicted proteins | sample BGWIniCompost_FD_187373 | JGI IMG/M metagenome (GOLD analysis project Ga0207873, IMG submission 187373) | Cellulose adapted compost microbial communities from Newby Island Compost Facility, Milpitas, CA, USA - BGW Initial Compost (SPAdes)... ...
GCGCATCACGCCGCGCACGCCGCAGAGGTGCAGGCGCGGCGTCATCAGCCTTCGGCCCTGCACCGCGAAGACGTTGCTCATGATGCCGCTCACGACGAGACCGCTCGAGCTGCGAACGAGCCCTTCGTGGGCGTCGGTGCCTTCGAGCTCCATCTGCGCCAATACCTGCTCGAGCCGGCACAAGTGCTTCATCCCCGCAAGCTGCGGATTCTCTCCGAGCCGGAGCGTACAGGTCTTGAGCCGGATGCCGTCAGTGTAATGGGCGGCGGGGATGTCCGGCCATGGAAAAATCGACAGAATTCGCGTGGGTTCGGGGGCTTGGGGCGCGCGATAGCCCCGGGTGCCGACTCCGCGGGTGACGATCAGCTTCACGACGGCGTCACCCGGGGGGCATTTCGCCTCGATCTCCGCCCGCAGCGCGTCGCGGTCCGCGGGAATCGCCAATCTCCCGCAGCTCAGCACGAGTCGATCCAGATGATGCTCGAGCCAGCGGATTCGGCCGCCGCGGCACGCCATCGTCTCGAACACGCCGTCGCCGTACGCGAGGCCGCGGTCGAGGGGATCGACCCGACTGGGCGCGCCATTGACGAGAGTGTCGATGCTCACGGGCTCCGCTCCTCGCGCTTCGAGCCCCCGAGTTGCGCCCGCGGCGCTCGGTGCAAGGCTACGTGCTCAGACGAAGCGCTTGAACGCGAGCGTCCCGTTCGTGCCGCCGAAGCCGAACGAGTTCGAGATCGCAATATCGAGGCGAGCCTCGCGAGCCTCGTTCGGCGTGTAGTCGAGATCGCACTCGGGATCTTGCTCGGTCAGGTTGATCGTCGGCGGAATCACCTGGTCGCGCAAAGCGAGGATCGTGAAAATCGCCTCGGCCGCGCCCGCGGCGCCGATCATGTGCCCGGTCGTCGACTTCGTCGAGCTGACCGCGAGCTTCTTGGCATGGTCGCCGAAAGCCGCCTTGATGGCGCGCGTCTCCGCGACGTCGCCGAGCGGCGTCGACGTCCCGTGCGCGTTGATGTAGTCCACCGCGTCCGGGGAGATGCCGGCGTCGGCCAGCGCGTTCACCATGCACAGCCGCGCCCCCTCGCCTTCCTCGGCCGGCGCGGTGATGTGATACGCGTCGCCGCTCATGCCGAAGCCGATGATCTCGGCGTAGATCTTCGCGCCGCGCGCCTTCGCGTGCTCGTACTCCTCGAGCGCGAGACACGCCGCGCCGTCGCTCAGCACGAAGCCGTCTCGATCCCGGTCCCACGGACGGCTCGCGCCGGCGGGATCGTCGTTACGCTGAGACAACGCGCGCGCGGCGCAGAAACCGCCGAGGCCGAGCGGCGTGATCGCATGCTCGGCACCGCCGGCGAACATCACATCGGCTTCGCCGTACTGAATCAGGCGTGCGCCGAGGCCGATGCAATGCGTCGACGTCGTGCAGGCGGTGACGACGGCCAGGTTCGGGCCTTTCATCCCGTACATGATCGAGATGTGCCCGGAGATCATGTTGATGATGCTGCTCGGCACGAAGAACGGCGAGATCCTGCGAGGCCCGCTGTTCAACCACTTCTCGTGGTTCGCCTCGATCGTCTCGACGCCCCCGATACCCGAGCCCATGATGACGCCGATGCGGGCTGCATTGGATTCCGTCACCGTGATGCCGGAATCCTCGATCGCCTGACGCGTCGCCGCGATGCCGTAATGGATGAAGGGATCGCACTTGCGTGCTTCCTTCGGCTCCATGTACTGCGTCACGTCGAAGTTGACGATCGTGCCGGCGAATCGAGTCGAGAACGCCGAAACATCGAACGCATCGATTGGGCGGATACCGCTCTTGCCGTCGCGCACATTCCGCCAGCCTTCTTCGACGGAATTGCCGACCGGAGAGATCAGCCCGAGCCCCGTGACTACGACTCGCCGCTTCGCCACGCGTTGTCCTCGATATCAATGGAGGGAAGAGATCAACGTCGCCGGCGGCTTATTGTTGCTGTTCGCTTTTCTTCGCGAGGATGTAATCGATGGCCTGTTGAACCGTCGTGATCTTCTCGGCGTCCTCGTCCGGAATCTCCGTTTCGAATTCTTCCTCCAAGGCCATGACGAGCTCTACAGTGTCCAGGGAGTCGGCGCCGAGATCGTCGACGAACGACGCATCGTTTCTGATGTCCTCCGCCTTCACTCCCAGCTGCTCGGCAATGATTCCCCGAACCTGCTCTTCGACACTGCTCATTTGTCTGAAACCCCTCATTAAGTGACAGGCCGAACCCAAAGGTCCGGCCGGCGTGGCGCGTATTGTATTGGAATCATGCGGGGCATTCTACAACGAGAACCCCAGCATGAATCGTTGTTTCGCAGACTCGACAATAAGCCTATTTATGATTCCAATTCAATAAGTTACGAAACGTCGCATTCGCTACTGCATATACAGTCCGCCGTTGACGTTCAAAGTTTCGCCGGTGATGTAGCTTCCTGCGTCCGATGCGAGGAAGATCACTGCGGCCGCGACGTCCTCCGGAGTGCCGAAGCGCCCCGCGGGAATCTGCGCGCGCAGCGCCTCGACCTGCTTCTCGTCGAGCGCACGCGTCATGTCCGTATCGATGAAGCCCGGAGCGATGACGTTCACCGTGATATTTCTCGAAGCGACCTCGCGTGCAAGCGATTTCGAAAAGCCGATGATACCCGCTTTCGCGGCCGCGTAATTCGTCTGCCCGGGGTTGCCCGAAAGCCCGACGACCGACGCGATATTGATGATGGTTCCGCGGCGCGCCTTCATCATGCCGCGAACGCACGCCTTCGAAAGCCGGAACACCGACGAGAGATTCGTCGTGATGACCTCGTCCCACTCCTCGGCCTTCATGCGCATCAGCAAATTGTCGCGCGTCACCCCGGCGTTGTTGACGAGAATCGTCGGCGAACCCTCCTTGGACTCGATGTCCTCGAGAGCCGCATCGATCGAAGCTTGGTCGTCGACGCGTAGCCTGATGCCGCGACCCGCGAGCCCGAGCTCGCCGAAACGGCTCGTGATCGCGTTCGCGCCCTCGTCGGTCGTTGCCGTGCCGATCACGGTCGCGCCCTGACGCGCCAGCGCTTCCGCGATCGCCTTTCCGATCCCGCGCGAGGCGCCGGTGACGAGCGCGACTCGCCCGGCGATACCGGGCCAAGGTTGTAAAGACGAAAGATCCATCTTGCTCCGATCGGCTATTGAGACGAGGGCCGCGATTATAGCCGTGCCCGCCAATACCGCGAAGCCGAGCGGAATGTTCCGTACGCGACGCCCGCGATCGCACCGTACAAATGCGCTTCGACGACCACCGGCCCTCCCGCGGCCGACTCCGTCAACGGTAACGGACCGCTCGCTTGCTCGAGCAACAGCTTCGCCGCGAGTCCCACGGCAAGCAACCCGGCGAAACCGGGCGCGGAGCGTCGAAGCGCTATCGCGCCTGCACCGAGCAGTCCATGCAGCACGCCCGACAGACCCACATACCACTCGATCTCGGGCGACAGGTAGTAGAGGCCCGCGACGATGCCGAGCGCCGACGCGGCGGAAGCTCCCACCCAATCGGCCGGCGAGAAGGCTTCCGCGATCAAGAGACGGATGATGCCGAGCGCGGCGAGGTTCATCACGGCGTGCAGCCAACCGAGATGCACGACGTGCGCAGTCAGCGCCCGCCACAGCTCGCCGGTTTCGAGCCCGGCCCGGTCGTACCTGAAGAGAAGCCGCGCCGCTTCGCCGCCCGCCTCGGCCCCCAGCACCACCACCGCAAGCGTCAGCAAGGGCACCCACGCGCCCAAACGTTGTCGAAATGGCCGAGCCGGGGCGCTGAACGCGTTCACGAAGACCTCCAGGGGTTGTGCTATCTTCCGCCGTGGCGCCCGCCGCCGGCCGCAGGCAACCCCCGGGGGCCCCGGCGCCGTCGAGATTCAGAGAAGGTACGAGCATGCACGCAAAGAGATCAACTCGCTCATTCGAGCGAACGGCAACCGCACGCGGCTTCACGCTGATCGAGATCATGGTTGTCGTGGTCATCATCGGCTTGCTCGCCGCGATCGTCGGTCCGCAGCTGCTCGGCCGCGTGGATACCGCCGCGATCAATCGCGCGAAATCGGATATTCGCGCGATCGAGACGGCCTTGCAGCTTTACTACCTCGACAACTTCCGCTACCCCACCACCGAAGAAGGGCTCGAGGCACTCGTCCGAAATCCGGGAGAAGCGGCGGCGCCGAACTGGAATCCCGGCGGCTATCTCGGCCGGAGCCAGGTGCCGCTCGATCCTTGGAACAACCCTTATCAGTACCGCTCGCCCGGTCAGTACGGACAGTTCGACGTGTTCTCGTACGGGGCCGACGGCCAGCAGGGTGGCGAAGGTGTCAACGCCGATATCGGCAACTGGGACCTCCACTGACGCACCGATCTCCCTTCGGCGGCCCGTCGGCAACGTCGGCGGCTTCACGCTGCTCGAGCTGCTCGTCGTCGTTACGATCATCGGTCTCCTCGCAGGCAGCATCGTGCTGTCGACGCGCTACATCAACACGGAGCGCGAGCTCGAGCGTGAGGTCCAGCGTCTGCAGAGCTTGATCGACCTCGTTCGCGAGGAAGCGCTGATGCAGTCGCGCGAGTTCGCGCTGCTGTTCGCCGAATCGGGCTACCGGTTCTACGTGTATGATCATCTCGCTCGGCGTTGGGTCGATCCGCCCGGCGACCGACTCCTCGCGAGCTACTCGCTTCCCGAGCCGATTCGCACCGAGCTGCGCCTCGAAGGCCGCGATCTCGTGCTCGAGCCGACGCTCGAGCTCGCGGCCCGGAACCGAGAAGGCGACGAGGAAGAAGACGAATCGCCCCAGCCGCACGTGATCCTGTTCTCGAGCGGGGAGATGACCGCGTTCGAGGCTGCGTTCTATCGCGATTTCACCGGCGGGCGCGTGATCCTCGTCGGTGATTTCGACGGCTCGTTCGAGGTCCGCAAGGAAGGCTTCGATGGCGGCTAGCGGAAGGCGGCGCCACCACGGCTTCACCCTCCTCGAGGTGATGGTCGCGCTCGTGATCGTCGCGCTCGGCATGATCGCCGTGCACGAGCAGCTCGGGCGCTACGTCGTTAGCGTCGCTTTCATCGAGGAGAAGACGCTCGCGAGCTGGATCGCGACCAACCGCATCACCGAGCTCAGCGTCGCCCCCGTGTGGCCCGAGCTCGGTGACGACGAGGACGAGCTCGAGTACGCGGGAAGGCTCTGGCACGTGCGCACGGAGATCACGGAGACCGAGGTCCAGAACCTGCGCCGCGTCGACGTCTACGTTTCGCTGGCCGACAATCCCGAGCGCACCTTGCAGCACGTCATGGGTCTCGTCGAGCCGCCGGTCCCGCGGGGCTTCCTGTCGACGAGCTGGCCGACGCCGATCATCGCGGAACCCGAATGAAACGCAACGCGGGATTCACGCTGATCGAGCTGCTGGTCGCGATGGCGATCGTCGCGATCATCGGCGTGATCGCGCTGACCGGATTGAATCAGGTCATCGAGCAACGGGAAATCGCGCGCGAGCGTGCCGAGCGCTGGCGCGAGCTGCAGCTCGCGTTCAGAGTGGTGGTGCAAGACCTCGCGCAGATCCACCCTCGCCCGATGCGCGACGAGATTGCGGCGTCTTATCAGCCCTCGGTGCTCGCGTCGCCGTCGGCTCAATTCGCGCTCGAGCTCAGCCGCGGGGGCTGGGCGAATCCCGCCGGCCTTCCGCGCGGCACCGTGGCGCGCATCGCCTACGATTTCGAGGAAGACACGCTGGTCCGCTACTCTTGGCCGGTCTTCGACCGCACGTTGGCGACCCCGCCGCTTCGCAACGAGATTCTGCACGGCGTGCAGAACGTCGAGATCCGGTTTCTGGATGCGGCCGGCCAGTGGCATCTCGAGTGGCCCCCGCTCGATTTCGAAGGTCCGGAGCGGCTCGTGATGCGGCCGAAGGCGATCGAGTTCACGGTCGAGGTCGAAGGGTTCGGAAGACTATGGCGTCTCGTGGAGACGAGCGGATGATTCGGCGGAGCCTCGAGCGACGACAGCGGGGGGCGGCGATCCTCACCGCGATGCTCGTGGTCGCCATCGGAACGCTGCTCGCCGTGAACCTGATGTGGGAGGCGACGCTCGACCAGCGGCGCGCGGCCGCGGCGTTCGCCGCCGACCAGGGGCTCTTGTATCTGCAGGGCGCGGAAGCCTGGGCGGCCGACATCTTGCGGCAGGACATCGAGGACTCGCCGGATGCGGATCATCTCGGTGAAGAATGGGCGATCGAGCTTCCGCCGCTGCCCGTCGAAGGCGGCGTCATCGCCGGCCGACTCGAGGACCTGCAGGGCCGCTTCAATCTCAACAACCTGATCGGCGAGGACGGCCGCGAAGATCCGATCGCGGTTGCGCAGTTCGAGAGGCTGCTTACGCTGCTCGAGCTCGACCCGCGCCTCGCCGGCGCGGTCGTCGACTGGCTCGACGGCGACGTCGACACCCGCTTCCCCGACGGCGCCGAGGACGCGGTCTACGCAGAGGCCGACCCGCATTACCGGACGGCGAACGGACCGATCACGACCCCGAGCGAGCTGCTCGCAATCCAGGGATTCGATCGCGCGGCCTACGAGCGTCTCGCTCCGTACGTGACCGCCCTCCCCCGCGGCACGACGATCAACGTCAATACGGCGCCCGAGCTCGTCCTGCGCTCGCTGTCCGATTCGATCGATGCCGCGCAGGCGGCCGCGCTCGTCGAGGAACGGGCCGATGTCGGCTTCGCGGACGTCGACGCGGCTTTCAGCGGGCTCGTCGAGCCCGAGATGCTGCCGCGCATCGACGTCGTGACGAGCCATTTTCTGTTGACAGCGACCGTCGCGCTCGGTACCACGCAGATCACGATGCGCTCCGTTCTGCAGCGCGACCAAAGCGGGCTGACGCGAGCGCTTTTTCGCAACCTGGGAGTCGAGTGACCGTGGAGCATCTGGTCGTCCGTATCGGCGAGGACCCGGCAGCGGCGCAATGGGCCGTCTTCGACGACGACGGCCGCGTCGTCCGGCAGCTTCAGGACGGCTCGCTCGAAGAGGCCGCCGCCCTCGCGCCCGGCCGGCGCGTCGTCGTGCTCGTGCCGGCCTTCGAGGTCATCACGACGGAAGCGACCCTGCCCAAAGCGAGCCCGGCGAAGCTCCGCAAGATGCTGCCGTTCTCGCTCGAGGACCAGCTCGCCGACGACGTGGACGAGCTCGTGTTCGCGGTCGGGCCGCGGCTCGAATCGGGCGCGATCTCGGTCGCCGTGGTGGCGCGCACGCGGCTCGAAGGCTGGCTCGAGCGGCTCGCCGGGGCCGGCTTGTCGCCGAACGCCGTCTTCACCGAGGCGGACGGCGTGCCGGACACGCCGTCGACGCTGACGCTCGTCGTCGAGGACGATCGGATCTACGGGCGTGCACCCGGCCGTCCGCCCTTCGTTTTCGACGGGCTTTCGCTCGAGCAGGTCCTCGGCCTCGTCGACGGCGCGGGTGAAACCCGCCACCTGCTCGTCTATATCGACGAGCCCGGTCGCGCACGCTTTGCCGCGGAGCTGGCCGCGCTCGACGAGCGTGTCGAGAGCACGCAGGTCAAGCTGATCGGCGACGGCGCGCTGTACCGTTTCGCCGCGACGCTGATCGCGCGGCCGGGCACGAACTTGCTCCAAGGGCCTTATGCGCCGAAGTCGAACGTCGGCGCGCTGCTCGCGCCGTGGCGCTCGGCCGCCGTGCTCCTCCTCGGCTTGCTGCTCGTCAGCTTCGTCGGACAGGCCGCGGAGTTTTGGTTCCTACGACGCCAGAGCCAGGCTCTCGACGCGCAGCTCGCCGAATCGTGCGCCCAGCTCCTCTCGCAGCAGCAGCTCGAAGCGTGCCGCAGAAGCGTCCGCGCGCGCCTCAGTCAGAGCGGCTTGCTCGACTCCTCGGGCGCGTTTCTGCCGGCATTGAGCGCCGTCGCGGAGGCACGCATCCCCGACAGCCGCCTCTCGCAGCTCAGCTACCGCAACGGCGTGATGGACATTCAGCTCGTCGTCCCCGACGTGCCTTCGCTCGACGCGTTCACGCGCGAGATCGAGGGCAACGAGCGCTTCGACGCGCGCATACTTTTCGCGAATCCGGACGGCGATAGGGTCGACGGTCGAGTGCAGATCGTCGACACGGGAGCGTCGCAATGAAAGAGTGGTTCCTGAGCCGCGAGCCGCGTGAGCGCGTCGTGCTCGCGGCCGGCGCCGTGATCGCGGCGGCGTTGATTCTGTGGCGATTCGTCTGGCTGCCGCTATCGACCGGTGCCGCGGAGCTTCGCGCCGAGATCGACGAGAAGACGCGTTTTCAAGTCGATCTGTTACGCGCCGCGGCGATCGCGCCCCGCGAAAGCTCGACTCGCTCGCGCTCGACGCAGTCCTTGCTCGTGCTCGTGAATCAGATGGTGCAGGGTCACGGCCTGGGCAGCGCGGTGACGCGCACGCGCCTCGAGGGCAGCGACGGCGTATCGGTCACGCTGCAGAACGCCCCGTTCAACGCCGTGCTGTCGTGGCTCGTCGCGCTCGAGACCGAGCACGGCGTCTCGGTCGAAAGCGCCTCGATCACCGGGGCGCGACAACCTGGACTCGTGAACGGCCAGATCCAGCTCCGGCGGTATTGACGATGACGAACCGTTACGCGTGGGTCGCGCTCGGCCTCGGCGCGTATATCGCATTCGCGCTGTCGACGTTTCCCGCGGCCGCCGCCTACCGCTGGTTCGCGCCGGCGGAGCTCAGGCTCGTCGGCATCGAAGGGACGGTGTGGTCCGGCCGCGCGGCGCTCGCTTCGGTCGAAAACTTCGCGATGCGGGATCTTCGCTGGAGCATCGACGCGCTGCCGCTCCTGATCGGGCGCGTCAACGGCCGCGTGCGCGCCTCGCTCGGCGAAGGCTTCGTCGAATCCATCGTGAAGCTTTCCCCGAGCGGCGACGTCGAGCTCACGGACCTGCGAATGAGCACGAGCCTCGCATCGCTCGCGTCTGCGCTCCCGGTCGGCGACATCCGCGGCCAGCTCGCGGTCATGCTCGAGCGGCTCGAGCTCCGCGACGGCTGGCCGGTCGACGCCGCAGGGCAAGTGCGGCTCGCTCGGCTATCGGCACCGACCTTCGCCCCTTCGGGCCGCGGCAGCCCCGTGCCGCTCGGGGATTACGAGCTGACGTTCGTCGGGACCGAGGGCGACCAAGTCGTCGCGAGCCTTCGCGATGCGGGCGGTCCGCTCGAGGTCGCGGGCCGCGTGACACTCGGTGACGGACGGCGTTATCGACTCGACGCCCGCGTCGCGCCGCGCGCCGACGCCTCACCCGAGCTCGTGCGGGCGCTCGACTTCATCGCGGGCGAGCCCGGCCCCGACGGGAAACGACCTTTCGAGCTCACGGGCTCGCTTTGACGTCGGTTGCACCGACGCGCGGCGTCCACGACCGAAACGCGCGGAGCAGCGGAAAGTACAGCGCCGCCACGATCGGCCGCGGGTCGATCGCCGCGATCGCTCTTGCGTAGCGTTCGAGCTGACCGCGATAGCGCTCGACCTCGGCGTCGAGGAACGCATCGACGTCCGATCCTTCGTGGGTGCCCGTCTTGAAATCGACGATCCAGCGCGTGCCGTCGCGGTCGACGAACGTGCGGTCGAGTCGAACGTGCTCGACGTAGCCGCCGACGTCGATCACGAGCTCGAGCTCGGAGTGCGCGTCGTCGTGCGCGGAGAGGATCCAACGCCCCTTCTCATCCGCGAGCACGTGCGCGAGCGCGTCGACCACCGCCTCCGCCGCGCCGTCGACCTCGTCGCGATCGAGGCCGAGCAGCTCGAGCTCGCGGCGGATATCCGCGCGCGATGCGGCGACCGCTTCGATGCTCCAGGCTTCCAGACCGTCGAGCGCGATGCGTTGCAGGCGGCGATGCACGACCGTGCCGATCTGCCGCGCGGGCTGTCCCGCCCACTCGAACTCGGGACGCGTCGCTTCGCCGCGGCCCGTATCGCCGCGAGCGATCGCGGCGCCGAGAGGTCCGACGATGCTCGCGTCGTCATCGATTCTCGCGAGACGGCGTAGCACCGGCCGGACGATTCCTTCGGGCTCGGCGGCGACGGCGGGTCGCGTCGGCGCGACCTGCACGGCGAGCGCCGGCCAGATCGGCGCGAGCAGGCTGCGGGCCGGCGGCGCATCCGCGTCGTCGTCGAGCCGGCAGACGAGGTGCAGGCGCCGCTTCGCGCGCGTCGCGGCGACATAGAGCAGCCGCGCACGCTCCGCCGCGTCTCGTTGCTCGTCGGCTTCTCGAATCAGCGCCGTCAGCCGGTCCTCGCCGCCCGGCTCGGGAAGCGGCGCGAGCAGCAGATCTTCGCGTCCGTCCTCCGCGACACGCTCCATCCAGTACAACGCGCGCTGCTCGTCGCGACGCGTTTCACGCCCGAGGCCGAGCAACACGACAGTGTCGAACTCGAGGCCTTTGGCTCGATGGATCGTCATGATCTCGATCGCGCCTGCGGCTCCTTCCACGGGCTCCGGGCGCGGTGCCGTGAACGCCGACTCGAGCGACGCGGGATCGTCGAGATCGCCGCGCCGCGTGAGCCTTTCGAGCGTCCCGAAAACCTCGTCCGCCGCGCGAAGATCGTCGTGTGTCTCGACGCAGACGGGGCCGCCGAGCGCGTGCCATGCGCGTTCGATCCACTCGGCGAGATCGTAGTCGGCGCGCGCGTCGAGCACGCGCGCAAGGCGCGCGGCGAAGCGCTCGAGGCGCGCGCGGCCATCGGCCGTCAGGCGCTCGAGCGTTTCCGAATCGACGATCACGTCTCGAATCGTACGACCTCGTGAGAGCGTCGCGATGGTCTCGAGATCCTTCCATCGCAACCCGCACCACGGCGCGCGCAGCAACCCGAGCCACGCGATCGAGTCCGCGGGATGGAGCAACGCTCGCGTGAGCCCGAGCAGATCCTGCACGATCTGCTGCTCGTAGAGCGGCTCGATCTCGACCGCGACGACCGGCAGACCGCGCTCGCGCAGCCTTCGGTGCAGAGCGCCGAGATGCGTGCGGCTTTGCACGAGGACCGCGAACGTGCCGCTTCGATCCGCGGCGCGCTCGCGCGCGACGAGATCGACCGCGGCGTCGATATCCGCGTGCTCGCCCCCGCCGCGCACGACGTGCACGTCGACGCGACCGTCGAAATCACGCACGGCGCGGCAAGGCGTGAAGCGCACCTCGCCGCGTCCGATATCGTCGGCCGCCGGAAACGCCGTCGACAACGTGCCGTTGACCCAGTCGATGATCGCCGGCGCGCTGCGGAAATTGCGCTCGAGCGTCAACGCGCGGCAGCGAATCCGGCCGATCCCTTCGCGGCGCACCTTGAGGAAGAGCGACATGTCGGCATCGCGAAAGCGATAGATCGATTGCATCGGGTCGCCGACGAGAAAGAGGGTCCGGCCGTCGCCCGGCTCCCAGCCCGCCGTGAGGATCTCGAGCAGCCGAAGCTGCCCGTGCGACGTGTCCTGGAACTCGTCGACGAGGATATGGCGAATCCGATAGTCGAGCGCGAGCAACAGATCCGACGGCGCGTCGTCGCTGCCGAGCGCTTCGCGCGCGGCGAGCGCGATCTCGACGAAATCGACGGCCTCGCGCTCGGCGAAGACGACGCGAAGCTCCGCCGCGGCGCGGCGCAGCACGAGCCTGAGATCCGCGAGCGCGCGCCACTGCTCGTCCGAGTAGCGCGGCTCGGGCAAACGCCGCACGCGATCGAGCGCGTCTCGCAGCGCATCGTCGTCCACGAGCGACTCGACGACCTCGACGAGACGCCGGCGCTCGCGCGCATGCTCGCGGTTGAATCCGAGCCGCCGATCCGCACGCCGCCGCCAGTTGCCGTCTTTCGTGAGCAGCAGCTCGGCCGCGGCGCGCCACGCGCTCGCTCGCGCATGAAGCGGGACGGACGCTCCGCCGTCCCGCACGTCGAACGCGTCGAAGATCTCACGGCTCGGGTTCAGGCCGAGGCTCGGTGCCGCGTGCGCGACGAGCTCGGCGAGCTCGCCGCGCGCCTCGAGCGGGAAGCGGCGAACCGCCCGCTCCAGCTCTTCGCCGACGAGCCTCGCGAGCGCGTCCTCCAGCGCGCGGCGCAGCGCCGCTTCGCCCTCGAACGCGAAGTATCGAAGCCACTGCTCGCGCTTCGGCAGGAGCTGCGCGATCAACGCCTCGACGCGCGCCGCGGAGTGCCCGAAACGCGCGATCAGCCGCTTGAGCGCCGCGGCGAGCGAAGGGTCCGTCAGCGCGTCGACCGTGCGCCGCGCGGCGACGCGATAGAGCTCGGAGGCGTCGTCGACGACGCCCGCGCCGGAGACGCCGCCGGCGAGCACCGGTAACTGCCTGGCGAGCCGAGCGTTCAGCGCGTCGACCGTCTCGATCCAGAGCCGCTCGGCGTGGTCAGGCAGCGCCCAGCCGCGCGCCCTGCTCCGCTCGAGCACGCGACGCGCGATCGCGAGCGTCGCCTCGCGATGGGGCTGCGACGAGACCTCCGCGGCAGACGCGTCGACGAGCGCCTGCGCGACGCGCTGCCGCATCTCCGCGGCGGCCTTGCGCGTGAACGTGATCGCGACGATCTGCTCGGGCTCGTCGACGTGCGCGAGCAGCGTCAGATAGCGTCGTATCAGGAGCTCCGTTTTCCCCGAGCCCGCGGGCGCCTGGACGATGAACGATTCCGTCGGATCGAGCGCCCGCTCGCGGATGTGCTCGTCGCTCACGCCGGCGCTCCTCCTTCGCCGAGATCCGAGGCCGCCGCGAGCGCGAGCTGCTCGTACACCCGAGTCAACGGAGCGAAAGCTCCCGCAGCCGCGGCCGCGTCGGCAACGAAGATGCGCACGTCGCCCGCCGCATACTCCTCGACGAGCCGGTCGAGGGCGGCGCGCCACGCCTCGACGAGATCGGAGATCGGTGCGAGGCGCGCGGGACGCCCGGGAAAGGCGTCGGGCGTCCACACGCCCGCATAACCGACGCGGTCCGCGCGCAGCACGACGAGCACGACCGCGCCCGGCGGCTCCGCGAGGCTCGTCGCGTACAGCGGAAGCTGCACGTCGCGCGGGCGGTCCCCGAGCCAATCGCCCGGCCGTGCGCCGAGACTCGACTTGTAGTCCAGGATCGCGATGGTCCCGTCCTCGAGCACATCGATGCGATCGATGCGGAGCTCGAGCCGCTTGCCGCGGATCTCGAGGGACGTCTCGCGCTCGAGCGCGTCGACTCGAAACGGCGCCCGCGCGCGCTCGCACGCGACGAGTCGGGTGAGCAGCTTCGCGATGCGCTCGGCTTCGAGATCGGCGAGCACCGTCAACGCGCCCGCGGTGGGACCCAAGACATCGTCCACGGCGCGACGCGCCGCCCGTCGGATCGCTGCGTCGATCGCCGCGGCGCCCGCCGCCGCGAGCGCCGCGTGGCTATCGTGCTCGCCGAAGAAGCGCTCGAGCGCGCCGTGCAGGGCCCTGCCCTGCAGGCCGGGAGGCAAGCCGCGCGGGGGCGACGCCAGCGGCCGCGCACCGAGCCGGTATTCGCAGAAGGCCCGAATCGGACAGACCGCGTGCGCAGAGAGCGCCGCGGCGCCGCCCGCGAGCCGCCGGCCCGCCATCGCCGGGGGGGAATCTTCGATCCGCTCGATCCCGGCTCCCGCTCCCGCCCGGTCGACGCATCGCGCGCCGCTTCCGATGGCTTTGCGCGGCACCCCCGCCGCGCGCTCGAAACCGGCGATCAACGGGCTCGGTGTCGTCGTCTCGTCGCGTATGCGCGCCGGCCAGCTGAAGACGACGATCGGCGTGCGTGCGAGCACGCGTGCGACGAGCTCGCGCGAGCGGCGCAGCGCGTCCTCGGGCGAGCTCCAGGGTATGCCCCGCTCCCTTTGCACACGAAGCGGCAGGAACGGATTCACGCGCACCGGCGCTGGCAACCTCGTGTCGACCGAGCCCGTCACCCAGACACCGGCGTAGCCCGGTCCGACGTCGTGAAGTTCGGCGAGCACGTGAATTCCGCTGATCGGCAGAGGCCCAAGCGCGCGATCGTCGAGACTACGCTCGAGCTCGGCCAACGCGCGAGCGACGCCGATCTCGCCGACGATCGGCGACAGCGTCGCAAGCTCGAGCAGCGCGCGCTCGAGCCGCTCGAGCTCGGCCGCGGCGCTCGTGCCCGGCGGAGGCTGTCCGAGGCCGCCGAGCGCATCGAGCGCGCGCGCCCAAAGCGCGGCCCACCGCGAAGGCAGGCGAGCCGCCTCGAGCGGCTCGAGCGTCCGCAACGCCGCGTCGAGCCGCGCCGCGGCCGCGGGCGTTGCGGCACGCATTCGATCGCGCAGGCCCGCATGCCGGTAGGCGACGAGAAACGGCAACTGAGCGGCCGGAGTCTCCCGCCACTGCGCGTCGAACGACGCGGCTTGCGCTCGCTCCTCGGGCGTCCGATGCCAGAACGGGCTACGCAGCCAGCGGCTGAGCTCGGCGAAACCGGCTTCGGGCGACAACAGCTCGAGCGCGTTCAGCGCCGCGCCGACCAGCGGTCCTGCGTCGGCCCGGCCGCGAGGCACCGCCAGATACGGCGCGGGCGCGCCGGCCGTCCCGCCGAGACGACTCTCGAGCGCCCTGACGGCTTCCGCGCCCCGCTCCTCGAGATCGGGAAGCACGATCGCGAAGCGAGCGTCCGGCCGCTTGCGCAATGCATCGACCGCCCAGTCCGCGGCGGCCTCGAGCTCCTCGATCGGATCGGCGCAGCGTACGACCAGCGCGCGGCCGCGCTCGGGTCGAAGCGCGTACGCACGAACGCGACTTCCGGCCGAGCGCAGCGCGTCGAGCACGGCGCGCTCGGACGGCGCCGGCTCGAAGTCGACGAGGTCGACGGACACGGACGGCTCGGCCGACGAGCGAATGCGGTCGCTTCGCGCAGCGAGGCGAACGTCGAGTGACGCGAGGTCGATCCATCCTGCGTCGGCGAGCCGCTCGCGGTAATCGCGCGTCCAGCGCACGAAAGCTTCGAAGTCCGGGAAACGCAGCGGTTCGGAGATCTCGTCGAGGTCGATACGGTATGCCGCGACGCGTCTCCAGGCGTCCTCCGCGGCCCGCGCGAGGCTCGTCGTGGCGAGCAGCTTGTCGGCCTCGGGCGAGTCGGCGATCACGCGCTGCCAGAGCGCGCGACTCTGCCGCGCCGTGAGCAGCGCCGGCTCCGCGGCGTCACGGCACGCCGCCCAAAGCCGCTCTACGAACGCCGAGTACGGCAGGACTTCGGGCGCGACCGCGACGCCGCGCCGGGCGAGGTCACGTCCGCAGAGGAAGAGCTCCCACTGTGCCGCGGCGACGCGACCGCCGCCGACGACCGCCGTCGCCCTTTCGCGTGCTCGCTCGGCGAAGAGGCTCGGCAATCGTCAGACGGACGCGAGCTTCGACGACTGCTGCGCGAGCTGCGTCAGCACGTCTTCGATGCGGCGGAAGACTTCGGTCAGCACGTCCTCGTCCGGGAGGGTCGTGACCCTGAAGTGGTCCCGGTACGGCGTGTTGAAGCTCGAGCCGGGCGCGACGAGCACGTGCTTCTGCTCGAGCAGCTCCATCGCGAACGCCTCGTCGTCGAAGTCCGGGATCAGCATACGATCGACGCCGATGAACGCGTACATCGATCCGCGCGGCGGCACGACGTGCAGGAAGCGGCTGCGCGCGACCGCGTCGATCACGGCCTGACGCGACTGATACAGCCGCCCTCCCGGCGAGCAGAGCGGCACGATGCTCTGGAAGCCGCCGAGCGCCGTTTGCACGGCCCATTGCCCGGGCACGTTGCTGCACAGCCTGAGCGCCGCGAGCAGGTCCATGCCCCGCAAGAACGGCTCCGCCCGCTCGAGCGCGCCGCTGAACGCGACCCAGCCGACGCGGTAGCCGCACGCGCGATAGACCTTCGACAGCCCGCTGAACGTCGCGCAGAGCGTGTCTCGGCACAGCGTCGCCATCGGAATGAACTCCGCGTCGTCGTAGACCATTCGGTCGTAGATCTCGTCGGCGAGCATCACGAGGCCGTGTTTCTCCGCGATGCGCGCGAGGCCCCGCAGGCATTCGCGGCTGTACACCGCGCCCGTCGGATTGTTCGGGTTGATCACGACGATCGCGCGCGTGCGCGGCGTCACGAGCTTCTCGATCGCGTCGACGTCCGGATTGAAGCCTTGGTCCTCGGGACACGGATAGTAGACCGCGCGGCCGCCGTTCAGCGTCGTCGCCGCCGTCCACAGCGGGTAGTCCGGGCTCGGAATCAGCACCTCGTCGCCCGTTTCGAGCAACGCTCGGAGCGTCAGGTCGATCAGCTCGCTGACGCCGTTGCCGATGAAGACGTGGTCTGCGGTCGTGTCGAAGACGCCCCGCTCCTGCTGCTGCATCACGACGGCTTCGCGCGCGGGAAAGATGCCCTTCTGATTGCAGTAGCCCTCGGCGGCGTGGAGGTTCTCGATCATCGCGAGGCGCATCGTCTCCGGCGTCCGGAAGCCGAAGAGTCCCGGATTGCCGATATTCAGCGAGATCACCTCGTAGCCTTGACGTTCGAGCTCCTGGGCACGGCGAGCCAGCTTCCCCCGGATCTCGTAACGAACGCCTTTGAGATGGGAACTGGGTTCGAGCGTACGGATCGGCACGGTCGTTCTTCCGGTTGGAAAAGACGCGTATTCTGCCTCGAAAGCACGACGGCAGAAAGCGGCCGCGTCTCGAGATCGTCCAGCGAAGTCCGTCGTCGGGAGGAACGCTGGAATCCTTTGTGCCAAGGAGGTCTCGATGCCGGCCGACCCTCGAAAGCTTCTCGACTGCGTAACGAGCCTCGAAGGGTTGGAGCTCGTGAATCGGCTCGTGGACGTGCTCGGCGCAGCCGTCAAAGCCTCACGGGCCGCGGTCGGCGCGGGCCTCTTGCCGAGCGATCTGCAGATCGGCGGGGCAGAATGACGCGGCGCCCCTCCCCGCCGTCCGAAAAGAGATCAGAGCTGCTGAAGGATCGTCTCGGCGGAGCTCACGCCGAACGCCCCGGGCGGCTCGACGTTGAGCTGCTTCACGATCCCGTCCTCGATGACCATCGAGAAGCGCTGGCTGCGCTGCCCCATGCCGAACTTGCTCGCGTCCATCTCGAGGCCGAGCGCACGGGCGTACTCGCAGTTGCCGTCCGCGAGCATCAGCACCTTGCCGTCGGCGGACGCGCTCTTGCCCCACGCCGACATGACGAAAGCGTCGTTTACCGCCATGCACGCGATCGTATCGACGCCCTTCGCCTTGATCGCGTCGGCATGCTCGACGAACCCGGGCAGATGCTTCGCCGAGCAGGTCGGCGTGAAGGCCCCGGGCACCGCGAACAGCACGACTTTCTTGCCGGAGAAGAGCTGCTCCGTCGTGATCGTCTCGGGCCCGTTTTCACCGATGACCGTGAACTTGCCCTCGGGCATTCGATCTCCGACTTTGATGGCCATTCTCGTTCCTCCAAGACCGAAGCGGCGGCCGTCGGCCGCCGCGTCGTGTGTCGTTTGTCTTCGCAGTTGCGCCGTGCTCAGCCGCGGGCACGCGCCCGCGCCGCCTCGAGCTGGCGCTCGCGATCCTGCTCCGACTGGACGTAATCGATCCACTGCCGGGCAGCCTGTCGCGCGCGGTCGTCCCGCGCATCCCTTGCGGCCGCCTGGAACGCCGTCAGCGCCGCGTCGTATTGCTTCTGCTCCGCGAGACAGTTACCGAGCAACATGTTCGCCTGATCCGCGCGGCTGAGGCCGCCCATTCGCAACCCCTCACGTGCGGCATTCGCGCACTCCTCCCACCGACCGAGCTGCGCATACGATTGCGCGAGCATGATGCTGAGCTCGCCGTCGTCGGACATCTGCGCGGCGCGGGTGAGCGCGGGAATCGCCTTGTCATGGTTCTGCGCGAGCTGCCAGGCTTGCGACAAAAGGCGCCAATTCTGCAGGTTGCCCTCGATCGTGCCGTCCTGGAGGCCCTTCTCGAGCAACGCCGCCGCCTTGTATGGCACCTCGCTCTGCAAATAAAGCTGCGCCAGCGTGACCAGCTCCTGGCTACGCGTCAGCCAGTTCGCCTCGTAAGCCGCCTCGAAGAGCGCGAGCATCCGATCTTCCTGGCCTTCCTGCCCGTAGATACCGGCGAGCTGGGTGATGTACTCCTTCTTCGGCCAGTTGTTCGCGAGGATCGTCAGCGTCTCGATGACCTTCGGATAATCCTCGAGCTCGAAATAGAACACGTTCAGGAGCTGATACCAGCTCTCCTCGATCGGCCGGTTCTGCTCCCGAGCGATCTCCATGGCCCGTTGAATCGCGGGGATGCCCTCCCGGAACTGGCCGAGCTGATAGTGGATCTGGGCCTTGAGGACGTACGGCGTCGTTCCCGGATTCTCCGCTCCCTTGAACCACTCCTCGAGCATTCTCAGGCCGTCCTGGTAGCGCTCCTGCTGCACGTAGAGCTGCGCGAGCGCGAGCTTCGCGTCCTGCTCGAGGCTGATCGGCAGATCCGGCTGCTGGAGAACCCTTTCGTAAGCGGAGATCGCTTCGTTGTACTTGTCCTGGTTGACGTAAATGTACGCGTAGAAGTAATGCATCTGCGCGGTCTCGTAGCTGTTCAGGTCGCGGATGCGACCGAGCTGCTGCAGCTCCTCCTGCGCGCAGTTGTAGTCATCCTTCTCGACGCACTCTTGGGCTTTGGCGAGGCGCTGATAAACCATCTCGCGCATCGCCGGCGTCTTCCGCGTCTCTTGCTGCCCCTGACTTCCCTCGGAGTCCTGCGCCAGGACGTCAGCGGAGCCGACGAGCAGAACGCCCGCCATCGCGAGCTGAGCGGAAAACAGCGAAACCCAAAGCTTTCGCACCACTCTCGAACCCCTCTCCATTGTCATGCCGCTCAGCGCTCGAGCACGAACGTGATCTTGTTGCGTACGCCCGGCACCTCGACCGGCTCACCGTTGATGACCCGCGGCTTGTACTTGAATTTCGCGGCCGCATCCATCGCCGGCTTGTCGAAGATCGGGTTCGTCGACTCGACGACGCGAATGTCTTTCGTCGTGCCCGTTCGCGTGACCGTGAACTCCACGATCACGTATCCCTCGAGACCGCGCTGCGCCGCACGCTGCGGATAAACCGGTTGGACTTTGACGATCGGAAGATACTCGCCATCGCTCACGCCGACGCCGAGCCCGCCGACCTGCACGCCGGACGAGCTGAACTGCGGCGCCGAGACCGAGACCGCGAGACCCGCATCGAAGTTCGTGTTCATGCTCGTGTTCGGCAGGTCCGGCTGACGCTCCGGCTCGGGCGGTTTCTCGGGCTTCTGCTGCTTCCGCTCGACGACCTCCTCGCGCTCGACGCGCACCATGTCCACGAGGCGAACTTCCCGTTTCTCGTCAAGGCGCCCTTGCCCGCTTGCGATCAGCAGCTGCATCACGAACAGCAGGCCGAACGTGACGGCCGCGCCCACGCCCACCGCCAAGCCATACCGAGCAATCATCTTCTACCCCCTCGCGCTCGCGCGTGTAGTGCCATTGTGTAACCGGCGGTTTCGGGCCTGTCAACGCCGGCAGACTCGAGCATGCCGAACTAGGTAGGCTCCGCGCTATCTCGTTGCCGCCGCGGCGATGGTGATCTCGCTCACCCCCGCCTCTTTCGCCGCGTCCATGACCTGCAGCAGCAACCGGTTCCGCGCGTCCCGATCCGCCTGCACGACGAGGCCGCCTTCCGGATTCTCCGACCGGAGCCGCTCGATCTCGGCGCGGACCGAGGGCAACTCGACCCGGCGGCCGTCGATCCAGATTTCGTTGTTCGGCGTGATCGCGACGAAGATGCTCGCCGCGTCGGGCGTAAAGGCCGTCGCGGCCTCCGGTCGGGTCACGTCGACGCCCGGCTCCTTGACGAATACTGCCGTGACGATGAAGAAGATGAGCATGATGAACGTGACGTCGAGCATCGGCGTCAGGTTGATCTCGGCCTCTTCCTCTTCGACGTACGTTTCGTTGTCCTGCATGGTCTGTCCCTCCTCGAGGCCGGTCGATCAGTCGAAGCCCTCGGCCAACGAGATGTCGTAGATGCCCGCCGACCGCGCCGCGTCCATCACGCCGACCAATATCTTGGTCGACGAGTTCGGGGCGGCCTGAACGACGACCTTGCGCTCCGGGTCCTCCGCGTAGAGACGCTGGATATTCGGGCGCACCGCGCGGATGTCGACTTGCTGATTGTCGATCCAGATCCGATCCTGCCCGTCGATCTGCACGAGGATCGCGCCTGCTTCCTGGATGACCGTGGGCTGAGACTGATCCGGGCGGTTCGCGTCGATGCCCGTCTCACGAATGAAGCTTGCCGTGACGATGAAGAAGATCAGCATGATGAACGTGACGTCGAGCATCGGCGTCAGGTTGATCTCGTTCTCGTCCTCTGGCGTGCTGACGGCCGCGATGTGTTTACGCATGACGACTCAACCTCGCCTCAGTGGTCCATCGTCATCTCGTCTTCGAGAATGGCGATGCTGCGCTTTGCTTGCCGGTTCAAAATTGTGACCAGGAATACGCCCGACAGTGCACCGACCATGCCGGCCATCGTCGGAATCGTCGCCATCGACACGCCGGCGGCCATCGACCGCGCATTACCCGTCCCGTAGAACGCCATGACCTGGAAGACCGTGATCATGCCCGTCACGGTCCCGAGCAGACCGAGCAACGGGCACAGCGCCACGAGCGTCTGGATCATCGGCAGCCCCCGCTCCGCCTCCATACGGGCGCGGGAGATGATCTGCGAGCGGATCTGCTTCGCGTGCCATGAGCGACGCTCCGACCGCGCTTCCCACTCCGCGAACGCGTCCTGAAGGACCTTTTTCAGCCCCGTCCGATAGTAGATGAGCCGCTCGAGGATCATGATCCACATGATCAGGATCACGACCGCGATGACGCGCAATACGGGACCGCCGAGCTCGACGAAATCTCGAATGGCCTCGTACGCGTCGATCAAAACCTGCATTGCCTCACCTCCGCCAGCGCGGCGGCGCGAGGCCGCCGCGCTGTGGTCGCTTCATTAACGCTGTTGCTGCTTCCTCTCGGATTGCCGAGCCACGATACCCGCGCTCTGCTCTTGCAGCAGCTGGATGATGCCGCGCGCGCGCCCGCTGACGATCGTGTGCAGCAGCACCGTGGGAATCGCGACGACGAGACCCTGCACGGTGGTCACGAGCGCCTGCGAGATACCCGAGGCCATCACCGTCGGGTCGCCCGTGCCGAACAGCGTGATCGCCTGGAACGTCTGGATCATGCCCGTCACGGTGCCGAGCAGACCGAGCAGCGGCGCGACGACCGAGATGACCTTGATGAAGAGGATGCCCCTCTGCAGCCTCGGCACCTCCTTCAGGATCGCCTCGCCGAGCTTGAGCTCGAGGGTCTCGGTATCCGCGTTCGGGTTGTCCTGATAGACCTTCAGCACGCGACCGAGCGCGTTGTCCTCGCGAATCGTGTCGCTCTTCAGCTGCGCTTTGACCTTGCGTCCGGCGATACCGAGCGTGATCAGCCGTTCGAGCGAGATCAGGATGCCGATGACGCCGAGCGCGATGATCACGTAACCGACGATCTGACCCTGCTGGATGTACTCACCGAGCGTCGGCGACTCGATCAAGAGCGACAGGAGCTGACCGCGCGTGACGTCGACGCCGAAGCGCACCATCGGGCCGTCCGGGGAAGCGTTCACGAGATCGGAGGTCGACTTGACGAACCGTCCCTGCGAAGGCTGACGCTGCAGCTCCGCGACCGAGCCGTTCTCCGTCATCCGCAGATAGCGGCCGTCGGCGACGATATTGAACGTGCCGACGCGGACGATGTCCTCGTTGACCTCGCGGCCGTCCGCGGTGACGACGCGGAAATTCGGCAGCTTCTTGACCTTGCCGAGCTCGCTCGCCTCGCGCGCGAGCTCGAACCACAGCCGCTCGATCTCCTGGATCGACGGCAAGCGGCTGCTCGAGCCGGCCTTCGCCGCGAACTCCGTCAGAAACTCGTCGCGGTCGGGAAACTCGACGTTCGTCAGCGAGTTCGCGAAGAGCGAGCGCGCGTCGCCGGAAACCTGCTGCAGCACGCCGAAGAGCTCGCGCAGCGAACCGAGACGCTCGTCGAGCTGTCGCTGCACCTCGACGATCAAGAGCTCGTTCTCCTCGAAGCGAGTCTCGAGCTCTTCGCTGCGCCGCTCCTCCGCCGCCTTACGCTGGCGCGCCTGCTCGAGCAGCTGATTCTGCTGCGCCTGCGCGCGCCGGAACTCCTCGAGGCGCTGCTGATGCTCGCGATCGTCGCGCGCCTGCCCCCGGCTGATCAGATCGAGGAGGTCCCGAAGGCTGCGCGGTTCGTTTTGCGCGTGCGCCGATCCCGCGGCGATCGCGAAGCCGAGCGCAGCGGCTGCAATGAGGCGGTGGATCTTCATCCTAATTCTCCTGGGGTGGGGCAATGGGAACCATGAAAAGCTGCGGGGCACCGCCACTCTTGAGGACGTTCAGCCCCTGGCGAATCTGCTCGGCATCCGCCCGTGTCAACGCAACCCATTCCCGAGAGCGTTGATCCCAGGCTCCGGCGGCCGTGTTGTCGGGCGTCACGTAATAGAAGCCGACGCGTCCGAGCATCAGAAACTCGACTTCCCTCGTGACGCCGCCGATCTCGAGCTCGCCGACATAGAAATCCGCAAAGCGGCCGTAGTCGTTCTCGATCTGCCAAGCCTGCATGACGTTGCGGAACTGCTCGGCGGTCGTGACGTCGGAGCGCTGGAGCAAGGCTCGGAGATTCGCGACGCGTTGCCTCCGCTCGGCGAGCCTGAACGGGACGTCGAGCTCGATGAACTTCTCGAGGCCGTCGATCATCCTGACCATCAACGGCGTGACCTGGCGCTCGATGACCGTGACGGTATCGATCGACGCGCGCAGCTCGGCAATCTGTCGCTCCTGGTCGTCGATTCTGGCCTGCATCAAGTCGTTATAAAGACGCAGACCATCGATCTCTTTCAGAACGGTTTGATAATCGTTGAAGCGTTGGCGCGTCTGCTCGGCGATCTGATCGATTTGCCGCTGCGCTTGCCGCGCCCTCTCGATCCGCTGCGCCTCCGCCGCGAGGACCTGATTCACGTTGGCGTCCTGCGCCGCGGCTGGGCCCACGACGAACGCTGTAAGAAGCGCGCCGGTAATGGCCCATGCACCAAGCGGTTTGCGTTTCATGCCCACCTCGTCCGGTGACTGCAGAGAATTCGTCGCCAAGGGATCACGCGACCGTCTCCCACGGCAAATGCATGTCAGCTTGGCCTCCCCCTCAAACATCTCATGGGATGGCGGAAGCTCGAAGCGCGTCGGCGAGCGACGGACGAGTCCCTTTCGGCTCGATTCCCCAGACTGCCCCGAGATCCGTGCTAAGGTCGATCGATTGTAGTTGTGGCTTCCCTACTCTACGGGACCCTTCGTTATCTCGCCCCTTTTCGAAAACGAAGGATCCCCCCCCGGCCACCACGGTATGCCGTGGCGCGAAGAATAACGCAAAATAATCGCGCGTCGCTACCGCGCTGCTGGACCGGTACATACAGTTCATCGAGGGCGTTGCGCGGCGAGTCGGCTCAACGAACGGTCCGGCCCTGCACGGGCAACCCTAGAATCATAAAGTAATATGAACTCACGCGCACGGCGAAAAGCAAGAGGCGCGGATTTGCGACACCCGTACGAGACATTCTAAGGCATTGACACGATTCGCGCTTTTGATGATCATGCCGACTCTCGCGTCACCTGCAGACCATGAGTACACGTCGCCCCGCGCCGCTCCTCGCCGTACTGCTTGCAACGCAGCGGTGCGGGCGCACGGCTTGATGACGAAGCCTCGACGAAGACCCCGCACCCGAAAGGCTGCGGGGTCTTTTTCGTTTGGTGGCCGACCCGATTGATCGGAAAGAGGAAAAACCCATGCAACTTTATACGGAAACGGATGTTCAGCCGGACGCGCTGCGCGGCGAGCGGATCGCGGTGCTCGGCTACGGCAGCCAGGGCCGCGCGCATGCGCTGAACCTGCGCGACTCCGGCTTCGACGTCGTGATCGGGCTTCGGCCCGGCGGCGCGACGTCGGCGAAGGCCGAGAGGGACGGCTTTCAGGTCCGTGCGCCCGCCGATGCGGTCGACGGCGCCGGGCTCGTCGCGTTCCTCGTGCCCGATATGGCGCAAGGTCAGCTCTACAAGGACATCGAGCCGCGCCTCGCGAAGGGCGCGACGCTGCTGTTCGCCCACGGGTTCAACATTCATTACAAGCAGATCCAGCCCCGCGCGGACCTCGACGTCGTGCTGATCGCGCCGAAGGGGCCCGGCCATCTCGTCCGTCGCCAGTACGAAGAGGGCCGCGGCGTGCCGTGCCTCATGGCGGTCGGCCAGGATGCGACGGGCCGCGCGCAGGCGCGGGCCCTCGCCTACGCGCACGGTATCGGCGGAACGCGCGGCGGCGTCCTGACGACCACGTTCGCCGAGGAGACGGAGACGGACCTCTTCGGCGAGCAGGCCGTGCTTTGCGGCGGCCTGACCGAGCTCATCGTGCGCGGCTTCGAGACGCTCGTCGAGGCGGGCTACCAGCCCGAGGTTGCCTATTTCGAATGCATGCACGAGGTCAAGCTGATCGTCGATCTGCTGCACGAGGGCGGCCTGCGCAAGATGCACGAGTTCATCAGCGAGACCGCGAAGTTCGGCGACTTGACGCGCGGCCCGAGGATCATCGACGCGCACGTCAAGGAGAACATGCGCACCGTCCTGAAGGAGGTGCAGAGCGGTCAGTTCGCGAACGAGTGGATCAAGGAAAACCAGACCGGCATGGCAAACTACCGCCGCCTGCTCGAGGAGGATCTGAAGCACCCCATCGAGACGGTTGGACGGGAGCTTCGCGGCCGCATGAGCTGGCTCAACGAGTAACGGAGGAGACCGCCGGCGGCGATCGCCGCCGGCGCCCCCGCCCCGGGCGGGATCAGCAGGAGATCGACGGATGGCCCTCAAGGCGAGCAAGTTTATCTGGCACGACGGAAAGCTCGTGCCGTGGGAACAGGCGACGGTGCACGTGCTGAGCCACGCGCTTCATTACGGGACTTCCGTATTCGAGGGCGTCCGGGTCTACGCGACTCCGCGCGGACCGGTGGGCTTCCGGCTGACCGATCACATTCGCCGCATGTTCAACTCCGCGAAGGTCTACCGGATGAAGATTCCGTATACCGAGGAGGTTCTCGTCGAAGCGGCGAAAGAGGTCATCCGCGCGAACGACCTGGTGAACGGTGCGTACATCCGCCCGATCGCTTACCGCGGCTACGGCGAGATGGGCGTCGCCGGCAATATCGACCAGCCCGCGTGCTGCTCGATCGCGGCGTGGGAATGGGGCTCGTATCTCGGCGAAGGCGGCCTCGAGCAAGGCGTGGACGTCTGCATCTCGTCCTGGCAACGCGTCGCGCCGAATACGATTCCGGCGCTCGCGAAGGCGGCCGGAAACTATCTCTCGAGCGTCCTCGTGACGCTCGAGGCGCGACGGCTCGGCTTCGCGGAAGGCATCGCGTTGAACAGCGACGGCTACGTGAGCGAGGGAGCGGGCGAGAACGTCTTCGTCGTGCACGACGGCCGGATCATCACCCCGCCGGTCGCGCAGTCGATCCTCGCGGGGCTCACGCGCGACACGGTCATGAAGCTCGCGGCGTTGGCCGGTTACGAGGTCGTCGAGCAGAACATCCCGCGCGAGCTGCTCTACCTCGCGGACGAGGTGTTTCTGACCGGCTCGGCCGCGGAGATCACGCCCGTCCGCTCGATCGATCGCATCCAGATCGGCGCCGGCAAGCGCGGCCCGGTCACGGAGAAGCTGCAGTCGATGTTCTTCGGTCTCTTCGACGGCACGACGGAGGATCGATGGGGCTGGCTCGAGCCGGTGCTGCCGGGCGGGGCCCAGCGCGCCGACCGGCCGGTCGCCGTCTGAGCGCGGCGCGATGCCGCTCGAGAGGGATATGCAACCGAGATCACTGTTCGAGAAGGTCTGGGATGCGCACGTCGTGCGTCCCGAGACCGACGACACGCCGGCCGTCCTGTACATCGATCTCCATCTCGTGCACGAGGTGACGAGCCCGCAGGCCTTCGACATGCTGCGCGCACGCGGTCTGCGCGTGCGGCGGCCGGACCTGACGCTCGCGACGATGGATCACTCGACGCCGACCGTGCCGATCAAGTCGCTGAAGGATATCGAGGTCGTCAGCGAGCCCGCAGCGGCGAAGCAGATCCGTCAGCTCGAGGCGAACTGCAAGGAGTTCGGCATCGAGCTTCGCGGCTTCTTCAGCGGCCAGCGCGGCGTCGTGCACGTGATCGGCCCCGAGCTCGGCGCGACGCAGCCCGGCAAGACGATCGTCTGCGGCGACTCGCATACGAGCACGCACGGCGCATTCGGCGCCCTCGCCTTCGGCATCGGCACGACGGAGGTCGGCCACGTCCTCGCCACGCAATGCCTGCTGCAGCGCAAGCCGAAGACGCTCGCGATCGAGCTCGCCGGGCGCCCCGGCCCCGGCGTGACGGCCAAGGACCTGATCTTGAGGATCATCGGCACGATCGGCGTCGCCGGCGGCACGGGACACGTCATCGAGTATCGCGGCGAGGCGATCAGCGCGCTGTCGATGGAGCAGCGCATGACCGTCTGCAACATGTCGATCGAGGCCGGCGCGAGGGCCGGCATGATCGCGCCCGACGACGTCACGTACGAGTACATGGCCGGCCGGCCGCTCGCGCCCAAGGGGAAGGACTGGGACGCCGCGCTCGAGCGCTGGCGGAAGCTCCCGAGCGATCCCGGCGCGCGATTCGATCGCGAGGTGCGCATCGACGTCTCGCGGCTCGCGCCGATGGTCACGTTCGGCACGAATCCGGGGATGGTCGTCGAGATCGATCAGCCGGTGCCGGAAAGCGGCGATATCGCTTTCAAGAAGGCACTCGACTACATGCGCGTCGAGGCAGGCAAGCCGTTGCTCGGCACGCCGGTCGACGTCGTGTTCATCGGCTCGTGCACGAACGGCCGGCTCGGCGATATTCGCGACGCGGCGCGTATCCTCAAGGGCCGCAAGGTCGCCGACAACGTGCGCTTGCTCGTCGTGCCCGGATCGGATCAGACGAAGCGCGAAGCCGAAGCGGAAGGTCTCGACGAGATCATCCGCGCGGCGGGCGGGGAGTGGCGGGAGCCCGGCTGCTCGATGTGCATCGGCATGAACGGCGACATCGTGCCGCCCGGCAAGCTCGCCGTGAGCACGAGCAACCGCAACTTCGAGGGTCGTCAGGGCCCGGGCGCGCGCACGATACTCGCGAGCCCGATCACCGCCGCCGCGGCCGCCGTGAAGGGCGTGGTCGCGGATCCGCGGGAGCTGCTCGGCTAGATCGAGCCGTAAGGGACGGGGTCGAGTGCCCTGCTCTTCCGGCTCGAGCTTTGGAGATTCGAAATGGAACCGATTCGAACGATTCGCTCGAAGACGGTCGTGCTGCCGTTCGACGATATCGACACCGACCAGATCATCCCCGCGCGTTTCTTGACGACGACGACGAAGGACGGGCTCGGACAGCATTTGTTCTCGAACTGGCGCTACGCCGATGACGGCACGCCGCGCCCCGACTTTGCGCTGAATCGCCCCGAGGCGAAGGGTGCGACGATCCTCGTCGCCGGCCGCAACTTCGGCTGCGGCTCGTCGCGCGAGCACGCGCCGTGGGCGCTCGTCGACTACGGTTTCCGCGCGGTCGTCAGCAGCGAGTTCGCCGACATCTTCCGCAACAACGCGCTGAAGAACGGCCTGTTGCCGGTCATCGTCGATGCGGAGACGCACGCGTGGCTCCTTGCGAACCCGGGCGCCGAGATCACGGTCGATCTCGAATCGACGACGTTGACGCTGCCCGATGGCCGCGCCGTGTCGTTCCCGATCGACCGGTTCTCGCGCTACTGCCTGATGAACGGGCTCGATCAGCTCGGCTTCCTGCTCGAGCAGCGCGACGCGATCGCGGAATACGAACGGAGGGTGCAGGCGTGAGCGCGCGCATCGTCTCGCTGCCCGGCGACGGCGTCGGGCCCGAGGTCACGGCTGCGGCCATCGACGTGCTCCGCGCCGCCGCGGCGAAGGTCGGTCTCGACGTCGACGTGCACGAAGCGCTGATCGGCGGCGCCGCCTACGACGCGACCGGCTCGCCGTTGCCGGACGAGACGCTCGACGCGTGCCGCGCGGCCGACGCCGTGCTGCTCGGCGCCGTCGGCGGACCGAAGTGGGACGATCCCAAGGCCAAGGTTCGCCCGGAGCAGGGGCTCCTCAAGATCCGCAAGAGCCTCGGGCTCTTCGCCAACCTCCGCCCCGTGCGCGGCTACAAGGAGCTGCTCGACGCCTCGCCCCTGAAGACGGAGCGCGTCGAAGGGGTGGACC
>Ga0207873_1001031_pt1 | contig 28356 bp, 21 predicted proteins | sample BGWIniCompost_FD_187373 | JGI IMG/M metagenome (GOLD analysis project Ga0207873, IMG submission 187373) | Cellulose adapted compost microbial communities from Newby Island Compost Facility, Milpitas, CA, USA - BGW Initial Compost (SPAdes)... ...
CTAAACCCTAAGCCCTATCCCACCTCATACAATCTCTCCCTCTCCCCGTACCGCTTCTCCAGCACCGCACGATAACGCTCGTTAACATCCAATGCCAGCTCCGGATCCGCCGCCACGATCCGCCGGGCCTCCTCCCGGGCGACGGCGAGGAGCTTCTCGTCGCGGAGCGGGTCGAAGTACCGGAACGCCGGCATGCCGTGCTGGCGGGCGCCGAAGAGATCGCCCATCCCCCGCAGGCGCAGGTCCTCGCGGGCGATCTCGAAACCGTCGTGGGTCCGGGCGAAGATCCGGAGCCGTTCGGCAGCGGCCGCATCGCCCGTGGCGATCAGGATGCAGTAGCTCTCCTCCGCGCCGCGCCCGACGCGGCCCCGGAGCTGATGGAGCTGGGAGAGGCCGAAGCGCTCGGCGTGCTCGATGACCATGACCGTCGCGTTCGGGACGTCGATCCCCACCTCGATCACCGTGGTCGAGACGAGGATGTCGAGCTCGCCGGCGACGAAGGCGCGCATCGTCGCATCCTTCTCCTCCCCCGGCATCTGCCCGTGGATGAGCCCGAGGCGCAGGTCGGGGAAGACCTCGTCGCGCAGCCGCTCGAACTCCGCGGTCGCGGCCCGCAGCTCGAGCTTCTCGGACTCCTCGACGAGGGGGTAGACGATATACGCCTGCCGCCCTGCGGCCACCTGCTTCCGGATGAAGTCGTAGACCTTCCCGCGGTCGCGCTCCGAGCGCACGCCGGTCCGTACCCTCTGCCTCCCCGGCGGCAGCTCGTCCAGCACGCTGAGGTCCAGGTCGCCGTAGACGGTGAGGGCGAGGGAGCGAGGGATGGGCGTCGCGGACATGACCAGAACGTCGGGCACCTCGGCGCCCCCGTCGGGCTCCGCGCCGCGACCCCCGGACCTGCCTGAGCCGCCGCCTCGATCCGCCCCGCCGCCGTCGCGCGGGTCGCCCCCGCCGCGCCGCGCCATCTCCGCCAGCGCCTGCCGCTGGCGCACGCCGAAGCGATGCTGTTCGTCGATCACGGCCAGTCCGAGGCGGTGGAACGTCACCGCGTCCTGGATCAGGGCGTGGGTGCCGACGACGATCCCCGCGACGCCGTTCGCGATCGCGTCCAGCGCCGCCCGTCGCTCCGACGTGCTGAGCCGGCCGGTCAGGAGCGCGACCTGCACCGGCAGCTCGCCCAGCAGCTTGCGAAGCGTGCGCGCGTGCTGCTCGGCCAGGATCTCCGTCGGCGCCATCAGCGCCGCCTGGTACCCGCTCTCCACGGCGAGGAGCATGGCGAACAGGGCCACGACGGTCTTCCCCGCCCCGACGTCGCCCTGGACCAGGCGGTTCATCCGCCGCGGCGAAGTCATGTCCGCGTAGATCTCGCGGATCACCCGCGTCTGCGCGTCGGTGAGCCGGAACGGGAGCGAGCGGAACAACGCGCCGATCAGCTCGTCCGTGCGCCGGAACGCGATCCCGCGCCGTTCCGCCGTCGCCCGATGGTGGGCGCGGGCGTGCAGGAGCTGCAGGAAGAACGCCTCTTCGTACGCCAGGCGACGTCGCCCGCGCTCCGCGTCGGCGACCGACGGCGGCCGGTGCAGCAGCTCGATCGCCTCCCGGAGCGGCGCCGCGCCCACCCGCCGCAGCACCTCCGGCGGGAAGACCTCCTCCTCGTCCAGCGCGGGGAGGAGCGTATCCAGGTTCTGCTCGATGATGGAGCGGAGGAGCCGCTGCGAGAGCCCCTCCGTGGCCGGATAGATCGGGAGAACCTTCCCGGTGGCGTCGCCTTCCTCCCCCGCGCGGCCGAGGATGACGTACTCGCGCGGCTGGATCTGGCGGCCGTGGAAGAACTTGACCGGACCCGTCACGAGGAGGAGGTCGCCCTTCCGGATCACCCGGTCCAGGAACGGCTGGCCCGGCCACGAGCACTCGATGAGCCCGGTCCCGTCCCGGATCACCGCCTGGAAGATCCGCAGCCCGACCCGGGTCGGGATGACGCCCTTGCTGGTGACCTCCCCGATCACCGTGGCGTCCATCCCGACCTCGAGCGACCGGATCGGCGTCACGGTGCTCGCGTCCTCGTACCGCCGGGGGACGTGGTAGAGCAGGTCCCGCGCCGTGTCGACGCCCATGCGCGCGAAGATCTCGGCGCGCTTCGGCCCCACGCCCTTGAGGTACTGGACCGGCCGATCCAGCGGCGATGCGGATGTCGTGGTCATGATGGTCCGCCCCGTCAGGCGGTCAGGACTTCCCTCGCGAACTGCTCCGCGTCGAACGGCTCCAGGTCTTCGATTCCTTCCCCGGTGCCGACCAGCTTGACCGGGATCCCGAACTGCTCCTTGAGCGCCACCACGATCCCGCCCTTTGCCGTGCTGTCCAGCTTCGCCAGCACCAGCCCCGTGAGCTGCAGCATCTCCGAGAAGATCCGGACCTGCGACACCGCGTTCTGACCGGTCGTCGCGTCCAGGACCAGCAGCGTCTCGTGCGGCGCGCCCTCGACCTTCTTCGCGACGACCCGGCGCACCTTGGCCAGCTCAGCCATGAGGTCGCTCTGCGTGTGGAGCCGCCCGGCCGTGTCGATGATGACGACGTCCGCACCTCGTGCGCGGGCCGCCTCGATCGCGTCGAACGCCACCGCCGCCGGGTCCGCGCCAGCTTGCGCGCCAACGAAGTCCGCCCCGGCCCGCTCCGCCCACACCCGGAGCTGGTCGATCGCCCCCGCCCGGAACGTGTCGCCCGCAGCCAGCAGCACGCGATGCCCCTGACGCTTCAATCGGTGCGCGAGCTTCCCGATCGTCGTCGTCTTCCCCACGCCGTTGACGCCCACGACCAGGAAGACCGTGGGGCCTCCACCCTGGGCAAAGCGCAGGGAGGTTTCCGCACCGTTCCCGCGTAAGACCGCCAGCAGCTCCTGCTCGACCGCGCTCAGGAAGTCCTGCTCCGTGCGCGCCTTCCCCTGCCGCGACAGCTCCTCGACCCGGTCGACCAGCCGCAGCGTCACGGGCACACCAAAATCATTGGCCAGGAGCAGCTCCTCGAGCCGCTCCAGTGAACCCTCGTCAACCCCACCCCGAATGAGGACGTTGACGTCTGTGAACGCCACGTCCTTGATCCGCTGCCAGAGCGACTTGCGTTCTTCCTTGTGTCTGAAAAGTCTTGCCATCCCCTATCGTGCCTCCGCACCACACGACCCGGAGCGCCGGCCGCCGAGCCGCGGCGGCCGGCGTCCTGCACCCGGACAGCCGCGCCCCCGGCTCGTCCTGGCCACCTCCAACCTACCTCAACCCCCATCGCCGGCGCAGCACCCACTCGGTGCAAACGAGCCCGACGACCATGATGTAGACCCAGGGGAAGGTATGCAGCGGCTCGCCATCGCGCACGATGTTCCGGATCGCGGGCTCCGGCGCGCCCGGGGCGGCTGCCGCGTCCGACGTCTCGACCTCCGCCGCGGCACGCAAGAATTCCGGCGAGAAACGATCGACGGTGAACGGCCCCTCGGCGGCGGCCGCCTCCTGATCACCGACGAAGGCCCGCGCGGCGTACGTGTAGTGCCCCGGCTCGAGCGGCGCGGTGTACGCGGTGTCGCCACGCAGCTCGCTCACGACGGTGTCCGTGACCACGGCTCCGGCCCCGTCCGTGATCCGGATCGCTACCGAGTCCGCGTCGGTCACGCCGGCGACCCAGCCGATGGGCTCGCCACGCTGGGCGACGATGCGGACCGGCCGGACCGCGGAGTCTCCCGGCGCGACATCCTCCTCGATCAACCACCCGCCGATCGCGCCCCAGAGGCGGCGATACGCCTGCCGCGCCTCGCCGCCGCGGAACGCCCAACGCCAGAATCCTTCGGCCGTGGCGACGGCCCAGCGGCGTCTCCCTTCCTGGCCCGCGACGACCACCGGCGCCCCGCTGCCGCGTCCGCCGCGGCTCACGGTCAGCGGCGACCAAGCGCCATCCACGCCCACGATCGGCCGCACGCCGGTGAGCGGCGGGAGCGAGACCGTCGGCATCGCGGCCAGGAGCGAGGCAACGGGAGAGGCGGGGAGATCGCTCGTCGGGTACCACTCGCCCGGGATGGCCGGCGGGAGCGAGAAGGGCAACCCTGCGTCGCGGGCGCCGGCCGCGGGGAAGACGAGCACCCTGCGGGCCTGGCGCGCGGCTTCCAGCGCCCAGGCGGGCGCGTCCCCGTCCACGCCGTGGAGCACGACGAGGTCGGCGCCATCGACGATGCGCCGCACCGTGGCCTCGTCGGCCTGCCGGCCCGCGTTCTCGCCGGCGCCCAGCTCGATGTAGCGGCCGTCCGTCACTCGCAGGAATCCGCGGACCGGCAACCCCAGCGACTGCTCGAGTACCGGGAAGAGGAACCGCGGCTCCCAGTCGGGACGGAGGGAGACGAGCGCCACGCCCGCCGGCCGCTCGCCGATCTGTACGTACACGCTGCGCACGTCGTCGTCCGGGGCGGCATCGCCTTCCGCGATCGCAACGTCGTACCGGACGAGGCCCCCGCCCTCGGGCGCCTCGGGCACGAACTCGAGCACGGCCTCGGCCACGCGCCCCGAATCGGGAAGCGCCACGCGAGTCGACGCGACGGCGCGATCACCCTGCCGCACTTCAACGGTCACGCTGTCGCCTGCGGCGCCCAGGGCCGCGACTCCCGCGCGGACGCGGAGCGGCTTTCCGGCCTCCGACCACGCCGGCGCCTCGACCTCAACGACCGCCCGGTTCTCGAACGGCCCCTCCGTGAGCCGGCGGATCCGCACGTCCAGGCCGAGCCCGGGGAGCATCCGCCGCAGCTCGGCCGCGTCCTCGATCCCCCCGTCGGTCAGGACGATGACGCGGCGAGCCCCGGCCTCGGACGCGGCCTGCAGGGCCGGGAGGAGCCGGCTCGACGTCGCGAACGGCTTCACCGACGCGAGCGAGTCCTTCGGGACCGTCCGCGCGACGTCGCCGAAGAGAAGGACGTCGTCGCCCCCGGCGCGCTGCGCCTCGCGCACCGCCGCGCTCCACCGGGACGTCGTGTCACCCGGCGCGCGAGGGAGCGCCATGCTCAGGGACGCGTCGACCAGGACCCGGGTACGCTCGCCGCTCGAGGCGAAGCCCGGTACCGGAATGTGCGGGTCGAAGAGAAGCAGGATGAGCAACGTGAGCGCGAGCCAGCGCAGCGTCGCCAGGAGCATGCGCCCTTGCCCGGGCGCCTCCCGACGACGGTAGAGGTGAAGCACGACGGCGAGCGCGCTCGTCGCCGCCAACGCGAAGATTGCCCAGCTCAGCAGATCCATCCGCCAGCTCCCGTTTGCCAACGAAGCCTGCCGGCGGCCGGCCGGCAGGCTTCGTGTTGTACGCCGGTGGGGGCGGAGGGATCCGCCGGAATCAGCGGTCTCCGCCCATTGTCCGTTCCGTTTCGCCCCCGGTCTCCGCAAGGTGCGGGCCCGCGGGGAGGTGCGCGTCCAGGAGCGCGACCCGTTCCTCGACCAGCGCGCGGAACTCCGCCATGCGCGACTCGGGCACGCCCGGCTTGCCGGGGAGCTGGACCCGGCTCGCGTTGAGCGCCTGGCCGTTCCTGCGCAGCTCGTAGTGCAGGTGCGGGCCCGTCGCCAGGCCGGTCGAGCCGACGTACCCGATGATCTGCCCCTGCACCACCTTCACGCCCGCGCGGATCCCGCTCGCGAAGCCGCGCAGATGCGCGTAACGCGTCTCGTACCCGAGCGCGTGGCGGATCTTGATCAGGTTCCCGTACCCACCGTCGCGCCCCGCGAAGGTGACCGTCCCGTCCGCGGTCGCCCGGACGGGGGTGCCGGGCGCCGCGCCGAAGTCCGTGCCCAGGTGGGCGCGATAGCGCCCCAGGATCGGATGGTACCGCCGCCAGGAGAAGGAGGACGTGATCCGCACGTAGTCCACGGGGTAGCGGCGGAACATCGTCTGGAGCGAGCGTCCCTCCCTGTCGTAGTACTCGCCTCGGGAGCCGTTGGCCTCGAAGTAGATCGCCGGGTACTCGCGTCCCTGGCTCACCACTTCGGCCACGAGGATACGACGTCGCCTCGACGTGCCGTCCGGCCGCGCTTCCCGCTCGTACACCAGCCGGTACCGGTCACCGGGCCGGATGTCGTGCGAGAAGTCGAGGCGGTAGGCGTAGATCTCCGCCAGCTCGGCCACGAGCGCCTCCCGCTCCGCGGTCGGCAGCCCGAGCGCCTCGTCACCCATGATCGCCTTGTAGACCGAGCCGCCAGCGTCGATGACGCCGGACGCGTACGTCGTGTCGATCGTGGTCGGCGTGATCTCGACCCGGCCGGTCCAGCCGGTCTCGCTGCGATCGAAGCGGAGCGTGCTGTCGGCGTTGATACGCATCTCGACCGCGCGCGGATGCCCGCCATCGACCCACTTCCGGACCGTGACCTCGACGCCGGGCCGCAGGTGCCTGGGGTTCTTGAACTCCCGGAGCGCGCTGATCAGCTCGTGCAGCTCCGCACCCACGATCTCCGCCCGCCCGAGCACCCGGTCGAGCGTCTCGCCCGCACGGAGCACGTGCGTCTCGGCCCGGTCGACCGGCGCCGCGTACAGCGCGCCCAGCACCGGCGCGGCTTCGCTCCCGGGCACACGGTCCCGGGGCTCCCAGTACGCGCTGATCCCCCACGTGAGCGTGGCGAGCAGCACGAGCACCGTCACTCGTAACGGGTTCGACATCGCTCCCCCCTCTCCGGCAGAGGCTCGTGGCTCCGCCTAGTCCATCTGGCGCCGGATGAACGTCGGGATGTCCAGGTCGGCGAGCTGCTGACGCACGATCGCACGCTCGGGCTGCCGAGGGAACGGCAGCGGCTCGGCGACGATCGGGCTGCGTACCGTCGACGCCCCCGCCATGGCCGGCCGGGGCGCGACCAGCGGATGCGGCGAGAAGTTCCCCCGGATCACGTTCTCCCGCGACGCCTTGTCCTCCGGCGACTCCAGCCCCGTCGCGATCACCGTGACCCGAACCTCGCCCTCCAGCGCCGGGTCGTGCACGGCGCCGAAGATGATCTCCGCATCTTCACCTGCGGCTTCCTGGATGATTGAAGCGATCGTGGTGACCTCGTCAATGGTGAGGTCCATCCCGCCGGTGATGTTGATCAGCACGCCGGCCGCGCCCGCGATCGAGAGATTGTCGAGCAGCGGGCTCGAGATCGCCTCCTGGGCCGCCTCGACCGCCCGGTTCTCGCCACGGCCGAAGCCCGTCCCCATCAACGCCGGGCCGCGGTTCTGCATGACCGTCCGCACGTCGGCAAAGTCCACGTTCACCTCGCCCGTCACGTTGATGAGGTCGCTGATCCCCTGCGTCGCGTGGAGCAGCACCTCGTCCGCCTTCTTCAGCGCGTCGCGGAAGCTGACGCCCTTGCCGACGACCGAGAGGAGCCGCTCGTTCGGCACCACGATCACCGTGTCCGCCGCGCGCTTCAGCTCGGCCAGGCCCTGCTCGGCCTGCCGCATCCGCTTCTTCCCCTCGAAGAGGAACGGCTTCGTCACGATGCCGATCGTGAGCGCGCCCATCTCACGCGCCATCTCCGCGATGACCGGCGCGGCGCCCGTCCCCGTCCCGCCGCCCATCCCGGCGGTGATGAAGACCAGGTCCGCACCCTCGATCGCGCGCGCGACCTCATCCTTGTTCTCCTCGATCGCCTGGCGGCCGATCTCCGGGCGCGCCCCCGCGCCCAGCCCGCGCGTGAGCTTCTTCCCGATCTGGATCTTGATCTGCGAGCGCGAGTTCTTCAGCGCCTGCGCATCCGTGTTGACGCTGATGAACTCCACGCCCTCCAGCTCCTCGTCGATCATGCGGTTGACGGCGTTGCCCCCGCCGCCGCCCACGCCGACGACTTTCATGCGCGCGTTCTGGATCGCTGCCTCTTCGAATTCGAAGATCATCATGTCACCCTCCTTTGGGTGGCTCGGGGGACCGACCGGTGATCCCCCGCGGGTACGGGATTGGAACGGAACGGACTAGAAGAACTCCTTCAACCAGGCGACCAGCCGGCCCACCGCACCATCTCCGAAGCCGGCGCTGATCCCCGCTTCTACGCCGCGGTGCGCGCCGTACATGGCGAGCCCCGTAGCCGTGGCGAACTTCGGACGGCGCACCGAGTCGACCAGCCCGACCAGCTCTTCGCCGGGCGTGCCGACCCGGACCGGCATGCCGAAGACGTGCTGCGCGACTTCCGTGGTCCCCGCGAGCGATGCCCCGCCCCCGGTCAGCACGACGCCCGCGCCGAGGTTCCCCTTTTCGCCCGCGTTCTCGATCTCCCGGGCAACGAGCCCGAGGATCTCGTCCAGGCGCTGCTCGATGATGTGCGCGATCAGCTCCCGCGGGACCTTCCGCTGGCTCCCCGGCCCCGGCCCCGGGACCTCGACCATCTCCCGCGGGTCGACCAGTTGCGCCGAGGCGACGCCGTACTTCTCCTTGGTCCTCTCCGCCTCGGCGTACGTGATCGAGAGCCCCTTCGCGAGATCGTTCGTCACCGTCACGCCGCCCCAGGGGATCGTCGCCAGGTGGCGCATCTTGCCGTCGCGGAAGATGGCCAGCTCGGTCGTCGCGCCGCCCAGGTCGACCAGCGCGACGCCGACGTCCTTCTCGTCCTCCACGAGGACCGAGAGCGACGTCGCCAGCGACTCGTGCACCAGCGCCTCGATCCTGTAGCCCGCCCGGTTGATCGCCTTGCGCAGGTTCTGGGTGGCCGCGACCGAGCTCGTGATGATGTAGACCTCCGCCTCGAGACGGGTGCCGATCATCCCGACGGGATCGCGGATCCCGGCCCTGTGGTCGACCAGGTACTCCTGCGGCAGCACGTGCAGCACCTCGCGGTCGGAGGGGACGACGACCGCGCGCGCGACCTCGTGCACACGGCGGACATCGCTCGCGTCGATCTCCTCGTGCCCCACGGCGACCACGCCCGTGGACGTCTTCGCGTGGATGTGCTCGCCGGCGACGCCCACGAAGACGCGGTCGATCGATACGCCGGCCATGAGCTCCGCTTCCTTCATCGCCGCGCGCACCGACTCGGTCGTCTCCTCGAGGTCGGTCACGACTTCTCGGCGCATGCCGCCCGTCCGGGCCTGGCCGACGCCCAGCACCTTGATCACGGGACGGCGCGGCAGATCGCCGGTCACCTCGACGATGACCGCGCACGTCTTGGTCGTCCCTATGTCCAGCCCGGCAAAGACATTGGCTCGCATATCAGCCGTTCGCGCTAGGGTTGAACGAGACCACGACCTGGTCTCGGAATCGAACGTCGATCCTGCGAACGTCGGCCATCTCCTGGCGACGCTCCAGGTCCTGTATCGTCAGTCGGAGCTGCTCGAGGCGCTTCCCATCGAGCGCCGCGGGGAGCAGCACCTCCGCACTCGGCGGCTCGCGCAGGAGCAGTCGGACCGCGCCGTCCGCCGCGGGCACGACCTCGGAGACCCGCACGGCGAAGGTCGGCGCCGTGCGGGCCAGGCGGGCGGCCACATCGATCAGGGCGACCGCCGTATCGCCCTCGATGCGGCCGTCCTCCGTCACGCTCACCACGCCGCCCACGATCGGGACGTCCAGCACCGCGCCTGCCGGATCGATGGGGAGCATCCGCCCTTTCGCATCCACGGGCCGCAGCTCGGGCGTCCTCACCAGCGCCACCGGCTCGACCTCGACGATCGTCACGATCAGCGTCCGGGGCAGCTTGCGCTCGATCTTCACGTCGGCCACCAGCGGGTGGCGCAGGAGCGCCGCGCGCCACGGACCCGGGTCGTCGAAGATGCTGGACGTGTCCGCGATCCCGCTCACGGCCAGCGCCTCGTGCGGCGCCAGGTACCGGGTGCCGAGCACCTCGACCCGCTCCACCCGGAACGCGTCCATGCGACGGAGGAGCAGCGGCGCCTGCGCCGCGAGCGTCACGAGGACGGCGAGGCCGAGGAGCACCCAGCCCCAGCCGGGGACCGTGCGGCTCACGACGTCGCCTCCAGCCGCGCCCGCACCACGCGGCCGGTCTCGTCGATGTCGCCCGCGCCGAGTGTCAGGCACAGATCGCCCGCACGCAGCGACGCGGCGAGAGCATCACGGAGCTCCGCCACGTCCGCGTGGTAGTGCACGTCCGTCGCGCCTGCCGCACGGGCGGCGTTCGCCACGAGCTCGCCCGTCACCCCCGGGATCGGCGTCTCGCGTGCGGGATAGACGTCGGCGACCCACACCGCGTCGGCGCCCGCGAGCGCCCGGCCGAACTCCGCCGCGAAGTCCCGCGTCCTCGAGTAGAGGTGCGGCTGGAACACCACCACGAGCCGCCGCTCCGGGTACGCGCTCCTGGCCGCGGCCAGCGTCGCCTCGATCTCCGTGGGGTGGTGCGCGTAGTCGTCCACGAAGAGCACGCCGCCCGCCTCGCCAAGCGCCTCGAAGCGCCGGCCGACGCCGTGGAACTCCGCGAGCGCGCGCCGGATCGACGCCAGGTCGGCCCCCAGGTGGCGCGCCGCCGCGATCGCGCCGAGCGCGTTCCGCACGTTGTGCACGCCCGGCACACCGAGCACGACCTCGCCCTGCGGCGCACCGTGCTCCACGAGCATGAACCGGCTTCCGCGCCCCCGCGCCTCCACGTCGACAGCGCGGAGCGCCGCCTCGGCGGAGAGCCCGTAGCCGTAGCCCCGAGCCTCCGCGACCTGCTCGAGCAGCCGCTTCGCGCCCGGATCGTCCACGCACGCGGCGATCAGGCCATCGGAGGGCACCGGCGCCACGAAGTCGCGGAACGCCGCCTCGACCGCCTCGAGCGTCCCGTAGATGTCCAGATGGTCGGCCTCGATCGTCGTGACCACCGCCACGTCCGGCCGCAGCGTCAGGAACGAGCGGTCGTACTCGTCGGCCTCGACCACGAAGAGGCTGTCCGACCCGGCACGCAGCCCGCTCCCCCACTCCGGCACCCGCCCTCCCACGAACCCGGTCGGATCCAGGCCGGCCTCCGCCAGGATCGCCGTCGTCATCGCCGTGGTCGTCGTCTTCCCGTGCGTCCCCGCCACCGCGACCACCGTCCCCCGGTTCACCAGCGCGCCCAGCGCCTCGGCCCGCTTCAGCACCGGGATCCCGCGGGACCGTGCCTCGGCCAGCTCCGGGTGGTCGGCCGGGACCGCCGCCGTCGTGACCACCGCGACCGCGTCCGCCACGTGCGACGGGTCGTGGCCCTCGGCGACGTCGGCGCCCAGCGCCCTCAGCGCATCCACAACCGGCCCGGAGCGGAGATCGCACCCGGTCACGCGGCCGCCGCTCCGCAGCACCAGCTCCGCCAGGGCGGAGACGCCGGCGCCCGAGATCCCGACGAAGTGCACCGGACCCGTCCGCGCCAGCGCGCGCAGGTCCAGCCCCGCCGCGTCGCGGGCCCGTCCGTTCGTGCCAGGGTCGCGCTTCTCCATCACGCCACCAGGGACAGCATCCGTTCCGCGATCTCGCGCGCCGCGTCCGGCCTGGCGCGCATCCGCGCCTTCTCCGCCATCGCCGCGCGCGTCGCCGCATCGCCGGCGAGCCGCCGCAACTCGCTCCACAGCCGCTCCGGCGTGAGCTCCGCCTCCGGCACGCACACCGCCGCGCCGGCCTCCTCCAGCGCCCGCGCGTTGTGCGTCTGATGATCCGCCGCCGCCGTGGGGAGCGGGACCAGGATCGCCGGGATCCCCCACGCCAGCAGCTCCGCCGTCGCCATGGCGCCCGCGCGCGAGAGGGCGAAGTCCGCCGCCGCCAGCGCCTTCGGCATCTCCTCGATGTAGCCGACGACGCGAACCCACCCCTCGATGCCCAGCGGCGCCAACCGCTCCCGCACCGACTCCAGGTGCGCCGGCCCCGTCGCCCAGAGGAGCTGGAAGCCGGCCGGCGGCGCCTCGAGCTCGCCCGCCGCGACCGCCTCGAGCGTGCGACACAACGCTTCGTTCACCGCCCGCGCGCCCTGGCTCCCCCCCACCACCAGCCCGACCACCCCGTCGGGGGACAGGCCGAACTCCCCGCGACACGCCGCCCGGTCCAACCCCGGATCCGGCGGACGGATCGGGTTCCCGAGAGCGAACACCTGCGTCCGGCGCCCCGGACGGAGATGCCGCTCCGCCTCGGGAAACCCGAGGTGCACCTGCCGGACCCACCGGGCAAGCCACCGCGTCACCAGCCCGGGGTACGAGTTCTGCTCCTGTACCGCGACCGGCACGCCCCGGAGCAGCGCCCACGCACACGCGGGCCCGCTCGCGTAACCGCCCGTCCCAACCACGAGCTGCGGCCGAATCCGCCGGAACAGCCGCGCCAGCCCAACCGCGCTCATCACCATGGACGGCACCAGACGCCAGTTGCGCCAAACCCGGTCCCGCCGGATCGGCTCGAACGGGAGCAGCGTGTACGGCACGCCTTGCGCCGGGAGTACCCGCGCCTCCACGCCGCGCCGGGCCCCCACGAAGTGCACCTCGACACCGGGCCGCACCTCCCGCATCGCCGCGGCCAGCGCCAGCGCCGGGTAGAGATGCCCGCCGGTCCCGCCGCCGGCGAAGAGCACCCGGACCGGGGTTCGCGCGCCCTTATCCGCCTCCCTCGCAGCGGCCGCTACGCCCACGGCGCCCGCACCGCCCACGCCGCCCGTGGCGCCCGCCGTCGCCTCCCTCAACCCACCCCTCCGACCGGGTCCGGCCCGAGGTCGCCCCGGCTCCCCGCCCGCGCGACCGAGATCAGGATCCCGACCGCCGCCAGGCAGACCAGCAGGCTCGACCGCCCGTACGAGAAGAACGGCAGCGTCACTCCCGTCGTCGGGATCAGCGCCAGGTTCACCGCCATGTGCAGGAACGCCTGCACGACGATCACGTTCGTCGCGCCGATCGCCAGCAGCGAGCCGAACAGGTCCGGCGCCTGGCGCGCGACCCGGTAGCCGACCATCCCGAACGCGATGAAGAGCACGACGACCGCGAACGTACCCAGGAAGCCCCACTCCTCCCCGATCATGGCGAAGAGGAAGTCGTTGTGCGGCTCCGGGAGGAAGCCGAACTTCTGCTCGCCCCGCCCGAACCCGCGCCCGAACAGGCCGCCGCTCCCCACCGCGATCAGCGACTGCCGGATCTGGTAGCTCATCCCCGCCGGGTCGACCGACGGGTCCAGGAACGCGATCACGCGACGCATCCGGTACGCGGCCGACTCCACGTGGCTCCAGAGGATCGGGAGCCCGACCAGCCCGAGCACCAGGAAGTGCCCGATCCGCGCTCCTCCCGCGAAGACGACCAGCGACGCCAGCAGCAGCACGATCGCCGCGGCGGACAGGCTCGGCTCCAGCGCGATCAGCCCGACCACCACGCTCCAGATGATCAGGAACGGGAACAGCCCGCGGCTCAGGCTCGGGAGCTTCTCCTGCTTCTTCACCGCGAGCGCCGCCGTCCAGATCACGATCACCAGCTTCGCGAACTCCGACGGCTGCAGCGTCACGCCGCCCACGACCAGCCACCGCCGGGCGCCGTTGATCTCCGGCGCGATCGGTTGGGTGCCCGGGAGCACGATCACGAGCAGCAGCAGCGTCACCACGCCGAGGAGCGGCCACGCCAGGCGACGCAGGTGCCGGTAGTCGATCCGCGCCAGAACGGCGAGGCCGACCAGGCCGACGGCGCCGCCGGCCACCTGGCGCACCACGTAGTGGTAGTCCTCCAGCCCGCTCATCTGCGCCTTCGCCGCGCTCGCGCTGTACAGCATGACCAGCCCGAAGGAGAGGAGGACCAGAGTGAGCAGCAGCAACACCGCCCCCTCCCACCCCTTGCCGAGGCGGCTCCGCTCCGTCGCGGACAGGTCCTCCCACGTCGCCGTCGCGACGCCGACGCCGTTACGCATCCGCTCCCTCCCCACGCGCCAGCGCCGCGAAGCGCCGACCCCGCTCTTCGTAGTTCCGGAACATGTCGTAGCTCGAGCACGCCGGCGAAAGCAGGATCACGTCCCCGGGCACCGCGAGCGACTCCGCGCGCGCGATCACGTCCTCGAACGGCCCGTCCACCCGCTCGACCCGCACCGCGCCCGCCAGGTCCGCCTCCACCAGCCTCGCCGCCTCGCCGTACGCCACGACCGCCTTCACCCGGTCCTTCATCTCCGGCAGCAGGGTCGTGTACGGCTCGCCCTTGTGCCGACCCCCCAGGAGGAGGACCGTCGGCCGCGTGATGCTGCGCAATGCGACGCGCGTCGACTCGACGTTCGTCGCCTTCGAGTCGTTGATCCAGAGGATGCCGTTCCTCTCGACGATCGGCTCCAGCCGATGCTCGAGGGCGCGGAAAGTACGCAGCCCTTCTCGCACCGCATCCACATCGACGCCGGCCAGGACCGCGACCAGCGACGCCGCCAGCGCGTTCGCCCGGTTGTGCTCGCCCAGGATCCGCAACTCCGAGGTATGGACGAGCGGCACCGCGCCCGCCTGGGTCCGGAGCACGAGCGTGCCGTCGTCCGCCACGAAGCCGCCCAGCTCGTCCGGCTCGGGGACGCTCCGCACGCGAAAGAGGTAGCGCCGGCCCGGCGCCTCTCCCGCCAGCGCAAGCACTTCCGGCGACTCGCCGTTCAGGACCCAGGCGCTCGCGTCCGTGGCGTTCTCGAAGAGACGCGCCTTGTCCGCGTAGTAGGCCTCGACCGACGGGTACCGGTCCAGGTGGTCCGGAGCCAGGTTCGTCACCACGCCGATCCTCGGCGCGAAGGTGTCGATGTCAGCGAGCTGGAACGAGCTCGCCTCCACCACCACCCAGTCCGGCGCCGGGTCCCGCCGCGCGACCTCCGACAGCGCGAGGCCGATGTTCCCCGCCGCCGGCGCGTCCAGCCCCGCCGTCTGCAGCAGGTGCGACGCGAGCGCCGTCGTCGTCGTCTTCCCGTTCGTCCCCGTCACCGCAGCGACCGGCGCGTCGAGGTACCGGAACGCGAACTCCAGCTCCGAGACGCGCGGCACCGCGGCCACCCGCGGCTCGGCGAGGATCGGAGCCGTGGGCGGGATCCCGGGGCTCACCACGATCAGATCGCACGCGGCGATCTTCTCGACCGAATGGCCCCCGACCTCCGCCTCGCCGCCCGCCCGGCGCACCGCCTCCGCCGCCTCCCGCAGCGCGGGCGTGTCCCCGACGTCCGACGCGTAGACCCGGTAGCCGGCCCGGAGCGCGAGCTCCGCCGCCGCGCGCCCGCTGCGCGCGAGCCCGAGCACTGCCACCATCCCGCCGGCCTGGCCGGCCTTCCGCGCCGTCCTCACCGGATCTTCAGCGTGCTGAACGCCAACAACGTGAACAGGATCCCCAGGATCCAGAACCGAATGATCACCTTGCTCTCCACCCACCCCGACTTCTCGAAATGGTGGTGCAAGGGCGCCATCTTCAGGATCCGCCTCCCCTGCCCGTACCGCCGCGCCGTGTACTTGAAGTAGCCGACCTGCAGGATCACCGAGAGCGCCTCCAGCACGAAGACGCCACCCACGATGACCAGCAGGAACTCCAGCTTCAGCAGGATCGCGACCGCGCCGATCGCGCCACCGATCGCCAGCGACCCGGTGTCGCCCATGAAGACTTCAGCCGGGTGCGCGTTGAACCACAGGAACCCGAGCGCCGCGCCCGTCAGCGCGACCGCGAAGATCGCCAGCTCGCCGGCGCCCGGCATGTAGAAGAAGCCCAGGTAGTTCGCCGTGTCCACGCGACCGATCAGATAGGCGAAGACCGCGAACGTGGCCGCCGCGATCGCCGAGAGCCCCGCCGCGAGCCCGTCCAGCCCGTCCGTCAGGTTCACCGCGTTCGAGCTCCCGGCCAGCACGATCATCACCCATGGCACGAACACGATCGGCGCCAGGACCAGGAAGTGGTCGGCGAAGAACGGGAGCGTCGTCCAGTTGAACGGGACCGGGCTGATCGGCCTGAGCCACAGGTACAGCCCCAGGAGCAGCCCGAGCAGCCCCTGGCCGATCAGCTTGTAGCGCGCCACCAGCCCCTCGGTCCTGCGACGCACCACCTTCAGGTAGTCGTCGATGAACCCGAGCACTCCCATCCACACCAGGACGATCAGGGCGATGATCGTGTACGGGTTCGTCAGCTCCGCCCAGAGGACCGTGGCCGTGACGGTCGCGATCAGGATCAGCACGCCGCCCATGGTGGGCGTGCCCGCCTTCCCGTAGTGGGTCTCCGGCCCGTCCTTGCGCACCACCTGCCCGACGCGCAGCGTCCGCAGCCAGCGGATGACCGACGGCCCCAGCAGGAAAGAGAGGACCAGCGCCGTCACCATCGCGCCGGCCGCCCGGAACGTGATGTAACGGAACAGGTTGAAGATGATGTGATATTCTGCCAGTGGCGTCAGCAGGTGGTAGAGCACACGTCACTCTCCCCCGGCGGCGGCCGCCGCCTCGTCCCCGGGCCGCGCCCCATCCTCGAGGCGCGGGGAACCGCCCCTTCGGCCCCAGTCCTCCTCGAACCGCGGGAGCAGCCGCTCCAGCGCGACGCCCCGCGAACCCTTGAGCAGTACGACTTCCCGACCGCTGAGCCGCCGCGCGAGCGGCGCGTATGCATCCAGCGGGTCGTCGACTGCGATGAGCCGGTCCCCGAGGCGGTCGGCCAGCGGCTGGAAGGCGGCGGCGAACTCCCCCGTCGCCACGATCAGGTCCACGTCCGCGGCCGCGACCGCCTCCGCGGTCCGGCGGTGCAGCGCCTCGCTCGCGGCGCCCAGCTCCCGCATGGTGCCGAGCACCGCGACCCGCGCTCCGTTCCGCGGCAGCGAGACCAGGAGGTCCACCGCCGCTTCCACGCTGGCGGGGTTCGCGTTGTAGCAGTCGGCGATCACGGTCAGATCGCCGAACCGATGCAGCTCCCCCCGCATCTTGGGCGGGCGGACACTGGCCAGCGCCTCGACGGCCGCATCCGCGTCCACGCCCCACTCGATCCCCAGACCGAGGGCGAGGAGCGCGTTGCGGGCGTTGGGCCGGCCGCGGAATGCGAGCCGAACGGTTCGATCCTGCCATTGGAAGCTGGTCCGCCCTTGTTCATCCAGCTCCACCCGTTCGGCTCGCAACTCCGCGTCCGCGAAATCGGTCCAGCCGGCGACCCGGACGCGCGGCGCGATCAGGCGCGCGCGCTCGGCCAGCTCCGGCGGTTCTTCTCCGACCAGGGCGACGCCGTGCGGTGGCAGCACCTCGAGGATCGCGGTCTCTTCCCGGAGCACGCCCTCGAGGTCGCCCAGCCCCTCGAGGTGCTCCTCGGCGATCGTCGTCACGATCACCGCCTCCGGCTCCACGATCCGCGCCAGCCGCCCGACCTCGCCCGGCGTGTTCGTCCCCACCTCGACGACCAGGGCCTCCGCGTCCGGCGGCGCCGCCAGGAGCGTCAGCGGCACGCCGACCAGGTTGTTGAGGTTCCCCTGCGTCGCGTGCACGCGGTAGCGCGTCTCGAGCACCGCGCGCGTGAGGTCCTTCGTCGTCGTCTTGCCGTTGCTCCCGACCACGGCGCAGACCCGGGCGCCCAGCGAGCGGCGGTAGTGCCGCGCGAGCAGCCCGAGCGCCTCCAGCGTGTCGGGCACCTCGTAGTAGACCAGAGACGCCGGCGCGCCCTCGGGCACCCGCTCGACCACCGCGCCCCGGGCTCCCCGGTCCGCCGCCTGCGCCAGGAAGTCGTGGGCATCGAAGCGCTCGCCCCGGAGCGCCACGAAGAGCGCGCCCCCGGGGAGCGTGCGCGTGTCGGTCGAGACCGCCGCGTACTCGACCGCCGCGGCGCCGGCCAGGCCGAGCGCGCGCCGGACCGCCGAATCGGTCCAGAAGACGCTCACGCGCCCACCTCCGGCGCCCGCGCGGCCACCAGCTCGGCCACGACCTCGCGCTCGTCGAACGGCAACTTCTCCTTCCCCACGATCTGGTAGGTCTCGTGTCCCTTCCCGGCCAGGAGCACCAGGTCCTCCGGCCGCGCGATCTCCAGCGCCCGGGCGATCGCCGCGCGGCGGTCCGTCACACGAAGGTGCCGGCCCGCGGGCATCCCCGCCTCGATCTCGGCGATGATGAGATCCGGGTCCTCCGTGCGCGGGTTGTCCGATGTCACCACCGGGATGTCCGCCCACCGCTCCACGACCGCGCCCATGAGGGGCCGCTTCCCGCGGTCCCGGTCGCCGCCGGCGCCGAAGACCACGATCAGGCGGCCCGGCACCAGCGGCCGCAGCGCGGTGAGCACCCGCTCCAGCGCATCCGGCGTGTGTGCGTAGTCCCGCAGCACCGGGCACGGCACGTCCGCCACCTTCTCCAGCCGTCCCGGCACCTGGGGCGCTGTCCCGAGCCGAGAGGCGACGTCCTCCACCCCGAAGCCCAGCGCGAGCGCGGCGGCCGCGGCGCCCAGGGCGTTGTACACGTTGAAGCCGCCGATGAGCGGGAGCGACACATCCGCCGCGCCGCCTGGCGCGACCAGGCGGAAGCGGGCGCCGGACGGCCCCAACTCGAGGTGCTCCGCCCGGACTTCGGCGTCCCCGCGCTCGATCGAGTAGCGCAACGCGCGGGGGGCGGTTCCTTCGAGGCCCGCCCATGCCGGGTCGTCCGCATTGATCACCGCGGCGCCGCCCTCCCGGAGCAGGCCGACGAGGGCGCGCTTCGCGGTCACGTACGCCTCTTCGGTCCCGTGATAGTCCAGGTGGTCCCGCGTCAGGTTCGTGAAGACCGCCGCATCGAAGCGGAGCGCGTGGACCCGCCCCTGGTCGAGGGCGTGGGACGAAACCTCCATCGCCACGGCGCCCACGCCGCGGTCGACCAGCTCGCGGAGCACGCGGGCGAGGTCGACCGGCCCCGGCGTCGTCAGCGTCTCGCCGCCCGGGAGCGACGAGCCGTCCTCCAGGATCACGCCGAGCGTGCCGATGGACGCCGCGGGCCACCGGGCCCCGAGCAGGTGGCGCAGGAGCCACGTCGTCGTCGTCTTCCCGTTCGTCCCCGTCACCCCCACCAGATGCAGAGAGGCGGCGGGATCTCCGTAGAACGCCGCCGCCGCCAGCGCCGCCGCCCGACGTCCGTCCCGGACGACCACCTGCGGGAGGGAGCTCTCCGGGACCGGCCTCTCGACCAGCGCCGCCACCGCACCCGCGGATTCCGCCGCCTGGACGAAGGTGTGGCCGTCGACCGCGGTGCCGGCCCAGGCGCAGTACAGGTCGCCTGCCCTGACCCGGCGGCTGTCGTCGGCGATCCCGGTGATCACGGGATCGACGCCCGGTGCGGACACCACTCGCCCGTCCGCCTCCAGCCGCCGGACGATCTCCGCCAATCGGATCCCAGCGCGTCTCACCGCCGCGCCTCCTTCCCCAGGACCCGGACGACCGTCCCCGGCCGCGCCCGCTCGCCCGCCCTCGGCACCGTTTCCACCGCCGGGCCGCTCCCTTCGACCACCACCCGGAACCCGGCCTCGTGGAGGCGTCGCGCCGCGTCCCGCAAGGCCAGCCCCGTCACCTTCGGGACCTCCCGGGCCGTGGACACGCCCGCTCCATTGTGCCGGCGCGGCGGAGAGGCGTTCAGCGCGAAAATGAACGGCCCGGCGGGCGGCGGCGTCGGGCCCGCGACGGGCAATGCGTCGCTCGAGCCCTCGCTCCGCCCGCGCCGCGGCGACTTCGCATTCTCCTCTTCCGCTCGACCACGCACCACCGCCGCGGCCACGGCCCGCCGGTCCAGCGCGGTCTCGCGGGCGGCCAGCGCCGCCGCCAGCGTCGCCCGCATCACCGGCGCCGCGGCGAGCCCGCCGTAATACGCTCCCTTCGGCCGGTCCAGCCGCACCAGAAACGCGAACTGCGGGTTCTCCGCCGGGAAGAACCCCGCGAACGACGCCGTGTAGCTCCCCGATTCGTACCGGCCGTCCCGGACCTGCCGCGCCGTCCCCGTCTTCCCCGCCACCCGGAACGGACCCAGCCCCGCCGCCTGCCCGGTCCCCGCCTCGACCACGTCGACCAGCGCCGCGCTGATCTCCCGCGCGACCTCCTCCCGGACCACCCGCCGCACCGGCTGCGGGTCGTACCGCGCCACGACCCGGCCGCCCCGCGTCCGAACCTCCCGAACCAGGCGCGGCTCCATCAGCACGCCGCCATTGGCGAGCGCCGCGTACGCCAGCACCATCTGCAGCGGAGTGACCGAGACCTCGTACCCCATCGCCAGGCTGCTCTGCGAATAACCCGACCACCGCTCCGGCCGGCGCAGCAGCCCCGACGCCTCGGACGGATACGTCACGCCCGTCGGCGTCCCGAACCCGAAGTCACGAAGGTACGCGTACTGCTCCGCCGGCTTGAGACGCCCGGCCACCTTCGCCATCGCGATGTTCGAGGAGTAGCGCAGCGCTTCGCGGAGGGTCAGCCACTCGTACCCATGCACGTCCGTGATGGTCCGGCCGCCGGTGACGTACCGCCCCTTCTCCGCGTACACGCTGTCCGACAGCGTCGCCCGCCGCTCGTTCAGCAGGGCGGCGGCGACGAACGGTTTGATGGTCGAGCCCGGCTCGTACGGCTCCGTCACCGCGAGCCAGCTACGCGTGCCGTCGCGCCGTACCGTCGCCGCCGCCAGGATCTCCCCGGTCTCCGGGTCCGCAAGCACCAGGTCGCCGCCCACCGCCTCCGTCTGTTCGACCGCGCGACGGAGCGCGTCGTCGGCGATCTCCTGGAGCGCATGATCGATCGTCAGGAACACGTCGTGGCCCGGAACCGGCTCCTGCACCGTGATCACGGCTCCCGGGATCGGCCGGCCCAGGACATCCCGCCGCGCCACCGCTTCGCCCGGCCGGCCCGCGAGCAGCGAATCGAACTCCAGCTCGATCCCTCCCTGCGCGCGCCCGTCCGCGCCGACCCGGCCGATCAGCTCCATCGCCAGCTCGCCGTGCGGATACAGGCGCTCGATCACCCGCTCGAAGTGGACGCCGGGCTCGCCCGCGAGCTGCTGCCGCGCGACCTCGTCGTAACGGCCCGGGAGAATCACCCAGGACCGCTTCGGGTCCACGGCCCGCCGCGCCTGCGCCGCCGTCAGCCCCAGGACCTCACGGAGACGCGCCACCAGCGCGTTCGCATCCCGCACTTCCTTCGGCGCGACCGCGATACGGTACGCTTCCCGGGTCGCCGCGAGGGGCACGCCGTTGCGGTCGTAGATCGTCCCCCGCGGCGCCGGCAGCTCCACACGCTGCCGCTGCTGGCCGACCGCTCGCGCACGCCACGCCTCCCCCTCCAGCACCTGGAGCTGGAACGCGCGGCCCAGGACCACGAGCCCGACCACCAGCATCCCGAGCAGCAGCGCACGCCGCCGCCACGCATGCGAGCGCGCCGTCACCCTCACCGCGCCACCCCCTCTTCCACCGACGGAGCGCCCATCGGCAGGATCACGATCTCCGCACCCGATGGCACATGCATCCCAAGCTTCGCGCCCGCCTCGGCCACCACTCGACTCCGGCTCTCCAGATGGCGGATCCGCTGCATCACCGCCGCACGCTCCGCCTCCAGCACCGCTCGTTCACGCCTCACCGAGTCGAGCCCGCGCAACACCTCGAGCGCCCGGCTCTGGCGCCAGATCACGAGGCTCAACGACGCGAGCAGCGCCGCGAAACCAAGGGCCACCCGAATCACACCCGGCTGCCCTCGCATCACGCCGCCTTCCGCCACGCCCGCAGCCGCGCACTGCGCGCCCGCGGATTCCTTTCCACCTCTGCCGCCGTCGGAACCACCGGCTTGCGCGTCAGCGTCTCGCCCAGCGGTCGACCCCGACAACGGCACACCGGAAGCTCCGGAGGACAGATGCAAGCCCGGCTCCACTCGCGGAACGCGTCCTTCACACGCCGGTCCTCCAGCGAATGGTACGAGAGGACCACGAGGACGCCCCCCGGCTCCAGCGCATCCCGCAACGCCGGCAGCGCACGCTCCAGCGCGCCCAGCTCGTCGTTCACCGCGATCCTGAGCGCCTGGAAGATCCGCGCCTTGTCCTGCACCGTGAGCCGGCCGCCGTAGACCCGCTCCAGCACTTCCACCAGGTCGTCGCTCGTGCGGAACGGAGCCTCCGCACGGCGCTTCACCACCTCCGCGGCCAGCCGCCGCGACCGACGCTCCTCGCCGTACCGCCAGAAGAGGTCCGCGAGCTCCTCCTCCGGGAGCTCGTTCAACAGATCCGCCGCCGTCGGAACGCCCCGAGCGGCCGGCCCTGCCATGCGCATGTCCAGGGGAGTGCCAGGACGGAAGGAAAAGCCGCGCACCGGTTCATCCAGGTGCCGCGATGATACGCCGAGATCCAGGAGCGCCCCCGCCAGCGGCTCGCTCAACGCCTCCGCCGCATCGGCGAAGTTCGACAGCCGCAGCTCAAACCGCGCGCCGAATCGTGCCAGCCGCCGTGCCGCCACTTCCAGGGCCTCCGGATCCTGATCCACTCCGATCACGCGGGCATCCGCGCCCGCGTCGAGGATCGCCTCACTGTGTCCGCCGTCGCCCAGCGTACCGTCGAAGTACAACCCGCCCCGTTCGGGACGTAGATACTCGAGCACCTCCTGCAGCATCACCGGCACATGACGGACCCCTCCGTCCATGCCGCCTACCGGAAGATCTGTGGCGCGAACCGCTCGAACTTCTGCGCTCCCTCCCGTAGCGCTTCCTCGAACCGGTTCGGATTCCACAGCTCGATTTTGTCCAGTGCGCCGACCAGCAGAACCTGGCCGTCCAGCTCCGCAGCCTCCTGCAACCGCGCGGGGATCAGGATCCGGCCCTGGCTGTCCGGAACCACCTCCACCGCGTTCGCCACGACCGAGAGCACCCACAGCCGCGCTTCGGGCTGATGGCGTACGAGTTCCTTCAGCCGCTCCTGCACGCCCATCCACTCCGACTCCGGATAGAGCGCCAGCGACGGCCGGTAGGCCTGCACCATGATGAAGCGCTGGTCCCCCGCCTCTCGACGGAACGCCGCCGGCAGGCTGACCCGACCCTTTTCGTCGAGCTGGTAGGTGTAGCTCCCCAGAAAGGTCACTCCCCTCTCCTCGGGGTCGGAGTCCGCGTCGTCGGGGCTCCCGGTGCTTGGGGTATCGGTGGGCTCCCCACTTTTCCCCACTTCTCCCCACCGCGGCCCCCAAGCTATTCATCGCACCCCACCCGGTCAAGGCTTTTTTGCAAGTCGATGCAGGCCAAGAATTTGCACTCGTGCCACGGCGCCGGCGCCGGCGGCGACCCGCGCCGGGCCACCCGATTCCGACCGCCCCGGGAGGAACATTTTGCCGCTCTCGATCGCGCTGATCATGCACCCGAGGGGCGACGCGCACCGGCTCCAGGAGCTCCGCTCGATCGTCGCGCGGCTCCGGGCGGATGGGCACGTGGTGCGGCCGCATCTGACGTCCGGGGCGGGCGACGCCACCCGTCTGGCGCGAGAAGCGGCGAGGGCGGGAGTCGATCTGGTGATCGCCGCCGGCGGCGACGGCACGGTCAACGAGGTCGTCAACGGGATCGGCCGGTTGCAGCGCCCCCCGCGCCTCGGGATCCTGCCGATCGGCACCGGGAACGACTTCGCCCTGGGGCTCGGAATCCCCCAGGATCTCGTGGAGGCGACGCGCGTTGCGGTCGGGGGGCGGCCGCTGGCCGTGGACGTGGCCCGGGTGAACGAACGCCTCTTCGTCAACGTCTCGACGGGGGGCTTCGGCGCAGAGGCAACGGAGCACACGCCCGACGAAGCGAAGCGACTCCTCGGCCCCCTCGCCTACCTCGTCACCGGGGCGAAGGAGCTCGTGGAGCTGCGCTCGACCCGGGCCCGCTTCTCGACGGATGGGCGGCTGTACTACGACGGTGAGTTCCTCCTCTTCGCGGTGGGGAACGCACGGCGGACCGGAGGCGGGAGCCTTCTCACGCCGCGGGCGGAATTCGGGGACGGCCAACTCGATCTGCTCATCGTGGAGGCCATGCCGCGCCTCGAGTTCCTGGCGCTCCTCCCGGACCTCCGCGCCGGGACCCACCTCGGGAGCCCCGGCGTGCGCTACACGAGGGCGGCGTCGATCACCGTCGCGCCCTCGGGCGCGCTCGCGGTGAATGCGGACGGCGAGCCCGTGCAGGCGTCGCGATACCGTTACTCGATCTGCCCGAGGCCGCTCACGGTCATGGTGCCGTGAGCCCCGGCTCACCGGGGCCGGGTCACGGCCGTGGTGCCGTAAAGCCGCGGTCACCCGGCCGGGTCACGGCCGTGGTGCCCGCACGCCCCGTGTTGCCGGGGCAGCGGCGTTCGCAGGAAGCAAGAAGGCCGGGGGCGTGACCTCACGCCCCCGGCCAACTCTCCACCCGCCTCGAACCCGGCGGGCCGCTCTCGCGCCGCGCCTCAGCGGCCGCGCTTGATCAACAGCTCCTGGATCTCGATGTACTGGTCCACGGCACCCAAGAGCTGCTGGAGGCTGTTCGCGATCGACGCGTTCGTGTCCGCGAACGGCTTCGACTTCTGGAGGTGGTCGCGCGCCTGCTGGAAGATCGGCAGCGCCTTCTGGGCCGACGCGGCCGTGCTCGGCGCCTGCACCTCCTCACCCTGGACGTAGAGGATGTAGCCGATGTAGAAGTTGGCCATCCCCTGATTCACCGGGTCTTCGGCGAGGTCGAGCGCCGCGCGCAGATAGGGCAGCGCGCCGTTGTAGTCCCTCTTCTGGAACTTGTCGTTCACGCCGATCGCGAGGAAGGACCGCGCCGCCTGATCCGCGGTGATCTCTCCGGCCTCGACTGCGCTACGGAACGCCGTCTTGGCCGCATCGATCTGGCCCCGCTGGAGGATCCACTGCGCCTTACGCGCACGGATGTTCGGCGTGTTGGGGTCCTTCGCCATCACCGAGTCCAGTGCGGCGAGCGCCTCGTCCAGTCGGCCGGCCTCGTTGAGCGCCGTCGCGTAGGCGACCCAGAGCTGGACGTTGTCCGGCTGGAGCTCCACGAACTCCGCGCCCCGGCTGGCCGCTTCCTGCGTCCGCCCGAGCTGCGTCAGCGCATTGACGTACTGGACCGTGAAGTTCGGTTGGAGCGAATCGGGCTGCGTCGCCAGGACCCGGTCGAAGTAACCGAGCGCCTTCTCGTAGAAGCTGGCCGCGGCCGGGGACAGGTCATTGCCGCTCTCGCCCTCGGAAGCGTTCGACTGCACCTTCGCCGCAGCCGCAATGGCGTAGTAGCCCGCATACTCGAGGAGCGTCAGGTCGACGGAGTCGCCCTCCATCCCGGCCTCGGCGATCTGGAGCGCACCCTCGGGGTCGCCCGCTTTCGCCGCATCGTTGGCGATCGTGATCCGCACCCGCGCGTCGCCAGGATTCAGCTCGAGATACCGGCCGTAGTACTCACGAGACTCCTGCAGGCGACCCATCTTCGCCGCCACGTACCCCGCGGCCTGCAGAGCCTCCTGGTGGATCGGGTTCCGCTCGAGGACCTTGTTCAGCGTGTTCAACGCCTCCTCGTCCTGGTCCATCTGCATGAGAGCGTAACCCCGGCCGTACAGCGCCGTCTCGGCGTTCGGGTCGATCGCCAGCGCCGCGTCGCACCGCCGGAGCGCCTCCTCCCACTGCTGGCTACCGATGTTCTCCATGCAGTAGGCGGTGTAGCTCAGCAGATCGACGTAGTTGCGGAACGATTCGAAAATGTTCTGCGCAGCCTGCTTGGGATCGGAAGCGACGAAGGTCGGAACCCTGAACTCGTAGTTCTCGCGCGGGCTGATGAACTGGGCGTTCACCTCGAACCCGCCAGGCGCCTCCGCGTACGTGCCGCACATGACCAGCTCGAAGCCGCGCTGGGCCGCGAGCTGACGCGCCGTGATGCAGTTGATGAGGTCGTCCTCCTTGAGCTTGTACTGCTTCAGCGCGTCATTGAGGTCCTTCTTCTCGACCGGCCGGTGCGTGGGAAGCTCGTCGATCAGCTTCCGCAGCTCCTTCGACACATCCTCGCCGAAGTTCTTCTTGACCTCGCCTTCGCGGGCGAGCGACTTCGGCACGAGCACGCGGAACCGATCCTGCGCCGCAGCGGGCGACGCCAGAACCAGTCCGCCGCCGGCCACCAATCCAAGCGACAGGATCAGTGTAAGTCGACGAAAGTCGCGGAAGTGCACCATTTCGGGGATCTCCACGGTTGCAGGAAACATGTCACGGCCGCGGCGGCGGCCTGCCGAGTTGCTCCGAAATCCTCTAAACCGGCCAAGCACGAAAAGTTCATTGCCCGGAGCCGGCTCGACCGGTCCGGGTGCATGGCGATTCGTGCGCCGGGACCCGTATTCCCTGTCGCTGAACACACAATTGTACGAAGCACCCGGGACCTTCGCAAGTCTGTCCGGCCGGGTGTTCCCTGCAACTGTCGATCCGCCGTGGCACCGATCAGGCACTCGGCGTCGGTGAGGGATCTGCCGTCACGCGGAGCAGGCCGCTCTATCGAACGCGCAAGGCGGCCCGTGGCGCCGCCACGTGGAGATCACTTGTTTCTCACCGCCGTTCGTCTATCTTCGTGCCATGCCCATCGCGTACCTCGACGGGTCCAGGCTCCGGAGGGCCCTCATCGCGGCGTGCGACCACACCGAGCGCTGCCGTGCCGATCTCAACCGTATAAACGTCTACCCCGTTCCGGATGGTGACACCGGGACGAACCTCGCGCTGACGGCCCGCAGCATCGCCGACGGACTCCGGTCGACGCGGGAGCGTGGAGTCGGAGCCGTCGCCCGGCGTGCCGCGGACGCCGGCATCCTGGGAGCCCGGGGCAACTGCGGGATGATCCTCTCGCACTTCCTCCTGGGCTTCTCGGCGGCCGTGGAGGGACGCAATCGGCTGAGCGTCTCCGAGTTCGTCGTCGCCTTGCGCCGTGCGGCCGACCACGTCTACGCGGCGCTGGAGCGGCCGGTCGAGGGAACGATCCTCACCGTGATCCGCGAGACGACGGAAGAAGCGGAGCGCGCCCAGACATCGGACTTCGCCGAGTTGCTCGACCGGTTGGTCGCCCGCGCCCGCGAGGCGCTCGCCCGCACACCGGAGCTGCTCCCCGTCCTGCGGACCGCCGGCGTCGTGGACGCCGGCGCCAAAGGCTTCGTCCACCTCCTCGAAGGCATCCTCCACCTGATCCGCGGCGATTCGCCCGCCGCTGCCGCGACTTCCGAAGGAGCCTGGATCGAGGCGGACGACAACGGCGCCCGAAGCACGGTCGATAGGGCACCCCGGGGCGGGCTCGACGACGACGCCGCGCCTCCGCGTCCTGCGCCCGGCATGGCCGGGCCCCTGGCGCCCGGCGCCGACCGGCCCCAGGACACGGCCGCCGCCCGCGTCGACGTATCGGATCAGTACCGGTTCTGCACGGAAGCACTGGTCCGCGGGGACGCACTGCCCCCGGCGGACGTCGTGCGCTCGGCGCTCGCGGGGCTCGGCGATTCGCTGATCGTGATCCGTGGCGCCGACGTCCTCAAGATCCACGTCCACACGGATGATCCGGACACGGTCTTCGCGCGTCTCCGGGAGTTCGGCGAGCTGGCGGCGCACAAGGCGGAAGACATGCACGCGCAGCACGCCGCCATCGAGCGCGCGGCCGCGTCGCACGCACACCTCGCCCGGCGTCCTCTCGCCATCGTGACCGACAGCGTTGCGGACCTGCCGGACGAGGTCGTTCGCGCGCACGGGATCCACGTGGTCCCCGTCTCGCTGGTCTACGGCGACGAGTCGCTGCGGGACCGGGTCGACATCGATCCGGACACCTTCGTCGAGCGGCTCCGCCGCGGCGAGCGGCCGACGACGTCCCAGCCTCCGCCCGCCGCGTTCCTCGAGGCGTACGCCCGCGCCGCCGAAGACGGCGAGCACGTGCTCGCCGTGCTCCTGGCCTCGGCGCTCTCGGGCACCTATGCGTCCGGCGAGATCGCGGCAAGGATGTTCGAGGGAGCGCCCGTGACCGTGGTCGATTCGAGGGGCGCGTCGCTGACCGAGGGATTGCTCGTGCTCCGCGCGGCGGAGCTCGCCGAGCTCGGCACGCCGGTCGCCGAGATCGTCGCCGAGCTCGACCGGATCAGGGACCGCTCCGGGCTCCTCTTCACGATCGAGACCTTCGACAACCTCCTCGCCTCGGGCCGCGTCTCCCGCGGCCAGGCGTGGCTCGCCAACAGTCTCCGTATCCGGCCGATCCTCGGGCTGACGGCCGATGGCCGGATCGTCCCGGTGTCCAAAGTCGTGGGGCCGAAGCGGGTGCTCCCGCGCATGCTCGAACTGATCCGGGAGCGCGCGACGCCCGGCCGGGCGACCGTCCGGTTCGGGATCATCCACGTCGGGCGCCCGGAGATCGTGCCGGCAATCCGCGCCGCGCTCCTCGAGCACTACCCCGGCGCCGAGATCATCGTCTCTCCGGCCTCCCCCGCCCTGGCCACGCACGCCGGCCCCGGCGCGTGGGGGATCGCGTATCAGGTGGAGGCGGTGGAGGGGTGAGGCAGGGTGGGCGGGGAGCGGTGTGCGGCGCGGAGCGGTGTGCGG
>Ga0207873_1001032_pt1 | contig 28349 bp, 28 predicted proteins | sample BGWIniCompost_FD_187373 | JGI IMG/M metagenome (GOLD analysis project Ga0207873, IMG submission 187373) | Cellulose adapted compost microbial communities from Newby Island Compost Facility, Milpitas, CA, USA - BGW Initial Compost (SPAdes)... ...
AACTATATTTTTAAGAACAGGATTTGTTCTTATGCTCAATGCAGCAGTATCTTATATTTCAATAAGAATAAATAATATACCCCGCACTATAATTTTGATTGGCAGGAATACATTATTAATTTATGTTATTCATCTTATGATTTTATACGGCAGTGCCTGGAACCCGGGGTTAAATCGTTTATTCGAAAAAAGTTTTGATGTCTGGAATACAATAGGCACAGCACTCGCAATGATTATAAGTATGATTATGATGGTTTTAATCGTAAATAAAATTAATAATAAAATTAGGTTAAGATTGAAGAATGGGTAAAACAGGTGCTTTAAATAGTGAAGCTGCTGCAGAGGAAAAACAGTACGAGCAATCATTGCGTCCTGTTGCTTTAAAAGATTTTGCCGGGCAAACTAAAATAACAGAGAACCTGAATGTTTTTATCTCTGCAGCAATTAAAAGAAAAGATGCACTTGACCATGTTCTTCTTACAGGTCCTCCGGGGCTTGGTAAAACAACTCTCGCTCATATCATAGCAAATGAAATTGGTGTAAAGCTAAAAATAACTTCCGGTCCGGTTCTTGAAAAACCGGGAGACCTTGCCGGCATTCTTACTAACCTTGAAGAAAATTCTGTTCTGTTTATAGATGAAATTCATAGGCTCAGTCCTGTTGTTGAAGAATATCTTTACTCAGCAATGGAAGATTATAAACTCGATATAATGATTGACAGCGGACCAAGTGCACGTACAATTCAAATCAGTCTTCCGAAATACACATTAGTTGGTGCAACAACCAGGGAAGGAATGTTAACTTCTCCTTTAAGAGACAGGTTCGGAATAAAATTCAGGCTCGATTATTATGATGCTGAAATTTTAAAGAAAATTGTTATCCGTTCTTCTAAAATTTTAAATATAAAAATTATAGAAGATGCTGCTTTTGAAATAGCAAAACGATCAAGAGGTACTCCGAGAATTGCAAACAGGCTTTTAAGAAGAACCAGAGATTTTGCTGATTATGATGATAAGCCTGCTATTGATCTGGAAATAGCCAGGAAAGCGCTTGCTGCTCTTGAAGTTGATGAATATGGTTTGGACGAAATGGACAAAGATATTATTCTTACAATCATTGAAAAATTCAGAGGCGGACCTGTAGGACTGAATACTCTTGCTGTTGCTGTAAATGAAGACCCGGGAACAATTGAAGAAGTGTATGAACCATTTTTGATTCAGCAGGGTTTTATTCACCGTACACCGCGTGGAAGAGAAGCAACGCATCTTGCATATAAAAGATTCGGAAAAGATAAGTTCACAGGGAAAACTGATTCTTTATTTGATTAAATCTTTAAGTCATTACCAATCACCAAAAAAAATTTGTGATGTATAAAATAATTTTCTTTCTATGCATTAGCTTGCTGCCTGTTTATGCACAGGATGAACTTTACATTCCACGCAATATTATTTCAGCTTATGAAAATGGAACAAGAACTTTTGAGGGCATTCCCGGAAAAAATTATTGGCAGAATTCCGCTGAGTATAAAATAAAAGTTAAAGTTGAGCCAGAAACAAGATTAGTTAAGGGAAGCGAACATATAGTTTATTTTAATAATAGTCCTGATACACTTAAAAGAATTGTCTTTAATATAATTCAGGATTTAAATAAACCTGAAACAGAAAGAACTTTTTCATTATCGAAAGAGGCAATAACTGATGGAGTTGAGATTGAAAAATTCAGAATGAATGGTAATAATATTGAAACTACTGACAACAAAAATTTTATCCGGAGAAATACTTTATTAACAGTAATGATTGAGGATAATCCGTTGTCTCCCGGTTCATCTGCAGAATTTGATATCAAATGGAACTTCGTTATTCCCAAAGGAAGAAATCCCAGGATGGGTACTTATGATTCAACAACATTTTTTATTGCATACTGGTATCCGCAGATTGCAGTTTATGATGATATTGATGGATGGGATAGCAATCCTCATTCAGGTGAACATGAATTTTATAATGATTTCTCAAACTATGAAGTTGAAATAACCGTACCTAATACTTTTGGTGTTTGGGCAACAGGAATACTTCAGAATCCTGAAGAAGTATTAACTTCAGAATATCTTAAAAGATATGAAGAGGCATGGAAATCAAATTCAATCATAAATATTGTTAATGCAGATGAAATTAATTCCGGTAAGGTATATAACTCTTCAAATAATTTTAATACATGGAAATACAAAGCAAATTATGTAACTGACTTTACTTTTGGAATCAGCGATCATTTTTTATGGGATGCAACAAGTCTTGAGGTTGAACCCGGAAGAAGAGTTTATATTGCTGCTGTTTATCAGAAAGAGTCTAAAGATTTTTATGAAGTAGCAGACATAGCAAAAAAATCTATAAAATATTTTTCAGAAGAACTACCTGCCATTCCATACCCTTATCCTTCTTTAACAGTTTTTAATGGAAGGGGAGGAATGGAATTTCCGATGATAATAAATGATGGTTCACATAAACAAAGATCCGGTACTGTTGCTGTTACTTCGCATGAAATTGCTCATCAATATTTTCCTTTTTATATGGGAATTAATGAAGAGAAATATGGATGGATGGATGAAGGTATGGCAACATTCTTTCCATTTGATTTCCAGGTAAGCGAAGGTAATGCTTTTCCCTGGTATAACGCAATGAGATTTTATGAGCGAATGGCAGGATCAGAATTTGAAGTTCCGCCAATGACCCTTACCTATATGTTAAGAGGCTGGAGTAAAACTATGGCAATCTATTATCGTCCTGCATTTGCTTATTTCTATTTGAGAGATATGCTTGGTAAAGAACTCTTTAATAAATGTATGGCAGAATATATTAAAAGGTGGAATGGAAAACATCCAATACCCTATGATTTTCTCTATACATTTAATGAAGTCTCCGGGGAAAATTTAAATTGGTATTGGAAGCCATGGTTTTTTGAGAAAGGTTATCCCGATCTTGCAATTACTAATGTTGTTTATTCAGATAATATTCTTGAAGTGGAAATTAAGAAGAAAGGAAATATACCTGTTCCTGTTATGCTCTCTATTTTCTGTGAGGATGAATCAATCTTAGAAGTTTATGAAACTGCCGGAGTTTGGAAAGAGTCTGATCTCTTCATTTTAAAAAAGGAACTTACATCTGATCCTGTTTCATTGATTCTTGGTTCAGATTTAATACCTGATTCAGAGCAGGAAGATAATATGTATAGTTTTCCCCAATCAACTAATTAATTGCTTCGTAAATTTTGAATTTATCTGCCTGAGCTTTTGCCAGTATTTCTTTTCTATTATCATCTCACAAAATATTTTCAATGTGAGTCTCTGCACTGCATTTTTAAATATTGTTATATACTTTGTTGATGAAACGTATGAATATACTAGGACAAGACAGCCTTCACGCATAGAAAGACACAATCCCTTAACTTAGGCAGGCATACCGGAAAAACGGTATGCCTTTTTATTTATTCTTGTCTTCCTTCCTTGAAAAGAAATTAAATATGTTTGCCATAAAGAGAATATAATAACTATATTTCAAAAGTTATTTTGATTTTATATGAAGATATTCAAATTCCTTATTTACATATAGCCTACAATTCTCTTCATAATAATTCTTTCAGCCCGGGAATTAAAAGAAGAAGAGCTCGGATCACGGAGCAATCCAATAAAACTCTATTTTACACCTTCGGTTGATGCAAAAAGAATAACAACAAATGCAAAAGTATTGACCGACTTCCTTGAAAAAGAAACAGGTTATTATTTTACAACCGCAGTTCCTTCAAGTTTTATAGCAGTTGTTGAAGCCTTTGGAACCAGGAAAGCAGATATAGCAAGTATAAATACATTTTCTATTTAATGGCTAATGAAAAATACGGAGCTGAGGCTAAACTGAGAATTGTAAGAAACGGTGGTGAAACAAGTTACAAGGGTCAGTTCATAACAAGGTTTGAGTCAGGAATAGAGACAATTGCTGATATTGATAATCGTTCAATTGCTTATGTTGATCCTTCTTCAACTTCAGGATTTATTCTCCCCAAAGCTTTACTTGATAAAATGGATGTACGCCCGAGTGAAACTGTTTTTGCAATGAGGCATGATAATGTTGTAATAATGGTTTACCAGGGGCAGGTTGATGCTGGTGCCACATACTATGCTCCGCCTCACCCGGAAACAGGTGAAATACTTGATGCCCGGATGCGTGTTAAGCAGCAGTTTCCGGATACTGAAAAGAAAGTAAAAATAATTGGTTTTACTGAAGAAATACCTAATGACCCTTGGGTATTCAGAAAAGATATGGATGAGGAGATGAAACAAAAAATTATTGATGCACTCATCAAATTTGTTAATACCGAAGAAGGCTAGAAATCTTTATATGAGATTTATGACATTGTCGGTCTTATACCTACAGTCGACAGTGATTATGATAAACTAAGAACTATGCTTAAAGAGCAGGGCATTTCATTTGAAAAACTGGTTGAAGAAATGATTCTTGAAATTACTAATCTCCATAAAATTTATCCCAGCGGAACTCACGCATTAAAGGTGTATCATTTACTGTTGAAGAAGGAGAGTTTCTTGTAATTATAGGCCTAAGCGGATCAGGTAAATCAACTTTGTTAAGATGCATTAACAGGCTTATTGAACCAACCTCCGGCAGTATAAAATTTCTCGGTAAAGATATTACTCATCTTAAAGGTGAAGAGTTAAGAAAAATTAAGATGCAGATAGGAATGGTATTTCAGCAGTTCAATCTTATAAAAAGAAGATCTGTTCTTACAAATGTCATAACAGGAAAGTTAGGTTCAATTTCAACTTTTGATTCTATTTTAGAAAAGTTTGATAATGAAATAATTGATGAAGCATATAAAAATCTTGAAACTGTTGGAATAAGAGATAAAGCAAAAGAGAGAGCTGATTCATTAAGCGGGGGACAGCAGCAGAGGGTTGCAATAGCAAGAAGCCTCATGCAGAACCCAAAACTTCTTCTCGCAGATGAACCTGTTGCATCTCTTGATCCTGCAACATCAAATTCGGTTATGCAGTATTTTGAAAAAATTAATAAAGAGTTTGGTACTACTGTAATTTGCAATCTTCATTTTCTTAGCCTTGTCAGAAGATATGCTACACAAGTTATTGCATTAAAAGCCGGAGAAATTATTTACCAGGGATTCCCAAATGAAATTGATGAAACCTGGTTTAAAGCAATTTACGGTGAAGAAGCCGAAGAGGTTGAAATAAGATGATTGCTGACCCGGAAATTGAAATTCATCCTCATAAAATTATTGAGCGTAATAAGAGAAGAGAAAATAAATTCAATTTTATTAAAGCAGTTCTGCTTGATATTTTTTTCGTATTCTATTCAATTATTGTACTTCAGAGAGCAATTTATTATAAATTCATTTTAGATTTAAGAGACCTTCCTTTTTCCTGGAATGAAATCGGAATAATATTTTTAATAAGTATTGTTATTGGAATTCTCTGGGCGTCAACGAGAACATCTTTATCCAGCAAACTATTTGGAATTTCAAGAGATAATTCAGTTACAAAGTGGACAGTTGAAATATTCGGCTGGTTTCTCTTTAACATTACATTCATTGCGGGATGGATTGAAACAAAAATTTCTTTGGTTGACCTTTTTAGTTCTGAAGGGATACAGGGAGCACAAAGAATTTTTGGTGCACTCTTTCAGCCGGAGTTGGGAATTTTTGATGATGCATTATTCGCTATAATTGAAACTATCTATATTGCTCTTCTTGCTACTTTAATTTCAATTCCACCTACACTTCTTTTAAGTTTCTTTACAGCAAGAAATCTTATGAAAGATAATAAAATTTCTTTTGCTGTTTATTATGTATTAAGAATTGTTCTCAACTTTATCCGTTCAATTGAACCGCTTATCTGGGCAATTATTTTTTCTGTATGGGTGGGTATTGGTCCTTATGCCGGAATGATTGCGCTTCTGGTTCACACTATTGCATCAAATGCAAAACTCTATTCCGAAGCTATAGAAAATATTGAAGAGGGTCCTGTTGAAGTTATTGCCGCTACAGGTGCAAATAAAATACAAATTGTTTGGTATGCAGTTGTTCCTCAGATAGTTCTCCCGTTTTTATCCTTTACTATTTAGGTGGGATATTAATGTAAGAATGGCGACAATAATTGGTCTTGTTGGCGGTGGAGGTATCGGTACAATGCTGATGCAGTACCAGGGGCTTGCCCGCTGGCATGAAGTTGGTCTCATCGTACTAATAATTGCTTTCGTGGTTTGGGTTATGGATTATATAAGTGCTAAAATCAGAGAAGCAATTTATTAATTTGTTCTGAAGCACTTTCCGGTCACTTAACACAAACTTAACATAAACTTAACAATAAGTTTTCATTCCCCGATTTTAATCTCAATATATTTGAACACCAATTTTTAATAACCTGAGGTGAATATGAAACACAAAATTTTTCTTTTATTAGCATTTGCTGCATTAGTTATTTTCTTTACGGGATGTAAAAAGAAAAGTGAAACTGAACAACTAAATATAACTGTAAAAGGCTCAGATACGATGGTTAACCTTTCGCAGAGATGGGCAGAAGAATACATGAATAAAAACCCCGGTGTATCCATTCAGATAACAGGCGGTGGTTCAGGTACAGGTGTAGCTGCATTATTAAATGGAACCACAAACATTGCAAATTCAAGCAGAGAATTAAAATCCAGTGAACTTGAAGAAGCTGCAAAGCGGGGAATTACTCCAAAAGTATATGAAGTTGCTCTTGATGGAATTGCAGTAATTGTTCATCACGATAATCCTGTAACAAGTTTAACGATTGAACAATTATCTGATATTTTTTCAGGTAAGATAAGTAACTGGAAAGAAGTTGGTGGTATTGATGCAGAAATCACTTTATATGGAAGAGAAAACAGCAGCGGCACATATGAATTCTTCAGAGAAAAAATTCTTGGTAAGGATGAGAGAGGAGTTCAAAAAGATTTTGCTGTAAATACCCAGGTACTGCAGGGAACTGCCGCACTGGGTGAATCTGTTGCTAGAGACCCCAGAGGAATTGGTTATGGTGGCGTAGGTTATTTTGCTGCACGAAAAGATGTAAAGATTCTGGGTGTTAAAGAAAATAAAGATGCCGGGGTTGTTTTTCCTTCGCAAAATGGTATTGTTAATTATGAAGATATCTGGAGCGGGAAATATTCTATCTCAAGATATCTATATTGTTTTACTGATGGTAAAACAAACCCGGGAGTTGAAAAATTTTTAGAGTTCATTCTGTCCGGGGAAGGACAGGAACTTGTAAAAGAGATGGAATATATTCCTTTACTAAAAAATAAATAATAACTTAAAACGGGAGAGAACATTGAAACATTTAATTACAATTTTTATTCTGCTTATAAGTATAGGTTTATACGGACAATCAGGCAAAATATCCGGACAAATTTTCGGAGATTATTTTTATAACATCTCACGCGACAGTGAAATTCAATCCTTAAGCAATGTTATTCTTAAAGACAAAAAAGATTTAAATGGATTTCACCTAAGAAGAGTTTATTTTACTTATGATTATGATATCTCAAAAATTTTTTCTACAAGATTCAGAATTGAAGCTGACAACTCAATAACTGCAAGCAACAAAATGGCAGTTGCTGTTAAAGATATATACCTGAAATGGGTAAATATTATTAGCGGCAGCGATATTATTATCGGACTGCAGCCAACACCTGCTTTCCAGATTTCAGAAAGTGTCTGGGGTTACCGTCCCCTTGAAAAAACAATAATGGATTTGAGGGGTGCTGTATCTTCAAGAGATATTGGTATATCGTTAAAAGGTAAATTGAACAGTTCAGGCTCACTTAATTACTGGTTTATGTTTGGAAATAACAGCAGCAATTCTACTGAAATGGATAAGTATAAAAGATTATACGGACACATATACTTAAAACCTTCTGATAATACTCACATTACAATTTATTCGGATATAAAATTTAAACCATCATTTACTGAAAATTCTGTTACTTTAAGTAATAATGATTATACTTCATCAGTTTTAGCAGGCTACACTGCAAAAGAATATGCTGCTGGTGTTGAAGGCTTTTTAACATTAACAGAAAATGGTTTTAAAGATGTAGGAACCGAAACTACTCTCTACAAAACAAAATCAGCATTAGGTATATCAGCATTCGGTTTATATAATTTTTCAGATATTACATCTGCTGTTTTAAGATATGATTATTATGACCCGAACACAGCATCCGGCTATACAGGTGATGTCAGAAAATTCATCATCATAAGTTTTGTTTATAGACCGGATGAAGCAGTTTCAATTATGCCAAATGTTTTAATTGAAACTTATGAATCTGTAAACGAAAAAAATTATGATTCATCTTTAACAGGCAGAATAACCTTTTCTTACAGATTTCTTTAATGATTACAGAAGAATTAAATACTATTAAAATTGATAAAGTTAAAGAATCATCTTTCGCTAAGAAGATAAAAAAATCAACAAGAGTTAAAGAGAAAACAATTCATTATTTCTTTGCTTTAAATGGGGTGATGGCTCTAATCTTTATCATCTTAATATTTATCTTTCTATTTAAAGAAGGATTAAGTGCGCTTGAACATATTGGTCTTCTTGATTTTATTTACTTCGACCGGGTTCAGTCAGATGGTTCAGTTGAAAGACTTTACCAATGGTATCCGACATCTGAGGAAGCAAGATATTCTTTAATTCCTTTAATAGCAGGAACATTGCTTACTGCAGTTCCGGCGACACTTATTTCAACAATATTTGGTGTGGCAGCAGGAATTTATCTTTCCGAGATTGCAAACCCTAAACTCAAAGAATTTCTTAAACCTGCAATCGAGCTTTTTGCAGGGATACCCACGGTTGTTATTGGTTTTATTATGCTTGCTGCAGGTGCAACATTTTTCGATGACCTTCTTAATCCTGCAAACAGGTTAAACGCTTTTATTGCATCAATTGGATTATCGTTTATAATCATTCCAGTAATTGCATCATTAACAGAGGATGCACTGCATTCAATTCCAAATGAATTAAGAATGGCATCCTATGGATTGGGTGCAACCAGGTGGCAGACGGTAAGGTATGTAATTCTTCCTGCTGCTTTCAGTGGTGTATCTGCAAGTATAATTCTTGGATTCGGCAGAGCAATCGGCGAAACAATGATTGTATTAATGGCATCCGGGAATGCAGCAAATATCACTACAAATATTTTTAATAGTGTAAGAACTATGACTGCAACTATTGCAGCAGAAATGGGTGAAGTATCTCACGGCTCCGACCACTACTTTGCTCTCTTTTTTATAGGAATAGTTTTATTCACAATTACTTTTATTCTAAATCTTATTGCTGAAATAATTATAAATAAAATGAGAAAGAAAAATATTTTCTGATATGGAACTTCTTAAGAAAAAAAGAAATGATGTTGAAGGTTTAATTTTTATAAATCTTGTAAGATTTCTTTTTTACATATTACTTGCAGTTTTAATTTTTCTCCTGTTTAAAATTTTTATTGAAGGAATTGGAGTAATATCATTTGAGTTTCTTTTCGATTCACCAAGAAACAATATGACTGAAGGAGGAATCGGTCCTGCTATATTCGGAACAATTGCCGTAACATTTATAATGATTTTATTTGCAGTTCCTCTTGGTGTTTTCTCAGCAATATATCTTAATGAATATGCAAAAGATACTTTTCTAACAAGAATCATAAGAACATCTGTAAATAATCTTGCTGGAGTACCTTCTATAGTTTTTGGTTTGTTCGGTCTTGGTTTCTTCATTCTTTTTGTAGGAAAGAATTTAGATGAGGTTCTCGGTACAGGATTATTATTCGGTCAGCCTGCTTTGCTTTGGGCATCGGCAACATTAGCTGTACTTGTTTTACCTGTTGTAATTGTATCAACCCTTGAAGCTTTAAACTCAGTTCCCAAAACTCATCGTGATGCATCTTATGGTTTGGGTGCAACCAAATGGCAGACGATAAAAAATGTTGTTCTTCCCCAGGCAAGACCGGGAATATTAACGGGAACTATTTTAGCAATAAGCAGAGGTGCGGGAGAAACAGCTCCTATTCTTTTCCTTGGTGCAGCTTTCTTTCTTCCAAATCTTCCTCTTGTTGATCTATGTATTGGAGATTACTGTATCACAATTATAAATCCTGCGGAACAGTTTATGTATCTTGCTTATCATATTTTTATTCTTGCAACACAATCGGCTAACCCGACAAAGACATTGCCCATTCAATATGGTTCAACGCTTGTGCTTATTGCACTAACATTTCTGCTAAACATTACTGCGATAATTTTCAGATACAGGTTCAGAAAAATTTTAGGGAGAGTATAGTTTTGAAAGAAGTAAAAATATCTGTTAGAAATCTCAATCTTTATTACGGAGAAAAACAGGCTTTAAAAAATATTTCAATTGATATTCCTTCAAACAAAATAACTGCATTTATTGGTCCATCAGGCTGCGGTAAATCAACTTTTCTCAGAGTATTAAACAGGATGAATGATTTAATTGACAATGTGAAAATTACAGGAGAAGTATTAATTGAAAATGTAAATATTTATGATAAACAAATTGATGTTGTGAATTTAAGAAAACGTGTCGGAATGGTTTTTCAGAAATCAAATCTTTTTCCTAAAACCATTTATGAAAATCTTATTTATGGTTTGAAGATTAATGGAATAAAAGATAAAAAAATACTTGATGCAACTGCAGAAAAAACTTTAAAACAGGCGGCGCTTTGGGATGAAGTTTATGACAGGCTGCATGAACCTGCACTAAGTTTATCGGGAGGACAGCAGCAAAGACTATGTATCGCACGCGCACTCGCAGTTGAACCTGAAATAATTCTCATGGATGAACCTGCCAGCGCACTCGACCCGATTTCCACTGCAAAGATTGAAGAGTTAATACATGAATTAAAAAATAAATATACAATTGTAATCGTTACTCATAATATGCAGCAGGCTGCAAGGGTAAGTGACCAGACTGCATTTTTTTATCTTGGTGAATTAATTGAATATGATAAAACATCTAAAATATTTACTAATCCTTCAAAGAAGCAGACAGAGGATTATGTTACAGGAAGATTTGGTTAAGTAATAAATTATATTAAAAAAACTTCAGGTAATAAAATGGATAGACAATTTGACCTTCAACTGGAAAAATTAAAGAGAAGAATTTTGAAAATGTGCTCGCTTGTCGATGAACAGGTTGAACTTGCAATTAAAGTAATTGAAGAAGATAATTCTTCTTTAATTGATATTGTTCTTGAAAAAGAAAAAAAAGTTGATAAATATGACCTTAAAATTGATAAAATATGCCAGAAGATTTTCGCCTTAAACCAGCCGGTTGCAATGGATTTAAGATTAATTATGTCGGCACTAACAATTAACAATAATCTTGAAAGAATGGGTGACCTCGCGGTTAATATTGTTGAGAATTATAAAAAGTTTGGCAAAAAACCTGAATGGATTAGCAAAACCAATTTTTCAAAAATGGCTGAGTTAGTTAGAGAAATGATTCGTAATTCGATTGATTCATTTATTCAGGAGGATGCTAAGCTTGCTAAAAAAGTTATTGAGACAGATGAAACGCTCGATGAATACAACAGGGAGAATCACAAAATTCTTATCGATATGATGAAAGAAAATCCTGAAAATATTCAGTCGGGGGTTGCCTTGCTTGATATATCAAAACAAATTGAAAGGCTTGGTGACCATGCAACAAATATTGCTGAAGATGTTTATTTTATTGTTGAAGCAAGAATGGTAAAACATAAATATGAAAAATTATTTTTTAGTGAAGATACAGAGGAGGATGAGGACTAAATTTCTGAATTAATAATATTTATAAAATCTGAAAAGAATGATTCATCATTGTCCTGAGTTCCATTCTCTTTTAAATCATAAAGTTTTCTGCCGAATAGAATTCCCCAGCTTTGAATTAAAAAAAACTTTGACAAAGGTGATGCAATATTTTCATCTTTTAATTTTTTAAGGAAAGGTTTTAAAACTTTCTCTTCTTCATCAATAAGATTTTTCAGAATTTCCTTCTCTTTATCAAGACCTTCATCTTCAAATATCGTAAGGATTATATCATAAAGAAGTTTGTACTTATCTTTTAATCCTCTTTTGTAGTTGAAATAATTTATTAATCTTTCCTTCAGTGTAACTTCTTCATTGCTGATAATATTTTTTATATCGGAAATAAAAAGAGAAGCATCGTACTCTAAAGTCTTATAAAATAAATCTTCTTTGGATTTGAAGTAATGATAAATTGTTGCTTTACCTATCCTTAGGTCGCGTGCAATTTCATCGAGAGTAGTTTTGTTTAATCCATGACGGGCAAATCTTTTTGCAGCACTTTTGAGAATTTGTGTTTTTCGGTCAGGTTCCACTAAAATTTTTTACTCCAATCAGCAGACTATAAAAAGTATAATCTAAGATAGAAATAAAAAATTTAAAATATAAGATGTTATTGAAATATGAATAAGAAAAGAGGTTGTTTCATAAATAACTATTATTAATTATAATGAAACAACCTCCTTAAAAAAATTAACCGGAAACAAGTTTTCTGGCTTCTTCGATAATGCTTTCTGCTTTCTTCTTACTATCCTTTATAATTTTATCTGCTTTTTCTTTACTCATTTCGTAATAATCATTTATCTCATCAATTACATCATCTTTAACAGTTGTTATTTTTCTTCTGAATTTTTTCCCGGTCATAGGTGTATACATCATAGCAATAACACTTCCTATAATTCCTCCGGCTAAAAAACCTGTAAGAAACGCAGAAAACTTTTCATTGTTTGCCATACGACCTCCGTTTTAATTAATGGCTATTCAAAAAAAATATAATATTTAATTTTTATTTATCAAACAAGAAGTGATACAGGTTCTTAAAATACACTACGTGGTTTTTTTCTGCCGATAAGAAAAAAACCAACTAATAAAAGACCTGCAATAAAACCACCAATATGTGCTCCATAAGCAATTCCGCCTTCTGTTTGTCCGCCGAGCATTCCAATTCCATTAATAACCTGGAATACAAACCATAAACCAATAGCAATAACAGCAGGTACTTCGGTAATCAGATAGAAAAGCATGATAACTCTTACTCTTTTTTTAGGATAAAGAATAAGATAGGCACCTAATATGCCTGATATTGCACCTGATGCGCCGAGTGTGGGAATGAGAGGGTTTCCTCCAATTATATATGTAACCAAAATTTGTACTGCAGATGCAGCAATTCCCGATAATAAATAGAAGAGCAGAAACCTTAAATGACCAAGCCTGTGTTCAATGTTATCTCCAAAGATAAATAGGAAGAGCATATTGCCTAAAAGATGTGCAATACTTCCATGCATGAACATAGAAGTGAAAAAAGTTATGTAAGGTGAAATTGGTGTTGGCTGAAGTCCTGTTACATAAACACGTTCACCCGTAATCGGGTCGAATAAAACCTGGTCGTCGGTTACAATATCTTCTCCGGTAACAATTTCTTCAGGTACAAGTGAATATTTATATGTGAATTTCTGTTCTGCCCCGCATCCCTGGAAATAAACAAACACAATAACATTAATAATTATAAGCAGGTAATTAATTAATGGCAGAGTAGTTCTGTCACGGTTGTCATCTCCAATAGGCATTAGCATTTCTTTTACCTAAGCAATTTCTTTTTTAAAAGATAATTAAATATAAATGAAAGAATTATCACAAGTATACATCCAATAAGATTAAACCAGAGAAAAGGTATTTCAGTAAAGATAAAACAATAAATAACAACAATCTCTGCTGTAAGTGCAGCAATGAAAGTTGGTGTACCTTTAATCTTCTTTAAATAAAAAGCTACAAGAAAAATTCCGAGAATAGTTCCATAAACAAGTGAACCTAAAATATTAACTGCTTCAATTAAGGTTCCTAGCCGGTTTGCAAACAAAGCAAATACAATTGCATATAATCCCCAAAAAATTGTAGCAATTTTAGATACTTTTACGCATTGCTCATCGGTAGCATCTTTTTTTACTAATCTTTTATAAATATCAATTACAGTTGTTGATGCAAGTGCATTTAACTCTGCTGATGTTGAAGACATTGATGCTGAGATTATTGCAGCAAGTACCAATCCAATTAATCCCGCAGGAAGAAAATTAATTACAAAACTGAGAAAAATATAATTTGTATCATTTGCATCTGCACCGGGATTTGTTTTCTGTATTAATGAAATTGCTTCCGATTTCATTTTCTTTTCTTCATTTGAAATATCCTCAATCTTTTTCTGCAGTGAATTAATTAACACCTCATTTTTATTATCAATTCCAGAGAGCATTTCTCTTAAGTAAATCTGTTTCTCTTTCTTTAATTCATCATATTGTTTTTCAAGATTTAAATACTCTTCAGAATAACTTCCTGATTTTACATTTCTTTCCTGGACAGGATTAAAAAAAAGAGGGGGAGTAACAAATTGAAAAAACACAAATACCATTGCACCGGTAAAGAGAATAAAAAACTGCATTGGTATTTTCACAATTCCATTTGTCAGTAAGCCGAGCCTGCTTTGAGTAATTGAGCTTCCTCCAAGATATCTTTGAACCTGCGACTGGTCCGTTCCGAAATATGAAAGCATAAGAAAAGTTCCGCCAATTATACCCGACCAGAATGTGTACCTGTTTTCAAGGTCAAAAGAAAAATCAATTGCATTGAGTTTTCCTGTTTTACCTGCGATGTATACCGCATCAATAAAAGAAATATCGGGTGGAAGGAGATAAAATATCATTATGAATGCTGCAAACATTCCAGCAGTAATAATTATCATCTGTTGTATGTGTGTTTTGTTTACTGCAACTGAACCGCCGACAGTGGTGTAAATAATTACCAGTCCACCCATAACAAATATTGCGATATTAATATTCCATCCTAAAATAACTGAAAGAATTATTGCAGGAGCAAAAATTGTAAAACCAGCAGCTAATCCTCTTTGAGTAAGAAAAAGAATTGTACCCAGCAAACGGTTCTTTAAATCAAATCTTTTCTCCAGATATTCATAGGCTGTGTAAACATTAAGTTTATGATAAATAGGAACTGCAGTTATGCTGAGAATTATCATTGCAATAGGAAGTCCAAGATAGAATTGCACGAAACGCATTCCATCTACAAAAGCTTGCCCCGGTGTTGAAATAAATGTAATTGCACTTGCCTGGGTAGCCATAATGGAGAGAGCAACAACATACCAGGGAGTTGAACGTCCCGCTCTTATATAACCATCAATGTCTTTTGTTTTTCTTGTTTTCCATGTTCCGTAAGCTGCAACAAAAACAAGAAACCCGCACAATAAAACCCAGTCAATAATACTCACTCAAAAACCTTTGTGAAGAAAGTGAAGAAGATTATTTGAATAACAAGGAACAGAAGAACAACCAGGTAGATTTTATTCCACGAATTTAAAACAGGCGGCTGTTCATCTGAATGTATTTGTTCAGAATTTTTATCCATTATGATTTCCTGCTGAAATTAAATTGATAAATAATCTGTAAGCGCCGATAACACCGGCAGGAAGCTGCCTGAAAAAAGAGAGTGATGTATAAATAAAAACACCTTTGCCGTAAGTAGCATAAATTAAACTGCCGTCTAAGGGGGCTTCTCCTTTATCATTCATCGAAATTATCTTATCATATTCCGGAGCAATCTCATCAGCAAAATAAAGTCCGCGCTCCTGCACCCATCCTTCAAAATCTTTTTCTGTAATTTTGTTTGGATAATTAAGCAATCTGTGTTCAGGCAAAAGAAAATTTACAGGTGATTGTTCATCTGTAACCCTGTTTCTTGAAATTTTAAAAGGATAAGGAGCAAACTCATTTGTAACAAGGTCGATAGTATTATATTGAATTATGAGAGTACCACCATTGTAAACATAGTTTAATAATTTTTTGTAAAGAAAAGATAATCTCTCTCTTGTATTAAATGCACGTACACCGGTTATAATCGCATCATATTGAAGTAAACCATTTTCAATTTGTGCATCTGAAAGATTGTCTACAACATAACCAAGCTGTTGAAGATATACAGGAATGTCATCTCCGGAACCTTGTATGTAACCAATCGTGCCTTCGGTTTTTTCTGTGTTAAGCTTAATTAATTTTCCTTTAGCAGGAGGGAAGTATGTTCCTGTTTGAATATGAGGATATGATATGGAGATCATTTCTCTTGAAAAAAGTTTATTTGCGTTATGTACTTCAATAGTAAAATCTGTTTCTGCAGGATGTTCAGGTGGAATAATTGTAAAGCTGAATTGTTTCTCTTCATTCTGTTTTGTAAAACTCAACGGAATTTCTTCAGGATTTATAGCCCAGTTTCCTGAGTAATTAATTTTTATCTTTCCTTCAAATGAATCAGTATTATTCTTTACTGTAAAAAATATTTTACGCTCATCTTCTGATGTAAAGAGATTTATTTTACTTTGTATATTAATTGTAACATCAGGTACAATTTCTACAGGTCTGTATTTTTCACCTTCAACAGGATCTGTCCACCTGTAAAAAACAGGAGTTTCAAATGTTAAATCACCATAAGTTGAAGAAAGAGTAAACAGAGCAGTAAGTACAGGTGCTTCTTTGGGTTTGCCAATTAATTCCTGATCAATAATATTATAAATAAAATTATTTTTTTCTTCTCTTAACCAGTAGGGCTGGGATAAATCAATATCTTCAGGAAGATTAATTGAAAAATTTTTCGATAACATTTTCCCTTTTATTAAAGGAGAGTTATAAAGAGAATCATTTTTCAGATGAGTAATATTTATCTTCTTTAATTCAAAAGGAAAATCAGACCTGTTTACAATACCTGTTGTAATATTAATTTTACTTCCGGGAGAATAAAAATAATTTTCAGCTATTGCTTCAATCCATAAACCTGATGCAGACCGGATAACTTCAAGAAGTTCCTTTTTCTTTTTTTTAATCCAAAAATTTTTTTTATGATTTTCCATTTCATTATAAGCTTCCAAAAGAACCGGAATTATAGCAGAAGGATTTTCTGGATTAAAATTTTTTTCTGCTTCGGAAAGAAGTTCACTTATCTTTTCAGAATTTTCAATCCTGTTCCATGTTAAATCAATATCTTCAAATAAATCTTTTGTAACCGGAATTCCTGCAAGCAATTTAAAATGATTTATTACTTCATCTCTTCTGCCTGAACTTCCGAAGCCCTGGCTTTTATGCATTGTTCTGCTCTCGGCAGAAATCTCCGAATATGATTTACCAAGCAGCTGATTGTACTCACCAACATTAATTTTTATAAGATCATCTGTCAGTTCATTCTCCGACCTTATCCACGCATTCCAGAAAATTCTTTTCGGCTGCCAAGGTTCAACATATTTTAGCTGGTCGGGAAATTTTGTTGAATCACCTGCAATATTAAATGCTTCAAGTGCAAGCTGAGCAGAAGCAGTATGATGTCCATGCCCGCCGCCATCGGGGGGAAATCTTGTAATGATAACATCAGGTTTAAAATTTCTTATAATCCAGACAACATCGGAGAGAATTTTTTCTTTTCCCCATAATTCAAGTGCTTCTTCAGGAGATTTTGAATAACCGAAATCAACTGCTCTTGTAAAAAATTGTTCGGCACCGTCAACTCTTCTTGCTGAGAGAAGTTCTTCTGTTCTTATAATTCCTAACAACTCATCTTTTTCATTGCCGATTAAATTTTGTCCTCCATCTCCTCTTGTAATTGAGAGATAACCTGTTCTTAATTTTTTTTCTGAGGCTAAGTAAGATAATACTGCAGTGTTTTCATCATCAGGATGAGCTGCTATGTATAAAACACTGCCAACAACATTAAGCTTCTTTAATGCTAATTTTATTTCGGATGAATTTAATACAGGTAAAGGCTGTGCATTAATTTGTGTGAATAAAAAATAAATCGTGAAAGAGAGAAAAATATTTTTAATCATAGTAAGTCTTCGTTAATTTAATTAATCCTGGTTATTTAAAAACTCTGATATTGTTTCATTAAGTATTTTGTTGAATTCATCGGTTTTATCCCACATAACCGTATGACCTGAATCTGTAATTATCTTTACTTCAGCTTCAGGAATATGTTTTTTAATTGCATCAGTATTAGTCGGTCTGTTATCAACATTAATTATTGTAATTGGAACTTTAATATTTTTTAATGTTTCCACACGTTTGTTATTATTCCAAGCAACCGAACTTTTTAATGATTCACGCCAGCCGATTTTGGGATTTCCTTCAAGCATAGCGAGTATTCTGTTAAAAGTTTCTTCCTGGTTATATTTATAAAAACCACCTTTAACTAATTTTTCGTTATCGAGGTTTTCCACTAAATCCATCATAACATTTTCTAACTGTGAAGCCATCTCAGGGGTTGTTTCCTTTTCAATATCATGCATTCCTTCAACCAGAACAACACCAATAACTTTATCCGGAATTTTATTTGCCACTTCTGAAACAACCATCGTTCCCATTGAAAATCCTACAAGTACTACTTTTGAGGAATTAATTTTATCAATAACAGCAATAACATCATTTGAAAAGGAATCAATTGTCCAGTTATTTCTGTTATTTCCAGATTTTCCAAAACCGGCAAGGTCAATTGAAGCAGCTGTATATTTTTTTGAAAAATATTCCATCTGAAAATCCCAGATAATTTTGCTGTTTGCCCATCCATGAACAAAAACAATTAATGGTTCACCGGTTCCTCTTTTTTCAAAATTAATTCTTACACCATCAGATGATAATGCAGTATCATCCTGGGCTTTTAATAAGAGGGAAAAATTAAAACAAAGAACAAATGCAGTAAATAAACTTATTCGCTTCATACTAACCTCCGGTTTTTTTACCGTAATTGTAGGAAGTGAAAGAAATTAATTTAATTATTAAGTCGGAAGTTCTTAAAAACTTTATTGAAATTATAATTTAAATTAATCTTTCTTTTCTTTTTTCTTTACCCAGTATTTCCAGTAAACATAAAAGGGAAGTCCGAGCAGAATTAATATTAATCCCATTGCCGCATCTTCGGAATCTGATATAACTGTGTTCACAAGAAAAAGAAAAGAAAAAACTGTAAAGATTATTGGTGTATATGGATATCCCCAAACTTTATAAGGACGATGTGCATCAGGCATTTTTTTTCTTAAGATAATTACTCCAAATGCACCAAGCATATAAAACAGCCATGCAGCAAATATTACATAATCGGTTATAGTATCGAACGAACCTGAGAGTACAAGTATCGCAGACCAGAGTCCCTGGATTAACAAAGATACATGCGGTGTTCCGAACTTTGGATGAATTCTGCTCAAAGGTGAAAAGAATAATTTATCTTTCGATAAAGCAAAATGTACTCTTGCTGTTGCAAGTATACTTCCGTTCAATGCACCGAATGTTGAAACAATAACAGCTATTGAAATTAATGATGCACCTGCCGGTCCAAAGATAACTTCAGCGGCTGATGCTGCAACAAGAGGTGATTCAGCCATTACTTCTACAGGAAGTACATATAAAAATGCAAGATTAATAAAAGCATAAACAGCAATTACAATTAATGTTCCGTATAGAAGGGCTTTGGGAATATTACGCTGCGGTTCTTTTACTTCACCTGAAACAAATGTAACATTGTTCCATCCGTCATAAGCCCAGAATGCTCCTGCAAGTGCAAGTCCAATAATTGCAAATAAATTATTGGTAACCTCATCGGGAACAGCAAATCCTGTATTAATATTTGAGAACGATCCGCTTCCGAATGAAAAAAGTAAAACTGATAGAAGAACAATAGAACCTATCTTTATAAAAGTAACAAATGTTTGAACTGCTCCTCCTAAAACAACTCCGGCATAATTAACAGATGTTAAAAAGAGTATACAGATAATTGCAACGCCTTTAGTTCCAAAATCCATGAAGGGATGTATGTCTCCAACGAAAGGCATAAAGAGTGTAAACTCCTGCCACGCCTGGGGAAGCTGGGGGTATTGAAAAAAATATCCTAAATATTCTGCAAACACGTAAGCAATAGCAGCCTGGCTGCCTGTCTGCACAACTGCAAGAATAGACCACCCGTAAAAAAATGCTAAACCGTCTCCATACATTTTTCTGAAGTAAACATATTGTCCGCCGGTATCGTGGATGAATCCTGCTACTTCAGCATTAACAAGTGCACCTATAAAAGTTATTAAACCTGCGAGAACCCATACAATTATCAGCAGTTCAGGTGAGAGAAGTTGTCCCGCCATAGTAGCAGGTTTTCTGAAAATGCCTGAACCAATCATTGAACCGGCAACAATCATAACTGCTGCGGTTAAACCAAGTCCTCTAACAAGTTCAGTTTTTCTTTTAAAAGTTTTTTTTGATTCACCAGGTCCGGCTTTGTCGGTTAAATGCATCGATATGATTTTTTATGAATTAATTTTCAAATTACCCTGAGGATGAATTATGTTGAATCCGGAACTCAACCTAAAAAAACAAAAAGACTTTTACAAGAATTAAAATCATTTGTATCTTTATAAAGTATGTTGTAATTATGTTTCTCAGATTATGAACTACAGGAAAGAAACAATTTTCATTTTAACATCATTAATTCTCTTTGGGTTTTCCATAAACAATTTTTCTGCTGTTGTTTTCACATCAGTTAACTTTGGGTTAAATCAAAAATATTCTGAAAAAGTAAATAAGACTAAATTCTTTTCTTTTCAATCATAAATTAATTAATACAATTGAAGAAACTTCACAACCAGATACTCATAGCTTTAATTGCAGGAGCAATATTTGGTTCACTGTTTAATGTGGATACAAATACTCTTGTAATCAATTACAATAATTCCTCACAGGTTATTTCAGACTGGAATGAATTAACTCTGATAGCTGATTCGCAGGATTCTATTAATTTCGACAGTGATTCTCAGCTTGAAATAATTTCAGCATTCAAAAAAAGAAAAAGTGAGGGAAGAGAGATTGATATTCTTGTTAAAGATTTTTTTGATGAGAATTCTGAAAATAAAAGAACAGAATATTTTTCTAACATCACTTCTATTGAAAAAGAAAGCACAATTGCAACATCAATAAAATGGATTGGCGATATCTTCATCCGGCTTCTTATGATGATTGCAGTTCCGTTGGTTCTTGCTTCATTAATTGTGGGTGCAGCAAGTCTGGGAGATATAAAAAAGTTTGCAAGGATCGGAGGTAAAACAATTGCTTTTTATCTTGTAACTACTGCAATTGCAATATCAATTGGATTGGTAATTGCTAATATTATTCAGCCGGGTAAACAGGTAGATGAATTTACAAAAGAAAGAATGCTTGCTGTTTACAGTGAAGATGCTTCAGGAAAAGTTGAGCAGGTAGCAGATTATGATATAATTGGAATGATTGTTAATCTTGTTCCCTCAAATCCAATCAGGGCATTTGCAGAAGGTGAAATGCTTCAGATTGTTTTCTTTGCATTACTGATAGGAATTGTTCTCAGTTTAATTCAAAAAGAAAAAGCAGAACCTGTTCTTAAAGTTTTTGACGGCATAAGTGAGGCAATGATTAAACTTGTAGATATAATAATGTTTATAGCTCCCCTGGGGGTATTTGCATTAATATCTGCAACAGTTGCTGAATTCGGATTTAATATTCTTCAGACATTAGTCTGGTATATGGCTGCAGTTTTGCTCGGTCTTTTTATTCATATGGTTGGCATTTATTCATTAATTATAAAATTATTTTCTAAAGTAAAAGTAATCTCATTTTTCAGAGGAATGAGACAAGCACAGGCAATAGCATTCAGTACAAGTTCAAGTGCAGCAACACTTCCGGTTAATATGGAATGTATTGAAGAAAATTTCGGAGTTTCAAAGTCTGTTGCAAGTTTTGTTCTGCCTCTTGGTGCAACAATTAATATGGATGGTACAGCACTTTACCAGGGAGTAGCCGCCGTTTTCATTGCACAGGTTTTTAATATCGATCTTTCTTTTGTTGAACAGTTAACTATTGTTTTAACCGCAACACTTGCTTCAATTGGTACAGCGCCGGTGCCTGGTGTTGGAATAATAATGCTGGTGATAATACTAAAATCTGTAGGTATTCCCGAAGAGGGGATAGCATTGATACTTGGAGTAGACAGAATACTTGATATGTGCCGTACAGTAACAAACATAACAGGCGATGCTTCGGTTGCAGTTGCAATCGCATCATCAGAAAAAGAAATTAGTGAACCTATTGTTCAGGATGTATAAATAAAAGCTGAATAATTTATAATTTGATGAATAATATGATGATGAAATAATATGATGATGAAATAATATGATAAAGCTTCGCCGGAATAACCTGATATTTATTAAATTTGATTATGACAAATAAATTAATTATGAACCCCTGGCATGCGGTTTCCCCGGGGAATAATACACCTGAATATGTAAACAGCATAATTGAAATTCCCAAAGGTTCAAAAGGTAAATATGAACTTGATAAAGAGAGCGGCTTGTTAAAATTAGATAGAGTGCTTTTCTCCGCAGTTCATTATCCTGCAAATTATGGTTTTATTCCACAGACATATTGTGATGATAAAGACCCGCTTGATATTCTTGTAATTTGTTCAATTGATGTTGACCCTCTTTGCATTATTGAATCAAAAGTTCTTGGTGTAATGCATATGATTGATGAAAATGAAACTGATGATAAAATAATTGCTGTAGCAAAAAATGATATGGCAGTAAATTATATAAATGAATTATCAGAACTCCCGCCTCATACTATGGTTGAGCTTCAAAGATTCTTTGAAGATTATAAAAAACTTGAAAAGAAAAATGTAACTGTAAAACATTTTCTTGGTAAAGAAGAAGCTTTCAGAATAATTAATGAAAGTTTTGAAATGTATAAAAATAATATTCAAACACTTACTTCATGATTCGGATTAAATTATTGTCATTTCTTTGTTTTGTATTATTTATTTCTGCAAGCTTATATAGTCAAACTTATGATACAATTGCAGTAGCTTTCTGGAATGTTGAAAATTTTTTTGATGCTGTTGATGACCCTGCGAAAGATGATGAAGAATTTTTACCCGACGGCGATAAAGAATGGACAGATGAAAGACTCGACAGAAAAATGTATAACCTTTCAAGAATAATAAGATTAATGAATGATGGCAAAGGACCAGACATTTTAGGAGTCTGTGAAATTGAACACCAGGCTTTACTCGATACAATGATTATAAAATTCTTAAATGAAAAAAATTACATTTCTGCGGGACTTGAATCCCCCGATAACAGAGGGATAGATAATGGATTAATTTTTAATTCTGAACTCTTCACACTTCTCTCCGTAAATGGTGATACAGTAAAACTTGATGACGGATATCCAACAAGATTAATTTTAAATGTAGATCTTCTTACAAAGAATAGTGATATTTTGTATGTGTATGTAAACCATTGGCCTTCAAGAAGAGGTGGTGAGGAAGAATCAGAACCAAACAGAATTAAAGCAGCACAAACATTAAGAAAAGCAGTTGATAAAAATTTCTCTGCAAACCCAAATGCTAAAGTTATTATCTTTGGAGATTTTAATGACGAACCGGGGAATATATCATTAATAAATCATTTAAGAGCAACACCTTTTTATTGCGACAGCTCTGAGTATTATGATTTCATAATGCTTGAACTTCTGAATATCTCTTATCCTTTATATGCCGATGGTATTGGTTCATACAAGTATAAAGATGACTGGAATATGCTTGATCAGATTATTATTTCAAACTCACTTTTGTATGATGAAGAATTTCATTACATCTGTAATTCATTTGAAGTCTTTAAACCGGAATTATTATTAACACGCTCAGGAAAATATAAAGGTACTCCTTTCCCGACTTATGGCGGAAGAAGATATCTCGGCGGATACAGCGATCATTTTCCTGTAATAGCTAAATTTTTAATGATAAACAATCAGTAACAGTTATGAAAAAAGAATTAATAATATTCGGCGCAAATGGTGCCCTTGGCAAAGGTATTTCAGAAGTTCTTTTAAAAAAAGATTATGATGAAATTTTTCTGTTTGATTTTAATGTCGATGATTTACCTTCATCAGATAAAATAAAGAAGATTGAAACAGGCGATTTAGCTGTTGAAGAGAATGTAATTAAAGCAATATCAAATATCCATCCTTCAAAAGACAAAATAATTTTCTTATCCAGCACAGTAGGTGGTTATTCCGGAGGTAATTATATTTGGAATGCAGATATTGCTGAACTTGACAAAATGATTAACATTAACTTTAAGTCGGCTTTTTTTATAACAAAACATTTCGCAAAGATTGTTAAAAATTCAGGCGGTGGTTCCATCTGTATGACTGCTGCATATTCCGGAGTAGCTCCTGAGCCGAAAAAAGCGGCATATAGTTCTGCAAAAGCTGCTCTTATACAACTTATTAAAACAACAGCACTGGAAGGGAAAGAAATAAACTTATCTGCCAATGCAATAGCTCCTTATATTATTGATACTCCGGCAAACAGAGAATGGATGAAAGATACTTCTGTTTATGAAAACTGGGTTAAACCTGCCGAAATAGGAGAGCTTATTCATAGTATATTTTGTCACTTTAATTTTATTACAGGAAACGTAATAAATCTTACACACAGATTTAAAATTTAAGTATAATTTGTGCCGCTACAACAAATTATATGGTTGACTTTGTTTTTCAAAATATTTATTGTAGCACAATGTTTTTAAGTATATAATGGAGTTTTACTCTCTCAATATCGGACAACAAATAATATAACTTTAGGAGGTTTCTCTCTATGCAAATCACAGACTTAGTAATATCAACTATAAACATAATTGCTCAAGCTACCACTCAGGACGAGGGCGTATTAAATTGGTTAACTGAAAAGTTTATTGCCGGCGGTTTTTTTATGTGGCCTATTTTAGCATGCCTTGTAATTGGTTTGGCTTTTTGTATTGAAAGAATGTGGACTTTATCCAGAGCAAGAGTTAATACTAAAGCATTTATCTTAAAGGTTCGAAACGCCCTTTTTGAAGGTGGAGTAGAAGCTGCAAAGGAAGTCTGTGCTAATACAAGAGGACCTATTGCATCAGTTTTTCATGCCGGATTACTTCGTGCAGATGAAGGCATTGAATCTGCTGAAAAGGCTATTATAGCTTATGGTGGAATTGAAATGGCTTTCCTTGAAAGAGGTTTAATCTGGATTTCAACATTTATTACAATTGCACCTATGCTTGGGTTTACCGGTACTGTACAGGGAATGATTGAAGCATTTGATGCTATTAAAGAAGCTGCCCAAATTTCACCTGCAATTGTAGCAGAAGGTATTTCTGTTGCATTGTTAACTACTCTTTTCGGACTTGTTGTTGCAATGATACTCCAGGTGTTTTATAATTATTTTATCTCAAGAATTGACAGATTGGTTGGAGATATGGAAGAAAGCTCAATTGAATTAATTGATGCATTGTATGAATTAAAAACCGGTAAGAAAATCGGATAATTTAATTATTAAACGACAGAAAATTTTATGATTAAAAAAAGAAAAATAAAAGAAGCCGAAATACCTACTGCATCTATGGCTGACATTGCATTCCTTCTTCTGCTTTTCTTCCTGGTTGCTACAGTTATAGATGTTGATACAGGTATCGGTTTAACATTACCTGAATATGTTCCTCCGGAGGAAATAAAAGAAGTTGAAGTTCCCAAAGACCGTATGGCTGCAGTTCTTATAAATGAAAATGGTGATGTTCTTGTTGATGGTCAGCCTACTTCAATATTTCAGATTAAGAATAATTTAAAGCCGAGAATCGTCTCTAAAATTGATCTTCCTTCCAACAAAAAACTGATAGTCTCTGTTAAAACCGACAGGAAGACAAATTATAACCCATATATACAGGCTCTTGATCAGATTAAGCTTGCATATTTTGAAGTCAGGGATGAATATTCGCTGCAGAATTACGGTAAAAAATTTAATGATTTACTTCCGGAACAGCAGGATGTGGTAAAGGATAAAATTCCTATTATTATTTCTCTGGCTGAACCTGAAGCAGTAAAAAGATGAGGTAACTATGAAATTTGAAAAAAGAAGAGCAACTACCAAGCAGGAAATACCAACAGCTTCAATGCCTGATATAGTTTTTATGCTTTTACTTTTCTTTATGGTTACCACTACCTTAAGAGAAGTTGAAGTTCTGGTTGATTATAAATTGCCTGAAGCAGAAGCAATAGAAAAAATTGAAAACAAAAGATTAATATCTTATATCTGGGTTGGTTCCAATAAAAGAATCCAGATAAACGATAGTATTGTATCTCTTGATGAAATTCAGCCAATTATGTATGCTAAAAGACAGGAACTTCCGAATGTTATTGTTTCATTGAGAATAGACAGGGGAACAGACATGGGGCTGGTAACCGATATTCAACAGGAACTTAGAAAGGCTTATTGTCTCAGAATAAATTATTCGGCAAATATTAAAATTTAAGTTTACTTATATATTATTATTTTATTTCAGGGCAGGTTATATTAATAACCTGCCTTTTTCAATTTTATGAGGTCATAAGTGAATTTAAAAGATAAAATTAATGAAGATATGAAAGCCGCAATGAAAAGCGGTGATAAAGTAAGACTTGAAACTATACGTTCAATAAGAGCGTTAATACTTGAGTTTGAAAAATCGGGGGCAAACAAACAGCTTACCCCGCAGGATGAAATAAGTTTATTGACTACTGCTGCAAAAAAAAGAAAAGAGTCAATAGAACAGTATGAAAAAGCCGGAAGAAATGATCTTGCTAATAAAGAGAAAGCTGAGCTCAATATCTTAATGGAATATCTTCCCAAACAACTTTCTGAAGAGGAAATCAGAAAAGAGATTGAAAGAATTGCCGGTGAACTTGGTGCAAAATCCAAAGAAGATTTTCCCAAGCTTATGCCTGCAGTTATGAAAGAGCTTAAAGGCAAGGCAGACGGCAAAATTGTAAAACAGGAAGTAGAAAAATTCCTTGGTAAAGCTTGAACTTGCTTGATATAATATTATTACTTTTTATTCTGATTGGCTTCATCCTTGGTTTTAAAGATGGCTTTGTAAGAAAGCTTATAGGATTAATAGGCTTTGGTCTTGCCGTATTTCTTGCGATCAAATTTGCTTATTCATTCGGAAGAACTATTGAATCAATTACCGGTATAGAAATTTATCTTTCTGAAATAATTGCAGGTATATTAATTTTTCTCGGAGTTATTTTTGTTTTTGCAGTTATTAAGAGATTTGTTCATCCTTTCGATAAAGTAAATAATTTTATTAATCAGCTTACGGGCGGGCTGGTTGGCGGAATACAGATTTTATTTTTCCTTAGCGGCTTTCTGATTATCCTTAATATATTTAATGCTCCCGGGAAAGAATCAAAAGAAAATTCTCTTTTATATAATAAAGTTTATAAGATTATTCCTGCCACAATTGAATATATTTCAAAAAGGTATGAAGCCGAACCAAAAAAAGTTCTAAAGAATTATATAATTGATAAAGATACGATAAGATGATATCTGCAGCTGCTGCCGATAAATTAGAGTTTGCAAAAATTCTTCAGTACATCCTTTCATATACAATTACTGAAAAAGGGAAGAAGATAGTTGAATCACTATCACCATCTTTCGATCCAAACTATTTTAAATCAGAAGGAAATCTAGTAACCGAAGCAAAGGAAATTTTAATTAAGGATGCTCCTCCGCCAATTAATTTTTTATCTGACCTTGACACTCCTCTCTCTCAAAGTAAAATTGAAGGCGTTGCTCTTGATGGAAAAAAAATATTAGAAATATTAAAACTTCTAATAACATCAAGAAATCTTTATCAGTATCTGAAAAATAATTCTGAAAATGCTCCCGGACTTCAGAATACAGCATCAAAATTATTTATTGATAAACTGCTTGAACATCATATTCAGAAAATCATAAATGAAAATGGAGAAATAAAAGAGAATGCAAGTCCCAGGCTTTCTGCAATAAGAAAAGAAGCGAAGGAAAAGCAGGCAGAATTAATTCGCATTGTAAACCGGATAACAAAATCTTTAAAAGAAAAAGAAATAGTTAGAGAAGATTATCTTACTTTAAGAGATGGAAGAATTGTTATTCCTGTTAAAGCCGAACATAAAAGACATATAAAAGGTTTTATTCATTCAGAATCTGCTTCGGGACAAACAGTTTATATCGAGCCTGAAGAAACTCTTGAAATGAATAATGAAATTGTCTCGCTTTCTTTTGAAGAAAGAAGAGAGATTGAAAAAATATTAAAAGAGATTACAAAGAAAATCGGAACAGTT
>Ga0207873_1001033_pt1 | contig 28334 bp, 30 predicted proteins | sample BGWIniCompost_FD_187373 | JGI IMG/M metagenome (GOLD analysis project Ga0207873, IMG submission 187373) | Cellulose adapted compost microbial communities from Newby Island Compost Facility, Milpitas, CA, USA - BGW Initial Compost (SPAdes)... ...
ATATGGAAGTGTAATGGCCTACTGCCAGCGGCTGATCAGAGATTTGCAGCAGAGAGCCGGCGAAACCAATGGACCGTGACGGAACTATGACATCGCTGACATAGAGGATGCCTCTCATTTCTGGATGTACATCGCAGTGATAAGATATGATTGCTCCGGGTTCTGCATCAATGACACCTTCACCAGACTCACCGGGCTCTAGTATTCCTGTGCTAAATGAACCGTTGTCAGCTGTGGCTGAATGGCGATCGTCATCAACGTTGGTCCAAGTGATTGTCGCGCCGCTGCTGACAGTCGCAGGGTTTGGGCTATATGGATTTGCGGCACTGTGTGATTCAGCGTCCACAGGAATTATGATGGCAGTAGTAATGGTCGATGGGTCCTGCGTTGTACTCTGGCCAACAGACCTGTCGTCCTGATCGTCTCTGTTGTCATCGCGATCGTCATCATCGTCATGATCATTGCCTCCACCGCCTCCAGGACCAGAATTGCTTGATGCCGGTACACTTGGGACCATGGGCACCGCCAGGAGTAGTGATGTTAAAAGAAGAACCGAAACAAGCAAAGTAAAGCTATTGAAGATTGAATCTGTTTGCACGCAAAAGAGGATAATCCCTGCATTAAATGGATTAATGGAAATTCTTCTAAAATATTGTTCAATCATTAAAACTAAATGTTCTCTGTCCGATGCCCTGCTAACTGACACCCGGTCTCCTTACTGTCGAGTTGTGACGACTGATCATTGGAGACGGTCATGTTCTTGCCGTCTCTTCTATTGGGGCAATGTTTATCGCTTTGGGTTCCTCCTCTCCTGCTGGAAACAGGGTGCGTTACTTGACCGTCCCTGCAAATCCTGTTGCAGCCGTACCGGCATGGTCATATTGTTGGAGCTTTTGGATGTGCGTAGTCCGGATAGCCATATCCATCAGCAGTTCGATGACAGTGAGGTGAAAATGTTGCCTCAATGGCAATCTGTCTGACGATTGTGCATCGTGGCCAGATGACCTTCAACTCACTTTACTGGAACTTTCCCTAACTGACACTGGGTAATCGCTACGCAGCTCAGGATCTTCAACATACTTGGTTGTCTGCTGGGGTGTTGGAAGAATACTTGAAAAGACAAGATTAATAGCTAATGAAACTATGATGACTAGATTGATTGCGATAGCTGCTAGTGGCAGCAAAAGCGGCCTTTGGTTCTGAAATTGCCATAGTATTTGTACATGTCATTCCTAACAATTCGACAGTAAAGCCTGTGTAGGGAAAGATCCTTGTCAAGTGCTCGGGACCTGTCATATGGTTTGAATCTAGAGCACAAGATTCCCGACATATAATCAAATGATTCCAGACGAAAGACTCTTCGCCTATATCTGCGGTTCTGTTCTTTCCTGCCAACATTGCAGACAAAAGTTACCCACCTCTTGAAAAATAACAGCTTCTTGCCCGCACAAGTCACACGTTATCAATTTCTCTTCTGATGCAAGCAACAGTGCTGCAAAATTATCGATAACTTCTAGCATTGCCCGTCTCCTTTTCTACCACTCTTCTTGTACCTGACCCGTTTATTGCAGCAAGGACAGCGTATCCCCTCGACGTCAAAATATCTGGCACATCTTGTGCAGTATTTGAGACCCATTGCATATGGGCCTGGATAAGGAAAGCAGGGATATCCCAATCGCTCGCACAGATTTCTACAAGGTGGCATTCACATCGAGCTCAGCTTGGGCAGTTATAACATAGCTAGCACTACAGGGGGAGGGGGCCATGTGACAACATGTTTGCACACGCCATAAACCATATAAACTTCAATACAAAAGAATGTAATATGGTCAAGCGGGGAGGCAAAGAAGTCATAACCGTTGAAATATTCAAGGAAACATATGACGTGATGAAAGCCAACGCAGAAAAAAAGCGGTGGAACACCAAGGACTATATCAATACTGTGCTTATGGAGGCCATTGAAAGGGACAAGTTCCTCCAGTCTTATGCACCGTCACTCTCAAAGATAGGTTACGAAGGAAACATACTCTTCATTAGAGACGCCAAGAAGGGCAAGACCGCTGAAATCTATTTGCGAGATCGCAGCCTTTACTGCAACCTCTGCGACGAAAAGGACTGTGTTCACATTCATTATGCATTGGCCTTGCCCGAGACTGCGAAACTGTACCTGCAAAAACCTAGGAGAAAATAATTATGATGATGGCTTAGTGCAGGCAGAATGGCAAGTACTTTTTTGCCATCTTGAAGAGATCCTCCGCTTCTTCGCCGTACGCTTCTATCCTGTATTCTTCGCCGCCAGCAAGTGTGACCTGAACAACACAATGCTCTATGCCATTCCGCATACGCCACGACTTTGCAGAAATCTGTTTCACCGACGGTGACATCAGTTGCTGTAGTGCGTCCACGCTGTCACGGTACATTCTTGCTCTTCCCCTCCTCCCGGGATAGCCGGAGAGTAAAGGCGATCTTTCTGCTCAGCTTTCCATACTTGCCTAGGCTGGTAAGAGGAGCCAGGTACCTGAACTTGCTGCACCGCTCTCTGTTCAGATGCGCCAAGTTCTGGTGAAACAGCAACAACCGCTTGCAAATCGGATATCTGTATTGCGTAAGAAATTGTCTTTGTATTGGCTCACACTGCTTGTCGTTTGTGACTTCCGGCTTGTACGGCTGCCCTGTCTCATGGCTTAATAGCAAGTCTCGCGTTGCCTTTGTGTCGGTGAACATCGCCATCCGCGATTGCCCTTCCTCTGAATATCCAGAGCATGACAACATGTGAATATTGGGGACATTGTATTCTATAGAACTTGATAAAATCCAGCTGTGTCTAATCGCCAACGGTATCAGCTAGTACTATCACAACGTTACTGCTAGTCCTCGATTTTTAGTAGTATCAACCATTTATTTGTAAAAGCCATAATAATATTGGAAAAGCGTGAAGGAAATGCCAGCAATTAGAAGCATCAATATATATTCGACATATTTATAGAAAGGTAGCGAGTCTACCGGATCTTTTGTGCGAGGTGATAGAAACGATTGTTCTCCGTACTAGCCGACATCAATTCTATAACAAAGTCATAGCGCGCTTGATATGTGATACACATACAGGATGATGGAAAGGTAGCAGCAAGTGAATGCGATCGAGATTCCAGATTCAAGTGTTGAAGACAGAAGGGGTACTGGGATCCAAATGAAGGCAGTCAGCGGCGGAATATGCTGACTAGCCCCGATCATTATAGTGATGTTTCCTGGCGGCAATCCCGGTGCGATTCTAAATGGCTTAGGAACAAACCACACAACATCCTTCAACGAAGGTGATTTCCGCTTTCAGAAGAAGCGAAGAGACAACTACTGGTAGATTTTAGTCTCTAGTTCTAGGAAACACCGGCTAACTTGGAACAATATCCTTCTTGACGAGGATCTGAGAAACTACCCTGGGCCCACACCGGCGCTGCGGATTCTGAATACAGTTCCATCCGGTCTGTAATTTGTCCACTTTGCTCCCTCTTGAAGAACGGGTGTACATCGATAATCTCTTACGTAGACCTCCGGGGCAGATGTGACGCGCCAGGTAATTTTGCAAGCAAGTACGGGATTGCGCATAAACTAGATCGCGATGCGCTGAACAGGCTTGAGATAATCAGTAAAGTCCAGAGGGCACAGGAACAGGCCTTCGATCAAGCTGATGCCAGCAGGTTCTGTGTTTTGCTGGAGCTACAGGCTTTGCCGTTTCGTCGGGCTGTAACGGTATTATTATCGTGCAGAAGAAGCATGGGGTGTGCTTGAGCAAGGGGATGTCGAAGAGAGACCAAAAGCTGCGCGTGCTACTTGAGCTGGCAGATTGCAAATGCAAACACAAAGTGAGCTGATGCCAGATTCCTTTGCAAAATTACATTCTTGAGACGTGTTGTTAGAGCATGTGATCTAGTTATTATCCTAGTTGCCTCCTAGGCATCCTGTTGACAATCCTGTCAGGAACGTGTGGCTGGAGCTACCAAGAGTGGGTAGGGGCGTTCTATCCAAACAACAGGATCGCCAAGCTCCCGTTCTATGCGCGCGTCTTTAATTCCGTGGAAGTCGACTCTTCATTTTACCGGGCGCCTTCAAAGTCGATGGTTGCCGGGTGGGTCAAGTCGACAGACCCTGACTTCAAGTTCTCGCTAAAGGTTCCCAAGACCGTAACACATGACAGGCTGCTTGTGAAAGCAGAGAAAGAGTTTCTTGATTTCATTGACCTTGTGCAGCCAATTGCACGAGCAGGTAAGCTCGGCTGCCTCCTCCTCCAGCTTCCGCCTGATTTCACATTCAGACACAAAGACGATCTCGAGTCATTTTTTGGGCTACTTCCAAGGGACATCCACTTTGCAGTCGAGTTCCGCCATGAATCTTGGGATCGGAAGGAGACGTGGACTCTCTTGAGAGAATACAATGTTGCGAACACCGTGACCGATTCTCCAATTGAGTTTCTCACAAGGCCGGTTGTTACGGCCTGTACACACTCGTATGTGCGGTGGCACGGGCGCGGCGAACCAGTTTGGTACGACTACGCATACTCTGAGGAAGAGTTGCGCCCCTGGCTTGCAAAGCTTGTAAACCTGGAGGAAAAAGTTCCGGTAGTATATGCATATTTCAACAACCACTACAACGCCAATGCCCCTGACAACCTGCTCCAGCTACTAGAAATGCGTGACGATCTGACCGAAACGCAAAAGAAAGCCATGGCGCGCTCGAAACGCTATAGGCGCAGAAAGGCGACTGCCGAAAAGAAACTGACAGACTTTTTTGTTTCCTGAGTGCCCTCATGGGGTGCAACTTTGCCATGCTCAAGCCAGATTGTTGCCACAAGCACGCCTCCTTTTGTTCAGTTGATGCCTGCGCGTATATGTGGCAATATCTCGCAGCGTTGACCATCGGGGCCTTTGAGATTTGGATGTGCGCTTGAGTGCGGTTCTAATGTAGCATGCGGGAAAAGCAGGATGGTATGGTGGAGTTAGTAGCTGTTCTTGGCCAGCTTAAAAGGATTAAAATCCGATGCAAGGCGCATAACAGTACGTGCTAGTCCGCATGGTAAAGGGTCCCGCCACCGTGGTTGTTGACGGGGAATGCCACGTCCTTGGAAGCAACGTATCGGGCAGAACGGTCAAGGTGAGACCTGGCAAAGTACTGCCCTTCGAGCCACTCAAAGGCTGTAGGCTGCGAGTCAAGCTAGGCCGGGGAGGGAGGATGTGGCGTGCCCCGCCTGAAGAGGCAGGTGTGTCGATGTGGCATGATGTAGCCCGGCACATAACTATGCTGCGAAGCAGCAACAACAATAATAGGAAATCCATCGCGGTGGTAATGCTTGCTGGCGACTCTGACACGGGCAAGTCAACTCTTACCACATACCTCGCAAACGTGGCGATCGGGCATGAGCTAACGCCCTGCATCATAGACGGAGATATTGGCCAGGGCGACCTTGCGCCGCCTGCAGGAATCGGGGCTGTGGTGCTCTCAGAGCCTCTAACCGATCTCAGAGATGCCTGTGCAACCTTGTATGAATTCATTGGCAGCACTTCACCAGTAGGGTTTGAACACGTTGTCGCAAGAAAGCTGAGATCAATTCTTGAGCGAACCATGCTGCTTGGCGACATCTGCATCGTCAACACGGACGGCTATACAAGGGATGGCGGAGTCCAGTACAAGCTAGTGCTGGCAGATGCAATAAAGCCAGACGTTATCATATGTCTTGAAAATTCGATTCTGCTCAATGCGTTCCAGGGAGGTCCCTGGAAGGTAGTCTCGGCTAGGGGAAGCAGGCAGGTGGTAAAAACTAGGTTTGAGCGCAGAAGCCGCAGGCTTGACCAGTTCTTAAGACATGTAGGTAATGGTGTGATTTCTGCAGATCTGTCTCTGATCAAATTCATCTACTTGGATAGGCTGTTTTCACCATCAGAGCTAGACAATCCTCCAATAGTACAGTTAGAACCAGAGAATATGGCAAGGATGTTTGTAGGGCTGGGTTCAACTGGATTGGTGGTCGGATTTGGCGTGATTGTGCGCATTGGATCCGGGAAAATAGAAATCCAGACAGACGTGGCCCATTTTGACAGGATCTATCTCAGCAACATACGCCTGGTAAGCGATATGCCAGTTGAAATCAGGATCGCGTGAACACAGGATCAACAAGCCCAAGGGATCTAAACGCATCAAGCCTCTGCCTGCAGGCATAACACGTGCCGCAGTGCGTCTCGCCTTCCCTGTGGCAACTCCATGTGTGTGCTATTGGGACCTTGAGCTTGCGAGCAAGCATGACAATCTCTGTTCTGTTCTTCTTTGCAAGAGGGAGCACTATCTTGTACGTCCTGCCATTGCAGAGTAGACAGCCCTCTTTGAATAGTGCGTTTAGTTTCTCAATAAAGCGGCTTGATGCGTCCCTGAAGAACTTGATATCATGTGAGTTGTGGCCTCCGACTATCCACTTTGCATCAAGGTATTCTGCATAGTGGGCGGCTATCGAATAGAACATCAGGTTCCTTGCAGGCACATACGACGACCAGAGAGCCTGTGGATCATGTTTTTTCAACTGGCCATTGTAAAAGTCAGACGCTTCCTTTACAAAAGGCAGGTCTATGGTGATCAGTTCTGTTGTTCCTGCGCTTCTTGCCAACTTGGCTGTAGAGCGCTTTTCCTGTACGAGTCTGCCATAATAGTTGAACGTGATTGCGAAAACATCGGAGAACCTCTTCTTTGCCCAGTACAGGCAGGTGGCAGAGTCAAGCCCACCCGATAGCATCACGAGAACCTTATCGGCCATCTAATCTTCTTTTTTTACTCCTGCAATGATATGCGCGCCCTTGTTGACCCCTTCGTAGATGTACACGCCAAGGGCCTGCACGTTCTGAGGCATCTTGGGTGCAAGAAGCCTGATTATCTCTGACGAAAGATTTTCCACAGTCGCTTCTCCTGACAGCATGTATGTGGTCATTTTCGGAAGCTGTAAGCTAAAGTATCCTTTTGGACCCTCGAACGCAACATGGTAGTGCTGATCATCTTCCTTTTGCAGGTATTTCTTATTGATGAAGAACTTGTGGTCAATCGCGTTGAGTGTTTCCTTGATCATTCTCTTCGCGTCTCCAAAGTCGAGAACCAGATTATTCTTCATGCTGCCAATTATCTCAACCATGACCGTTGACGTGTGACCGTGCAGGACTGAGCACTTTTCGACCAGTGGCAGTATGTGCGCATAGTCAAATGCTAGAGAAGGATCTTCAATAAAGATCGAGCCTGTCTGCATGTTATCTGCGTTGTCGTAAAAGAACAGAGCGTCCATTTCTTCTATCTTGCTTGCATACTTTGAATGGCCGACTGCAATGATGTCAAGATCCGGGAGCTGCTCACGCACCTGCCTAAACTTGGCAGCATCGGCGTCTGAATCTATTACTTCAATGTACTTTTCGCCTACCTTGAAGTCTATCTTGAGCGATTTGCCATCAGGGAATTTCACAGTAACATCATACTGGTAGTCGCGTCCGAGAAACGATAGCATCTTTGCAACAGACAGTTCCGATCTGCTCCGGAGCAGCTTTCCTTTGTCAATGTAACGGAGGTCGCTGTCAAGAACGACCCTCTCATTGGCCATTTTTATTTAGTCTGTCAGAGCTTGTGTGTTGCAGCATATATAAACGGTATATCTGGCAAATGAGATTTGCATTTATCTGGGCTTGCAGGAAAGCCAGATGTGGTGCATACTGTTGCCTGATCTGAGGGATGCCCTTTATGATGCCGTGTCTGATAACGTCCCAGAAACCAGAGTAACAGTTGCTTTTTCAGGCGGAGTAGACAGCTCGCTGCTTGCCAAGATATGCCTTGACCTTGACAAAGAGGTCGTGCTGCTGACAGTGGGCTTCCCCGGCTCACATGACATTGGATTTGCAGGGAGAATCGCTTCGAAAATGGGCATGAATCACAAGGTGCTGGAAATCGATTATCCGGATTTCAAGAAAAACCTGACTCATGTCAGACAGATAATAAAATGCGAAAATACCTCGCATATTGAAAACTGCATAGCATTTCACTACATCAGCAGGCTTGCAAGGCAAAACGGCTCGGATCTGATTCTGAGCGCGAATGGCTGCGACGAGCTATTCTGCGGGTATGACGCATACCGCCGGGCGTACATCAACGGGGGTGATGACGCGGCAATTATGAAGATGATGGGCGAAAAGATTGCAAATGAATTTACCCTGATGAGCGAAATTGCAATTGTGGCAGGCCAGTTCAACGTGGCCGTCAGACAGCCATTCCTGTCCAGCAAGTTTATCGAGTTTGCCAAGACTATACCAATAGATCAAAAGATCAAGGGACCTGACGATATGATGAGAAAGCACATCCTGCGTAAGACCGCGCTTTCAATAGGCGTTCCTGAAGAGTCAGCAATGAAGCCAAAGAAAGCGCTGCAATATGGTTCGTCCATCCACAAATCTTTCAAGAAAGCAATTTCCTAGGCTGCTTTTTGTTGTAACAGAAAATGAGAAAATGAGAAAATGAGAAAAGGCTTAGGTTCTCTTTACGAGGATTCCCTTTATTTCTTGGTTGTCTAACAGAGCGTCGATCAGCTTCTGCTGTTCTTCCTTTGGAAGCTCGTTGGACATTTCAAGCGAGTCGATTGCCCTTAGCTTCCAATAGCTGGTCAGGGCACTTTCTATAGTAGATTGAGCGTCATATACAACCTTGCCAAAGGCAGTCAAGAGGTATTTGCCGCTCTTTTTTCTTACAAGACCTGCCTTTGTCATCCTTGATAGCCTAGAATAGTATTGCTTGCGGGTAAGCCTTGTCCTGCTCTTTAGACTTTCGCTATCGATTGTTCCTAGGGCAATAGTCTTGAAAAGATCCAATGATTTATCATCGGCAATAGTCCTTAGGACACTAGCCGGCGTCTGCGACTTAGCCATGTTCTACCTCGAATCGTGATTGCGTGCTTATTATAGATTTATTATCGGCCAGGCGGTGTACATGAATGAAAGTATCCAATTGGGGGGACTTTTTCAAACAGCAGATTCAAAGCACCATGAGTCCTCCCATCGCAACATTCGACTGTAGAACCAAGTTCAGCGGAAACAATTTCTTGTGATGCCTGCGCATTGATTCCATATCCTGTTGACTCTTGACCATGGCCGCCATCTTTGATGTGATCAGGATGGAAAACAGGCTGGTTGTGATTGCCATGATCAGGTTGCCCTGATCGTCTACAACAGCATTCCCCAGTACATAGAATAGCCACGCTAGCGGCAGCATGGATATCGCAAGAATCATGCATAGCTTGATTGTATTGCCTTCTCCTATTACAATAGGAACGGTGCGCCGGCCTGCTGCCCTGTCTCCTCCCACATCTCCAAGATCATTCAGTGTTGAAGAGATGAATATCATGACGGCAAGCATTGAAAGACCGTGAGCGAGAATGACTGGATTATTGATCACCAGATCCGTGCCATAGCTCGTTGCACCTAGAAGTGCACATAGGCAATAGTAGATGGCAATTGTGATTGTCTTGATAAGGAACCTCTTCATGAGAGCAATCTTGGGCGCAGAATACAATATGCCTATTATCAGCATCGCCGCAACGATTAGACTGGCAGTGGGGTTGAATGTGATGATGGAAAGGACCAGGGCCGCCGCGTTAGTTGAAATGATAAAAGTCCAAGCCTGTCTCTTTGATACTAAACCAGAAGGTATTGGTCTCTTTTTCCCATTGGCCCTATCCAGGTCAGAGTCAACAAGATCATTCAATACAAACATGCCTACTGTTATCAGAAAAGAGATCACCGGCAACGGCAACATCTTTTGGACAGTTGATAGGACGCTGGCTTCAGTCGATATTATGCCCAACATACCGGGTATAAAGAAAAGCCCGGTGACAGTCGCCAAGGAATAGAGTATTCCCCATCGCTTGCGCGATTGGAAGAGAATCCATTGCGAGCGGGCAAATGAAGCCTGCTGACTTTTTGTCGATTGTATCTGTTTCCCATTTGTGGTTAAAGTCATCATATTGTGAGGAGAGAAGAAGATCTCTCCCTTTTCTTGCTACGGTATCTGGTGGTGGTAACTTTTAGTGAAAATTGACTCTTGTCATTCTACGTGGAAATTCTTTCCCTCGCATCTGTGACGAGTGATAGTGATGTTCTTACTTGCTATCTTTTATGCTTGAGAGAATCTGAGGGATGGTGGCATCGCTCGCCAGCGTATTGTAGTAATCGATGAATCTCTTGGCTAAGTATGGATCGTCATAGTGAGATATTGCCAGTGTAAATTGTTCTGGGTTTGCGTAGTTCGTAGTTTCGTAGCATACAGTTGTGCCATCGACTACCATAAAGCTTGCTGTGACAGGCTTCCTCCTCAGGTCAAATCTTCCAGATTTTACTATCTTGTCTACCACTTCAAAAGTCTCTCTGTTAGGTGGCGTTCTAAGTACTGCATTAAGCCTGTTCTCGACACTTATCTGATCTGGCAAGCTATCCAGAAGGTGCATCTTGATACCGTCTGCGATCTTCTTGAACATGACTTTTGAAAAATGTGGATCGTGGTATCTGCTTACCATGTACACTTCGTACTGTGCACTTTCCATGAGCCTTGTTACTTCAACAACAAGGCGGTTGTAATCCTTGATCACAGAGAATCCTGAAAGATGAGTGCCATTAACAATGTTCCTCAAGCTAGTGCTCTTAATTATCTCATCAATTACCTTTTCTTTCTGCTGTAGCGGGAAGTCCTCTCGTGATTTTAAGAGGTCAACTGCCTTTAGGTTCCAATAGTTGGTAAGAATTTCTTCAAGAGTCTTGATGTGCCCATTATACAAGAGAGAACCAAAAGTTGTTGTCCTGTATGTAGAGTTGCGCTTCTCGACAAGGCCCGCATCCCTAAGGCGCTTTAGCCTAACATAGAACTGTTTCTTGCTCAAGCTGCCTACATAGCTCGTGCCGGAGGCCTTAAAACCAGCGTATGCCATTTTCAATATGTTAACTGAATGTCTGTCTGCAAGGATGGAGAAAACCTGCTCCATGGTTGCGGGTTCTGGCATATAAGACACACGTATCCATGCGGAGTATTTAAGTTTTAGTAAAATTCCCAATAAAGGGGACTAATCTATAGACACATGACGAAGTTTGAGGCGATAATTGGTCGACGACTAGAAAAGGTTAAGTGAACGCACATTGAAATCCGACTCGTGCAGGTGTGGGAAACAGAAGAAAATACTCAGCTGCAACTTAGCTAGGCGATACAAGAGATGGCTAATGACTATATTCTGGGCAACCTCGACAACGAAATAGCTAGATTGGAAATCCAGTCTGCATTCTTTGAACCCTTTACTAGGAGGACTCTTGATAGAGCAGGAATAAGAGAAGGAATGAGGTGCCTTGACGTTGGATGTGGAGCTGGTACTGTAACGCAAATGATAGCCCAGATGGTCGGAAAGAGTGGCCATGTAACGGGCATGGATCTTGATGAAAAGTATCTCTCCTATTGCAGAAGCAAAAGTCCTGTTAACGCAGACTTTGTCTGTGACGACATTTGCAACAGTAGTCTTGTTAAAAATGGTAAAAATAATTTTGACATAATTTACTCCAGATTCATGTTCGTTCATCTAAGAGATTCAAAGAAGGCCGTTCAGTCAATGAAACAGCTTGTAAAAAAGGGAGGCATTGTAGTGATAGAAGAACTAGACCACGCGCCAGATTCTTGGTTGTGCCATCCTGAAAACCAGAGTGTACGTACCCTCCAAGAAACTTACGTGACGCTGGTCAAGAAGGCTGGAGGGGACCCGTTTGCTGGCCGGAAAATATACCGCCTACTGGTAGAAGAATCCTTTGACACGAGCATAGAGTGCAATTCTCCATGCCTTCTGATGGGACACGAACCATACAATACGCTTGGTTGGCGCATTGCTGAAAGCCTAAAGCCCCAGATCTTGTCTTATGGGATTTTGAGTGAACAGGAGTTCAAGAAAATGTATAACGGTCTGAAGAATCTCTCTCTGGATCGCAAGAGCTTTGTCACCTATGCGCGGTTTTTCAGTGTAATTGGGCGCAGAAATAGTTGAACATGCAAATTATTGCTATGAGCTTGGAGATGATCTAGCTGCCATCCTATGACACCACAAGCGGCAAAATAAACGTCCTTGAAATCCGTTCCGACAAACCCTTGGGCCGAGCCGTATTGTGCATACATGGCATTTGCTGCGATGCAAGAATCTTTAGTTATGTTGGCAACAAGCTGTCACAGATGGGCTACGATGTCCATGCTATTGATCTCCCCGGTTATGGCAAGTCCGATGGCAAAAGAGGGAATCTTGACTTTGATGACTCGTTAATGTCAATACATGAAATTGTCACGGAACTGAAAAGGAACTACTCTCGAGTGTTCATGTTGGCACATAGTTTTGGCTCAACGTTCGCCCTCTGGTACGTGCACAAATTCAATTCTGTAGACGGCTTGGTTCTACTTGCCCCTTACGTTAGAATCGGAAACAAGAAGAGATCAGACGCCGAGCCGAGCGCTATCGTGTTTTTGTATCTGCTGCTGGGAAGGCTGTTTGCTCCCAATAAGAGGGTAAATTTTGGAAAGATTCTCCCCGGTTATGTAAAGATCGGTGGCAGCGAGTTATCTCGAATGCTAATGGATAGAGAGCTAAATTTCGATTATTCGTTTAGATATCTTGTAGATATCGTTGTGATGCGTAATAGCAAGTTAAAAGAACTGTCAGACATAAATGTCCCGGTTCTCATATTACATGGAAGCAACGACAGGAACGTGTACCATTGGGTTTCAGAGGAGTTTTTCAAGCTGCTTCGTACAAAGAATAAAGAGATCAAGGTTTTTGACTGCAATCACTGGTTCTATGATGCAATTTTTTTCAGCCAGACGTCAGAATATTCAGAGCAAGACCGGTTGCAAATCATATCTTCAATAGTCGAATGGCTTAAGAAATTCTGAACTCTACAGTTTCCATATAGCCATATATAGAATATATAGAAATTGTTTTTTAACTCGTCGCGTTGACTGCGTTTAGTGACAACCTCTACATTTGCTTCTGGGTCTTCTCAGGTTGTTCGCATCTCTCCGATTTCCGACCAAATCAAGCGCCTTGAAGTGCTATCTTGTGATGTATGTCAAGTAGGCAAGGCCTCTTTTGACGTGTTCATTAATGGCATCATCAGCGACGTGACAGTACTGAAAAGATGCTGCGACAGCTGCGTCAAGTCATTCAGCCAGTAATAATGGCTCTTATTATCAGCATGCTGGCTGCCGCCATAGCTGCACTGGCAGGTATTGTGATTATCCAGGCGTAAACAATTCTCTTGCCAAGGCCCCACCGCACAGCCGACAGCCTCTTTGTCGAGCCAGCGCCCATGATCGCGCCTGATATTGCATGAGTGGTGCTTACGGGGATTCCCATCCACGCCATAGTCGTCAGGATTGCGCCTCCGCCCGTCTCAGCGCAGAATCCCTGATACGGCCTCAGGTTAGTCAGCTTGAACGCCATGGTCTTGACGATCCTCCAGCCTCCAAAGAACGTGCCAAGTGCTATTGCAACGGCGGCACCAATTATGACCCAGAGCGGTACTACAAACGATTCTGACTGAAGCATGCCTCCTGCAATGAGCAGCGCGGTGATAACGCCCATGGTTTTCTGTCCGTCGTTGGCTCCATGAGTGAGAGAGAAAAATGCTGACGAAACGATCTGGAGCCTACCAAATACCTTGTTAACCTTCCCCGGCGCCGATCTGCCGAGGAAGAACATTATCGCAAGCGCAAAGGCTCCTGCTATAGCAAAACCAACAGCAGGCGATACTACCATAAAGACCAGGACGCGTTCAATGCCGCCAAGAACAACCGCTTCAAATCCGCCAACTATGATGGCCGAGCCGATGAGGCCGCCAATGAGCGCGTGGCTGCTTGACGATGGAAGTCCAAACCACCAAGTAATGAGGTCCCATGATATTGCTCCGATAAGGCCTGCAAGGATCACATAGACAGTTGAAAATTCAGGCTGGATTATGCCCTTGCCGACAGTCGCCGCCACAGCCGTCCCAAACACAAAAGGACCTATAAAATTCGCAGCTGCTGCAAGGCTCACTGCGTGGAGTGGTTTGAGAACCCTTGTGCCAACGACGGTGGCTATCGAATTTGCTGCATCGTGGAATCCATTTACAAAGTCGAAAAACAGCGCAGCTGCTATTGCTCCATAAACCACAAATATTATTTCTTCAGCCACATCGATCAACCGTACTTTAGTGCAATGTCCTCGAAAACGTCAGCGACATCAGCGCACCTGTCAAGTGCGCCCTCAAGAGTCTCGTAGATTTCTTTTAACTTGATTATCTCGATAGGGTTGTTTGTTTCAAAAAGTTCCGCAATCGCGGTCCTGTAGATGGTATCGGCTTGGTGCTCATACTTGCTGATGTTGCGGCAGTGTTCTTCAAGGTCTACCGCATTCTTGAACCCCCTCAGCCGGCCCATCAGCAAGTGCACTTCCTGTGATGCGGAGAGGAGGAGCTTGGCCAGCTCGAGCATATAAGAGGTGGGCTCTTTTATCTTGAATAAAACGAATCGCTCTGCAGTGCCGTCAGTGTAATCTAGAATCTCGTCTACCGCTCCTGTTAATTTTGAGATATCCTCACGGTCAAGAGGAGTTACAAACGTCTTGCCTAGGACCGTGTAAAGATCGTGAGTGATCCTGTCACCTTCATGCTCCAAATCCTTTATCTTTGCCTTGCGCTCGTTAATGTTGTCAAAGTTTGATATCAGTTCTACAAGCGCGCTGGTCCCCTTGAGCAGGTTGGCGCTCTGCAGTTCCAACTTGTCAATTATTTCCTTGTCGTTGGCACGCACCCACGAAAGAAAACCAGCCTTCATACATCAGAGAGTCGAAACTAGGTGAATATATGATATGCTACCATATACTATATGATCTATATTGATCGCCCTGTCATATAGGGATAGTGACTCGTTCTATCAGACTCGGATGTTTTTTCTTGTAATGCCTGACAAGCTCGTTGATTGAGTCAAAGGTCAGCGTACAGCTGTCGCAAACATATGGCTTGCCTTCTTCGCTCATGTGGCAAACCACCATATGGGGTTGGGAGGAACCTCGTCATACCTTGGTTGTTGTTTTGGTATTGTGATCTTTGCTTCATTCTTTTCTTGCCTGCAATGTTTTTCAAACTCGTCAATATCAGTAAATGATGCCATGCACTTGCTGCACACAAGAAAGCTCGTCCTTGATCCTGTAACAATGGATACAAGCGGCTTCTTGCTCACCCTGATTATTCTATCTAGAGGAAGGACAATCGATATCATCCCGCCGTCCTGCCAGCTCTTGAAATGTCTTTCAAATGCCTCATAGATCGAAAGGGAAAAACATGCAACAGGATCATTTTCAAAGTCACATGATTTTTTCATGCTGATGTATTCCCTGTGTAGTTTCTGCAGCCAGCGATCTACTATCTCTGGGTGCTCAGACAGGATTGATTGGACGATTTCGGGAGTATACACTGCAATTTTGGTTTCGAGCATATCATTTGGAACCAAGGCATACCCCCTCAGTTTCAGGCCGAGAGAGTCGTCCCCAAGAATATTCGTCATGTTGTATTATCACTTTACAAATTATTAAGGTTATCTATAACAAACTTCAAGATTGTATGTCAATTCGCAATAGTCCCCGATTTATCTTATATTTATTTCTAAATTATTATAATTCGTGCATATGTGCATGGGAGCCATCCAGAAGCTCTTTACACAAGGCTAATAACAAAATCATCAATTTCTGCAGCATTGACACTCGAGGAAATCGATCCAGATATCCGGGGCATGCTTCTCCACGGGGAGCAGGTCATCTTCATAGCTTCACAATCAAGAGTTGCCCCTGGAGGTTCGCTTTCTCCAAATAGCATCTACATCACCAACATGCGCGTCCTTTTCAAGGGCCCTCGCTGGCTAGGACTGAGGGTAGAAATTCTGGACATCAGCTACAAGGACATATCTACAATCAAGCTCAACCGCGGCATCTTCAGTACGGAGCTTTACTTCAAGACGTATTTTTCAAACTACAAGATCAAGCTTCCTGCGCTCGAAAAGAGGGCTGCCCAAAGGCTGAGCCAGCTAATACAGAGGGGGATAAGGGGAGAGCTACCGGGTCAGAACCACTTGATATTGGTGCCTGAAAAGCAGGTGACCGAAAAAGAAATAGCGACAACAGCTGCCGCCTCCTCTCATCGCATTGAAGAGGAAGAAAGCAAGCCAGCGGTTTCTGCTCTTCCTTTACCACCGCCCTCTACCATTGATGCAACCTCTTGTCGCTACTGCAACTATATTATGCAGCAGGTCTCCAAGTTTTGTCCGGAATGCGGCAAGGGCATTAAGATTGAAACAAATATTTTGAAAGTCTGTCCTGGTTGTGACGCTGTGACTTCCGAAGACGCAGTTTTCTGCAGCACATGCCACCAAAAATTTCCAGACGACTTTTTGCAATGATAGAGGGTAGTTCCAGAAATTTTTTAAGAGAACATGCGGCAGACATAATTCTGCGTTGAGTTCAATAGTGACAGCTGTGCTCCTTGGCATTCTGGTTTTGGCCCTATTGGGGCTTGGCTGGCAGACATTCTTTTCGGGAATTGCAAGGTGCGCACAGCATGTTGTAGACAACCCTGTAGTTGATGGAGCCAAGGAATACTTGGGAAACTTCACAAAGGGCACTATTCACTATGGGAACTGAACACTAGAATTTTATGCTCGGCTGCATCTATCATTGTGACGCATGAACTATCGGGAACTATGCGAGGCGGTATCAGCTCTGCATGACAATGTCGAAGTTGCCATGGTGCTGTCAAAGGGCAAACTGGCCGCATCTCACCTGAAATCTGGCGGCCCTGTGCCAGATGAAGACGAGTTCCACCACATGATTTCACAAATTGAAATGATAGTCCGAGCCACAAAGGCCAACGAGGATAAGTTTGGTGAGCTAGGCTTTATCGTGATCCACTACAAGTATATCGATGGGTTTTTCTTCCCGCTGAGCGACCATGACACGCTTATAGTGGGTGTGGTTCCGCCCTACGATCATGACGCCCTAACAGGCAAGATATTGACGCTTTTGGTTCGAATAAAGTGATCAAGTGGGCAGGGGGTGATTTGAACACCCGACCACCTCGATGTCAACGAGGTATCATAACCGAGCTAGACCACCTGCCCGCGTAGTGGGAATTTTTCCTGCCCAAATATATGTTGTAGATTCGGCCGCTTGAGTGGAATGTCACTCGAGCTTTTTTCTACAAGTCAGTTATTATATGTCATGGACCTGGCGTATATGCATCCTCTAGGCTGGAGTAACGAGATCGCATTTTTCGGTATTGCAACGAAATCCTGTGCTTGCCCTACAAGATTTTGGTCACGCTAGAGGACAATAACAGGGTGCTCAGGGCATATACAACTCTGTCGTCAACGAAACAGACGGGTGCGTAAGGATGGTCGGCGTCAACCCCCTCCAAGTCCGCACTTGCTACAGAGATAAGGTTAAGAGCCACCTAGAGAATTTTGTCCTAACATTTGGATAGCGAGTCCTTTCGGGTTATTCAAGGCGACGCCTACCAAATCATAAGACAACAACAGCAGCAGTTGCTGTCCAATGGCAAATTCCGTGCGATTATTACTTCTCCCCCATATTATGGCCACCGGCACTACGGCAACAACGATCTGGAGATAGGGAGAGAGCGGAGTGTTGAAGAATATCTTGATTCGCTGACCAAAGTATTTGTGGCATGTCGTGATGTGTTGGCAGACGACGGCAGCCTTTGGATAGTGATTGGCGATACTAGGCGTAGGCGCGAAAAGCTTCGAATTCCTCACAGGCTGGCAGAGAGGCTGGTGCAGTCGGGCTATGTCTTTAGGGAAGACATTGTGTGGTACAAGAAGAACAATGTGAGCAGCAGCTCACGTGACAACTTTTCACAGGCCTATGAATACATCCTGTTCTTTTCAAAGAACCGGCGTTCATACACCAATCTCGATGCGGTAAGAGTGCAGGGCAACGAAGCTGCAGAGGGCAGGAACAAGGTGCCTCCTCAAAACATGATCCAGTATGCTCCTGAGAACCCCGACAAGGTCCAGATCGCACGCATTGCCGAGATTATACACAGCGCCTCTCCATCCACCCCCCTGTCACGACTCCCTACAACTTCTGAGATTGCCAGAGCATACGGCTATGATCCAGAAAAATTCTGTCCCACATGCTACCGAAAGTTCAAACGTCATGCTACGCGCCGCAGGATAGGAGACCATAGACACTATCCGATATTCGCTGTGTGCAACCCTCGTGGTAAGAACCCATCAAACGTCTGGGAGGTTGCAACCAGAGCACACTATGGAAACGAGCACTTTGCGATATTTCCAGAAGAGCTCGTTGACATAATAATCCGGTTCGCAACCAAAAGAGGAGATTATGTTCTTGATCCATTTGCCGGCAGGGGCACGACGGGGATTGTGGCTACATCACTTGGTCGCAAGTTCGTTGGAATTGATCTCTACAAGGAGAACGTGGAAAAAGCCAACAGGAACATGGTGACCAAGGCAGATGGCGTAAATCTAATAATGGGACTTGCGCAAGATAGCCTGCATTGAAGCTTGACTGGGGTCTGACAGATAGCGAAAAGGATGGTCTGTACAAGGCGATATTTTCGCGGAGGGATGTCCGATCTCACTTTGTCAGCAGAGAAATTCCAGATGATGTTCTTCTTCGGATTTTAAATGCAGCACATCACGCGCCCTCTGTCGGGTTCTCCCAGCCCTGGAACTTCATATTGATAAAAGACAAGGCGATCCGCCAGCAGGTCAAAGAGTCTTTTTTGCGGGAGAGAGAGCGCTCTATTTCTATGCTTGACGATGACAAGGCTCGCCAGAAACAGTATGCCTCGCTAAAATTGGAAGGGATAATGGAGTCTGCTGTCAATATTTGCGTCACATATGATCCGACGCGCTTTGGGCCATTTGTCCTTGGCAGGACGTCAATAGAAGAGACCGGCGTCTACAGCGTTGCCTGTGCAATACAGAACCTGTGGCTTGCAGCGAGGGCAGAAGGTGTAGGAGTCGGCTGGGTGAGCATCCTTGCAAACAAGGATCTGGAAAAGATACTTGACATACCAGGGCACATCAGGCCGGTCGCATACCTGTGCTTAGGATATGTGAGCGAATTTGCAGACAAGCCGGACTTGGAACGCGCGGGATGGCTTCCGAGGATAGGACTTGACAAGGTAGTGTGCTACGAGCAGTGGGGCGTACGCGAATCAGAGTCGTGGTCTGCGCTCTCTACAGCGATAGGCAAAATGAGCGAGGTAAACCGTGAAGACAATATATAATCGTGCACGGAACCGTATTCAATCGGCAGGCAAGCAGGTTGAGATTTGAACCTAGCGTGGGCGGACGAGAAAAAAAACGCGATTTCTACACACGCTGCAGTGGCGACTTGTTTTTCAGCATACGTTATCACAACCTTGCACGCTACCTCTTTATCACAATGGCATTTGCCGGCCTGCTCTCCACCGGCTGGTTTGGAATACCCCTCATACCTGACTATCTTGTAGGAAATCCTATTGACCTACTTTCTGCAATTTTCACGCTCTTTAGCGCCCTTGGAACTATCTGGGGTGTGATGGCCTACCGTGAATTCACAAAGTCAGTCCAAGCTGTAATCGACGCAAGGGACGCAGCTCGCAGGCTCGACCCAATGATAGGTGAATATGAGTACAAGTCGTACAATCCTGTCACAAAGGACTATGAGTCCGGGTTCGTTCCGTCGGGCCCAATCGACTTTTGGGACAAGGAGATGCAGGTTCCTGCATGGATGGATAAGGGCAAATACTGGCACATATTTCTCAGTCTGCAGGCAGGTAGCAGGGAAGTCCGGCTAAAGGTGGTAAAGGACAAAGACCTGTCGTTTCACACAGGCATGCAGAACGTGGCTATAACTACCCGGGAAAAAATAGTCAACGAAGAAACAGGATCGTGGCGCTATGTCTATTCTGTCAAGATCCCGCAGTGGCTAGTCATGAACACTGAGCGTCAGCGGTTTGCGGATATCGCAGGTAACCAGTTGAGCGAGCTTGTCGCAGACCTCAACAGAAAGATAGTGGCCGCATCAGACGAAGTGGCCGAGTGGGAAAAGCAGAGGATTAGATACCCATGGGGGGGCCTTGGCATCTACCTGAACAAGAGCCTGCCTCTCAGGATAGTGTACCGTCAGGTAATTAAGAACTTCCCCGGTGCCAAGAAGCGCAGCGTGGACGAGACAAACGCCAGTCTCGCAAACGTCAAAGACGACGAGCTCATCGCATCGCTTCTGGAACTTGCTTCCGAAAAAGGAGTCCCTCAGAACAGGATAGACATGCTGCAGATCCTCATAAGGTTCCTGAAGAACGCGTATACGCGTCTTGGGCTTGGCGAAGGCGCAAGTGAATACCACAGCTTCCATCATTCGCTTGAAGTATCGTACATGGCGCTCCACATGGTTCCAAAGGAGTTCGAGGACTTTAGGTTTGGTCCCAAGGATTTCGAGCTTGTGCTTGTGGCCGGGCTCCTGCACGACTACGATCCTGCACAGCCTCTGGCATCAAGCGAGGGACCGAAAGGGCCGAGCGTTGCCCGAACAATACAGGAGATTTCAAGGACTAGGATACTCGACGCTTACTACACTATGGGGAGAGAGGAATTTGCGAACTACTTCAGGGCCTTCCGATCACCCTTGATGCCGGCAGAAGAGTTTGCAACCACCCACCCAGAGTATGTCAAGACAGAATGGAGTCCTACTGAAAGCATTATGGCGACAATGTTGATCTGGAGAACAGACTTTCCGTTCTCTAAGCAAAAGCTTGCTCAGGAAATGTTTGCGCGGCTAAAAGAGGAGTTGAATGAGAAGGGTGAGAATGTTACCAAAGTCGAGCTGCTTGCAGAAATCTTGTGGCTTGCCGACCTTGCCGTAACGTACATGGGTTCTGATCCGGTCAGGGCGTGGGACAGAGTCACCAACCTTTACGATGAGCTAAACCTGCCCAAGCTTGAAGCTGTACCGAGAACTGATGCATTCTTTGCGGATTTTGCTGAAAACAAGATCTTTAAGGAAATACTTGGTATGAAGCATTTCCCGTACATTTTCAGGCAGCGATGGAGTCTGATATACCAATTCTTCCATGAAGGTAATCCCTCTACACAACTCAACAGAACCATTGCCACTGCGAGAAAGATGTACTTCCGCGTCAACCTTGAAATTGGCATGAGGAGAGGGGAGATGCTGCACGCCATGGCTACAAACAACTGGTCAGAGTATTTCATAGGGATAGGCCGGGACCAGAATGAAGTGTTCAAGGCCAAGTCCAAGTTTACCGAGCTCGATCCGCAGAACGCCTCTGCCTTCTGGGGAGACACTGAAAAGTTGCTCCCTGCAATAGCTGACAGATCGATAGACAATTTCTTGATGGTTCTACCTGAACATTCTGTGCCTACCACTGTAGAGAGCAAGAGCTCATTTCGCTCCATGATGGAAGTCTTGGCAAAGAAGCTGAAGCACGACGGGACATTCCGGATCCTGACAGACATTGAAAAGGATAGCGAACCATTTCGAGAGCTTATAATGATTGCTCGTCAATCAGGCTTGCAGTGGACCGCTAACAACAAGGGGAAGGAATACTTTCCAAAGGAATGGCGCGACCCTGACTTCAAGCCGGGGCGCAAGCCGCAGGTTATTGTGTTTGCACCCAAGTAGACGATTTCGTGGACTATTGCTACCATGAAGACATATGGCTAGCTTTTTTCAGCTTCGTGGACCGCAATGCAATCTCCACAAGCGTAACTTCCCATAGTCTGTGTGGTGACGAAAGCAAGTCCTTCTGTTTGGTGGTCAGCCTCGCATCACACTTCCTGTCTATATCGAGTCGATACCTGTCAAACACATTCATGATTTCCGACTACGGATATCTTGGGGACTCTGTTTCCCCACCTTTGAAGTTGGGGACGTTGCCGCATCGTCGATAACCCGTATAAGCAATATCTGCATGAATTGTTTTCGCATGGGAGTCATTGGTGAAAAATGGCGCTGCCCAAAGTGCAACATCGATGTGGGTGGCAGCATGGGCGAGCTGAAGAATCACATAAAGAAGGTTCACGCGACAAAATCCGAGACAAGAATCGCGACCGCATAATCGATGATAGTTCTGCGGATGGCAAGAAGCATCCATCATTTCCTGACTAGTGATTATGCCGCGGTGTGCGATTAGCGGGGAAGAAATGACGTGTATGCTGATACAAAATACAAACAAAGAAGTCAAAAGCGGGCCCGGAGGGATTCGAACCCTCGACCTAACGCTTAGGAGGCGTTCGCTCTGTCCAAGCTGAGCTACGAGCCCTCGTAACTGTTCAACCTTTCAAGCGCCAATTTAAGTATATAGGGCAAATGCTCTGTTGCACGAATGATGATCGTCTCCTAGCGACAACCTTCCAATCATGTACCTCTTCTCTTGTCATCTCCGTTGCGAGAATCTTCATTTTCTTGATGTTGACTGAAACATGCATCTTCAGGTACCCGCAACTGGCATGCCGCTTGTGCCGCATTCACCCACTCCGCACTGCTGACTATCTTGGTTTCTATCCTGTCGACTACACTGACTATGTCGTTGCCTACAACCCTTTCATTCATCTTGATATCTTGGTTGCCGTTGACTCGCCTGCTGACTGTATGTGATCCAGTGTGATTGGTGGCTGCGATCGATGGTATCAAAGTCAAGCATAACTTCGCCGAGCCACACAAGTGACTCGTTGTAGGTGCACCAGCCTGGCATGATATGCTGATAGAAAAGTCTAGCTAAACGCAGCAGCCAGGTCAGAAAACACTGAATAGAAAGGTTAATCGCGCAATAGTCTACGGGGAAGCTACATACAAGAACCATAACATCATGAATAACGACAACAAGGCGAAAAGATAAAAGTCCTTTCTATTATGGTGCCGTACATGGTGGCATACGACAGGATCAAGCTATTCGAGGAAATGGAAAAGCAGTTTGAGAATAAGAACGAGCAATACTTTAAAGAACTACTAACCCATCATGATTCCGTAGTCCGAACCCGCGCAGTCTGCATCCTTGCAGATATTGCTGGTGAAAACGCGATCGAGCCTATAGGCAAGGTACTAAAAGAAGACGATAATGCTCTGGTAAGACATGAAGCGGCGTTTTCGTTGGGCCAGCTTGGCTTTACCAGCGGCATCAAGCCTCTTGCAGATGCCGTTCAATCCGACCCCAGCTTTTTCGTCAGGCACGAAGCAGCAGTGGCACTTGGAGTCATTGGATCTGAAGATGCAAGAGATACTCTCAATAACGCTCTCAATGATGATAGCGAGGAGGTGAGAGAGTCGGCAGTCGTAGCGCTCGCAAACCTAGATTACATCAAGAGCACCAACAGTAACAGCCGGTTCATAAGGATGACTGGAGGATAGTCGAATAGAATAATAAAGACGCATATGGAAGGTGGTTCCATTGTCCGGAACGTGGTTGCGCAACATTTCTGGGAGCTGGCGCGATGTCAGTTGCCCGTGCGGCAGCACTTTTCATTTCCGGGGCAAGATCGATGAGCTATTTTCATGGGAGCGCATCCACCTGCGCCACATGGCGTCTGATTCTCAAAATCATGAAATGCTCTCCTTTTATCCAAGGGACATGGTAATAATCTACCATTCGACAAGCGGTTACGTTCTTGAACGCAGAAAGCACAAGCGAGACGAAATAGGCCAGATTCATCATGCCCGGTTTTATGGTCAGGTAAAGCTCGCCGGCGTCTGATATCAAGATGAACTACCGTTGCCCGTCCCTTTTCCGCTTAGGATTGAAATGGGGTGAGATGTCTTAATTGTCGACATGCTCCCGCTGCTAAACAAAAATACACATTCACATTCAACGACTTTCTTGAAGGCGAAGTTATGGTAGTAACTTATTATAGCGCCCCTGATTACACCGTTCGTGTACACATATGCGCGTAAGGTACTGGCGTCTTGGCATCACAGACCTTCTAAATGCAGAGTATCCTCCAGAGAAGGCTAACCACTGGGACATCAAGTGCTTGCAGGGTGAATACGAGCACTTTGGAGTCTTTTGGTACCGATACGGCACTCCGTTTGATAAAGAGCCGGTGCACGGCATCTGCTTTTACTTTAATGATGTGCCAAGAAAGACTGTCGACGAGCTGGCGGCCTTTTTGCAAGGCAAATTTGGGGGCCAGCTGCTCTACCGTCAGGCAAGAGGTTTTCTACAGGGTTCAAAAGAATTTGCAGATGGAAAATCAGTGGCAACGCTTGCCAATGAGCTGAGCCTGAAATTCAACGCTCCGGTCGAGCTTACAGTAGAGTTTGAGAAGGCTACCAAGGAAGAGATTGACAATGAGACATGGAAGCTTCCTGCCTCAAAAGCGCTTCCAATACCGGGACCTGACTGAAATAGCATTATATTTCTCGGATGCCTGTCTATTCGATATTGAAGGCCGAGATGTCCATCCGGGAGCACATCGAGGAGCTCCGAGTCAGAGTACTCCGGGTGGCGTTGTCAATAATAATCATCACCGTTTTTGCCATGACTTTTGACCTCCGGCCATTAGAAGTCTCTGGGATTCCGCTTGTCTATCCATTTCCAGATCCAATAAACAACATCTCTGTTAGACTAACATTCTATATGCAGGACTCACTCCTGCCGCCTGGCGTCGATCTTATACAGACTGCTCCGGGACAAGCGTTTTTCTCACAGATCTATGTTTCGGCTCTAATTGGGCTCACCGCCTCTATTCCACTTATTGTTAGAGAAATATCTGCGTTCATTGCACCTGCGATAAGCAGTAAGACAAAGATCGGGGTCTTGAACGTGTTCCTTCCGGCTGTAGGGCTCTTCGTTGCCGGCATTGTGTTTTCATATCTTCTGGTCATACCGTATACTCTCGAATTTCTTTACCAGTATGGAGAAGCGCTCAACGTGGCGACATTTCTGACAATAAATGATTTTATTTCATTCGTCTTGCAGTTCCTGCTTGGGTTTGGCATAGCATTTCAGCTCCCGATACTGATGTATGGAATTTCGCTCACAGATGCTGTCTCACCAGAATTTTGGCGCAACAACTTTCGCTATGCGGCAATAATCCTCGTTGTATTTGGCGCGATAATAACACCTGATGGCAGCGGGGTTACAATGTGGTTCATAGCGGGCCCTATGATGGCCCTCTACCTCGCAGGAATGTTGGTAATTGAGAGGAGGGCCAGTCCGCTCAAAACTAACACTTAAATTCTTATGCAGGCTATTATGCTATTGCAGAAGATGGTCGTAGAAGGGCTGTTAATGCAGTTTGCGGGCCTGGGAGGCTGGGAATGGGTTATTGTTATTGGCCTTATAGTCGTAGTCTTTTTCGGCGTGAAAAAGATACCAGAGCTTGCAAGGTCGTTTGGCAAGGCCACTGCCGAGTTTGAGAAGGCTAGGATAGAGGCCAAGAGAGAGCTTCAGCAGATCAAGAGCGGCGAGCGCGTGGGCAGAGAAAAGCTTGAATCGATAGCCGATTCGCTTGGAATTGATTATACCAACAAGAACGACGATGAGCTCAGAGCCGCAATCGAGCTTGAACTGAACAAGAGCAAGCAGTAGTAGTGATAGTAATAATAGTATAGCTTAAAAGCTTTTTATTATATCAAATTTTCACTGTAAGTCGTTGATCGGCCTTCAGCAGATCGCAACCATTGTCGACCGGTACGACCCGAAGAACATTACTATTGGCACCATAGGCAGCCATTCTGCTCTTGAATTGATGGATGGTGCGAAGGATGAAAACGTGAATACTGTCTGCATCTGCCAGAAGGGTAGGGACCTACCGTACCGCCGGTTCAAAAGACTGGCCGACGAGATCATTCTGCTCGACAAGTTTTCTGACATTATGAATAGGGAGAATCAGGAAAGATTACGTGAGCTGAATGTGATAATGGTGCCACACCGCGCATTTACCGCATATCTTGGATATGATAACATTGAGAATAACCTGAAGGTTCCGATATTTGGCAACCGATCACTTTTGCGCGCAGAAGAACGCACAGCTCCGCGTAACCAGTACTATTTGCTGGAGAAGGCTGGCGTTAGACATCCGAGACTTTATCACAAGCCTTCAGACATTGACGGACCCGCGATGATCAAGGTGCAGGAGGCAAAGCGCAGGCTGGAGCGGGCATTTTTCATCGTGTCGTCATATGAGGATTATAAGAAAAAGTCAAGACAGAAAATCGAACAGGGGCTGATCAGCAAACAAGACCTGGACAAGGCGACGATAGAGGAGTATGTGCCAGGTACGTATTTCAATTTGAACTACTTTGTTTCGCCACTCACAGGTGAGGCGGAGTTCCTTGGAATAGAAAGGAGACTGCAGACCAATCTGCACGATTTTGTGTCGATGCCGGCAAAGCAACAGATGGAGATTGACTTGCAGACTTCAAACATTGAGGTGGGGCACACGCCTGCCAGCATCCGAGAATCACTCTTGGAGAAGGTGTTCGAGATGGGAGACAAGTTCACAATCGCGGTGAGAAAAGAATATCCACCGGGGATTATTGGACCGATCTCGCTACAGAGCGTCGTAACAACCGACCTTGATTTTGTTGTCTATGACGTTTCATTGCGGGTGCCTGGCAACCCGATAATGGCGACGACCAGCCCGTACACCAAATACTACTTTGGTCACACGCTGGGTGTAGGGAGAAGAATCGCTATGGAGATCAAGAACGCAGCAACGCAGAGAAAGCTGCGGGACATAGTCACCTAGCGCTCTATCGCTTCTTCAAATAGGTTCTTACGCACCTTGATGGGGATGTCATAGTATGCTGCTAACGCAATTGAATCAGAAGCGCGGTAGTTCCTAAGCACAAGCTCGCCCTTCTTTGTCTTGAAATACAAATTTGCTCGTAGCACCGAGCCGCTCTGGTAGACATGCACTTTGACCAGCAAGAGGTCTTGCATCACTGCGATCTCTTCAACCAAATTGTATATCGTCGGGATACTACCCTTATCACCTTCCTGAAAGCGCGAAATATGCCTTGCAACTTCGCCTGAAAAGGCACGCATCGGAAACTCTTTGCCGTCCTCCGACTTGAGCACAACCACACCTTCTAGTCCTACTTGGTCTACGAACCCGACGTAACTAATGCGCGCCGGGATGTATTCATCTTCTTCTTGGCTGCTTGGCATTGTGTCTATTGTATGCGTTCTAAGAATTAAGGGTTTACGGTTGTCTTGTCAAGCCTTCCGTCTGTGAAAGCCTAACTTACATCTACTCCAGATTACCGACATCATCTGATTTCTCAATCACTGATGGTTTACTATATTCTGGCGAGAAAACCCACAGATAAACGGTAGATCAAATTTTTTGATGTGGATATACAAGGATCCCTATACTCATTCTGCTATCCATGTACACACACTACAAGAAAGCTCGAGATGCATACACACCCATTGGGATTGAAGAATGTCGAATAGAGGCGACTTTGTCTCCTTAGCTATCTCTCCATATTCCCAAGGCGTCTGCTGGCCGAATATCAGAATTAGCTGTTGTATACATACATGCATTCGGTAATGGAGAGAGGCTTTGAGGACATGCAATAGCAACAGAATTTTTGATCTACTGTTTAGCGGTGGAAGTAGTCAACAGAATCCGATAGGATTTAATTTGAAGCCTGCTCCTTCAGTCATCGTCATTACCGAAATGGATGAGAAGCGCTGGCAGGGATTAAGAGAGAGTGGCTTTAGACTCCTGTTCGTAGGGCTGTTCTCGCTCATTATTGCGTTTTTGATATACTCAAGGCTCACCGTACCCTCGTCTGATCCGCTTGCAGTGCAAGCCCAGCAACTTAACAACCTCGCCTACGCGGTTCTTGCAATAACCACAGCGTCGATGGCTTCGATATTCTATGGTGCATACACAATCTTTCGCTCCGAGCAGATGCGAACGGAGGGAAGCAACAGCTTGTTCTCGTTTATCGCTGGAGCATTTGTTAACAAAAGCTATTGGAAAATAATGGCAGTAGCAGCGATCGGCTACGGGGTCTTTTTCGGATTTTTGTCACAGATCCTCGTCTACCGAACAGACGTATCGTTTACAGAAGAGGGGATAATGGTGCCGTCAATCGATATGATACCGTGCTGCGCGGCACCCGGCTATATGCCCATGCTGACCATCTATATCACCGACCACTTTTTGATGCTGATAATCCCAATAAACGTGATCCTTGCAGCAGTCGTCTCTGCACTGGTCGGATT